>Ga0256839_1002942_pt1 | contig 18228 bp, 9 predicted proteins | sample 354166metaG_FD_185968 | JGI IMG/M metagenome (GOLD analysis project Ga0256839, IMG submission 185968) | Hydrothermal vent microbial communities from Mid Atlantic Ridge, Atlantic Ocean - 354-166 | ecosystem: Environmental > Aquatic > Marine > Hydrothermal vents | place: Atlantic Ocean: Mid... | reverse complement strand
GGAGGAGAGCCTCTTTCCCGGAGAGGCTGAAAGCAGGCGGGGGGAAGGGGAAGGGGACGAAGGCGGGGGGGAAGGCTAGACGATCTTGGGCTGGGTCAGGCGGGCAAGCTCTGCCGCCAGGCGCTCAAACTCCTCGGCGGTGCGCCGGTCGGCCTCGGGCTGGAGGTGGGCCTCGGCCAGGCTGAGGCAGCGGCTGAGGTTGAGGGAGTGTTCGTTACGCCGGGCGATCTCCGCCTCCACCAGGCTGGCCCGGGCGGGGAGGTGGTAGCGGATGCCGGCCTCCCGGCAGAGGCGGCGGCAGGCGATGAGGTGCTGCTTGGCGCTCAGGTGGTAGTTGCGGCGCAGCTCCAGCTCGGCCCTGATCAGCTCAATGCTGGCCATGAGCACCGGGTGGCGGGAGAGGCGCACCTGGTAGCTGGCCAGGTCCAGGTAGCGGTGGGCGGAGGGGTCGTTCTGGCTGGCCAGCTCCACCCGGGCGGCGATGATCAGGAGGAGGGTGTTAAGCACGTGGGTGGCGTCATGCCAGCGGGGCCTCAGGTGCTGGAGTACGAGCTGGCGGGCCTGGTCGGGGCGGCCCTGCTCCACCAGCCCCATGGCGCGGGTGTAGAGGAGCAGCATCCGGGTGCCGGGCAGGGGTGGGCTGAGGCGGGAGAGCCGCTGGGCCTCGGCGAGGAGGCGGTCGGACTCCTCGGGCTCGCAGCGGTGGAAGGCCAGAAAGGCGCCCATGGCGGCGGAGATCTGGGCCAGGTGGGCACGGTCGGGGTGTTCGGTGAGGTGGAGGCGGTCGGGGTCGGAGTGCTCGGCCGCCAGCTGGAAGTCAAACCGGGTGAGGGCCAGGGTGGCCCGGACCAGGCGCAGGTAGGGCAGGAGGCCATTGTATTTCCGAGCCCGCACTTGGAGGGTCAGCTTCTCAAGCTCCTCCTCCCCCTGGAAGGGGTCAATGGCCTGGGAGTGGATGAGGAGGAGGGTTGCGTGGAGGGGCAGGCGGCGGCTGGTGGTCAGCCTGGGAAGTTGGCTGCGGGCGGTGTGGAGCAGGTTCAGGGCGCTGGTCTGCCGGTGAGCGGCAAACTGGAGGTGGGCCAGCTTGAGCTGGGTGGCGACGTAGGTGGGCAGGTCGTCGGCGGCCAGGCTCTCGTCGGTGGCCCGGTGGAGCTCCTCCTCAGCCTCCTCCAGCCGTCCCATGGAGGTGAGCAGGCTGGCCCGGAGCAGGTGGAGGCGACCGGCGGCGGGGGTACCGGTGAGGGTGGACCAGCCCTCCGGTCCCCCGGTGAGGGAGTCCACCAGGGCTAGCTCCCTCATGGCCGCGTCGGGGGTGAGGGGAGGGGTGAACTGGTGGCGCAGGGTGAGGATCTCCACCAGCCGGCAGGAGCTTCCGCAGGTGTCGCCCAGCTCGCGGTTCAGTTGGGAGCAGCTGTCCCTGGCGTCGTCGTACTTCCCCTGAAGGAGAAGTTCCCTGACCTTCTCAACCTGGGCTAGAAATCCTCTCGCCTCCATTCTCCCGCTCTACCTCCAGCGGATAGATTATGCCCCCTTGAGGGTGAGACTCTCCCCCGGCCGATTGGTTCTCTTTTTGGGGGAGCCAGTGGGGCAAGCTCCTATACTCAGACGGGTGATGGAAGATGGCAGTGGAGATGCTTAAAAACTACATCGGCGGCCAGTGGGTGGAAGGTTCGGGGGAGGTGCTGGAGAACCGCAACCCGGCCGACACCGAGGACCTGATCTGCACCTTCCGCCAGTCCACCCCGGAGGACGTGGCCAAAGCGGTGGAGGCGGCCGAGCGGGCCTTCCATGAGTGGCGCAGGGTCCCCGCCCCCATCCGGGGAAACATCCTTCGGCGGGCCTGCCGGATGATTGAGGAGCAGAAGGAGGAGCTGGCCCGCATCCAGACCCGGGAGATGGGCAAGCCCCTGGTGGAGACCCGGGGGGACGTGCAGGAGGCGATAGATACCGGCTACTGGATGGCGGGGGAGGGGCGGCGGCTCTACGGCTTTACCACCCCGAGCGAGCTTCGGGACAAGTGGAACATGACCTACCGGGCGCCGGTGGGGGTGTGCACCCTGATCACCCCGTGGAACTTCCCCACCGCCATACCTGCCTGGAAGATCTTCCCCGCCCTGATCTGCGGCAATGCGGTGGTCTTCAAGCCAGCCGAGGACGTTCCCCTGTCGGCCGACCGGCTGGTGAGGATCTTTACTGAGGCGGGGGTGCCGCCGGGGGTGATCAACCTGGTCCACGGGGACGGTGCCCCCATCTCCGATGCGCTGATCACCGATCCCCGGGTGAGGCTGGTGAGCTTTACCGGAAGCTGTGAGGTGGGCCGAATCATCAGCGAGAAGTGCGGCCGCCACCTGAAGAAGCACTCCCTGGAGATGGGGGGGAAGAACGTGCAGGTGGTGATGGAGGACGCCGACCTGGAGCTTGCGGTGGACGGGGCCCTGTGGGGGGCCTTCGGCACCAGCGGCCAGCGCTGCACCGCAACCAGCCGGCTTTTGCTCCAGGAGGGGATCATGGACGCCTTCATGGAGCGCTTCCTTGGCCGGGTGAGGGAGCTCAAGGTGGGAAACGGGCTTGGGGAAGAGGACATAAACGTCGGGCCCATCATCAACCAAAGGCAGCTTGAGCGCATCCTGGGATACCTTGAGAAGGCGCGGGAGGAGGGCCTTGAGCCGGTAATCGGCGGCCGCCAGCTCACCGAGGGGGAGTATGCCAAGGGCTACTTCATTGAGCCCACCGTCTTTGTGGGGGTGACCCCCGAGCACACCATCTGGCGGGAGGAGGTGTTTGGGCCGGTGCTGGCGGTGGCAAGCTTTGCTGACCTGGAGGAGGCCATCGCCCTGGCCAACCGGACCACCTATGGCCTTTCCGCCTCCATCTACACCCGCGACCTGCGCAAGGCCTTCGTCTTCCTGAACGAGGTGGAGACCGGGCTGGTCTACGTCAACGCTCCCACCATCGGGGCCGAGAGCCACATGCCCTTCGGCGGGGTAAAGGACACCGGTAACGGCCACCGGGAGGCAAGCCTCACCGTGCTTGAGATCTTCACCGAGTGGAAGGCGATAAACATTGACTACTCGGGCAGCTTCCAGCGCGCCCAGATTGATGTGGTGACCGAGTAGAGGAGGCCGGCACTGGGACTAGCTCGGGGGGCGGTTCCCTTCCCGCCCCCTAACCTTTTTCACCTAGCCCAATTTCTGAGTAATGGAGCTTCAGAATTGGGTATGATGGGTGGCGATGGGGGGAGCGGGCCCGGTTAGGCTTGAGCGGAGAGCCCACACCTACCCTGGCGGTGAGAGCCGGTGCGCATTGAGATAAACCGGGAGAGCCACGAGCCCCTCTACCGGCAGATTGCCGAGCAGATCCGGCTGCAGGTGGAGGCGGGCATCCTGGAGCCGGGGGAGCGGCTTCCCTCCACCCGGGAGCTGGCCGAGTGGCTGGGGGTGAGCCGCCTGGTGGTCAAGCGGGCCTACGAGCTGCTGAGGGAGGAGGGGGTGCTGGTCTCCCACGTGGGGCGGGGGAGCTTCGTCAACCCCGAGTTTTCCCGCCGGAGGGCTGAGGTCAGGCGGCCCGATCGACCGAAGAAGCTGCGGGCTTACTTTCCCGCTGGCCAGGTTTCTCTCACCCCGATGGACTGGGAACGCTACGAGCAGGACCACTCTGCCTACCTCACCCTGGTGGAGCTTGCCAGACCGGACAGGTTTCGCGGGATGGTCAACTTCACCTCCGCCCTGGTGGACTCCTCCACCGTCCCGGTGGAGCGGGTGCTGGAGGTGGTGCGCTATCAGCTGTCAAACTTTGGGCCCGCGGTGCTCAGGCTAAACCCCCTGCAGGGACACGAGCCCCTCCTGGAGTGGTTGAGAAGGGAGCTGGAGAGGGAGGGGGTGGACTTTTCCCAAAACGACCTATGCATCGTGACCCGCTTCCAGCACGCCCTGGAGCTGGTCCACTTCCTGATGACCATGCTTAGGCCCGGGGGGGTGGTGTGTGAGGTCCCCACCTACCAGCAGTTTGTCAACTTCATCACCGTAAGTGGGGTTCCGGTCTACACCTGCCCGGTGGACGGGGACGGGGTGGTGCTGGAGAGGCTGGAAGAGATCCTTCGCCGCCGTGAGGTGAGCTACCTATATCTTCAGCCCAACTTCCACAACCCCACCGGGGGGTGCCTGAGCGGCAAGCGGCGGGCAGGGCTTTTGGAGCTACTCTCCCGCTACCGGGTCCCCCTGCTGGAGGACGACACCCTGAGGATGGTGAAGCTGAACGGGCGCCACTTCTACCCCTTAAAGGCCGACGATACCGGGGGCTACATCTTTCTGGCGGGGAGCTTCAGCAAGGTGCTCTCGGTTGGGTTTAATGTGGGCTACCTGGTCTTTCCCAAGGCGCTCACCGACGCGGTGCTTAGGGTGAAGCGCTGTCTGGAGCCGGGGCCCAGCCTGCTCATCCAGGCCAGCTTCTGGGAGTTTGTGCGCCGGGGCTATCTGGAGAAGCACCTCAGGAAGATGCACCGGGAGTACAAGAGGCGGCGGGACGCCTTCCTGGAGATGGTGGAGAAGCATTTCCCCCCTGAGGTGGAGGTGAGCTACCCGGAGGGAGGGCTTACCGTTTGGGTGAGGCTGCCGGAGAGCCTCAAGGAGGAGGAGGTGATCATGACGGCGCGGGCCGAACGGGTGGTGGTGCCTCCCTCCAGCTTCTTCACCCCGGGCTACCGGCCCATCGGGGGGTTCAGACTGAGCTTCGGCCGCCTGCCCATGGATGAGCTGGCCGAGGGGACCAGGCGGCTGGGCAAGGTGCTCAGGAGGCTGGTGAGGGAGGTGAGTGCCTAGTCCATAGATGTGGGGGTGCAAAAATGATGGCGAGAGTAAAGATGAAAGTCTGGGAAAAACCATGCCTTTTGTATTTATGGTTCGTGCTTGTTGCCCTCATAGGGCTGGTAGTTACCTCCTGTGGGGGCAGTGGCCGGGGCAAGCCGGAGGGGCCGCCGGGCCAAGTGGTGGTCCCGCCTCCCCTGCCCGAAGGTGCTCTGGATGTTCCACCCCACCCCAGTGCTACGCCTCCCAGTTTGGCCGACGAGCCAGGGGAATTTGCTGCCGTGGTGGTCTCCCGGGAGGGGGAGCCGGTGGCCGACTACGAGATCGTGGTGGACGGCGAGCCCATCGTGGCGAAGACCGACGAGGAGGGGGTCTTTTTCATCCCCGACCTTCCCCCTGGCTCCCACCTGATTGAGCTGGTAAGGGACGGGGTGTCCATCGCAAGCTTCCCGGTGGAGGTGAGCGGGGAGCCGGAGAACACCACCCTGGTCAGCAACCTTTGCGAGATCGGCGAGCCGGAGGGGATAGACCGCAGCGACCCGCGCTTCTTTGAGGTCCACCGCTTCACCGGCCGGGTGATGGACCAGGAGGGCTCGCCCCTGGCGGGGGCCGAGGTGGTCCTCTTTGACCAGCGGGGCTTCTTCCAGCGGGCCTTCACCGACCAACAGGGGAACTACAAGATGGTGGGCGACATCCGCTCCGACACCCTGATGCTGGGGGCATTTATGGCCGGGTACCTGCCCGAGGTGAGGGAGGTCTCGGTGATCACCGAGGAGATCCAGCACGACTTTATGCTCACCCGCCTGGCCCAAGGGGAGGTGGCGGGCGAGCTCAGCTTTGCCGGCCAGTTTAGGGGGGGCAGGGTGCGCTTCATCGCAAGGCTTAGCGAAGAGGAGACCCTGCCCAACCTGGAAGAGGAGCTTTCCGCCGATGGTACATTCAGCCTCACCGTCCCCAGCGGCCTGGGGGTGTTGGAGGCGCTGGTGGAGACTGACCAGGGCACCCTGGGGGCGAGCCTGCCGGTGACGGTGGGGGAGGGGCAGACGGTCCAGTTCAGCCTGGCCCTGGGGCCGGTAGCGGTGGGGGAGCTTCGCGGCGTGGTGGTGGACGGAGCGGGCCAGCCGGTGGCGGGGGCCCTGGTGGAGCTGCTCCGGGGGGAGGAGGTGGTGGCCACGGTCCAGAGCGGAGCTGATGGCACCTTCGTCATCCCGGAGCCACCGGCGGGGGTCTTTCTGCTCCGGGTGAGCGCCGGCGGGCAGGAGGTGATGCGTCCGGTGGTGGTGAGGGCGCGGCTCAACCCGCTGATCACCCTCAACCTGGCCGGCGGCTCGGCCCTGGCGCTGATCCACGGTGCGGTAAACGTAGTGGAGGGGGGAGGGGTCAGGCCGGGGGTCAATGTAGTGGTGCAGGTGAGGAGCCTGGCAGGGCAAGTACTCTCGGTGGCCCAGACCGGGGCGGACGGGGGCTACCAGGTCTTCCTGCCGGTGGGGGCGGGGCAACCGGACCAGGTGGAGGTGGTGGCATTTATGCCCGGCTTTCGTTCCCAGGCCCAGGTGGTGGAACTGGGAGAGGCGGCCATCAGCGAGGTCAGCTTTCTCCTGGAGCCGGAGAGAATCTTTCCGCCCATGCCTAGGGACGGCACCGTTTCGGGGGTGGTGCGGGATGCCATCGGGACCCTCCCCTCCGCCCAGGTGAGCCTGTTTGCTCGGCGCAAACCAGGGGGGCTATTTGATGTGGTGGCGGAGACCCTAGCCGGCGAAGGGGGTACCTTCCGCTTCTCCCAGGTGCCCACCGGCCGGGAGCTGCTCATTAGGGTGCGCTCCCTCTTCCACCAGACCCTGCTTACCACCCTGCGACTGGCACCGGGGGAGAGCCGGGAGCTTGAGCTCACCCTCAGCTTCGGCACCCCCGCCACCACGCCGGTGGTGGAGGTTGAGGTGTTTAGGGTGACCGAGCAGGGCAACCAGAAGGTGGTGGGGGCAACGGTCAGGGTGATGGACCTGGAGAGGAACCAGCTTGCCCAGGGCGAGACCAACCAGCTGGGCATCGCGCGGCTGCCGGTTGAGGGGCTGCCCGAGCTATTCCTGGTGGAGGTCTCCGGGCCGGGTCTTCCCACCCTGATAAAGCGCGGCGAGTTCAACCCACTTCTGCCTGAGCTTCCGGTGCTGGTGCGCTTTCCCCTCGCCCCCTAGGGGGGGTATGGAAGGGGGGAGCCAATTTTTCCGCCTCCCCGCAGCTCCAATTGGCTCACTCAAAATCGGCCCCAATTGGGACTGGTCATCCGCAGAGGGCGGGGGTATGTTGCCCCTGGTAAGCGGGCAGGCCTGGCTTGCCAAGGAGAGAAATAAGGAGGTGTCAGCGATGAGAGGAAGGACAAGGCTAGCAAGCGGGGTCCTTGTGCTGGTCCTCATGCTTGCCCTGGCCGCCTGCGGCGGGGGCGGAGGAGTGGCGGGCCCCACCGGAGGTTCGCCGGGAACAGGGGGTGAGCGCCTCACCGCCAGCCTCACCGACGCCAGCGGTCAGCCCTTGGCCGGGATGGTGGTTCTGCTGGATGGGGAGGACACCGGCATCGTCACCGACGAGAACGGCTTCTTTGAGATAGAAAGGAACCGTCTCACCCAGGCCCAGCGCATCGGAGTGGCCCTGCGCGACGAGAGCGGCAGTCTCATTCCCCTGGCCGAGCGGGAGATCTCGGCCGGGGCAGGCCAAGGTGGTCAGACCGGCTTTAGCTTTGGGGCTGGACTTCCTGGAGATGATCCGGTTCCTCAACCTCCCGTAAGGGAAGTGAGGGGAACCGTATTTGCCCTTGAGGAGGGTGACATGGTGATCCCCCTAGCCGGTGCTAAGGTAATCCTGGTTAGTGGTACGGGGGCAGTTTTCCTGGAAATCACGGAAGAAGATGGTAGCTATTCATTCCTCAACCCTCCCGCTGGTAAGGCCCTGATGATTGCTTCCAAGCGGGGCTACCGTCCGGCTCTGGCCAATGTGACGGTGCCTGAGGAGGGGGTTCTTACCAAGGACTTCATCCTGCGGCCGGTGGGATCGGGTGGTCCGCCTGATATCGGTACCACCATAGTGGGGAAGGTCACCGACCGGGCTACCGGCGAGCCGGTGGCAGGCGCTTTGGTTGAGCTATTCATCTTCCGCAAGGCTCCTGAACCAATGGCAGCAGCCAATGGTCAGATGACTGAGGATGTCGCAGGTGCTGGGGAGTTTGAGCGCCGGCCCGATGATCCCCGCTATGGTCGTCCAGACGCCCGTGGAAAGGGAGCAGTCAGTCCGGAAGCTCCCGTAAGGGGTTATAGCGGTGCAAACGATGGGGAGGGCAGCAGTTTGCCTTCCCGTCCTTCCCATCCACGCTTCTACCGTATTACGCGTACCGACGCCCAAGGCAACTACCGGTTTGAGAACGTTGAAGGGGTAGCGGCGGACCTTTATGTGACTAAAGAGGGCTACCGACCGGCCCGAGCTACCATCCGTCTAGACAGGGAAAGGGTAGAGCAAAACTTCTCTCTGGAACCGGTAGATCTCGGCTTTGTGAGGGGCAAGGTTGTTAGGGTAAACGACGGCAACGGTGTTGCCCGTGCCCGCGTTTTCTTTGTACTTCTGACCCCTAGACCAGGAGGCCCTAGCGGACCCAGTCTGCCGCCGGAGAGCGGTTCAAGCCCGGGCGGTGGCGGCGAGGGCTTCCCCATGGGGCCCTCCGACGAGGGCGGAACCGCCTTCCCCGGTGGGGAGGACCCCTGGGACGAGCAGGGCAGGCCCAAGCCGTGGGCGGACTTCATCTTTGAGACCCAAAGCGACGAGAACGGCAACTTCCACCTGCGCCTGCCGGTGGGCATCTACCTGGCCATGGCCCACAAGCCGGGCCTGATCGGGGTGCCCGAACTGGTCAAGGTGGAGGTGGGGCTCAACGAGGTCCTGCTCAAGATGTTTGAGCCCCAGGTGGGCCAGGTGGCGGGCGTCGTGCTTGCTCGCACGCCGGACAGCGCCGAGCCCCAGCCGCTGGAGGGAGCCAGCGTCCACCTGATCCCGCTGGGGCGGGACGACATGCCGGTGCGGCGCCAGGTGGCCCAGGCGGCACCGCCTCCCGGCGCGGGCGGCTCCGGTGGTGCCGGCGACAGTGCGCCGGGCATACCGGGTGGTCCGCTGCCCCCCGACATCCCCGGCCTCTCCACCGAGACGGGACCTGACGGCCACTTCCTCTTCCCCCGGGTGCCGGCGGGGCGCTGGGCACTGGTGGTGACCCACCGGGGATTCAGGCCCCACGAGGAGACCTTCCTGCTTGAGGCGGGGGAGAGCAAGTTCTTCCGGGTGGTGCTGGAGCCTCGCGAGGTGGAGCCCGAGCCCACCGTGCTCAAGGGGCAGGTGCGTGACAGCGAGACCGGTGAGCCCATCGCCGGGGCCGAGCTGTGGCTCACCTATCCCGACGACGGCCTGGCCCACCCGGCGGTGGTAGGGGGCGAGGCCATCACCGACCGGGAGGGCTTTTATGAGATGCGGGTGATCCACCCCGGCGAGTGGGTGCTCAATGCGGTCCACCCCCGCTATCAGCGCTTCCGGCACCAGCTGGTGATCCGCGGCGAGACTCAGTTTGACTTTGAGATGGAGCCGCGCACCATCCAGCCCCCCGAGCCCCTCCACCTGACCGGCCGGGTGGTGGACAGCACCACCGGTGAGCCGGTGTCCTTTGCTAGGGTGCGGGCGGTGGGTAGTCCCAACTGCCTGCCCGATCAGCCCTGCCCGGAGATCGCCGCCCTGGTCAGGGACATCACCCGGGAGGACGGCACCTTTGACCTCAAGGTCTTCCCCGGCGTCTGGAACCTGACCGTGTTTCACCCCAACTACCAGCCCTACCACCAGCAGGTGGAGGTCTCCGAGGACACCGACCTGGCGGTGGAGCTTGAGCCGCGGTTGGAGAATGGACCGGTCTTCTTCGCCATCACCGGAAGGGTGGTGGTGGCAGGCACCGACCAGCCCATCGCTGAGGCCAACGTGTGGATCGGTGACCCTGACCCCTCCGTGGGGGGGGACTTTGGCGGCGGTGGCGGAGGTGGCAGTGCCGGTCCCGGCGTGCCCTTCTTTGACGACCCGCTACACGTCTACCGCTCCCTCCGGGACGGCCGCTACGTGGTCTATGTGACCGAGGGCCAGTGGATGCTCAACGGAGCCAAGTTTGGCTTCGTTCCCTTCCACGAGATGGTGAGCGTCCAGGGGGCAGACCTGATCAAGGAAATCCCCCTTGAGCCGCGGGAGGGCGACATGCCCATGTGAGGCCGTCCCGGCGGGGCTAGCCCTCTCCCGGGGGCGGGGGTTCTCCCCGCCCCCGCTTTTTTCATCAAAAAAGCCCGGCGCTCCTGGCAGGCGACCCTCCCCTTACCGTTGCTCCCTTCCGGGCCTGGCGGGGTTCGGGGCGTCCGCCTCGCAGGTGCCGGGCTCCCCACGGGGGGGATTCCATTCTACCTGGCGAGGGAGGCTGATAGGCTAGGGCCGATGGAGCGGGCGCTGGTAATCGGCTACGGGCAGCTTGGCCGGGCGCTGGAGGGGGAGCTGATGGGGCGCCGGATCTCCTGTCTGGTGGTGGAGCGCTCGGCCCTGGAGCTCGCCGAACCTGAGCGGATACCGGAGCGGCTGGCCGGTCTGGTGGGGCCGGGGACGGTGGTCTTTCTCACCGCCGCATTCACCAACGTTGACCGGGCCGAAGGGGAGCAGCGGCTGGCGGTGCGGGTAAACGGGGTGGCACCCGGGGTGGTGGCCCAAGCGGTGGCGCAGGCGGGGGGACGGCTGGTCTTCTTCTCCACCGACTATGTCTTTGGCCACGGCCACCGCGAGCCCATTCCCCCCGAGGTCGACCCCAGCCCCCTGTCGGTCTATGGGCTCAGCAAGCTCATCGGCGAGCTGGCGGCTAAAGCGGCTGACCCGGGCTGCCTAATCATCCGCCTGAGCGGACTGTTTGGGGCGGGGAAAAACTTTGTGCGCACCGTCTGGGAGCGGCTCAGGGCGGGGGAGGTGGTGAGGATCGTGGACGACCAGACCACCCGGCTGACCAGCGCGCGGGTGGCGGCCTGGGCGAGCGTGGAGCTGGCCTGGCGGGGGAGGCGTGGAGTCTGGCAGGTGGGACTTCGGGGGGAGCGGAGCTGGTTTGGCTACGGCAGGCTGATTGCTGGGCTTTCCGGCGCCGACCCGGAGCTGGTGGTCCCCATCACCAGCCGGGAACTAAACCGGCCCGCCGAGCGTCCAAACTATTCGGTCCTGGACATCAGCCGGACGGAGGTAGAGCTTGGGCCCTTCCCCCGGGTGGAGGATGAGGTCGGGGCCTACCTGAGGGAGCTGGAGAGTGGGGCGACAGGCTAGGATTTGGTTTGGGCTGGCGAGCGGAAGGGGTATAATGCCACGGCTCCCCATCCAGGCTGGAAAAGGGCAGCTTTCCCCCGCCGGGGGAATGGTGCATGCCTCACTGGGAGTATAGGGGAAACGGAGTGCTTGCACGCGGTCCGGCTGGAAGGGGGCAGGACGCCTACCCGGGTAGGAAACTGATGGGAGAATGTGAGATGCGAACCCCTAGGTCAACTTTCCTTCTAGTCCTCATGGGGATCGTCCTTTCGTTGCTGCTCCTCTCATGTGGCGGCGGCGGGGGCGGGGCTGGTCAGGTGAGTGATGACCTGCCCAATATCCCGCCGGGGGAGCAGACTGGCAGTGCGGCTCCGCAGGTGCCCGGTGACGACCAGGCACCCAACGTGGAGTTTGCCATGGTGGACGTCCAGTTTCGCAACCGCAACTTCTCCGACAACCGGCTGGATATAGACCCGGTGCTGGCCGAGCTCTCCACCGCCCAGTCAAGCATTGACCTTGCGGTGATGCGCATCAACCGGCAGGAGCTGGTGGACCTGCTGGTCTCGCTGGCGGGCCGGGTGAGGGTCAGGGTGGTGACGGAGAAAGCCTATTTTGAGGACCCCGCCTACCGACCCTTCTACCTCCAGCTGATCAATGCGGGCATCAACGTCCATACCGATAAGGACGGCTTTCCCCGGCTGATGCACAGCCGCTTCGTGGTGATTGACAACGCGGTAGTGATCACTGGCAACTACGACTTTTCCACCGAGGGGGTGGACCGCCACATCGGCGACGTGGTGATCATCCGAAACACCCAGGTGGCCCAGGCCTTTGCCACCGAGTTCAACCAGATGTTTGCCGAGGGCAACTTCGGCATTGAAAAGCGGCGGGCCACCCAGCAGACCTTTGTCATCGCCCGCGACATCAATGGCAACCCCATCGGTACGGTGGACGTCTTCTTCGGCCCGGTGGACAACCTGCGCGACCAGATCGCCAGCGCCATCCAGCGCGGCAGCCACCTGTGGATTGCGGTCAAGCAGTTCAACGACCAGGCCCTGTTTAGGACTTTCCAGGAGTGGTATTCCGACCCGGAGGATCCAAAGGGCTTCTTTATCACGGTAAATGATCCGGATGTGATAACCAGCGGAATTTTGGCCCAGATTGTGCAGGATATCCAAGGACAGATCGGAGGCGCTCAGCAAACCCAGGCAAACTTAGAGAGCGGTGCGGTAAACGTACTGGATGGGCAGCTGGTGAGCTACCCGGACAACACCCTCAACCTCAAATACATCTACATTGATGCCCCGCCCACCATCGCCGACGGCTCCTTCCGCCACTTCGGCGACTCGCTCATCATCACCACCGCCAACTTCACCCCCAACGGGATGGACCTCAACGACGAGGTGATGCTGGTCTTTCGGGGGGATGCGGTGGTTTCCAAGTATGTGGGCTTCATCAACCCCAGCCGCAACGTGATCCCCCAGGGCATCAACCTGGACGACAACTCGGTCCCCATGCGGGACTACGGCCAGATCTGGTCCACCTTCTACGCCTACCCCACCGACGTGGTGGCGGGGGTTGCGGGCCACCCGGTGCCCATGGGAGTGGTGTTTGGCAAGGTAATCGGCTTTACCCCCACCATCACCGTTCAGCAGGGGGACCAGCAGGATGGGGGAGCCCTCGGCGGTGGTCAGACCGAGGAGGTGCCCATCTCGGTGAGCTTTGAAGTGACAGGCACTGACTGGTTCAGCGGGCAGGACTTCAACACCATCTTCGGTGGTGCTCCGCCGGTGATGGGCTTTGAGAGAAGTGAGGTGACCAACCCCGACTTTACCTACCTGCAGGTGGTACCTGCTGGGCGGGTCACCATTACCATTACTGCCCAGACGGTGGGGGGAGGAGCGCTGGTGAGCGGTGAGTTCCAGCCCACCGACTTTGAGTTCCTGCTGGGGCCGGGAGCGGTGAGGGAGATCAATCTGTCCATTAACACCCGCCCACAGCAGCCCGAGCAGGGCGGCGGCCTGGGCGGTGGTGGTGGCGGGGGCGGTCTCCCCGGCGGTGGTGGAGGCGGCGGCTTCCCCGGCGGTGGGGGAGGTGGCGGCCTCCTATGACCCTGGGGCAGGAGAACCTGTCAGACTTGGGAGATGAAGCAAGTAGAAGAGCAGGGGTAGGGTAAAAATGAGACTACGCTCGGTTTGGTTTCTTGGACTGGCGCTACTTCTAGGTGTGCTTCTGATGGCAAGCTGTGGCGGGGGTGGCGGTGATAACCGCGACTCTGGCCAGGTGGGTGGAGGAGCTGGTGGAACCGGAGGGGAGGGGGAGACCCCGCGTAGGAACCCACCGGGGGGAGACCCCAGCGACCCGGCCATTTTCCGGGCGGCGGGGGAATTTGGCCCCTTCCAGTCGCCGGTGGTGGCGGTGGCGGTATCCTCGGGCTATGTCTATGTGGCCACTGAAAACAACCTCTTTGCCTTCACCAAGGACGGCGTGCTGGTGGGGCAGGCGGGTGCCCTCCCGATTACCCCCTTGGTGGATGTGGAGGTGCTGCCCAACCTGGTCAGTCCCCTGGCCGACGGTAGTTTCTTCCCCTTCCCTGAGTATCCAGTAGTGATGGGACAGCCGGGTCCGGACGACAACCCGGGAATTACCATCTTTGCTCCCAACTTGGACGACGACATCAACATTGGACCTGATCAGGGTGCGGGTAAGTTTGTGAGGTTGCCCCGGAACTTCTTCCGAGAGAGTCGGCTGGTTCCCAATACGACCCGTCCACCTGATGCGCAAGCATGGTTCCAAATAAATTCCTTCAATGGGCTTGAAGTTATGCCTAATGGAGAGATAGTGGCAAGGGCTAGAGTCTCAGCCCTCTGTACTCAGGCAAGCCCCCCGGTAATGCCGAGTGCCATCATCATTTTTGATTTTCTCAGGGGCGACTCTTTCTATCAAGCCTATGTCCCCAGTGGCGGACACGATGTAACCTGCCCACAGGCGGGAGATGAGTTTCCCGGTTCCATCCCTGCACCATTGTTTGACCGAGTCTTTGGGGACCAGACGGGAGCAGCCAACGAAGAGGTGGCTTCTCGCTTCGCCCTAGGAGAATCTATCCCCAAGGGGCAGTTCCTGGAGACAGAGAGCTTCTATGAGGACTTCAACCTGAGCTTTGATTTCTATGGTCGCTCGCGCATCGTCACCGACATCTCCTCGGTTCCCTTTGAGTACAGTGTGGCCCCTCCGGTCTTCTCCAACCCCACCGGCTACCAGAGCATCATCGGTACCGGCATCGGGTCGCTTCCCGGCCAGTTTGCCGGCCAGGGACCGCCCGAGGACCCGCGGCTGGCCGGGGGAGGGCCGGCCGGGCTGGCGGTGGACCACCGCACCGGCGAGATCTATGTGGCCGATCCAGGCAACCGGCGAGTGCAGGTGTTTGACCGAAACGGCTTCCACCTGCGCGACATCGGCTCGGGCCTGCCTGGAACTACCGGCAACAATCTGATCGCCCCCATTGATGTGGCCATAGACGAGTTCACCGGCACCGTCTACATCGCCGACCTTGACCGGGTCAGGGTGTTTGAGCGGGTAGCCCCCAACCGGCTGTTTGGAAGCCTGGGCGGGCGCGTGTTCAGCTCCGCCACCGAGCCGCCCTCCCCGCTGGCCGAGGCCACCGTCACCATCAGCGACAACCTGGGCCTGGTGGCGGCGGTGCTGTCCGATTCGGAGGGCATCTATCGGGTGGACAACCTGCCGGTGGGGACCTACGTGGTCACCGGCAGCAAGGCGGGTTTCAGGCCCGATCAGGGGGAGGTAAACCTGATCCCTGACGAGCTGGTCATCCGCGACCTGGTGCTGGAGCCCATTGTTGGGGTGACCACCGGCGGGGTGCAGGGGGTGGTGCGCGAGTTTGGCACCAACCTGCCCATCAACCAGGCCAGGGTGGAGATCCTGGGCACCTCGCTGAGCACCACCACCGGCCTTGACGGGAGCTACAAGCTCAACGACATCCAGGAGGGCCAGTATCAGATTGCGGTGAGCAAGGAGGGCTACCAGACGGTGGTGCGCGACCTCTTCATCAGCGAGCGCACCGTCCAGATCATGAACTTCACCCTGGTACCCCTCCCCTCCGGCTAGGCATCAGGCCGGTCAAGCAGCAACCGATCTGTTCTCCTTCCCCGGTGGTGCGTCCTACCGCCCACAGGGCAGATAGGCCCTCTGGCGAAGCCTGTAGTGCGGGCGGCCGTGGGGCGGGGCTGTGTTAGACTTGCCCCTGACATCCTTTGGCAAGGGGTAAGGGAGTGACGAGCAGGGTTCGGCCTTGGTGGATCGCATCGCTTCTTTGGGCGGTGGTGCTCCTCTCCGTGCCGGGTGGGTCTGCCCCCGTCGGGGCCCAGCAGGAGGGGGGGCTGCACAACCTGGTCATCCTTCACACCAACGACACCGGCGGGAAGCTCTTTTCCCTGCGCACCGCTGACGGGCGGGTGCTGGGCGGGGCATACGCCCGGGCGCGGCTCATCGCCGAGCGGCGCCGCCACAAGGACCTTGACTGGCTGCTGGTGGACGCGGGGGGCTTCTTCGGCCCCACCGCCAGCTCCACCCTGGGGCAGGGCTACTACGAGGTGGAGCTGATGAACCTGATGGGCTATGAGGCGGTGGGCCTGGGCCCGGAGGAGTTCCGCTATGGGGTAAAGGTCCTAAAGGAACGCATCGCCCGGGCCAAGTTCGCCGTGGTGGCTGCAAACGTGATTGACACCACCACCAACCAGCCCATCGGAAGGCCCTACGTGGTGCTTAAGAAGGCGGGGCTTCGGGTGGGCATCTTTGGCCTTTCAAATCCCATGACCCCGGAGATCCTCAATCCAGCCCTCACCTCGGGGGTGACCTTTGAGAACCCCGAGGAGACTCTGGGGCGGGTGCTCGGTGAACTTAAGGAGAAGACGGACATCATCGTGCTGCTCAGTCAGCTGGGGGTGACCGAGAACCTGAAGCTTGCCTCCCGCTATCCGGAGATCAATGTGATCGTGGGGGGAGGATCGGGGGCGCTGCTCAGTCAGCCCTACCAGGTGGGCGATACCTTGATCGTTGAGGCCTACAAGGACGGCATGGCGGTGGGGCAGCTCAAGCTCACCTACCAGAATAAGGATGAAGGGGGGGTGGGCCTGCGCTACTTTGACTTTCGCCTCATCACCCTGGACGGCAAGCACCCCCAGCAGGAGACTCCCCAGGTCAGGGAGCGGGTCACCCAGATCAAGCGGTCGGTGGAGCTCAAGCTCTCCCAGGTGATCGCCGAGGCCCCCCGGGCGGTCCCCGCTACCAACCTGATGAATGCGGAGAACCCCCTCGGAGTGATGGCGGCAAGGGCGGCGCGGGACTATGTGGACGCCCAGGCGGGGATGATCCCCGCCGGCCTCATCCGGGGGCAGATTGAGGCCGGGCCGGTCACCCTGGGCACCCTATATCGGCTGATCCCGGGGGGCGACCGGGTGGTGAAGCTGACCCTAAGGGGGGATGTGCTGAGCAGGGTGATCGCCCGCTCGGTGCGAAACATCGGCGGTCCCGGCTTTCTGCAGGTGTCGGGGATGAGCTACGAGGTGTTCGGCGACGAGGTCTATAACCTGAAGGTGGCCGGGGAGCCGGTGAGGGCCGATGAGCTCTATGCGGTGGCCACGGTGGACAGCCTGGTGGGCGGGGCCTATGGCTATGTGGAGCTGGCCGAGCTGGTACGAACCGACCCGGCCACCAAGCGTCCCCTCTCCGACGGGGAGGTGCTCAAAAACAGCGGCAAGACCCTGCGGGATGTGGTCATCGCCTGGGTGCGGCGAAACTCCCCCCTGACGCCGCCGGTGGAGGGGACGGTGCGCTTCGTGAGCGCCCCACCGCAGGCCCCCAAGGCTGAGGAGCAGGTGGCCGAGGTGGAGGAGGTTGAGCTTAGGCCCTACGAGGGGCTGGAGACCCCCGCCCCGGAGGGAGAGGAGAAGCCAGCGGCGGGCGAAGAGGAGGTTGAGGTAGAGGTTCAGCGGGAGGGGGAGGGCCAAATGCCCAGTCCGGGTGAGGTGACCGTCCCGGTGGTGGGAGCGGGGGGCAGCCCAGGTGGAGGCAAGCCGGCCAAGCCGACTGGGACTGAGACCGAAACTGCCACCGGACAGGTTGGGCAGGCTCCCGCTACGGTGCCCCTGGGGGCGGAGGTCTATCCTTTGGGGGAGACCGAGCAGGAGGGCAAGGGGGGGCTTACCCTGCGGCTCAAGGTGGACTACGTAAAGCCCGACAAGGGCAGGCCCTGGGTGAGGTTCATCTTCCAGGTCATCAACCAGACCGACGAGCTTAAAATCCTTCGCTTCCCCACCCTGCAGGAGACCGACTTTGCGGTGCGCGATCCCCGCAGTGGCAAGCTGATCTGGAACTACGCCTTCCACACCGTCTATGTGGAGCGGGAGCGGGAGGTGCAGCTTCCGGCGGGGACCGGGGTGGAGTACCGCGCCCAGTGGTGGGGGCTTGCTAACGACGCCAAGCCGGTTGCCGGCGGCAAGCTCTACCGCTTTGAGGCAAGCCTTACCACGGTGGACGGTCCCATTACGGTGGGCTTTGACGCCCTCTTACGGGAGGAGATGTTTGCCTACTGGCGAAGCTGACCGTCAGGGCGTCTCACGGGGTTTAACTTCCACCAGCAAGCGGCTCTCCTCCAGGCGGGGAGAAAGCTCCACCCTTTGCGGGACTAGCCGGTAGGGCACTCCCGCACTGTTTAGCTCACTGTTCAGCTTTTCAATTCGCCTGAGGGTCTCCCTCAGCCAGCGGTCCCACTCTCCGGCGGGGGAGGTGGGGCCCCGCTGCCAGGCGGGGTAGTCGCCCAGGGCAGGCTCCTCGGGAAACTGAAGGCCGCCCAGCCGGGAGAGGAGCTCCCGTCCCCGCTCAATGGCCTCGCGGGGGGTGAGGGGAACCCGCTGGCGCAGAGGATCCCCGGGGTGCCCCAGCAGGGGACCAGGGGGCGGTGGCTCAAGGGGCTGGTAGGGCTTCTTGGGTCCCGGGGTCATCTCAAGGGGAGTATAACCCAAGGAGCCCTCCCCGAGGCTGACCCCACCCCCCAGCCCCCTCCCCGCAGGCAGGG
>Ga0256839_1002941_pt1 | contig 18228 bp, 13 predicted proteins | sample 354166metaG_FD_185968 | JGI IMG/M metagenome (GOLD analysis project Ga0256839, IMG submission 185968) | Hydrothermal vent microbial communities from Mid Atlantic Ridge, Atlantic Ocean - 354-166 | ecosystem: Environmental > Aquatic > Marine > Hydrothermal vents | place: Atlantic Ocean: Mid... | reverse complement strand
CTCCACCTCGTACACGGTCCGGCCGTCCACGGTCTTCTTCGCCACCGTGCGGGCCTCGTCGAAGTCGTCCTGCCAGCGGTGGGCGAGGGTGAGCTTCGCCTGCCACTTGGCCTGTTCGGCCTGCTCGCCGTCGAGGACGCGCGGGCCGAAGATCGGATCCTCCGACCAGACCACGTCGCCCTTCTTGCCCTGGCGCATGACGCCGACGCCGGGCAGGTTCGTCTCCACGTAGAAGTCGCCCCGTTGCCACCACATGCGGACCGTCCCGCGCAGGTTCTGCCGCGGCGAGACCACCTCGGCCTCCTCGACGAAGGACTCGATCTGCGACAACCGGTCGGCGCCGCCGACGGCGTCCACCACCTTGGCGAGCAGCCCCTCGGCCGGCGGCAGCGCCTCCGCAGCGGGGTCGCCCGCGGAGGCCGCTTCGCGTGCCCCGCCGCTGCCCGCCGCGGGTGCGGTCTTGGATTCGGGGCCGGGGAGGGTGACGGTCTCGGGCGCGGGCGCCTCGTCCTTCTTCGAGCAGGCGGCGACGGCCACGGCGCAGGCGGCGAGGATCGTGCGAAGCGTGCGACGGTTCATGGGGCTCCTACCTTTCGGTCGGTGGGGGCGGCGGCTTTGGCCTCCGAAGATACCTTGGCCGCGCGGGTCACGGCGTCCACGGCCGCGTCGAGGACGGGGTCGCGGCCCTCGGCGAAGGCGTCGATGCGCTCGACGACGCGCACGTCCGGTACGACGCCCGTGCCCTCCGGGGCGGGGCGGCCGTCCGGGGCCTCGTAGGCGCCCACCACGAACTGCAGGCGCGCGCCGCCGGGCAGGCTCTCGATGAGCGACGGCAGCGCCGCCCCCGCCGACGGCCGCCCGCCCACCACCACGGCGCGGCCGAGGGCCTGCATCCCGGTGGCGAAGATCTCCGAGGTGCTCGCGGTTCCCTCGTCCACCAGGATCGCCACCGGACCGTCGAAGGCGTCCGGGTTCGGGGCCACCCGGAAGGTCTGCTCGAAGGTGCGAAAGCGCAGCGTGCCCAGCGACCCACCCTCGCGCAGGAACAGCCGCGCCACCGGCACGCTCATGGCGCCCACGCCGCCCGGGTTGCCGCGCAGGTCGAGGATCATGGCCGTGGCGCCCCGGCGGCGCAGGTCGGCGACGGCCCCCTGGATTCGCGGGACCATCGGGAGCATCCACACGTTGAACGCCAGGTAGCCCGTGTGGGTGCCGGGGAGCATGCGGGCCTCGACGCGCGTGGGCACGTTGCGCAGGTGGCCGAGGCTGACCGTCTCCCCGACCGGCGCGCGGCATCGGACGCGCACCCGTCGCGCCGCCCCTGCGCCGGGGGGCCGGATCGTCACCGGGACCTTCGCGTCCGGGGTGCACGAGGCGATCTCGTCGAGGCGGCGGCGGATCCGGAAGGCGCGCGTGCCGACGCCGTGGCGTGCGGCCGCGCGGCGGGCCTCGGCGGCCGGGTCGGCGCCGCCCAGGTGCTCGACGAGGCTGCCGGGCGGCACGGCCGGGACCTGCGAGTGCACCACCACCGGCGCGTCCTCGATCCAGCGCACGGAGAACGGTACGTGCCCGCGGCCCTTCGCCCCGGGTTCGTCGTCGGCCACGAGGGCGAAGTGGCTCTGGCCGAGGTGGGCCAGCAGGGCGCGCACGGCCTCGTACGCCTCGGCCGGGGACTTCGCCCGCGCCGCCCGGGCGCCGTAGCGCAGGCGCAGGGCGGGCCAGTCGAGGCAGCCGAGCGTCGGGTCGAAGTGCTTGGTCCGGACCACGTCCCAGGCCGCCTCGAACATGGCCGTGTACGGGCCGTCGGGCAGGGGGGGCAGGGTCGCCGGGTCGAGGTCGGTGTAGTCGCGGCAGCGGGCGCCGTCGCCGCCCCCCGTGCTCGTTGCGGCCGGGGCCGGGGCTCGCTCGCTCGCGGGGGACGGTGCGCCGCCGCCTCGGGTGCCCCCGGTCGCCGAAGGCCCGCCGGCGGGCGCGAGTCGGCGCACGTCCCCGGCGCTGCAGGCGGTCGCAGCGGCCACGGCCAGGGCCGCGAGGCGTCGGATGTGCGCCATGGGCCGGCTACTCGTAGGTGATCCGTTCGAGTCCTTCGAGGTCGAGCACCTCGATCTCGTGGCGGGAGAGCTTGAGCAGTCCCTTGCGCTGCATCCGGTTCATGGCGCGCGAGATCTCCTCACGCACGGTCCCCAGGCGGGCGGCCACGGTGTTCATGTCGAGCTCGCGCGGGATCACGCAGGGCTTGCCGGGCTCGGCGCCGTGGCGGGTGGCCAGCGTCAGCAGGAACGCCGCCAGGCGCCGCTGCACGGAGCGCAGGGACAGGTCCAGCACCAGGTCGATGAGACGGTTCGTGCGGAAGGCCATCTGGCGCATGAGCGCGCGGGCCAGCGCCTCGGAGCGCCCGAGGAGGGCGAGCACGTGGCTCGACTCGAAGCGGTAGACCGACCCGTCCGTCATGGCGAACGCCGAGGCGGCGCACTGTACGTCCCGCGGCAAGAATCCCTCGCTGATCACCTTGCCCGGCTCGGCAAGATACAGGATCTGCTCGCGGCCCTCGCTCGAGATCAGGCTGAGCTTGAACTCGCCGCTGCGCACGAGGAACAGTCCCGGGCCCGGCTCGCCCCGGCGGAAGATCGGCCGCCGCCGCTGGACGTCCACGATCTCGGCGCCTCGGGCCAGGTCCTGCATGATCTCGTCGGGCACCTGGTCCCAGCCGGCCCAACGGCGCAGGGCCGCGACGATCTTCTCCGCTTCGGTGGCGTCCACCGGCATGGCGGGACTATATCACCGTCTCGCGCGCGGCCCGTTACGCCGGGACCATGGCGCGCAGCACCCCGTCGATGCGCCGGTGCAGGTCCACCGGGGTCCACAGCTCCCGCCGGCCGTCGGCTTCGCGGCGCTCGAACACCAGGGCCGTGGGGACGAGCTCGTCGGCGGCGGCGTGGTGCGGGTCGTCCGGCGGCAGGCGGAGGGTGCCGGCGGCGACGATCCGCCCGAGCAGGCGCAGGGCCGCGGGCGAGAGCGTCGCCACGAGGACGCCGAGGAGGTGGCCGTCCACCAGGCGGCGCGCCACGGCCGCCTCGAACGGTTCGTCGCCGTCGCCGGCCCGTCGCGGTCCGGCCAGCCCTAGCCGGTACGCGATCGCCCGTCGCGTCGGCTGGTCGCAGGCCGACAGGCCCGCGCGGAGAGTTCGTGCCCCCGGTACGGCGGTCCCCGGCCCCGGCAGGTCCAGGTGCACCAGCGGCCCGCGGACGTCGTCGTCGTCGATCCGGGTGCGCAGGGCGCAAAGCCGCACCTGGGCGCGCTCGCTCGCCGACAGGGTGCCGACGACCCAGCGCTCGAGGGCGCGGATCCCGAGGGCCGCGTCCTCCACCTCGGCGCGGTCCGCATCGCCGGGGCGTGCGAGGAACCGGGCCGTGACCGCGTCGAGATGGGCCAGGCGCGTGACCACGCCGTCGGGCAGCGTGCCCACGGGCCGTCCCGTGGCTTGCAGGGCTCGCAGCAGCCGGGCCATGTCCCGCCGTACGGAACGCACGAAGGCGCGCAGTCGGTCTTCGGCGCTCGGCGAAGGCCTGGGGACGGTCGTCGAGACGAGGTGGAGGTGGGTCGTCCGCGGCGCGTCCAGGGCGCCCGCGGTCCCGTCCGTGGGAGAGCGGTCGGCCACGAACGAGGCCATCGCACGGGCGCCCGGCCTGCTTGACGCCGGTGGCACGGATCCGGCCGGGTCCGCGGGCCCCTGCGGCCGGTTCGCCGATTTTTGGGAGCCGGCCTACATGTAGGATAGGGTAGGAGCATGTCGTCCGAAAAGCCGGTCCGCCTGCCACCTTTGCCCCGCCCGCCCCGCGACGGGCGGGAACGCCGCAAGAACCGCTCGAACAGCGCCGCCGACGCCATCGTGCTCGCGCTTTCCGCCGCCGCGAAGCGTTCCCGCCTCGATGCCGTCGTGCTGTGCGACGACGAGGGCCTGCTCGTGGCGTCGAGCCCGGTGGACTACGACCTCGCGCCGCTGGCGGCCATCGCGCCGATCGTGGGGCGGGGGAAGGTCTCGGCCCACGTCCGTCGCGGCGACGAGCGCCGGCCCATGCGCGTCGAGCCCGTCGAAGTGGGGCAAGAGCTGCTCTACGTGGCGACCGTCGGCGCGGACGACCGGGCCCGGGCCCGCGAGGCGCGCTGGAGCGCGGCCGCCGCCCGGCGGATCCTCGGGTAGTCTGCCGGGGCCTGCGTGGTAGCGTAGGGGGCGATGCCCTCGCCCGACGCGCGAGGCCGGACCGGCCCGATCCGCCACAAGGCCCTGGTGCTCTACGCCGGGACGCGGACGGGGCACCGCTCCTGCGGCGTGGCCCTCGCCGAGACCTTCGGCCGGCCCACGGCCGCCTACCAGGCCCTGCGTCGCGGTGGGATCACGGGCACGGGCACCTGCGGCGCCGTGGTGGCCGGGCGCTTGCTGCTGGGCGAGTTTCTGGGCGATCCGGATCCGACCGGGCCGTGCACCCCGGCGCTCGCGCGGGCGGCCGAGGCCTACGAGGCGGGGCTGGCCGAGCGCGTGCGGCGGGCGGGGGCCGAAAGCTGGGTTTGCCGCGACCTGACCGCCGGGCACGGTCCCTTCGCCGGCCCGCGCCGCCACCGCTTCTGCACGCGCCTGGTGGGGGACGTGGCGGCGTTCGTGGCCGAGCTGCTGGCGCGCGAGGGGGTCGAGGTCGAGGCCACGCCGGTGCGTCTCGACGACGGCACCGTCTACGACCCGCGTGCGGACGGGCGGCCCCCCGAGGCCGACGAGGCCGGGGCAGCGGACGGTGTCGGCGAGCCCGGCGAGCCCGACGATGCCACGCGGTAGGGTCGGTGCCGCCGGCCGGAGCCGAAGTTCGGGCCGTGGCGTGGGTTGTTTGGTCCCGCGCGCAGCCCGTGCGAAGATGCGGCGAGCGTGTGCGCCGAGCCCGGCGAGCGCGGGAGACCGTCATGCAGCAGATCCCCGAGGAAGTCGCGGCCGCCCTGCAAGGAGGGCGATGCGTCCTGTGGGCCGGTGCCGGCTTCGGCACGGCCGTCGGCCGTCCGTCGTGGGCGCAGATCCTGGAGGGCGTCGCCCGGAAACTGCCGCCGGCCGCCCGGACCGAGATCGACGAACTCCTGGAACAGGGGCGGCTGCGGACGGTCCTTTCGTACCTGCACCGCCACCTGGGCGACGACCCGGTGGAGCGGGCGCTGCGGGCTGGCGGCGACGAGACGATCCCGGCGTCGTTGGACGTGTGGGCCGACCTCCCCCTGCGGGCGATCTTCGCCACGACCTACGCCGACGTCCTGTACCGGATCTACGAGCGGCGCGGCCGCCGCCTCGACGTGATCTCGCACCGGGACGTCCACGGCCTGACGCTGCGCGACGATCGCGAGCCGTTCATCCTGCGCACGCCCCCGACGGGCCGGTCCATGCGCGCCGACGAGGTGTTCTTCGGCCTGGTCGAGGAGGTGGTGCGCACGCGCACGCTGCTGTTCGCGGGGTTCGACATCGACGACCCGGATCTCTTTCAGATCCTCGACCTGCTCGGCCGGGTGGGCCGCGGCCGGCGGCACCTGGCGTTCCTGCCCTTCGTGTCGGCCGCCGAGGCCGAGGAACTCGCGGAGCGGTACGCGATCGGCGTGGTGCACATCGATCCGGACACCTCCCTGGCGCAGGTGGGCACCTGGCTGTCGGAAGCCATGTCGAGAGCGGTGCCGGCGGCGCCGTCGCTCGATGCGGACCTTGCGAACCTCGACCTCGCCCGCGCGCTGCGGGGGCTGCCGGTGCGGGCCGACCTGGCCCTCGACGCGGCCCTGGCGCTCGATGTAGTGGAGGTGGAGGCGCTGCTGGAGCGGATCCCCGGGCCCTTCGCCGGGACGGACCCGGGGACCGTGCTGCGGGCCGGCGCCGTGCTGTACGCCCACGACCGCATCGAGGCGGCCCGGCGCGCCTTCACCCACGTGGTACAGCGCGGCGCGGGCCGGGAGTACGAGCTTTCGGCGAGGATCGGACTTTCTCTGTGCGCCTGCCGGGAAGGCGACTTCCTCGCGGCGGTGGACGGTCTTTCGGCCGTGGCCGAGGCGGACCGGTCGATGGCGATCGTGCCGCCGCGGTTCGAGATCCAGGAGATCCACGGCCAGGACGGCACGCGCTTGATGTTCGGGTGCCGGGACCGTGGCAGCGGGGAGGTGCTGGACGTGGACGTGGGCGTGGTGTCGCGGCCGGTGTCGGCGGCGAAGGCCCGGGCCTTCTACGACCAGGTGCATCGGATGGCCGAGGTGGCGCATCCCGCCCTCAAGCCGGTTCGCGGCGCCTTCGCGGACGGGCGGTTGTTCGGCGTGCTCAGCGAGCCCCGGCCCGGCTTCGTGCTCGAGGACGTGCTCGACGGGGAGGGGCCGATGCCCCTTGCCCGCGTGGCCGAACTGCTCGCGCCCGTCGCGGGGGCGCTGGCCGCCGTGCACGCCGCGGGCCTCGTGCATCGCGGCGTCACCGCGCGCCAGGTGGTGGTCACGGCGGACGGGCCGGTGCTGCGCGGGTTCGGCCCGCCCCCGGTCATCGACCACCACCGCCCGTCCGTGCGCCGGGCGGTGTGGGGCTACGCCGCGCCGGAGGTCCTGGCCGGCCGGACCCCGTCGCCCGCCGCCGACGTCTACGGCCTCGCCGCCGTCGCCCTGCGCTGCCTTTCGGGGCGCCCGGTGCCGGTCGGTGCGATCGATGTACGAAGCATGTTGGACGATCCACCGCCTCGACTGGTGGAGCTGCTGTCCGACGCGCTGTCGGCCGACCCGGCCCGCCGCCCGTCGGCGGCCGCGTTCGCCGCCCTCCTGACCGACGTGGCGGCCCGGGGCGGGGAGGCGGCCGAGCGGGTCCTGGCGGTGGAGGACGAGCCCCCCGCGGCATCGGCGGCCCCGGCCTCGGTCCCGGCCGCGGCGAGCGCCCCGGTGGCGGTCACGCTGCCCGAGGACCCGGACGACCTGGAGGGTTGGGCCCACGTGCTCGAGCGCATGCCGAACCACCCCGAGGCCCGGGCGGCCCTCGACCGCATCGAGGCCGCGGCGCGGAAGGCCGGCCGTTGGGACACCGTGGCCTCCGTGCTCGGGGTGCGCGCCCGCTGTGCCCAGGTGCAGGCCGATCGGGTGCGGCACCTGCGGGCGCTCGCGGACGTCCTGGAGGAGAAGCTCGGTGCGCCGTCCGACGCCTTCTCGACGTTGCAGGCCGTGCTCGAACAGGTGCCCGTGCCGGCCCAGGTGGACCTGCTGGAGGCGCTTGCGCGCCTGGCGGAGATCGCCGGCCGCTACGAGGACCTCGCCGCGAGCTACGAGGCCGTGGCGGCCCGCGTCGCGGATCCGGCGGTGCGATGCGATCTCTACCGCGCGTTGGGCGATCTGCTCGCCGACCGGCTGGGCAGCCCCGAGCGGGCGTTGGCCGCCTACGGGCACGCCGCCGAGGCGGATCCCGCCGCCGCCGCCGTACACCGCGCCCGGGCGGAGCTGGCGAGGACCCTCGGGCGGCACGAGGTGCGTGCGGCGGCCCTGCTCGCGTTGGCGGACGCCTCGGAGGGCGCCGACCGGGTGGCGAGCCTCGCCGAGGCGGCCGCGGTCCTGGCCGATGCCCTCGGGGACACCGAGGGCGCCCTGGCGGCGCTCTACGCCGCGTTTTCGGCCGATCCCGCCGCCCTCGACGCGGGGGCGCAAGAGCGTTTGCTGGCCCTGGCGGAGGCCGCCGGGGATGACGCGGTGTGGGCCGAGGTGGCCCTGGCGACCGCGGACGGCGGCGACCCGGCCGAGGCGGCCGAGCGTCTGCGCAAGGCGGCGGACCTGTTGGAAGGTCCCCTGGACGACCCGCGGGGGGCCGTCCGCGCGCTCGAGCGCGTGACGGCCCTCGACCCCGCCGACGTGGCCGCGGCGCGGCGGCGGGTGGCGCTGCTCGAACGTCTTTCCGAGTCGGATCGGTCGGCCCGCGTGGATCTGGCCGACGCGCTCGTGGTGCTCGCCGACCGGCTGCCGGCCGGACCGGCGCGGGCCGAGGTGCTCGTGCGGGCCGCCGACCTGCTCGCCGCCGAGTCCGGGGGCGCCGACCGGGCCCGTGCCCTGCGCGAGGCGGTGCTCGACCTCGTCCCGCCGGACGACCCGTGGCACGGGCGGGCCCTTGCGGCGCTCGAGGCGGCGTTCGAGGCGGCCGGGGACGACGCAGCCCGGGTGGATCTGTGGCGCCGGGCGGCGTCGGACGGACGGCGGGCCGACCGCGCGCGGATCGAGTTCTACGAGAAGATGCTCGAACACGCGCGGCGGTCCGAGGACGATGCGTTGCGCGTCGAAGCGCTCGAGGGACTGTCGGCGCTCGCGCCGGACCAGCCGGCGTGGACGGACGAGCTGCTCGCCCACTACATCGACGCGGGCGCCTACGACAAGGCCGGCCCGCTGGTGCGGCGGCGGGTGGACGCGGAGTCGGACCCGCAGAAGAAGGCCGACCTGCTCGTGCGCGGCGCCAAGCTGCGCCTGGAGATCGGCAAGGTGGACGGCGCGATCGCGGCGCTCGAGGAGGCGGTCGAGCTCGACCCGAAGCGGGCCGAGGCCCATCGCATGTTGCTTTCGCTGTACGACGAGACCGGCCAGGCGGCGAAGGCGGCCGAGGCGGCCGAGGCGGCGGCCGAGGCGACGAGCCACCGCAGCGAGCGGGCGGCGCTGCGGCTGGAGGCGGCCCGGCGTCACGCGGCGACCGGCGCGCCGCCCGATCGCCTGCGGGGCCTGTACGAAGCGGCCCTCGGGGACGACCCGGATCAGGTGGACGCGGCGGTCGCCCTGGCCGAGATCTGCATGGAGATGGACGATCCGCGGGGGGCCTTCGAGGCGGCGGGCCGGGCGGTGCGTCTGCTGGAGGCCGACGGGGCCGACCCGCCGCGGCTGCGCCGGGTGCTGTCGATGGCCGGCCGCGCCGCGCTGGCCTGTGACGAGCCCGAGGCGGCCCGCGCCGCGCTCGCGAAGGCGCGCAAGCTCGGTGCCCACGAGCCCGAGGTCATGACGCTGCTGGGCGACCTGGAGCGGGACGCCGGCAACCTCGACGAGGCGCTGTCCGCCTACCAGTCCGCCCTGCTCGCGGGCGGCGACGACCTGTCCGCGGCCGAGCAAGCGGCCCTGTACCGCGCGATGGCGGACGTGCAGCGCCGCCGGGGCGACGAGGACAAGATGCGGGCGCTGCTCGACCGAGCCCTGGAGGTGGACCCCCACGACGAGGCGGCGCTGCGGGCGGCGGTCGAGGCCGCGAAGACGCCGTCGGCCGAGGTGGAGGCCCGCCGCCGGCTCGCCGGGCACCTGCGCGCGAAGCTGGACGAGGCCGACGGCGAAGCGGCGCAGACGCTTCGGGACGAGCTCGTGCGCCAGCTCGAGGCCGTGGCCACCCTGGAGGCGGAGCAACTCGGGTTGCCCGAGGCCGCCGTGCGCACCCTCGAACAGGTGCTCGCCCTCGTCCCCGACGCCGTGGGGCCGCTGCACACCATGCTCGACATCCTGACGAACGCGAAGCGGTGGGACGACGCGGTGGCCGTGCTCGAACGGCTCGCGGCGAGCCAGGACGACCCGGGCGTGCGCGCCAAGTACCACTACGCCCGCGCCGCCCTCCTGCGCGACCAGCTCGACGACCCGGCCCGCGCGGCCGAGGCGTTTGCGGCCGTGCTCGAAGACGACCCCAAGAACGCCAAGGCGTACGCGGCGCTGCGGGCCCTGTACGAGGCGCAGGGCGACGACCGCGGCGTGGCCCGGACCCTGCGCGCGGAGCTCAAGCACCGGCTGGACGACCTGTCGCCTTTCGAGCGCGTGGCGATGCTCCAAGCGCTGGCGCGGATCTACGAGGAACGCCTGGACGACCCGGTGACGGCCCTGGCCGCCTACGAGCAGGCCGCGGCGCTGCAGCCCGACGACGACGAGCAAGCGGCCGCCACGCGCGAGCACATCATCGAGCTGTCGCTGGCGCTCGGGGGGGAGCACGTCGAGCACGCCATCGCGCAGATCCACGCGCTCATCGAACGGGATCCGATGGCGTTCGACCTGTACCACCGGCTCGTGGCCCTCTACGCCGAGACCGGGGCCTACGCGCGCGCGATCTCGGTGTGCTGCACCCTGGTCTTCCTCAAGCAGGCCACGCCCCACGAGCAGGAGTTGGCCGCGCGCCGGCAGGGGACGCTGCCGCAGGCGCGCGCCAGCCTCGACGCCAAGGCCCTGCGCACCCTGGTCGATCCGGCCGACAAGGACCCGCGGATCTCCGCGCTGTCGAGCATCGTCTGGCCCATGGCCGCGATCCGGGAGGGGCGGACCCACGCGCACCTGGGCGTGCGCCGCGACGAGCGCGTGCCCGTCAGCCGCACGGCTCCCGAGGCCGTTGCGCGCTTCCTGGCCTACGCCTGCCAGGTATTCGAGGTGGCGCAGCCCGACCTGTTCCTGCGCCCGAAGGATCCGGGGGGCCTGCGCGTCGGGGCCCTCGTCGAGCTCGAACGCAACGCCGTGCGGGCGGTCTATCCCACCGTCGTCGCGGGCGTGGACGCCCTCAAGCCGGCCCAGGACCCGGTCCACGCCTTCCGGGCCGGCCGGGCGGCGGCGCGGCTGCGGCCCGACGCGCTGCTCGGCACGATCGCGCCCGACAAGAACGTCGCGCGGGCCGCGGTCGTGGCCTCCCTGCGCTTTGTCCAGCCCGGGATCGAGGTGCCGGCGGACCTGGGGGCGCAGGTGACCGCCTTCGAGGAGGCCATCGGTCGCTACCTGCCCCCGTCGCGCAAGGACGCCTTCGAGTCGGTGGTGCGTCGGATCCTCGACGCCGGGCGCGTGGACGCCAAGGCCTACCTGCGCGGCGTGAGCCTTGCGGCCAGTCGGGCGGGCCTTTTGCTGTGCGACAGCCTCGAGACGGCCGGCCGCGTCGTCACCCAGGAGGCCGACGACACCCTCGTCCCCGTCAAGGACCGGATCCGTGACCTGGTCCGTTACAGCGTAAGCCGCCCCTACTTCGAGGCGCGCGAGCGCCTGTTCGGGTCGTAGGCACGCCGCCGCCGGCGCAGGCCGAGGACGAGCAGAGCGATGCCCCCCAAGCCGCCGCGTTCGGGGGCGGCGCCGCGGCAGCCGCAGCCGTCGTCACGGTCGCCGTAGTCCGCCGGAAGGCCGGGACCGTCGCCGCCGGTCGCCGTCCCGCCCGTCGTGTCGCCGCCGGTCCCGGTGGTCGTGCCGCCGCCGCTCATCGAGCCGTCGCCCGCCCCGGTCGAGCCCGCGGTGTCGCCGCCCGTGGTTCCGGCGCCGCCGCCCTCCGGCGCGATCTCGAAGGCGTCGAACACGATCTGGATCGTGTCGGCGTTGGGCTCGCCGGTGTTGTCGTCGAGACGGATCCACTGGTCGCCGCCCTGCGCGAACGCGAAGGCACCCAGGTCGGCGAAGCCGTCCGCCGTGGTCTGGTCCAGGGGCACGTCGAATTCCTGCCCGCCCGCGCGGATCCGGTAGACGGCGAGCTTCGACTGGGCATAGGTGGGTTCGATGTAGGCGCGCACGCGATAGGTGCCCGCCTGGTCGAAGTAGAGGGATACGACGGCGTAGTTGGACGGATCGGCCGCGTCCGTGGCGGCGGTCCAGAGCAGGCGGCCGCCGTAGCCCGCGGCCTCCTCCCGCCAGTACTGGGAGGGGCCGAACAGGCCGTAGCAGGCGTCGTCGTCGTCCACGACGGCGCCGTCGGGGGGGATCGTTCCGCACGGCGGGCAGTCCTCCGGGCAGGTGGCGGTGTCCTCTCCGCCGCTGCACATCTGGTCGCCGCAGACGGGCATTCCGACGGCGAAGGCGTCGAGGTCGGCGAGGGTGCCGTTGAACCAGTCCTCGTCCACGGGGGAGATCCCTCCGACGTTGCCGGATTCGCTGGACTGGTGGAACACCCAGTCCGTCCAGCCCGACGGCAGCGTGGGGCACTCGACGCCCCAGTGGGCCACCCACAGCGGGTAGGCGCCGAAGGCATTGGAGGCCACCGAGCCGTTCCAGAAGCCGGGGGAGGTGTAGATGAGCGGTTTGACACCGAGCTGGCCCTCCACCACGTCGAGCCAGGTCTGCACGGCGTCGGCGACCGCCGCCGGTCCGAGGCCGCCGGTGACCTCCACGTCGATGACCGGCGGCAGGTCGCCGGGCCCGAGGGGGCCCATCTCGTCGAGCAGGAGCTGGGCTTGGGCGGCCGCGTCCTGGTTGGGCCGGAAGAACTGGTAGGCGCCGACGCGGATCCCGTTGGCCTTGGCTTGCTGCCAGTTCGTGTCGAAGTACTCGTCGAGGTAGCCGGTGCCGTCCGAGACGCGGATGAAGGCGAAGTCCACCCCGTCGGCGGCCACGGCGGCCCAGTCGATGCTGCCCTGCCACTTGCTGACGTCGATCCCGAAACGCCGCTCGCCGTCGGCGCACACGGGGGCGAAGACCCCGCCGCCGCCCGAAGCCACGCGCAATCCGTCCCCCATGGCGGCGTCGCCCTCCGCGAGACGGCGGGCCGGGTCGAGGGCGAGGTCGGCCGGTCCGGTGGCGACGCCGGCGACCGCGGCGAGGAGGAGTTGCCGAGCATGCACAACGACGGCGAGCATTGCACCTACGATAGGACGGGACCGGCCGTGCGCACAAGAAGCGCGGCCGGCGCAGATCGGTGTGCGGCGCCGCCCGGCCGCCCGTCGGTCACGGGGGCGGGTCGTGCGGGTGGCAGCTTGCGCAGTCGATGCGACCGTTGGGACCGTAGGTGACGCCGAGGGTGCGGGCGAGGGTGGGCTGGACCGTGCGCCACATGAAGTCGGCGATGGCGTGCTGGGCCGGGTCCTTGCGGTGCTTGCGATAGAGGCCCCGCGGGTCGAGGGTGGGCAGGTCCGGGTTCGGCATGGCGTAGACGCGGGCCTCGGCGTTCGGGCCGTGGCAGGTGGCGCAGTCCACGGAGGCGAAGCGCTGCGGGTCGAAGGCCTGGAAGGTCTCACGCATGACCGGCAGCACGCGCTCGGCCATGAAGGCGGCTTTTTGGCCGCGGTCCATGGCGTCGAAGGGGCGGTCGGCGCCCTCGGGGATCGTGGTGCGCCCCATGCGGCAGGCCGCGAAGGCGGCGAGCGCCAGGGCCGAGGCGAGCAGGGCGATGCGCAGGCGTGCCACGGTGCGGGCACCGTAGCGTCCGGCGACCCGGTTCCACAAGCGGTTTTCGGGGGCGGCGCGGGGACCGGTTGCGCGGCGGCGCGGCTCGCGGCAGGTTCGCGGCCGATGCCGCGTTCGGGTCCTGCACGTTGCTCCCGCCGAGGGTTCCTCGCGGGGGTGTCGGCGGCGGGGGTGCTGGGGCCCGCCGTGGGGGCGCGGGGGGCGCCCGCCGCCGAGCGCGTGCTGGCCCGGGCCCGGTCCCCCTACAACGAGATCGTGGTCACGCAGCGCGGCAGCGTGCGCACGATGTACTTCGTGTCGGATGGAACCTGGTACATCGAGTCGCGCTGGGACACGGCGCACCCGCGCAGCCTGGACCTCGACTACACGCGCACGATGATGGCGGGCTTCCTCGTGCAGCCGGCGGCGCGCAGGCTCTTGATGATCGGCTTCGGCGGCGGCCAGATCAGCACCTACCTGTTCGAGCGGATCGACGGCATGGAGGTGGACGGCGTGGACATCGACCCGGAGGTGGTCCGGCTCGCGCGCACGTACTTCGGGGTGCCCGACGACCCGCGCTACCGCACCCACGTGTCGGACGGCCGTCTGTTCGTCGAGAAGATCCGCCCCGGGCCGCGCTACGACATGATCGTCCTCGACGCCTTCCGCGGCGTCTTCGTGCCGTACCACCTCAAGACGCGGCAGTTCTACGGGGCGTTGCGCGAGCGCCTGGCGCCCGGTGGCGTGGTCGTGGCGAACCTGCACCACGCCACGCGGATGTATCCGCACGACCGGGCCACCTTCGACGCCGTCTTCCCCGCCTGTCACGCCTTCGCCAGCGAGCGCGGCCTGCAGACCACGCTGGTCGCCTGCCGCGACGACGACCCCCTCGGCACGTTCGACCTGCGCGCTCGGGCCCGCGCGGTGGCGCCCTACTTCGACTTCGACGTCCTGGGGCTCGCGAGCCGCCGCTACCGGACCCCCAACTACGGCCCCGGCCGCGTGCTGGAGGACGGCTTCGACCCGAAGGACCTCCCCGAGGCCGCCGCGCGCCACAACCGCGCCTGCCACGACGACTGCCCCTACCCCGTCCGCTGACGCCCCCTACGGGCCTTGGAGGTAGGACGGACAGCGGAGTGCGGCCTGGGCCAGCCGCCCGGTGAACCGAGGGCCGTGGACCGCTGCGGTCGCGGTGTCCGTACCGGTGCTCGTGCGCGTGCCGGTTCCTTTCCCCGTCCGCGCGAGCGCTGGATGCATCGGTTCGCCGCGGTGTCCGTACCGGTGCCGGTGCGCGTCGCCGTCTCCGTCCCCGTAACTTCCAGCGCTGAACGAACCGGCGAGCAACGCCCACCGAGTCCACCCGGACGCCGTCGGACTCGACTCGTCTTCACCGCTCCTTCCGCAGCAGCCCCCAGGCCAGCGCGCCCGCCCGGTCGAGGTCCCGCCACGAGCGCCGTGCCTGGTCCATCGCCCCCCCCGCCGCCCCCAGCAGTTGCACGCACGCCTTGGCCTCCTGGAGCGACCCGTGGGCCACCCCCAACAGTTGCCGTCGCCGCCCGCCTCGAGCCGCGAGGCCCTCGACGGGGTTGAGCACGGCGCTGACCACCGCCCGCCGCGCCTGGTCTGCGAGGTCGCCCACCCCCCGCACGGGGCCTCGAAGGGCCGAAAGGAGCTGGGCCGCGCATCGCTGGGCGAGGGTGACGGCGTGGCTGGGATGACTCGGTGTGGCCGCGAGCGCGCGTTTCGTTCGGGAGGGAGCGGACCGGGTCGCCTACGGGAATGCAATCGTGTTCGGCCACGGTCCCCGATACGGCCACGGCGACCCGTCCCCGTCCCGATTCCCGTACCGGTGTCTGTGGGCGTCGCTGTCGCCGTGGCCGAAACCCCCAGCGATGGATCCTCCGCCGGGCGGCGGCCGGCGGGTACGCTCGGTGGCGTCGCCGTCTGCCTGCTCGTGGGCGGTCGGGATCGGCCCGCGCGCGTTCAGTGCGTCATGGCCTCGGTGCCGAGGGCGACCTCGACGGTGCGGTCGGCCGGGTCGTGGCGCAGGGCGACCACCTCGCCGGCGCCGCGGCTGGCGGCCACGCGCACCGACGCCGTGGACACGATCCACTGCACGGCGGGCAGGGCGCGTTCGAGCAGGTCGAGCACGGTGGCTTCGAGGGTCGGGCCCAGGTGGGCCTCCAGGTCGTCCACCAGGACGACGGCCTCGCTCGCGCGCGGGTCGGCGCCGTCGTGGCCGGCGAAGATCGCCTGGGCCGGCAGCGTGACGAGGGCCACGAGGTTCTTGGCCTGGGCCGGCAGGTCGTCGAAGGGCAGCAGGTGACCGCTGTCGGTCGAGAACCGCGGCTCGAGCGTGGTCGGATCGACCCCCTCGAAGGCCAGCCCCACCGCGGGCAACACCACCTCGAGGGCCCGGCGAAGGCCTTGCCGCAACACGGCCGGGTCCGGCGCGGTTTGGGGGCCGCCGTCGCGCTCGGCGAGGCTGCCGGCGATCTCGGCGTAGGCCAGGGTGGTCTTGGTCGCGCGCGTCAGATCGAACCGCGTGCTGTCGGCCAGGGCCGCCGCCCCGCGCAGGTCGTAGCGCAACACGGACCGCTGCGGCGCCGCGATCGAGACGGGCTGCCGCGAGAAGAAGCGGTGGGCGGGGATCCCGACCACGACGAAGCCGCCTTCGTGGGCCCGGCGGTCGAACAACTGCTGCTCCTTGCGCCGCAGGGCCTCCCCCTCGCCTTCGGGGCGCGCGTTCGGCGAGACGAGACGCAGGGGGTGCGGGCGCTCGGGGTCTTCCTGGTGCAGCAGCCAGTCCGCGACCACGTGCGGGCGGATCCCGTGCAGCGGGCCTCGCCGCTGCGGCACCGACACGTGCCCCGGGCGCGTGTGGGCGATTGCCGACAGCAGCAGCGACTTGCCGGTTCCCGGGGCGCCGTGGATCACGACCACGGGCCGCGGGTTCGCCCGCTCGTCCGCGAAGGGGATCGTGCGGTCGCCGAACGGGCCGACGTTCACCAGTCGTAGACCGACGAGGTGCACGGTGCCATCGTAGCAGAGGGTGTGGGCCGGCCCGGCGCATCGGCCGGGCCGGCGCAAAGCCCGCATTGAAGCCGCGCCGGGCTCGTGCCAACGTCGAACGGCCATGGTGGAGCCCTCGTCTTCTTCGGCCCCGCAAGAGGCCGAGCGCGTCTTCTATGCCGGTTGCGTGCGACACACGGCGCGCCTTTCCGCCTACGTGGCGTGGACCCTCGTCTTCGGTGCGCTGCTCGGGGCGGCGATCGTCCTGCGCGTGCGGTATCCGGTCGTCGAGGGCTGGCCGCTGCTGGCGCTCGTGGTGCCCGTCGCGGGTCTTGCGTGGACCTATCTGCAGGTTCGGACCACGAAGTACCGGGTGAGCTCGCGGCGCATCGAGATCGAGCGGGGGATCTTCTCGCGCACGGTCAAGAGCCTGGAGCTGCGCCGCGTGCTCGACGTGGAGTACCGGCAGACGCTGCTCGACCGGATCACCCGCGACGGCCGGATCCGCGTGGTCTCGACGGACCGGAGCGACCCGAACCTCGAGATCCACGGCCTGCCCGAAAGCCGCCGCATCTTCGAACAAGTGCGCGATGCGGTCGAGGCCGCGCGCACCCGCGGCCGCCCACTCGAGTTCGTCGATGCGGACGGTGCGGGCGTGATCGACACCTGAGCCCGCGGGTCCGCCGCCCGCCCCGGCGGTCTATGGCGCGGCCGCGGCGATCTCCGCGGCGATCGCATCGGCCGCGGCCGCCGGGTCCGGGGCGGTGCGGATCGGCCGCCCGACCACGAGGTAGTCCGCCCCGGCGCGCACCGCCCGGCCCGGCGTCATCACGCGCACCTGGTCGTCGGCGCCCGCGCCCGCGGGCCGGATCCCCGGCACGACGGTGGCGAGGCCCGGAGCCGCCCGGCGTACCGCCGCGAGCTCGCGCCCGCTGCAGACGATCCCCGCGCACCCGGCCCGCGCGGCACACTCGGCCCGCATGGCGACGAGTTCCTCCACGGTCCGGGTCGCACCCGCCTCGGCCAGCGCCCGCGCGTCCTGGCTCGTCAGCACGGTCACGGCGAGGATCCCCACGGCCCCGTCGGCCGCCTCCACGCAGGCCCGCAGGTGCGCCACGCCGGCCGCCGCGTGCACCGTCAGGAACGCAGCGCCCAGGCGCCGGGCCGCGCGCACGGCCGCGCCCATGGTGTTGGGGATGTCGTGCAGCTTGAGGTCGAGAAAGATCCCCAGATCGGGGTGCCGCCGCCGCAGCGCCGCCACCACGGACGGTCCCTCGGCGACGAACAGCTCGAGCCCCACCTTCACGAGCCCCACGTGCCCGGCCAGCCGCCCGGCGAGCGCGAGGGCCTGCTCGGCGCTCGGGACGTCGAGGGCCGCGATGATCCGCCCGTGCGGGCGGTCGAAGGTTCCGGCGGGCGGGTCGGCGGGCATGGGCGCCCTATAGCGGACCGGCCATCGATGGGGCAACCTCCCCGGCCGGTGGCCGACCGCGAACGACGCATCTTCTCGCTGCTGGAGCGCGCGTGCGGGTCGGCCTTTCCCGGCTGCGTGGCCCTGGTGTGGGACGACGGGGCCGAGCGCTACCACGAGGCCCACGGGGTGCTGGCCGACCACCCCCAAAGCCCGGCGTGCGGTCGCCTCGCGCGGCGCGGGTCGATCTACGACCTGGCGTCGCTGACCAAGCCGCTCGCCGCCGGGGTCCTGGCCGGGATCGCCCTGTCCGAGGGGCGGGTGGCCCTTGACGACCCGGTACCGGCGGACTTGGCCCCGGGCCTTCCGGGCGCCACGTTCGGGCATCTACTGTGCCACGGGGCGGGGCTTGCGGCGCACGAGCCGCTCTACGCCGGCCTTTCGGGCGTGGACCCGGCGGCGGCCCGGGCGCGACTGTCGAAGACCCGCCCCCTCGCGCCGCCCGGCACGCGGGTGCTCTACAGCGACCTCGGCTTCCTGTTCCTCGGAGATTGGATCGAACGATTGTTCGACCGTCCGCTGATCGACCTGTTCGAGGACCGGGTGGCCGGGCCCCTCGGCCTCGCCGATCCCACCTCGGAGCGCTTCGTGGGGTATCTTCCCGTCGGGCGCGCCGTCGATCCCCGCGTCCTCGCCCGGATCGCACCCAC
>Ga0256839_1002940_pt1 | contig 18237 bp, 20 predicted proteins | sample 354166metaG_FD_185968 | JGI IMG/M metagenome (GOLD analysis project Ga0256839, IMG submission 185968) | Hydrothermal vent microbial communities from Mid Atlantic Ridge, Atlantic Ocean - 354-166 | ecosystem: Environmental > Aquatic > Marine > Hydrothermal vents | place: Atlantic Ocean: Mid... | reverse complement strand
CGATGTCCCATGTCGTCCGATGCGGTGGCGGAAGGCGGCCATGGAGGGGAAGGCGGCGCCGGCGGCCGGGCGCTCCGGCGGCACCAGCCGCGAGACGCCGCAGGCTGCCTCAGTCCACCTCGCGCTCGACGCTGCAGCAGTGGATGCCCGCCGGGGCCGCGCCCTCGGCGCCCGGCTTCAGCACGGCCCCCGTGACCGGGTTGGGCCGGTAGGTGGTGCACCCCTTGAGCCCCTGCTCCCAGGCAAGGAGGTAGAGGTCGCGGAAGTCCTCGAAGGGATAGTCCTCGGGGATGTTGATGGTCTTGGAGATGGCGCTGTCCACGCAGGGCTGGAGCGCGGCCTGCATGGCGAGGTGGTCGTGCGGGTGCACCTCGTGGGCGCGCACGAAGGCCGCGGGCAGCGGCGCGTCCCCGCGCTCGCGCCGCCACAGCGCGTAGGCGTAGTCGCGGATGGGATACTCGGTGTAGCTCCCATCGAGCTCCAGCACCCGGCGCGTGTACTCGTAGTCGAAGACGGGCTCGAGGCCGCTGGAGACATTGTCCGCCAGCAGGCTGATGGTCCCCGTGGGCGCGATGGCGAGCAGATGGCTGTTGCGGATGCCGTGGCGGGCTATACGGTCGCGGATGTCGCCCGGGAGCCGGGAGACGAAGCGGCCGGCGAGATAGGGCTCGCGCTCCAGCCAGGGAAAGGGCCCCTTCTCCTCGGCGAGCGCCACCGAGGCGCGGTAGGCCTCGTGGCAGATCGCGCGCATGAACCCGGCCGCCTGCGCGCGTGCGGCCTCGCTGTCGTAGCGCAGGCCCAGCATGATGAGTGCGTCGGCGAGCCCCGTGATGCCGAGGCCGATGCGGCGCGAGCCGTGGGCCTGCTCGCGCTGGGCCGGGAGCGGGAACAGCGAGGCGTCGATCACGTTGTCGAGCAGGCGCACGGCCACGCGCACCGTCTCGCGGATGGCGTCCAGGTCCAGGCGCGCCGCGCGCGTGAAGGGCTCGCGCACGAAGCGCGCGAGGTTGATCGAGCCGAGGTCGCAGGCCCCGTAGGGCGGCAGCGGGAGCTCGCCGCAGGGGTTGGTGGCCGTGATGCGCTCGCGCCAGTGGAGGTTGTTCCACTCGTTGATGCGGTCCACGAACAGCACGCCCGGCTCGGCGTAGTCGTAGGTGGAGCGCATGATGAGCGACCACAGCGCGCGCGCACGCACGCGCTTCAGCACGCGGCATGGCACGGGCCGGTCGGTGCCGGTCCAGGCGCGCATCACCGTCCCCGTCCCGCTTCCATCGTCCTCGAGCTGCGCCTCGGGGAACACAAGCGCCCACTCGCGGTCCTTGCGCACGGCCTCGACGAAGGCGTCCGTGACCTGCACCGAGAGGTTGAAGCGGCGCAGCTCGTGGGGGTCGTGCTTGGCGGTGACGAACTGCTCGATGTCGGGATGGTCGCAGCGCAGGGTGGCCATCATGGCCCCGCGGCGCGCACCGGTGGAGAGCACCGTGGCGCACATGGCGTCCCAGATGCGCATGAAGGAGACCGGGCCCGAGGCGATGGTGCCCGTGGCGCGCGCGAGCGTCCCCGCAGGCCGCAGGGTGGAGAAGTCGTAGCCGATGCCGCCACCCTGCTGCATGGTGAGCGCGCCCTCCTTGAGGGCCTCGAAGATGGCGTCCATCGAGTCCTCGATGACGCCCATGACGAAGCAGTTGAGGAGGGTGACGCGGTTGGCGGTGCCGGCGCCGGCGAGGATGCGCCCGCCCGGCAGGAAGCGGAAGTCCTGCAGGATCTCGAGAAAGCGCGCCTCCCACTCCGTCGCGTCGCGGGGCTCCACGGCGGCGAGCGCCCGCGCCACGCGCCGCCAGGTATCCTCGACGGCGCGGTCCACCACCCCGCCCCCGCGGCGGTAGCGGTATTTGGTGTCCCAGACGTGCCGGGAGATGGCGAGCGTGAACGGATCCTGCGGCATGCCCGGCCGCCCCTTCCTCCGCACCTCGGGCCATTCCTAGCCTAGCAGCCCGCTCGCCGGCGGGCAGCAGAACGTGAGCCGGACGTCGCGGGCCCATGCTGATCGTGGAACCCAGGGAAGCCTTTCGCGTGCTAGGCTTCTAAACCATGAGCAAGCTCGGTTTCTTGACCATGAGCAGGCTTGAGCGCATCACGACGGCTCCCGACGTCTGCGGCGGCCAGCCGTGCATCCGGGGCGTGCGCGTGCGGGTAAGCGGCATTCTCGACATGCTGGCCTCGGGAGCGTCCCGCGAGGACATTCTCGAGAGCTATCCCTATCTCGAGCCGGAGGACATCGACGCGGCGCTCGAGTACGCGGCCCGTCTCGCCAGGCATCAGGTGGTGCACGTGGCCTGATGCGCTTCCTGGTCGATGCCCGGCTCCCTCCCGCTAGCGCGAAGATGTCAGCGCCGGCCGCGCGGGCGGCGGCGCGGGCGGGTGGGCCTGCCCGCGTAGGGGTTCTCGCCGCTGCGCAGCTCGAGCCTGAGCGGCGTGCCCACCAGCCCGAAGGCCTCGCGGAAGCGCTTGGCGAGGTAGCGCTGATAGGCGGCGGGCAGACGCTCGGCCTGGGTGCCGTGGATGACGATCACGGGCGGGTTCTGGCCGCCCTGATGGGCGTAGCGCAGCTTGATGCGCCGGCGTCCGCGCCCGAGCGGCGGGGGGTGGGCCGTGACGGCCTCCTGCAGCACGCGGGTGAGCCGCGGCGTGGGCAGGCGCCGGGCCGCCGAGTCGGCCACCTGGCGCACGGCGGCCATCAGCTCGCCGAGGCCGCTGCCGTGCAGGGCCGAGATGTAGCGCACCGGGGCGAAGTCCGCGAAGGCCAGCCGGCGCTCGACCTCGGCGCGCACGCGCTCGCGCTGGTCGGGCGCGAGCCCGTCCCACTTGTTGACGGCGACGACGAGCCCGCGCCCGGCCTCGACGGCATGGCCGAGGAGTGTGGCGTCCTGCTCGGTCACGCCCTCGCGTGCGTCGATCACCAGGATCACCACCTGAGCGGCCTCCATGGCCTGCAGCGCCTTGATGACGGAGAACTTCTCCACCGCCTCCTTGACGCGGGCGCGCCGGCGCACGCCGGCGGTGTCGATGAGGGTGTAGGCCTCGCCGTCGCGCTCGAAGTCGATGCGCACCGCATCCCGCGTGGTGCCGGGCCGGTCCGAGGCCACCATGCGCTCCTCGCCGAGCAGGCGGTTGACCAGGGTGGACTTGCCCACGTTGGGGCGGCCGACGACGGCCACGCGCACCCGGCCCGTCTCGCCGCCCTCCGGCTCCGGCGCGCCCGCCGCGCCGTCCGCGGCCTCCTCCCCGGCCTGCACCGGCGCCATGCCGAGGGCCCGCTCGACCAGCAGCCCCACCCCCTGGCCGTGGGCGGCGGAGATGGCCAGCGGCTCGCCCAGGCCCAGGGCGTGGAACTCGGCCGCCGCCACCGCGGGGCTCATGCGCTCGGCCTTGTTGACGGCGAGCACCACGGGCTTGCCCGTGCGCCGCAGGCGCTCGGCCACGAGCTCGTCGGCGGCGGTGAGCCCGTCGCGGGCGTCCACGAGGAAGACCACCACGTCGGCCTCTTCCACCGCACGCCAGGCCTGGCGCGCCATCTGCCCCTCGAGGCCCTCCTCGTCGCCCGTGAGCCCGCCGGTGTCCACGACGATGCAGGGACGCGGGCCGACGCGGCCCTTGCCGTAGATGCGGTCGCGCGTGAGCCCCGGCAGGTCCGCCACCAGCGCGTCGCGCGTGCGGGTGAGCCGGTTGAACAGGGTGGACTTGCCCACGTTGGGGCGGCCCACCAGGGCGATGACGGGAAGGCTCATGGCTGGGCCGACAGGAAGATGGAGATCACGGTGCTCGGGCCGCTCTGCGACCCTCGAAAAGGCCGGCCCGGACTCAGCCGGACCGGTGCGTTCTCGTCGTCTGTGGCGCTTCCTTCCCGAGGCCAAGGGCGAGCTTGCGCGCAGCCAGCGTCTGCAGGCTCAGCCCCCGCCGTGCAGCCTCGCGGACCAGGGCCCGGTAGACCCGGCGACCGAGACGGACCTGCAGCCGCGGCACCCCCGGGCCCCCTGCTCTCGGCACCGGCTCGCCACGGGACGTGCAGCTCTCCCGGACCAGCCGCCAGGCTTCCGCAAGGGACTCCAACGTACCCGCGGGCGTATCCGCGAACGCCGAGATCTCGGTGTGGTCCTCAAAACGGGCGATCCAGTCGCCTTCTTCGTCGAGGAAGATCTCGACCACGTGTCCGTCAAACGGGTCGGTCCTGTCCACCTTCCTCATCCAGGAGCCTCAAGAACTGCCGAACCTGATAGCCCTTGGCCTTGACGGCACGGGGCTGGACGGGAAGCAGCTTCCCACCCGGCGAACGCCAGAGCCTGTGGCTCCCTGCCTGCCGGTCGAGCACCCATCCGCTGAGCGCGGCAGCGCTCGAATTCCTGAAGGCGAGCCCGGAAGGATTGCGGCGCGCCTTGGCCAGCAGCTTCCCTGCGCGGCCCATGCCATCGAACTATACGCTCCCCGGCTGCATGCGCCAACCGGAGTGCCCGCTGCCTCCTTACTCGGCGAGGCGGAAGGCCGCGAGCGTGCCGTCGCGGGCGAGCGCGTAGACCACGTCTCCTGCGGCCACGGGCCGTCCGGCCAGGCCGCTGGAGTCCACCCGTGCGCGTGCCACGATGCGCCCGTCGCCGGTGGCGAGCCAGTGCAGCCAGCCCTCGAAGTCGCCCACCACCACATGGTCCCCCGCCACCGCCGGGGCCGTGAGGCCGCGCCGCAGCAGGGCCTCCTGCCGCCAGACGGCGGCCCCCGTCAGGCGCGCGAGCGCCCAGACGCGGCCCTGGTCGTCGGTGACGTACACGCGGCCGGCATCCAGCGCCAGCCCGGTCCACGAGGAGAGCTTGCGCCGCCAGTAGGGCTGTCCGTCCTCGGCGTCCCAGGCGCCGGCGTTGCCCTGGTAGGCGACGGCGTAGACCACGCCGTCGGCCACGACCGGATCGGCGTCGATGTCCACCATGCGCTCGAGCTCGGAGCGCCCGCGGGGCACGGCCACGGCCCGCTCCCACAGGAGGCGGCCATCCTTGAGGCGCAGCGCGGTCAGGCGCCCGTCGTCGAAGCCGGCGTAGACGCGCCCGCCGTCCACCACCGGGGCGCTGGTGCCGCGCAGGGTGAGCGCCGGCACCGGACGGCCATAGACCCACAGGCGGTGCCCGTCGGAGAGATCCAGGGCGGCCAGCCGCCCGTCCACCGTGCGCACCACCACGGCCGCCTGCCCGGCGCGGGGGGCGGCCAGCACCTCGCTGGTCACGGTGGCACGCCAGCGCAGGGCGCCGCTCGCCGCGTCCAGGGCCACCACCTCGGCGTCCGGCGTGCCGACGACCACGAGGCCGGACCCGCCGCCTGGGCCGCCGGAGATCGGAGCCTTCACGTCCGCCTCCCAGACGCGCTCGCCGCTGACCGCGTCGAAGGCCAGCACATGCCCCTTGCGGTCGGCCACGTAGACCCGGCCGCCGTCCACCAGGGGGGCAATGCCCAGCAGCGCCTTGCCGGGACCGGCTCCGGCGTCGGTCCGCCACAGGGTCTCCACCCGGTGCGGGGCCTCGAGCGCGGGCAGCGGGCTCGGCGGCTCGACGGCCTCCTTCCCGCCGCCGAACCAGCCCCCGAGCCAGCTGCAGCCGCCCAGCGCGAGAGCGAGCGCCGGCACCACGACCGCCCGCCGCAGGCGCACGGGCAGCCTCACGGCTGCGCCTCCCCGCCCTGGCGGGCCTTCTCTGCCCCTTCGCCGGACGCCGCCCCGGCCTTCACAGGGGGCGAGTCTGCGTGCTGCGGCGGCACCCCGAGATCGTCGCGCTTGAGCTCGACGAGGCGGCCGAGCGGGCTCGCCGGGCCCAGGGCCCGCAGCGCCGCCTCGTAGGCGGCACGGGCCTCCTCGGCATCACCCCTGGCGGCGGCGAGGTCGCCGCGCAGCTCGGCCCGCAGCGGCTCGAAGGCATCGGGCACGGGCTCGCCGGCCAGGCGCTCGGCCTCCTCCCGCTTGCCCCGGGCGGCCAGCAGCCGCGCCAGCTGCAGGCGCGCCGTGGCCGCGAAGGCCTCGTCCGGGGCCCCGGCCAGGGCCTGACGCAGGTGGCCCTCGGCGTCGTCGAGCCGGCCCTCGGCGGCGAGCAGCGCCGCCAGCGTGAGCCGGCCCATCACGGCGTAGGCGCTCCCGCCGTGCTCGCGCGCGAGGCGCTCGACCAGCACGGCCACGGCGTCGGCGTCGCCCGCACCGTGGCGCTCGAGGAGCTGCTCGTACAGGCCGGAGGCCGCGGCCGCCCGCTCCAGCTTCCAGTCCTGCCAGGCGCGCCAGCCGAACAGCGCCCCGAGGCCGAGGACGACGCCGGCCACGAGGGCCTTGCCGTTCTCGCGCCACCAGCGCCGCAGCGTCTCGAGCTGCTCCTTTTCGGACTCGTAGGGATCCACGCGCTCTCCCCCTTGCTGCCGGCCGGCGCCCGAGTTTACGGGCTCAGCCCGCCGGGCGCGAGCCGGCCTCCACCAGCGTCCGCAGCGCCGCCGCGGCGGCCTCGAGATCCAGCGTCTCCTGCCCGCGCCCGGCCTCGCGCAGCCACTTGAGCGTGATGCGGCCGGCGGCGAGCTCGTCCTCGCCGAGGATGAGCGCCACGGCGGCGCCGCTGCGGTCGGCGCGCTTGAGCTGGGCCTTGAAGCTCCCGCCGCCGCAGTTGGCCGCGAGCCGCAGCCCCGGCACCGCATCCCGCAGCCGCTCGGCGAGCCCCAGCGCGGCCCGCTCCGGGCCCTCGCCCACGGCGGCGAGATAGGCATGGGGGGCGCGCGCGGCCGCCGCCGTGCCGCGCTCGCCTTCCAGCAGGGCCACGATGCGCTCCAGGCCCAGGGCGAAGCCCACCGCCGGCGTGGGCCGGCCGCCGAGCTGCTCCACGAGCCCGTCATAGCGCCCCCCCGCGCACACGGTGCCCTGGGCGCCGAGGCGGTCGGTGATCCACTCGAAGACGGTGCGGTTGTAGTAGTCGAGCCCGCGCACCAGGCGGGGGTTGACCGTGTAGCGGACGCCGGCCTCGTCGAGCCGCTTGCGGAAGCCCTCGAAATGGGCCTTGGCCTCGGCGTCGAGGTAGTCGAGCAGGCTCGGGGCGCCGGCGATCACCTCCGCCATCTCCGGGTTCTTGCTGTCGAGGATGCGCAGCGGGTTGGTCTCGAGGCGGCGGCGGCTGTCGGCGTCGAGCTCGGCCTCGTGGGCCCGGAAATAGGCCACCAGGTCGGCACGGTGGCGCCGGCGCGCCTCGGCATCCCCCAGGGTGTTGATCTCGAGCCGCAGGTCCTCGACCAGCCCCAGCGTCCGCCAGACGCGCGCGCACATGAGGATGAGCTCCGCATCCACGTCGGGGCCGGGGATGCCGAAGACCTCCACGCCGATCTGGTGGAACTGCCGGTAGCGTCCCTTCTGGGGGCGCTCGTGGCGGAACATGGGGCCCTGGTACCAGAGGCGATGGGACTGGCCGCGCAGGAGCCCATGCTGGAGGCAGGCGCGCACGCAGCCGGCGGTGCCCTCCGGCCGCAGGCTGAGCGAGTCGCCGTTGCGGTCGGTGAAGGTGTACATCTCCTTCTCGACGATGTCGGTGACCGCGCCGATGGAGCGGGCGAAGAGCTCGGTGCGCTCCAGGACGGGCGTGCGGATCTCCTGGTAGCCGTAGGCGGCGAGCACCCCGCGCACGGCCTCCTCCACCCGCTGCCACAGCGGGGTCTCCTCCGGGAGGATGTCGTTCATCCCCCGCACCGACTGGATGGGCGCGCTCATGGTCCTCCTTCGCCCGGGGACGGGGCGGCCGTCCCCACCGTGATACGCAGCGTGCGGCCGGGGCGGGCGCGGCGCAGGGGCACCGCCTCGCCGTCGAGACGCACCGCCACGGCCACAGGGTCGCCGAGCACCAGCCGGAAGGGCGCCCGCCCCCGCACCCGCCGCACGGTCCCGGGACGCAGCAGGTCGTAGACCAGGCGCCGGCCACTGGCGTCGCGCACCTCCACCCAGGAGGTGCCGCTGAGCCGAAGCTCGAGCTCCCGCTCGCCGGCCGCCGCAGGGGACGGCGCCGAACTGTCCGCAGGCGCGGCGGGCGGCGCGGAAGCCCCCTCGGAGCGGGCAGGCGCCGGCTTCACCGGGCCTTCCCCGGGCGGCATCGCCGCCGGTGCCCGGGCCGCAGGCGCCGGGGCCGCCGTCGGCACCGGGGGCCGCCCGAGAGGGCCGGCGGCGTCCACCGCCTCCCCCGGCATGGGGGACGGTGCCGGCGCCACCGCCGCCGGCGGCGGCTGGGGCGCCGGCGCGTCCGCGCGCCACCAGGCGATCGCGAGCGCCGCCAGCACCGCCGCCGCGCCCAGGCTTCCCCAGCGCAGCCACCGGGTCCAGCCGCGGTGGATCTCCACGGGCTCGAGCCGTGGCGCCTCGGGTACGGCACCCGGCGCGCCGGCGGCCTCGTAGGCGGCGAGCACGGTCTCGGGGTCCGCCCCCACCAGCCGCGCGTAGGCACGCAGGTAGCCCCGCACGAAGGCGGGCGCCGGCAGCGCCTCGGCCCGCTCCTCCTCCAGCGCCGCCACCACGGCCTCGGCGAGCCGCAGCCGCTCGGCCACCTGCGCGCGGGTCAGCCCCCGCGCCTCCCTCGCCTCCCGGAGCGACGCGCCGAACCCCCCCGCGCGCTCAGGGCCGGTGCCCACCGCCCGCCTCCGACTCGAGGAGCAGGCGCGTCTCCTGCGCGTCCGGGAACTTCCCCTTCAGCAGCAGCGCGTAGCTCGCCTCGGCGTCCCGGTCGCCGAGGCGGCGCTCGATGCGCACCCCGAGCCACAGGCTGCGCGGCGTATGCGGGGCCACCGCCTGGTAGCGCTGCAGGTAGGCGCGCGCCTGCAGGTAGCGGCCCTGCTGGAAGCTCAGGTCGGCCATGGCGATGAGCGCGGGGGCGAAGCGCGGGTTGCGGCCCAGCGCCTCGCGGAAATAGGTCTCGGCCTGACGCGGGTCTCCCGCCTTGAGGGCGCACAGCCCCGCGTTGGTCAGCGCGACCCACGGCGTCTCGTACAGGGGGTTGGCCAGCGCCGCGCGGAACTCGGCGTCCGCCGCCGCCAGCCGCCCGCGGGCGCACAGGAAGCTGCCGTAGGCGTTGTGGGCGTAGCTGTCCCTGGGGTCGGCGCGGACGGCCCGGCGGTGGTGGGCCTCGGCCTGCTCGAGCTCCCCGAGCCGCTCGTAGAGCACGCCGAGCGCGGTATGCGCGCGGGCATAGGCAGGATCGGCCGCCACCGCGCGCTTCAGGCGCGCGAGCGCGCGCGTCATCTCGCCACGCTGCATGTAGGCGAGGCCGAGCTGGGTGTTCAGCTCGGCCACCTTGCGGCCGTCGGGCTGCGGCTGGTCCGGACGCGTGCCGCCCTGCGCCGCGCAGCCCGCCACCGCCACCAGGGCGGCGAGCAGCGCGAGCCGCCTCATGCCCCGACCTCCGCCGCCAGGCGCCGGCTGCGGCGCGTGCGGTCGCGCACCCTTCCGACGAGCTGGCCGCAGGCGGCGTCGATGTCGTCGCCCCGCGGCCGGCGCGTGATGGTGCGGATGCCGGCCCGGAGCAGGATGCCGCGGAAGGCGTCCACCCGATCCTGGGCGGGCCGCCGATAGGGTGCGCCCGGGAACGGGTTGAAAGGAATGAGGTTCACCTTGCAGCGCAGCCCCGCCAGCCGTCGCGCCAGCAGCCGCGCCTCGGCCGGACCGTCGTTGACGCCCGCGAGCAGCACGTACTCGAAGGTCACGGAGCGCTGCGGCGCGCCCTCGGCATAGCGGCGGCAGGCCTCGAGCAGCATGTCGACAGGGTACTTGCGGTTGAGGGGCACGAGCTCGTCGCGCAGCGCGTCGTCCGGGGCGTGCAGCGAGACCGCCAGGCTCACGTCGCTGCCCTCGGCCAGGCGCTCGATCGCGGGCACCACGCCGGCGGTGCTCACCGTCACCCGCCGGCGCGAGAACCCGTAGGCCAGGTCGTCCACCATCAGCCGCAGCGCCGGCAGCACCTCCTCCAGGTTCAGCAGCGGCTCGCCCATGCCCATGAGGACCACGTTGGTGAGCGGGCGCAGGGCGAGGGCCTCGTCGCCCGCCGCCTGCGCCTCCCCGCGCAGCAGGCGGGTCACGGCCCACACCTGCCCGATGATCTCGTGGCGCGTGAGGTTGCGGCCGAAGCCCTGGCGCGCGGTGGCGCAGAAGCGGCAGTTGAGGGCGCAGCCCACCTGGCTGGAGACGCAGAGCGTGCGGCGGTCGCCGTCCGGGATCAGGACCGCCTCGATGGCGTTGCCGTCGTCGAGACGCAGCAGCCACTTGCGGGTGCCGTCGGCCGAGCGCTGCTCGGCCTCGATGCGCGGGGCACGCAGCTGCGCCTCGCCCTCCAGACGCGCGCGCAGGGCCTTGCCCAGGTCGGACATGGGCGCGAAACGGTCCAGCCCGCGCCGGTGGACCCAGGGCAGGAGCTGGCGCGCGCGGAAAGGGCGCTCGCCGCGCTCGGCGAACCAGCCCTCCAGCGCCCGGCGGTCCAGGCCCAGCAGGTTCTGGCGGGTGCTGGAGGCAGGCTCGCTCACCGGCTCATCCGGCTCGGGAGAAGATCTCCTCGGGCTTGAAGAAGAAAGCGATCTCGGTGCGCGCCGTCTCGGGGCCGTCGGAGCCGTGCACGGCGTTGGCCTCGATGCTCTCGGCGAAGTCGGCACGGATGGTGCCGGGCGCGGCCTTGGCCGGGTCCGTGGCACCCATGAGCTCACGGTTGCGGGCGATGGCGTCCTCTCCCTCCAGCACCTGCACCATGATGGGGCCCGAGGTCATGTACGCCACCAGGCTGTCGAAGAAGGGCTTGCCCTTGTGGACGGCGTAGAAGCCCTCGGCCTGCTCGCGGGTGAGGTGCATCATGCGGGCGGCCACGATGGCGAGGCCCGCCTGCTCGAAGCGGCGGTAGATCTCGCCGATCAGGTTGCGCCGCACCGCGTCGGGCTTGATGATGGAGAGGGTCTGCTCGATCGCCATTCGCTGCTCCCTGTTCCGGTGTCTTCAGGCGCGACGGCCCGGCCCGCGGAGGGCCGGGCCGCCAGGTTTTCCAACGGGTGCGGTAGTTTACCCATCCCGCGCGCGCGCTGGCAATTTGGAGGCACCTCCGCTCCGGGATCACGCGCCCCCCTTGAACCCGCCCCGCCGCGTCCCCATCTATGGGCGCAGCAGGGGCCGGGAGGCCCTGAGTCCAGCGAGAAAGGAGGTGATGCAGCCATGACGCTCACTCGCTATGAGCCCTGGGCTGCCCTGACGCGGCTGCAGGAGGACCTGAACCGGCTCCTGGAGGGCCGCTGGCCGACGCTGGGCGACGAGGAGAGCCGGGTGGTCACCAGCCAGTGGGTGCCCGCGGTCGATATCGTCGAGGAGCCCGAGCGCTTCGTGCTGCGGGCCGATGTCCCCGGCGTCAGGCCCGAGGACATCGAGGTGACCGTCGAGAACGGCATGCTCACGATCAAGGGCGAGCGCAAGGAGGAGCACGAGGAGCGCAAGGAGGGCTATCGCCGCATCGAGCGCGTCCACGGCACGTTCTACCGGCGCTTCAGCCTGCCCGATACGGCCGACCTGGACCGCATCGAGGCGAAGAACCGCCATGGCGTGCTCGAGATCGTGATCCCGAAGAAGCAGGAGATGCAGCCGCGGCGCATCGCTGTCGCGGCCTGAAGCCCGGCGCCGGCGTCAGGGCAAGCCTGCCACGCGGGAAGGCCGACCCTCGGGTCGGCCTTCTCTCTTTCCGATCGGGTCGGGCGGAACGTGCCGCGCCGCGGGTGCTGCAGGGGCTGGTCCAGCCCTAGACCGTGAAGCTCTCACCGCAGCCGCAGGTGGCCTTGACGTTGGGGTTGTTGAAGCGGAAGCCCTCGTTGAGGCCCTCCCGCACGAAATCCACCTCGGTGCCGTCGAGATACTTCAGGCTCTCGCGGTCCACCACGAGCCTGGCGCCGTGGGCCTCGAACACCACGTCGTCGGGGCCCACCTCGTCGGCGTAGTCCATGGCGTAGGCGTAGCCCGAGCAGCCGGTGTTGCGCACCGCAAGCCGCAGGCCCACACCCTTGCCGCGCCGCTCCAGGTAGGCGCGGATGCGCTCGGCGGCCGCCTCCGTCATCGTGATCGCCATCTCGCTCACCTCCGGATCCGTCGTCGCCGGCACGATGTGCCGCGCACCATAAGTAGAGTCTAATGGAAAGCCCGCTCAGGCGCCTACCGCGCCGGAAGTGAGGCTTTGGAGGGCTGCGCCGAGGGCGGCGAGGAAGCCGTCGACGTCCGCCTCGGTGCTGTCCTTGCCGAGGCTGACGCGGATGCTGCCCAAGGCGAGTCCGGCCGGGACGCCCATGGCCGTGAGCACGTGGCTGGGCTCGGTCTTGCCCGTGTGGCAGGCCGAGCCGCTGGAGACGGCGTAGCCCGCCCGGTCCAGGGCCATCAGCAGGGTCTCGGCCTCCACCCCGCGCACGGCCGCCATGACGGTGTTGGGCAGGCGCTCGGCCTCGGCGGCGATCAGCGCCACCCCCGGCAGGGCCGCGAGCCCCCGCTCCAGGCGCTCGCGCAGCGTCCGCATGCGCGCCGTGCGCGTCTCGAGCTCCTCCGCCGCCAGGGCCGCCGCGGCGCCGAAGCCCACGATGCCGGCCACGTTGAGGGTGCCCGAGCGCAGGCCCCCTTCCTGGCCGCCGCCCACGAGCTGGGGCTCGAGCTCCACCGCCCGGTCGCGCACCAGCGCCCCCACCCCTTGGGGGCCGTGGAGCTTGTGGGCCGAGAGGGTCAGCAGGTGGACCCCCAGGGCCCGGAAGTCCACCGCGATCTTGCCCGCAGCCTGCACGGCGTCGGTGTGGACGACGGCGCCCGCGGCCCGCGCCCGCGCGGCCAGCGCCGCCACGTCCTGGATGACACCGGTCTCGTTGTTGGCGAGCATCACGCTCACCAGCCGCGCCCCGCGCGCCAGCGCCGCGTCCAGGCTCTCCGGGCGCACGCGCCCGGCAGCGTCCACCTCCAGCCACAGGAGCTCGCGGCCGGCCGCCGCCAGGCGGCGGGCGGGCTCCAGCACCGACGGATGCTCGATGCGGCTCACCGCCACCGGGCCGGGAGGCAGGCGCGCGGCCGCCCCCAGCAGGGCCAGGTTGTTGGCCTCGGTGCCGCAGCCGGTGAAGACCACCTGCCCGGACGCGGCGCCCACCAGCGCCGCCACCTGCTCGCGCGCCTGGTCCACGGCCATGCGGGTGGCACGTCCGAAGCGGTGCACGCTGGCCGGGTTGCCGCAGATCTCACCCAGGTACGGGAGCATGGCCTCCCGCACCCGCGGGTCGAGGGGCGTGGTGGCGTTGTGGTCCAGGTAGACCGGCATCGACGTAGGGTGCTCAGGCCTGCGGGGGCGAGACCAGCACCGGACCCGGCCCCCCTTCCGGCTGGCGCATGCGGATGAGGTCCGCGAGCGATATGCCCGCCAGGAAGCGGCGGATCTCCTCGCTGAGCTCGGTCCAGAGCTCGTGGGTGAGACAGGGGAGGCCGCCGTCGCAGTTGCCCTTGCCCCCGCAGCGGGTGGCGTCCACGGTCTCGTCCACCGCCCCCATGACCTCGACGACGCTGATGGCCTCGGGCGGGCGTGCGAGGCGGTAGCCCCCGCCGGGGCCCCGGGTGCTGGAGACCAGCCCGCGCTGGCGGAGCCGTGTGAACAGCTGCTCCAGGTAGGAGAGGGAGATGCCCTGCCGCCGGGCGATGCTGGCGAGCGGCACGGGACCGTTGCCCTCGTGCAGGGCCAGGTCCAGCATCGCGGTCACGGCATAGCGGCCCTTGGTGGTGAGCTTCATGGTCCCTGCCTGCCCTTGTCGGCCGTCGCCGCCTGCTCCCCTTCCCGGGCACCCTGCCCGTCGGGTGTGGCGGCGCTGATCTCGCACGGGCCGAGCGCCGGGAGCTCGAGGTCGGCGATCTCGGCGCCGAGCTGCTTGAGCGCGGTGCACATCTCCTCGACCTTGGCGTCGAGGGCATGGAGGTGGTCGAGCATGCCGTTGATGGCCGTGGCCACCGGATCGGGCATGTCCGGGGTGAGGCCGTAGGCGTCGAAGCCGATCTTCTCGGCCATGCGGCGCCGGCGCTCGGCCTGCTCGGGCGTGGGCCGGACGACCACGCGCCCCGGCACTCCCACCACCGTCGCGCCCGGCGGCACGTCCTTGAGAACCACGGCGTTGGAGCCGATGCGGGCACCGTCGCCCACCGTGATGGGCCCGAGGACCTTGGCCCCGGCCCCCACCACCACGTTGTTGCCGAGCGTAGGGTGGCGCTTGCCCTTGCGCCAGGTGGTGCCCCCCAGGGTCACGCCGTGGTAGAGGGTGCAATCGTCGCCGATCTCGGCGGTCTCGCCGATCACCACGCCCATGCCGTGGTCGATGAAGAAGCGCCGGCCGATGCGCGCGGCCGGATGGATCTCGATGCCCGTGAGCCAGCGCGCGAGCGTGGAGAGCCAGCGCGCCAGCCAGCGCAGGCCGTGGCGCCACAGCCAGTGGCTGAGGCGGTGCATCTGCACCGCGTGGACCCCGGGGTAGGTGGTGAGCACCTCGAAGACGGTGCGGGCCGCGGGGTCCCGCTCGAAGACGCACTGGATGTCTTCGCGCAGACGCTCGAGCACGGGTCGGTGTCCTCCATCGCACAGGCAGTATACACCGCCCTGCCCCGGGCCCCGGGACAGGGCCGCTCAGCTCTCGCCGCGCCTGCGGCAGCAACGCTCCACCGCCGTGAGGATGCCGCGCAGGATGTTGATCTCGGTGCGCTCGGGCCGCGCGCGGGCGAACAGGCGCCGCATGCGGCGCATGAGGCGGCGCGGGTTGGCGGGATCGAGGAAGCCCACGAGGACCATCACCCGCTCCAGGTGGGCGTAGAAGCGCTCCAGCTCCTCGGCCGTGGCGGGCTGCTCCAGGGTGTCGGCCGGCGCGGCCGGAGCGCGGGCGGCCAGATGGAGCTCGTAGGCCACCACCTGCACCGCCGCCGCCAGGTTGAGGGAGCGGAAACCGGGATCGGTGGGTATGGAGAGCAGGCGCTGGCAGCGGTCGAGCTCGGCGTTGGTGAGCCCGCTGCGCTCGCGCCCGAAGACGAAGGCGACCTCCGTGCCGGCGGCCGCCTCGGCCACCGCCTCCGCGGCAGCCGCCCGCGGCTCGCGCGCGGGCCAGGGGAGGCTGCGCGCACGTGCGCTGGTGCCGACCACCAGCCCGCAGCCTGCCACCGCCGTCTCCAGGGCGGGGTGCACCTCGGCCGCCTCCAGCACGTCCTCGGCCCCGGAGGCGCGGGCCCAGGCCGCCTCCGAGGGAAAGTCCCGGGGCGCCACGAGCGCGAGCCGGCGCAGGCCCATGGTCTTCATGGCACGCGCGGCCGCGCCCACGTTGCCCGGGTGGGTGGGCTCGACCAGCACGATGCGGATGCGCGCAAGGGCCTCCATGGCGCGCAAGTGTCGGCCGGCGGGAAGGCCGGGGCAAGCGCTTTCTGCTATCCTTTGCGCCCCCCCGACGGACCCTCAGGGACTGGCCCCATGCACCCCATGGTCAACATCGCGGTGCGTGCCGCGCGTGCGGCCGGTGGCATCATCGTCCGCTACATGGACCGGGTGGACGCCATCCCGGTCACGAGCAAGGACCGCAACGACTTCGTGACCGAGGTGGACCGCGCCGCCGAGCGCGAGATCGTGCGCATCGTGCGCCGCGCCTACCCGAGCCACGGGATCCTGGCCGAGGAGGGCGCGCGCCGCCGCGGAGAGGAGTACGAGTGGGTCATCGATCCGCTCGACGGCACCACCAACTACCTCCACGGCTTCCCCTTCTTCGCGGTCTCCATCGGCATCCTGCGGCGGGGCCGGCCCGAGCACGCCGTGGTCTACGACCCCCTGCGCCAGGAGATCTTCGCCGCCTCCCGCGGCGCCGGCGCCACCCTCGACGACCGCCGCATCCGCGTGCGCCGGACACGGGGGCTCGAGGGCGCGCTCCTGGGGACGGGCTTCCCGCCGCGCATCGGTCCCCACCTCGACCGCTACCTCGCCATGTTCCGGGGCCTGTTCCAGGACACGGCCGGCATCCGGCGCGCGGGCTCGGCCGCCCTGGACCTGGCCTACGTGGCCGCCGGGCGCCTGGACGGGTTCTGGGAGATGGGGCTCAAGCCATGGGACATGGCCGCAGGCGCGCTGCTGGTGCAGGAGGCGGGCGGCATCGTCACGGATCTCACGGGCGCAGGGCGCTTCCTGGAGACGGGCCACATCCTCGCGGCGGCGCCCAAGGTGCATCAGGCCATGTTGCGGCTGGTCGCCCCCCACGTGCCGCCCGCGCCGGCCGGCGAGGCGACGGGGCACGCCTGAGGCCGGCTTCCGGCCCAATCCGGGTTTCCGGCCGGCAGCCGATGTGGTACGCATAGGGGTGCCGGCCTCAGCCGGCGCCACCGGAGGAACCCATGGGACGGCACCTGCTCACCTTTCTGGCCCCTCCGCTCGCCGTCTGCCGCTTCGGCTGTCCCGGCTGCTGCGCCGCCCCCATCGCCGTCTTCTGGCTCGCGGGGATCACGGCGCTCGTCTACGCCTTCCTCGGGGGACCCGAGGGCGCCGCGGGCGTCAGTCCCGGCACCCTGGCCCTGGGCGCTGGCCTGTGGGCGGCGGCCTGGATGTGGACGCTGCTGACGTTGCGCACCACCGAGGAGGGCTGCGCCGAGCAGCCGCCCGCGGCGCTGTGCCGCGCCCTCGGGGCCCAGCCCCCGCACAGCCGGCGCCAGGGCTGAGCCGTCAGAGCTGGGCGCCGTCGCCCGTGCGCTCGGCCCTGGGCGCCACCAGATCCTTGCGGCTCACGCCCAGGGCCAGCGCCGCCGCGCTCGCGACGTAGATCGAGGAGTAGGTGCCCACCACCACGCCCACGATCAGGGCCAGGGCGAAGCCGTGGATGATCTCCCCGCCCAGCAGGAAGAGGGCGATCAGCACCAGCAGGGTGGTGAGCGAGGTCATGAGGGTGCGTGAGATTGTCTGGTTGATGGAGATGTTCATCACCTCCACGGGCGTCCCCTTGCGGACCCGGCGGAAGTTCTCGCGGATGCGGTCGTAGACCACGATGGTGTCGTTGAGCGAGTAGCCGATGACGGCGAGCAGGGCCGCCAGCACCGAGAGGTCGAACTCGATCGCGAACAGCGAGAAGAAGCCGAGCGTGATGAGCACGTCGTGCACCAGGGCCGCCACCGAGCCCACCGCGAAGCGCCACTCGAAGCGCAGGGTCACGTAGACCAGGATGCCGATGAGGGCGAAGAGCATGGCGAGCGCGCCCTTCTCGGCGAGCTCCTTCCCCACCTGCGGCCCCACGAACTCCACCCGCCTGAGCTCCACGCGGGGCTCGGCCCGGCGCAGCACCTGCAGCACGCGCTCGCTCACCTGGGCGCTGGTGCGGCCCTCCTGGGGCGCCAGCCGGACGAGGACGTCGCGCGTGGTGCCGAAGTGCTGCACCACCACGTCGCGGAAGGCGGGTTCGGCGGCGAGCGCCTTGCGCACCGCCGCGAGCTCCACCGGCCCGGGATAGCCCACCTCCACCAGCACGCCGCCGGTGAAGTCGATGCCGAACTGCAGGCCCCGCACCGCGAGCGAGGCCAGCGACACCAGGATCAGCGTGAGCGAGAGGCCGAGCGCGAGACGGCGCCGCCCCATGAAGTCGATGCGCGTCCGCCCGCTCAGGATGCTCAGCATGGCCGCCTCCTCAGATGGGCAGCGCCTTCAGGCGCCGGCCGCCGAAGATCAGGTTCACCAGCGCCCGCGTGCCCATGATGGCGGTGAACATGGAAGTGAGGATGCCGATGGACAGCGTCACGGCGAAGCCCTTGATGGGCCCGGTGCCGAGGCTGAACAGCACCACCGCCGCGATGAGCGTGGTGATGTTGGCGTCGGCGATGGTGGAAAAGGCCTTCTCGTAGCCTGCATGGATGGCCGCCTGCGGCGTGTTGCCCGCGCGCAGCTCCTCGCGGATGCGCTCGAAGATGAGCACGTTGGCGTCCACCGCCATGCCCACCGTGAGCACGATGCCGGCGATGCCGGGCAGGGTGAGCGTGGCCTGCAGCATGGAGAGCACGGCCACGATCAGCACCAGGTTGAAGAACAGGGCCACGTCGGCGATGAGGCCGAAGGCGCGATAGTAGACCGCCATGAAGACGAGCACCAGCACGAAGCCCACCATCACCGAGCGCTTGCCCTGCTCCACGTTCTCGCGCCCCAGGCTCGGGCCGACGGTGCGCTCCTCGAC
>Ga0256839_1002939_pt1 | contig 18238 bp, 18 predicted proteins | sample 354166metaG_FD_185968 | JGI IMG/M metagenome (GOLD analysis project Ga0256839, IMG submission 185968) | Hydrothermal vent microbial communities from Mid Atlantic Ridge, Atlantic Ocean - 354-166 | ecosystem: Environmental > Aquatic > Marine > Hydrothermal vents | place: Atlantic Ocean: Mid... | reverse complement strand
CGCTGGACGCACCCTGTGCAAAACTGGAATCTGACCTTGTCACAACTGGCGATACATTTTGACGGAAGACTGGGGAAACATATCGCTCTGTGAAATCACCTGACACAGAGTTTTGAACACCCTCGATGGACCTCCAGATAAGGTGATCCGTCAGGCCTCACAAAAGGGGCCTCATTCCCACACTCCTCGCATTTTCCGTTTGCACGCACCAGCACCGCCTTTATGACTCTACTATCTCTTCTAAAGACAGTCACTACCGCCCGGGATCGCGGCGCTTCCCCGTGGTTTCCCGTGTAGCCCACCACTTCTTCTTCGTTCAGTCCGGCTACCTGTTCATAGATTTCCTGCTCTATCCTCTCCATAGATATCACATTACGAGAAATAAATTCTCGAGCCATCCCATATAGATAAACTTCTGTTACATTTTCCGTCAACCCACACCTACCAAGAACCTGCCTTACTGTCACCTCAATCTGATCAGGATTTACTCCACCAAAGTCATGAATCACGCAGAGCAGCTTATCATAATGAAGTGTTCGTTCATTTTGGGCATTTATCGGTCTTATCCGGACACTGTTATCGGTGAAACCCACGACTTCGAAATAAGTATTTCCTCCTCCAGTTTCGACCTGATCACCAACATTAAATACATTTTGAATATCTTCTATTGTTGCCATGATTACCTCATTTTTTACAGCATGTACTCAAACCTTATCAACCAGATCATACCTTCACGTTAACACCTCTATTTCCAAGCCCAGAGTTACAGCATTCCGAACTTACCGAGGCGTACACTCTACTCTCCCGGCCATTAGTATCAATCGGCGTTGATTGAGTATAGACACTGAATCTGATAATGCGAAATACAACCAAACCCATAGCACACAAAGAACAATGCATGAACCGCCCCGGGTATTCCGGAGACTGTTTGGTTTGAGTCAGGCCACCTTGGCTGACTCCTCCTGTTGGCGATAATACATCGCCTCCAACTCCGCCGGTGGCACGTTGCCGATGGGCTCCAGCAGCCGACGGTGGTTGAACCAGTCCACCCATTCCAGGGTGGCATACTCGACTTCCTCCATGTGTTTCCGGGGACCCCGCCGGTAGATCACCTCGGCCTTGTACAGACCGTTGATCGTCTCGGCCAGCGCATCCAGCACCCGATCCGTCTTGAGCGAGCGCGACACGCGCCAGCCGACGATCCGGCGGGCATACACATCCACGACGAACGCCACATAGACGAAGCCCGTCCAGGTTGCCACGAAGGTGATGTCGGCGACCCAGAGCTGGTTCGGGCGGGTCGCGGTAAACTGCCGGCTCACCCGATCCAGCGCCTTGAGCCGCTCACGTTCCGATGTGGTCAGACCCTCGCGCAACCCCTGGTCACGCTCGGCCTGCCGTACCCATTTCCGAAGCGTCTCCGGCGTACAGCCAATCTTGGCCGCGATGGAGGCCATCGCCGCCCACTGTGAATCATGTTCGCCCTGGTGCTCGAACACCAGGCGAACCGCCCGTTCCCGGACTTCCGGAGAATATCTCGTACTCTTCTTCATGCTCTATCCTCTCAAGAAATAGAGTCTCCGGTAAACCCGGGGCGATTCACCAGGGCGAGCACGTCCCGCTCCACCGGGCTCAGGTTCATGTGCGAGGCCAGCCAGGCGAGGTTGTCGTCCAGCGGCCGGGGCAGGCACAGTGGCGCGTCGGGATCCTCCAGCTCGCGCAACCGCCGCAGGCTGCGCCGGTACAGTACCGGCGGCTCGTCCGGATCGAGGTTATCAACGTCAAGACCATCGATCGGATCCTGCGGCTTCAGAATATTGGCAAGCATGGCCGCCGCATCGCCATCGAAAGAGTGGGCGTGATGGGTCATCCGGCGTTTGAGAAAATGTACTACCAGCCTCAGCAGCCACAATTCTCTCAGGGTTTCCGAGGTGGCAAGCGCCGTGTTGGGCCGCCCGGACCGGAAACAACCCGGCCCCTTTCTTCTGCGGTATGCGTTCATGTCTGTCTCCTCTGTTTCCGACGGAGGGTGGATTCCGCGCCCATTCTGCGCAGGCGACTCCAGGGGCTTTGTTCCTCGCCATTGTCGTGGTTGCCGGGCACCAACACGAAATCGATGTTCCGTTCCCGCGCCAGTCCCGCGATGCGCTTTACGGACTCCAACCACTGCAGGTGCAGTACCGCAGCGGCATCGCCCTGAGCGAGAGCAGCGCCGAGCTGCCGACCGAGCTGCCGACCGAGCTGCAAAGCAGCGAAACGAAGAAAGGTCATAGCCATTGAATTATGCGCTCCCGAGTTGTCTGATTCCGATGTCAGGGCCAATATTGCCTCCCGCAAGTAAAAGCTGTTCCGCTACAAGCAGTGCATCCACAGGCCAGAAAGGTTCCGGCCGTGGCTGGCGCACATGTCTAAACCCCTTGATGGGTCGTGCCGAGAGCACACTGCGCCGCCATGGCGCTGGTATGCCCTCCCACCCGTGGACAGCACCAAGCAAGGCTCCTGCAATGGCGGCATTGGTGTCGGTGTCTCCGCCCCGCCGTACCGTATCCACCAGTGCCGATTCAACACCATTCGCATGAAGCAATTGCCACATTGCATTGTGGAAGGCGGTGAGCACCCAACCGGCGTGTTCCTCATAACTCTCCGGCGGCGTTGTCCTGGACAGTTCGATGCGTTCCTTCAGCGCTTCTGAAACGGGCAATTCCTCGGCCCACCCGGCGATCCGCGCATGCAGATCCTCGGGTGTGACCGGCTGGCGAATGGCCTCGGCGATGGCTCGCACGAAGAGCATCCCGGCATCGCGGCACACGGGGTGCGGATGGGTCAGTGCTGCATCGGTTCTGGCCCATGTCATCAGGGTGGCATCATCGTTCATGGTACTGCCGAAGATCCCGAGTGGACTGATCCGCATGAGCGCCCCATTGGCCTGGCTCGCCCCATTCGGGTTACCGGCAAGCCCTTGTCTGACTGTGGCCCCCATGTCGAAGGGACGGCTATTGCCCCAGGCTCGATATCCTTCGAGCACGGCTTCATGATCGTATTTCCCATCCCTCAGCAGGCAGCGCGCCAGCACCAGAGCCATTTCGGAATCGTCGGTCGGCTGACCGGCCAGGGTGTTCCAGACCGGGCTGGCATGCATTTCTCGCACGCCTTCCGGATGGCTGCGGGCGATACGCCGCGCATTGGCAAATTCGACCTGCGCACCCAACGCGTCGCCACAAATCTGGCCGAGCAGACAGCCTTGGGCACGCGCCAATTGCAGGCTGTCGTGATGGACCTGCCCCGGCGCCGGCCAAGACAGTTTCCAAGGCAAGCCATGGCTTCGATTTGAGGTGGTGAAGATGGCCTGCCAGTCGCGCTCCAGGAGTTCACGGCAGACGGCCGGGGATCCACCAATGACGACGTGACTGTCGGCATTTTTCATGCGCCCAACCCTGTCGTAACGGACGGGCTCGCCCCGCTCATCGAAAAGTTCCATACCGGCGCCAATCAACAGAGCGTGTCCCGCAGCCAGATCCCAGACCACCGGGCCGGCAAGAGACACTCCGGCCACGCCTTCCCCCGCAGCCACCAGTGCCAATCGCAAGGCGATGCTGGACAGACTGAGGTACCGACGAGGCGCCACGCAGGCGAGGTTCGCTGCCGGCTTGCGGTCGGCGCTCTGCGAGACGATCACCACCTGCTCTTCAACCGGTGGCAGCGGCTGTAAATCGACACGCACACCGTCGCGAACCACTGGGCCACCTTCGGCCCAGGCAACAATGGTGCCTTCGTCATCGGGCCAGTTGTGGGCATGAACCACACCCAATACCGGTTGGCCATTGCGCAACAAGGCCACAGAGACAGCCGAACCCCGAAATCCTCGAAGGTAGGCGGACGTGCCGTCATTGGGGTCGACAACCCAGACATGATTCTTTTCATCTCTGCCTGCACGCTGGCCGGTTTCCTCTCCCACATAGCCAAAGGATGGCCAATGGGCTTCAAGGACATTGCGGATCAGGCGTTCCGCCTTTTCATCACAATCTGCGTGATGCGCACCGTGTCCGGAAGCCCCTCCCGGCCGCTGAAAATCGGCGCGCAGCAGATTTCCGGCACCCAGAACCGCCTCAAGCACGGGTTTCCAGCAGCCAAGAGGCTTGGAAGCCTCGACGGTTTGCTCAATAATTTTCTGTTGTTTTTCGTGCATCAATTACCTCATCAGCTATTTCTACCCCAGAATACAGAACGACTGCGACAGTTCATGTCGCATCGAACAGATGATCAGGATATTCCAAAGGAATTGTGCGGATAGAGCCGGCGGAATCCTGCCCGTGCATGGACAGGCTATCTACTGACGTCCCCAGGAGAAGCGCCAACCAATCATCTCCTGAAGTTCGAGCTGCGCGACGGTAGCCGTCTTCCTGCCAGCGCGGCTTCCACCATGTACCTGGCGACTGCGGCTAACCCGCCGGTGGTAGAGATTCCTCCGCGCCATATTACTGTATGCACGGCCGCCGACTTTTACCGTTACAATCACATCCCGAACGATTGCGTCAGCCAAACGATAACCTCAGCAGCAATCCATCGGGCCAGATGCATACCGGATCAAGCGGCATTTGCATCATCTTCCCCCTGTGATTGAATGAATGGCATGAGCAACAGACAGTTCCAAGTCATCAATGGGGGATGGGATCTCTATCTGGAAGAAATAGCCGAATACATCCTGAAACATCCCGCAGCTCCCGAAAACACATCCCTGATCAAGCGATTGGAACCGGCGGGTTATGACACAATCTACCTGATCTGCCATGACGGCAAGATCGTCGACCCCATCTACGCAAAACGCAAGAAATCCCGCCGACATTCAGGGTAAGCCCGATCGCTTCTTGAGCATGTCTCGGGAGCAGGCTGCCCAGGCCTTGGTGAATAGGCTACAATCCAGCGCCTGTCAGCCCACCCGCACGCCATGAGCAAGAGCGCACAACACACACCCATGATGCAGCAGTACCTGCGCATCAAGGCCGAGCACAAGGACCGATTGCTGTTCTATCGGATGGGGGATTTCTATGAACTGTTCTTCGACGACGCGAAACGGGCGGCGCGATTGCTGGACATCACACTGACCGCGCGCGGCAAGTCGGCCGGCGAACCGATCCCGATGGCGGGCATTCCCTACCATGCCGCGGACAACTACCTGGCACGGCTGGTCAGGGCCGGACAATCGGTGGCAATCTGTGAACAGATCGGCGACCCGGCCACCAGCAAGGGACCGGTGGAGCGCCAGGTGGTGCGCATCATCACCCCCGGCACCCTGACCGAGGAATCCCTGCTCGACGAGCGCCAGGAGAATCTGCTGTGCTGCGTTCACCGGCTGCAGGACCGCTGGGGGATCGCGCGGGTCGAGGTCAGCAGCGGCCGTTTCATCTGCAGCGAAGTGGACGACGACAGCCGTCTGCAGACCGAGATTGCACGCATCAATCCGGCGGAACTGCTGCACGCGGAAGACCAGTCCCCGCCGCTGGAGGGACGCTTTCTGGAACGGGCGCACCCTCAGCCGCTATGGTATTTTGACCTCGACAGTTGCACGCGCAGTCTGCGGGCACAATACCAGACACTGGACCTCAAGGGCTTCGGCCTCGCCGACCATCCGGCGATGATCGCCGCAGCCGGATGCCTCCTGCAGTATGTGCAGGAGACCCTGCGCGCCCGTGCTCCGCACCTGCAGCCGGTTCGCATCGAACGCCTTGAAGAACAGTTGCTGATCGACAGCGCCAGCCGACGCAATCTGGAGCTGACCGAAACCCTCTCCGGAGACGGCAACGAAGCGCATACCCTGTTCGCCGTCATCAACCGCTGCGCCGGCGCCATGGGCGCGCGCGAGCTGAAGCGCTGGCTGCTGCAGCCACTTCGTGATCACGAGCGTATCCGCGCGCGCCATCGGGCGATCGGAGTATTGCTGGAGAACGGACGCGCCGAGGACCTGTCCATTGGCCTCCGCTCCATCGCCGACATCGAACGCATCAACAGCCGCATTGCCCTCAAATCGGCCCGCCCGCGGGACCTCACGGCCTTGCGCAACAGCCTGCGCGCACTGCCCGACCTGCATGACGGGTTGGCCGGCTGTGACGGCCTGCTCGGTGAACTGCGCGCGTCCATCGCCCCGTTGCCCCAGACCCTCGACCTGCTGGAACGGGCGATCATCGATGAACCGCCAGTGCTGATCCGTGACGGCGGCGTCATCGCGCCCGGTTATGACGAAGCACTCGATGAGTTGCGCGCGCTGAGCCAGAATGCCGATCAATTCCTGCTCGATCTTGAAACCCGCGAACAGCAGCGCACCGGCATCGCGGCACTGAAGGTGGCCTACAACCGGGTGCACGGCTACTACATCGAAATCGGCAAGACCCATGCCGACAAGGTGCCCGACGATTACACCCGCCGCCAGACCCTGAAGGCCGTCGAACGCTACATCACGCCCGAATTGAAGCGTTTCGAGGATCAGGTGCTGTCGGCCCGCGAGCGGGCACTGGCACGCGAGAAACAACTGTATGACGCCCTGCTCGAACGGCTGGCTGCCGACGGCGCCGCGCTGCAGACCACGGCCAGCGCGCTGGCCCGACTCGACTGCCTGACCAGCCTGGCGCTGACCGCCGAGGCCTGCCGCTGGAACGCGCCGCGTATGGTCGATACGCCGTGTCTGGACATCCGCGGCGGGCGCCATCCGGTCATCGAGCAGGTGCAGGAGGAACCGTTCATCGCCAACGATGTGCGGTTCGACGAACGCACCCGCATGCTGCTGATCACCGGCCCCAACATGGGCGGCAAATCCACCTACATGCGGCAGACCGCGCTGATCGTGATTCTCGCCTGCATTGGCAGTTTCGTGCCGGCCGACAGCGCCGAGATCGGCCCCATCGACCAGGTCTTCACCCGCATCGGCGCCAGTGACGACCTCAGCAGCGGCCGCTCCACCTTCATGGTCGAAATGACCGAAGCCGCGAACATCCTCAACAATGCCACCGCCGACAGCCTGGTGCTGATGGACGAGATCGGCCGCGGCACCAGCACCTTCGACGGCCTGGCGCTGGCCTGGGCCTGCGCCCGCGAACTGGCCGAGAACAGCCGTGCGATGACGCTGTTCGCCACGCATTATTTCGAACTGACACGGCTGGCCGACGACATCGACAGTCTGCACAACTGCCATCTGGACGCGGTCGAGCACGGCGAGCGCATCGTGTTCCTGCACCGCGTCAAACCGGGCCCCGCCAGCCAGAGCTACGGACTGCAGGTGGCGCGGCTGGCCGGTATCCCCGAAGCCGTCATCCGCCGCGCGCGGCGCAAGCTGGAAGAGCTGGAGCAACAGGCACTGGATGCCGCGCCGCAACTGGACCTGTTTGCACCCCCAACGGCCGAGACGGCAACGGCACCGCCGCCACACCCGGCCATCGAGGCGCTGGAAACCCTCGATGTGGACGGGCTCAGCCCGCGTCAGGCGCTGGAAACCCTGTACCGCCTCAAGGACAGCCTGTGAACGGCCGATCGCCCCTGCCGATCGAAATACACCGGCCGGTGACCTGGCCCGGCCAGAACGCCCTGCAATGTCTGAGTCCGGGATGCCCGCTGGACGAGGATGCGCTGCGCGCCTGTTTCACCCATGGCGCGGTCTGGTGGCAGACCGGCGGCAAACCGAAACGCCTGCGCGATCCGCAGCAAGCGGTCAAGCCTGGACACCGGTTGCACCTCTACTGCAATCCCTCCACCCTCGCACCCTGCCCTTTCAGACCGGTCCTGGTAACCGACTTCGGCCGCTACAGCGCCTGGGACAAGCCGGCCGGCATGTTCAGCCAGGGCAGCAAATGGGGCGACCACTGGACCCTGCAACGCTGGGTAAAGATGCATGTCTGGCCGGATCGCGAGGCGCTCAGCGTGCACCGACTCGACCGGTACACCCGCGGGCTGATGCTGGTCGCCCACGACGCCGAGGCCAACGCCGCGCTGCACCGTCTGTTCGAGCAGGGCCGGGTGGCCAAGACCTACCACGCCCGGGTCCGCGGCGGCATGAAGCCGGGAGAAGAGCGGCGCATCGACGCCCCGATCGACGGCCGCGCCGCCGAGTCGTGGCTGCGTGTGCTCGACAGTGACGGCCAGACCAGCCGTGTCGAGATCCACCCCGAAACCGGACGCAAGCACCAGATCCGCCGCCATCTGGCCGGGATCGGCCACCCGGTACTGAACGACCGCGCCTATGGAACTGCGCTCCATGATGGCGACCTGGCGCTGCAGGCCGTGCAACTGACCTTCGACGACCCCTTCGACGGACAGCCGCGCTGCATCGCTCTGCCCGATACGGAATTGACCTGAATCGGCGCGCCACCGAACCAACTTGGTTATAATCGGCCTGAATCACAGCCGGAGAGCACCGCCATGACCTTTGTCGTTCTGGAAAACTGCATCAAGTGCAAATACACCGACTGCGTCGATGTGTGCCCGGTGGACTGCTTCCACGAAGGCCCGAACTTCCTCGTCATCGACCCGGACGAATGCATCGACTGCACCCTCTGCGAGCCGGAATGCCCGGCCGAGGCCATCGTCTCCGAAGACGATCTGCCACCGGATCAGGAGCAGTTCCTGGCACTCAACGAGGAGTTGTCACAGATCTGGCCGGTGATCACCACCAAGAAGGATCCGCTGCCCGACGCCGACGAGTGGAACGGCGTGCCGGACAAACTCAAATACCTCGAACGCTGAAAAAACGGCTATATACAGGGAAGCAACCACAACAACAGGAACCGAATCATGGCAAAGATCCTGGCGGTCGACGACATGCGCAGCATGCGTGAACTGGTCAAGTCGGTACTGGAAAAACGCGGCCACGAAGTGCAGATCTGCGAAGACGGGGAAGCCGCCCTGGCCCTCGCCCGCTCAGAGACCGTGGACCTGGTCATCTCCGACATCAACATGCCGAACCGCGACGGCATCTCGCTGGTGCAGGCTCTGCGCGCCCTGCCCGACTATGCGCGGGTGCCGATCCTGATGCTCACCACCGAGGATGCCGGCGAGGTCAAGAACCGTGCCCGCGCCGCCGGCGCCAACGGCTGGATACAAAAGCCCTTCAACCCGGACCGCCTGATCAACGCAGTGGACAAGACGCTGGCGAAAAAATAGCATGTACGGGCATAACAATAACTCTCAGGGACCGACATGGGCATACACACCACACCCGCCTGCAAGTATGAATCCTTCAACGCGCTGATCCGCATCAACGAACCGGAGCTGCTGCACCAGGTCTTTCTCGGCCAGCTGGACCCCGGCCAGCCCACACCCCGTGTGGAACTGTTCGAACGCCAGCAGGGCGGCCCCTGGCGCAGCCTGCACGCCAACGGCAGCCGCCACAACGGCGTCCCCGACCGGCATGCCCGTTACCTCGACCGCCTGTCCCGGCAACAGGAGCAGGACTGGCGCTACGACAACGGCAGCAGCGGCTGGTATGCCGTCTACAAGCCCTGCAGTCACCGCCAGTACGCCATGTTCTTCGCCCCCGCCGGCGCACATATCGATGAAGACTATGTGCAACTGCTGTTCAGCTTCTACTGCCACCAGTTCACCAGCATCGAGGGCGTGTACCGCGACAGCCTGACCGGGCTCTACAACCGGCGGGCCTTCGACCAGCGCATGGCGGCCCTGATCGAACACAGCCGCCACCCGGCCCGGCGCAGCCGCGCCTCTCAGCCCGCGGTCTTCGCGCTGCTCGACATCGATCACTTCAAGGAAGTCAACGACCGCTACGGCCATGTGCAAGGCGACGAGATGCTGACCCAGCTGGCCTGCATGATGAGCGACTCCTTCCGTGAATACGACCTGCTGTTCCGCTACGGTGGCGAGGAATTTGCGCTGGTGCTGATGGACATGGACGAAAGCCTGAGCCAGGCGGCGCTGGAGCGCTTTCGCCGCCGCGTCGAGGAGACCGAATTCGTCAACGGCCAGAGGATGACGGTGAGCATCGGCTACTGCCGGTTCGAGCCGGAACACGGCATCAGAGGGTTGATCGAGCGCGCCGACAAGGCCTTGTATGCCGGCAAGCGCGGTGGCCGCAACCAGGTTCGGCGCTACCCGCTGTCCTGAGGATCCTCAGTCCTCGAAGAACTTGCTGACCACCGGGCAGAAGTGCTCGCGATCGACCAGGAAGGCATCGTGGCCGTTGATCGAATCGATGGACGCGAACTCGACACAACGCCCCGCCTTGATCAACCCCTCGGCAATCTCCTGCTGCTGACCCACCGGGAACAGGATATCGGTGGTCACCCCGATCACCAGCGCCTTCTTGACCAGAATGCGCGCCAGACCGGCATTCACCGAGCCGCCGTGGTCGGCCACATCGAACCAGTCCATGGCCCGTGACAGATAGAGGTAACTGTTCGCGTCGAAATTGCCGACGAACTTGCGCGCGTTGTAATCGAGATAGGACTCCACCTCGAACTCGATCTCGAAAGGTACGCCCTTGCGGCGCTCCTTCTTCACACGGGCGCGGTCGAAACGCTGATGCCATTCCTCCGCCGCCCGGTAGGATACCAGGCCCAGCTTGCGCGCCAGCAACATGCCGCTTTCCGGCTCCTGCTCCGGATCATAATGGCCCCCCTTCCAGTTCGGGTCGCAGCGGATGATCTCGCGCTGCAGGGAACGGATGGCGATGGCGAAGGGCAGCGAGCGGCAGGCGGCCGAAATCACCATCAGGTAATCCACCTCGTCCGGGTACTGCAGGGCATAGGCCAGCGCGCTCATGCCGCCCATCGACGGACCAATGACGGTATGCAGGTGATCGATGCCCAGTTCATGCAGCAGGTGGTGCCCGGCCTTGGCGATGTCCTCGATGGTCAGTTCCGGGAAATCCAGCCCGTAGGGCTTGCCGGTGGCCGGATTGATGGACTCGGGCCCGGTGGAACCGAAACAGCCCCCCAGCGAATTGACGCAGAGCACAAAGAAGCGGTCGGTATCGATGGCCTTGCCGGGACCGATCATGAATTCCCACCAGCCGGGACGCGGGTCCAGATCCGACGAGGCGGCGTGGGCGCTGGCCGAAAGGCCGGTGAAGATCAGGATCGCATTGTCCTTGTTGGGCGACAGCTCGCCCCAGGATTCGTAGGCGATGGTCACCTCGGGCAGGCGGCCGCCCCGGCGCATGACGAAATCGCTGGTGCCATAGTCGCCGATCAGGGTCTGGTAACGGGTGGCCGCGGTGACGCCGCGGTGGGTGCGCGACGGGTGCAGCTGGCGGATTTCGGCCTGTTCGCTCATCGCCGGATCAGCTCGAGATCTCCAGCATCCGGTCCAGCGCCACGCGGGCACTGGCGGCGGTGGCTTCGGGCACGCGGATGGCGTTCACCACATGCCCCTCGACCAGGTTTTCCAGCGTCCAGGCCAGGTGTTGCGGATCGATGCGGAACATGGTCGAGCACATGCACACCGTCGGTGACATGAACTGCACCGTCTTGCCTTCAGCCTTCATCTCGTTGTGCAACCGGTTGACCAGATTCAACTCGGTGCCCACAAGCCAGTGGGTGCCGGGGGCCGAGTCGCGGATGGTCTGGATGATGAATTCGGTGGAACCGACGAAATCGGAAGCCTGGCAGACCTCAAAGCTGCTCTCCGGGTGGGAGATGACCTTTCCCTCCGGATGCTCGGCGCGGAATTGCTCGATCTGCACCGGCTTGAACATCTGGTGCACCGAACAGAAACCTTTCCACAGGATCATTCTGGCATCGCGGATCTGCTGCTCGGTGAGCCCGCCCATCGGCCGGTCGTAGTCCCAGACCACCATCTGCTCCAGCGGGATATCCATGCGCACGCCGGTATTGCGCCCGAGGTGCTGATCCGGGAAGAACAGCACCTTGTCGCGCCGGGAGAAGGACCATTCGAGGATGGTGCGGGCATTGGTGGAGGTACAGACCACGCCCCCGTGATCGCCGCAGAAGGCCTTCAGATTGGCATCGGAATTGATGTAGGTGACCGGGGTCACCTCGGTGTCCGGGTCCAGCACCTGCCCGAGTTCTTCCCAGGCCCGCTGTACCTTGTCGAGGTCAGCCATGTCGGCCATCGAGCAGCCGGCGGAAAGGTCGGGCAGGATCGCGGTCTGCTCCGGCCGTGACAGGATGTCGGCCACCTCGGCCATGAAGTGCACGCCGCAGAACACGATGAATTCGGCCTTCGAGCGGGCCGCCTCGCGCGACAGCTTGAGCGAGTCGCCGGAGAAATCGGCGTGCTCGAACACTTCGTCGCGCTGGTAATGGTGGCCGAGAATCACCAGCCGCTCGCCCAAGGTCTGCTTGGCGGCGATGATGCGCTCCCGGCACTCGGCGTCACTGAGGTTGGCGTAGGGATTGAGTTCGATCGGGTTGGCGGCCATGATGCGTCTCGTCAGTATCAGGATTCACTTATGTTAATGCAAAGCGGCCGTCCTGTCCTCCCCGCGCCGGGCAGTCATTGACCCGGAAAGGAGGTTGCCGGGTCAATCGCCCTCGGCCACCGGCTTGCGCACGCGGATCGACAGCTCCCTGAGCTGCTGTTCCGATACTTCCGAGGGCGCCTGGGTCAGCAGGCAGGCCGCAGTCTGGGTCTTCGGGAAGGCCATCACATCGCGGATCGACTGTGCGCCGCTCATCAGCATCACCAGACGGTCGAGCCCGAAGGCGATGCCGCCGTGAGGTGGGCAACCGTATTTCAAAGCGGTCAGCAGGAAGCCGAATTTGTTCTCTGCCTCCTGCTCGTCGATGCCCAGCAGTTCCAGCACCTTTTGCTGCATGTCCATGCGGTGGATACGGATCGAGCCGCCGCCCAGTTCGGTGCCGTTGAGCACCATGTCGTAGGCGCGCGACAGCATGTCGCCCGGGTTGGCGGCCAGTTCCGCCGGATCCTCGGTGGCCGGCGCGGTGAAGGGGTGGTGCAGCGCCGTGTAGCGGCCCTCGCGCTCGTCGTATTCGAACATCGGGAAATCCACCACCCACAGGAAGCGCCAGCCCTCTTCCACCAGCCCCAGGTCGTGACCCAGCTGCACCCGCAGCGCGCCAAGGGATTCGTTGACCACCTTTGCCTTGTCGGCACCGAAGAAGATCAGGTCGCCGGACTCGGCTCCGGTGCGCTCGAGGATACCGGCAATGGCCTCATCGGGCAGGAATTTGAGGATCGGCGACTGCAGGCCGTCGCGGCCCTGGCTGACATCGTTACACTTGATGTAGGCCAGCCCTCGGGCACCGTAGCGGCCGACGAATTTCGTGTAGTCGTCGATCTCCTTGCGCGTCAGGCGATTGCCGTCGGGCACACGCAGCGCGGCCACGCGCCCGCGCGGATCGTTGGCGGGGCCTGAGAACACCTTGAATTCCACATCGCTGAGCAAATCGGAGATGCTCACCAGCTCCAGCGGAATGCGCAGATCCGGCTTGTCCGAGCCATAGCGTTCCATGGCCTCTGCATAGCTCATGCGCGCGAACGGCAGGCTCACCTCGACGCCGAGCAGGTCACCGAAAAGCGCCTGCATCAGCCGTTCCTGGATCTCCATGATCTGTTCCTCGTCCATGAACGAGGTCTCGATGTCGAGCTGGGTGAACTCCGGCTGACGGTCGGCACGCAGGTCTTCATCCCGGAAGCAGCGCACGATCTGGTAGTAGCGATCCATGCCGGACATCATCAGCAGCTGCTTGAACAGCTGCGGCGATTGCGGCAGGGCAAAAAACTGCCCCGGATGGGTACGGCTGGGCACCAGGTAGTCGCGCGCGCCCTCCGGGGTGGCGCGGGTCAGCATCGGGGTTTCGATGTCCATGAAGCCTTCGCCCTCGAGGAATTCGCGCATCCGGTGGGTGACCCGAGCGCGCAGCCGCATGCGCTCCAGCATTTCCGGCTTGCGCAGATCGATGTAGCGGTACTTCAGGCGCAAATCCTCGTGCACCTCGTCATCGAGCTGGAACGGCGGTGTCTCGGAGGCGTTGAGGATCTCCAGCTTCAGCGACAGCAGCTCGATTTCGCCGGTGGGCATGTTCGGGTTGGTGGTACCCTCAGGGCGCGTGCGGACGCGACCGGTGACGCGAATGACGAACTCGTTGCGCAGGCGCTCGGCGTCGGCGAACATCGCCGGATCGTCGGGATCGAACACCACCTGCAGCAGCCCTTCGCGATCGCGCAGATCGACGAAGATGACACCGCCGTGGTCACGCCGGCGATTGACCCAGCCGCAGACCGTCACTTCCTGGTCGATATGGGCCGAGTTGAGTTCACCACAATAATGGGTACGCATGAGACACCTGTTCGTCACTGAATTTTGAAGGGCGGCAATAGTAGCCTAAAGCGGGGCACCGGAAAAGGCGAAAACAAGGCCCCGCGCGGGATGCGGGGGCCTGCGGGACGGGCGTTCTGACCGGATGCGGCAGCGGCGATCAGCCGCAGCCGCAGGAACCGGCGCAGCAACTGGAGGCGGGCTTGGATTCGGAAGATGCGCTGCCGCTGTCGCCCTTGTCGGCGATGTTGCGCTTGTTGCCGGACTTGAAGTCGGTTTCGTACCAGCCGGAACCGCTGAGTCGGAATCCGGGGGCGGAGATCTGCTTGCTCAGCGCCGGCTTGCCGCATTCGGGACAATCGGTCAAAGGCGCATCACTGAGCTTCTGCAGGGCTTCCAGCTGATGGCCGCAGTCATCACAACGGTATTCATAGATGGGCATGGCACTCCTCGGTTGATTCCTAAGCGAAATAATATTAGCAAACTATCATATAGGGGCATTCAGCAACAGTTCAAGCCGACAGACGACGCCGGCTTGGGTATCATCCCCTGCATGACCACAAACCGTAACATCCTCATCACCGGCTGCTCCAGCGGCATCGGCCATTGCGTGGCGCATGGCCTCAAGGCCCGTGGACACCGGGTCATCGCTTCCTGCCGCAAGCCGGAGGATGTGCAGCGCCTGTCCGACGAAGGGCTGGAATGCATCCGCCTGGACCTGGACGACAGCGCCAGCATCCAGGAAGCGGTCCGCGAGGCCCTCGATCGTTGCGACGGACGGATCGACGCACTTTTCAACAATGGCGCCTTTGGCCTTGCCGGCGCGGTGGAAGACCTCTCGCGCGACGCGCTGCGCGCCCAGTTCGAAACCAATGTGCTGGGCTGGCTGGAACTGACCAATCTTCTGCTGCCGGTGATGCGCGCCCAGGGCCACGGCCGCATCATCCAGAACTCCTCGGTGCTCGGCTTCGTCGCCTTGCCCTACCGTGGCGCCTATGTGGCCAGCAAATTCGCCATCGAAGGGCTCAGCGATACCCTGCGTCTGGAGCTGGCCGGCAGCGGAGTGGATGTCAGCCTGATCGAGCCCGGCCCCATCGAGAGCCGTTTTCGCGAGAACGCGGAACGCGCCTTCCGCCGCTGGATCCGCCGCGAGGGCAGCGCCCATGCCCGAGCCTACGATGCGATGGAGGCCCGACTGAAGAAAAAAGGTCACGCCACCCGCTTCACCCTGCCGCCGGAAGCGGTGCTGGACAAGGTCATTCACGCCCTGGAATCGCCTCGTCCGCGGCCACGCTATTATGTGACCTTCCCCACCTACCTGTTCGGCACCCTCAAGCGGGTGTTGTCCACCCGCATGACCGACCGCCTGCTGCTGCGGGTCTCCGGCGGCGGCGCGCGATGAACATCCGTATCGATGAAGAAGCCGGGCTCCGGGCGTTGCGCTTCGAAGGGGACGGAGACGCCATCCAGAGCCTGATCGATCCGCTGCAGCCGCAGCGGCTGGTGATGGAAAACCTTCAGTACCTGATGAGCCTGCTGCTGTTCATCCCGCCACCACAGCGAATCCTGCTGCTCGGTGTCGGCGCCGGCGCGTTGCTGCACTTCCTGCGCCACCATTACCCGCACAGCCGTATCACCGGGGTCGACAATGACGCCGCGCTGATCGAGCATGCGCAGCAGGAACTGGGGTTGCCGCGGGCCGACGCGCGGCTGGACTATGCCATCACCGATGCGCGGGATTTCCTTGCCGACGGTACCGACCGCTTTGACCTGATCGTCACCGACATCTTCACCGGACCGCAGTCACCTCCCTGGGTGATTTCCGGCGAATTCATCCGTGCGGTACAGCAGCGGCTGAGCCCGACCGGGGCGGCGGGCTGGAACCTGCTGATCGGGGGACGGCGTTCGTTCGAGCACTACTACCGTGGCCTGCGCCGTTGCTTCCGCCAGCAGACCCTGTGTCTGGAGCACGAGGACCACGAGAACCTGCTGGCCATGGGGTTCAATTTCGAGGTCAAACCGCTGCCGATGGAACAGCGCCTGCGGCAGGCCGCCGAACTGGGCGCGCGGCTGGAGCTGCCGCTGACCGATGCGCTGGCCGCCATCTACCGCATCAATCCGGTCGGCCAGGGGGTGATCTGAGCTACTGGTTCTTGCCGCCGCCCTCGCAGGGCGGTGATTCCGCCACCTTGCCCGCCTTGTCGAACCATTCCGCCGGGGTCAGGGTATGCAGGGCCAGGGCATGGATGCGCTTCAGCTCGTCCTTCAGCGCTTCATTAACCAGGCGGTGCCGCTTGATCAGCATCAGTCCCTCGAAGCGCGGGCTGACGACGGTCACCTTCCAATGGGACTGGGCGTCCGGCGGCACATTGTGCATGTGGGTTTCGTTTTCCACCTGAAGAAACTCGGGTTCCAGCGCCGCTTCGAGTTTCTGTTCGATCTGTTGCTGCATGTTCATGGGTTTCACATCAATCCGGCCAAGGTATCGCGCGCATCCTCCATGGTCTGGAAGCGTTCGTCAATATTCGCCGCCATCATCTTCTGTACCCACATGCTGATACCGACCGGAATGTCCAGGTCGAGGCGGTGCAGCGGCGTGGCCTTGCCCTCGATGTGCTGATAGAGCAGGGACATCGGCTCGCCCTTGTAGGGCAGACTGCCGCTGAACATGGCGTAGGCGATGATGCCCAACGCATAGATGTCACTGCGGTGATCCGCATCCTCGCCGCGCGCCCGTTCCGGTGACAGATAGGCCGGTGTACCGATGATCATTCCGGTCTTGGTCAGCGTCATCTCGTGCTCAGAGGTGGCCGAGGCGATGCCGAAATCCACCACCTTGGCCAGATCGCGGTCATTGACCAGAATGTTGCTCGGCTTGATGTCGCGGTGGATGACCTGCTGGCGGTGCGCTTCCCACAGCCCGTCGCAGACCTGGTGCAGTATCTTCAGCGAGCGGTCGGTATTCAGGGTTTTCTGCTTCAGCAACTGATCCAGCCCGATGCTCTCGAAATACTCCATCGAGATCGCGGCCAGGCCGTCCTTGATCAGAAAATCGTGGATACGGATCACATTGGGGTGGCTGATCTTGCGCGAATACTTGAGCTCGCGCAGGAAGCGCTCGCGGGCCTTGCCGTCGGCGGTCAGTTCCGGGTGCATGAACTTGAGAATCAGCTGTTCGCCGACCGCTTCGTCGTTGACCAGCATGACCCGACCCATGGCGCCCCGGCCGATCTCGCGCACGATGTGGAAGCGGTCCATCCAGCGATCGCCGGGCTTGAGTTCCTCGATGTTCTGGAAGCTGACCACCTGGGTCTTGTCCAGCGCACCGGGCTGATCCGGGGCCGGGGTTTCCTGGGACTGGCTGGCCCGTTGCGCCTGCTGTTCCTCGATCTTCAACAGGCGGGTTTCGAACAGGTTGTCCTCGTCGAGCTTGAGCCGCGGCAGACCGAAACGCTCGGTCAGCCCTTCCACCACCTCGCGGGCGGTGTCGCGTACCGTGGCCTGCAGCCGGGGTGTTGCCTTGATGATCACGCTCCGCAGCTTGTCCGCGTGCTTCTCGGTGGCGATGGCATCGGCGGTCATCAGTGCCTCGCGCTGGATCGCTGCCTCCTTCGACTTGAGCGCCCTGACCGCGATCTCCAGCCCCTTGCTGAACCCCAGATCGCGCACCGCCTTGAGCACGGCGATGGTGGATTCCGGATAGCGGGCCTGGACCTGGGCCAGCAGCGTCAGGGCCGACACATTGGCACTGCCACCCACCTGGGTGATGGCCCGCTCGCGCACCTGCCAGTCCTTGTGGAACAGGGCTTCGCTGATGCTGGTCAGGTCGGAAGTCTGAACGCTGCGGCTGGCGGCCAGTTGATCCGCGGCACCGCGGACGAACTCGTTGCCGTGTTCGAGCAGGTCGCTGGCGGCCTCGAAAAGGGCCTCATCGCCACTATTGAGCAGGCATTTGAGGGCCTGGTCGCGCCCCCACCACTCCTGCTCGGAGAGGGCCTT
>Ga0256839_1002938_pt1 | contig 18242 bp, 13 predicted proteins | sample 354166metaG_FD_185968 | JGI IMG/M metagenome (GOLD analysis project Ga0256839, IMG submission 185968) | Hydrothermal vent microbial communities from Mid Atlantic Ridge, Atlantic Ocean - 354-166 | ecosystem: Environmental > Aquatic > Marine > Hydrothermal vents | place: Atlantic Ocean: Mid... | reverse complement strand
GTTGGGTTGCTGGCATAGAATTCGCGTTACGTGTAGAGCCTCGACATCCGATAACCCCTGTCGTAACGAGGGAGTAGAACCTGTGATCGTGGAGATCTCGGCCCGCCACGGGACGCTTCGCGAAGACCTCCGGGCCTACGTGGAATCCCGTGTCGAGCGTTTCTCGCGCCTGTACAGCAAGCTCACCAAGATCGAGGTCATTTTCGATCACGTTCGTGCCAACACGGTCGTCGAGGTGGTCTTGCACGCGGATCACAAGCATCTGTTTGTGGTTTCCGAAGAGAATCCGGATCCTCGTGCGGCGGCAGATGGTGCGTTGAAAGCGGCCGAGGAGCGGTTACGCCGCTACAAGGAGAGGCTGCGGGACTGGCAGCATGGGCAGATTTGATGACCGGGTACGTGGGCGGCGTGTGGATTGTGGTACGACGGTGAAACTCGGCGGATGGTTGGACCGAAGCAACGATCGATGTCAACGGGAGAACATTGGATGAAGCTGTCCGACTTCGTGGCTCCGGAAGCAATCATTGCTGACTTACATGCTTCCACGAAGGAGGCGGCAATCCGCGAGATTGTGGAGAAGCTGGCCGAGGCGGGCTACATCCCGCGTAAGGATGAGGAAAAGGTGGTCCAGGCGATCATGCAGCGTGAGCGGCTCGGCTCGACCGGGATCGGCCACGGTGTGGCGTTGCCCCATACGCGGCACGCCAGTGTGAAGAAGCCGGTGGCGGGCATTGGGATCAGTCAGGAGGGGGTGGACTTTGATGCCATTGATGGCGAGCCGGTGTACATCGTGTTTTTGGTGGTCAGTCCGATCGATCGGCCGGGCGATCATCTCCGCGCACTGGATCGGGCGTCGCGGCAACTGAGAAGCGAGATGTTCCGCCGTTTCCTGCGGCAGGCCAGGACGGTCCAGGACATTTTAGAGCTTCTGGAAGAAGCCGATGCTGAGGAGTTTGCATCGTGAAGGCATGGGCTGCATGGAACGCCAGGGAATGACGGAAGAAACCGTGAGGCGAGTCCTTCAGGTTCATGATCCCACTGGCCTGCACATTCGTCCGGCTGCAGCCCTCGCCGAAGTTGCAGCCAAGTACAACGTTACTGCGCGCTTGCGGTGTGGCGATCGGGAAGCGGACGTCAAGAGCGTGCTGGAGATGCTGACTTTGGGCGCCGTACCTGGTTCCGTGGTGGAACTGGTGGTCAGTGGTGCGGACGCCGAGCGCGCAGCCGAAGACATGTGCCGGGTATGGCAGGAGCACATGGGGCCGGGCAAGAGCGAAGCTTGCCAGTCCGGGTAAGTCAAGATGGCTGCAGTACGGGGGGGACTGCTCCGCCACGGTGACATCCGGTTCCCGCACAGGTCCGGAGCTTAGTGGTGCGTGGGAATCTTGCTAGCCGGGGCGCTCATACGGGGGGTAGGTGTTGCCGCGGACCGGCGCGTTGGAACAGCGATGAGCGGGCAGATGCAGAAACTGACCGGGATTCCAGTGTCGCCGGGGGTGGCGATCGGACCCGCCTTCGTGCTGGGAGGCGCCGGGCCTGCTGTGCCGCCACGACGCATCCGCCCCGAGGACGTGGCTGCTGAGCTGAAGCGGCTCGAGCGAGCGATCCAGGCATCGATCGCGGAGGTCCAGGCGGAACAGGAGCGTGTTCGGGCGCGGTTGGGCGAGGAGACCGGGGCGATCTTCCAGGCACACGTCCAGATGCTGCAGGATCCTGGCCTGCTGAACCGTGTCCGTTCTCTCATCGAGAACGAGCACTTTGCCGCCGAATATGCCGTTTACCACACGATCCAGCGGTACATTTCGATCCTCCAAGAGCTGAAGACGCCGATCGGTGCGCGAGCCTCGGACCTTCGTGACATCTGCGAGCAGCTCTTGCGCCACTTAACCGGCCGACGCCGCCAGGAGCTCCGCCGACTCTCTACCCCCTCGATCGTCATCGCTCAGGACCTGACTCCTGCGGAGACCGCCAGCCTGGACACCTCGCGTGTCCTGGCGTTTGCCACGGAGTTGGGCAGCAGGACGAGTCACACGGCGATTGTGGCCGGGGGGTTGGACATCCCGGCTGTCGTTGGGGTTGCTCACCTAATGGAGCACGTCTACCAGGGTGCCACGGTGATCGTTGATGGAAATCGGGGCACGGTGATTGTGGACCCGGATCCCGAGACGCTTCGCCGCTATGAGTACCTGGCACGGAGGTTCCAGTTCTTCGCCCAGACGCTCAGTACGCTCCGGGGCCTCCCCGCCGTGACCAAGGACGAGCATCGCATCTATCTGATGGGCAACATCGAGTTTCCTCGCGAGGTGGAGTATTGCCTGCGGCAGGGGGCTGACGGCATCGGGTTGTATCGCACCGAGTTCCTCTTTCTGGAGCGGGACACGATCCCTTCCGAAGAGGAGCATTTGGCGGCATACTCGAAGGTGATTCGCGCCATGCGCGGACGTCCCGTGGTGATCCGGACCCTGGATCTGGGGGCGGACAAGTTGCCCGACAGCATGCAGTCTGCTCAGGAGCGGAACCCGTTTCTGGGCCTGCGGAGCATTCGCCTTTGTCTCCGCCGCACGGACCTGTTCAAGACTCAGCTTCGAGCGATTCTGCGCGCGAGTGTGGAGGGGCCGGTGCACCTGATGTTCCCGATGGTCAGCACGCTGGCGGAGTTGCGCCGTGCCAAGCTGCTCCTTGCTGAGGTACGGGAGGACTTGAGCGACGAGGGGGTGCCGTATCGCCGCGACATCGATGTGGGTATCATGGTGGAGGTCCCGTCGACGGCAGTTCTAGCCGACCATTTTGCCCGCGAGGTCGACTTCTTCTCCCTGGGCACAAATGACCTCACCCAGTACACCCTAGCGGTCGACCGGGGCAACGAGAGCGTAGCTGAGTTGTACAGTCCGGTCGATCCTGCCGTGCTTCGTCTGGTTCGGCACACGATCAGCGCCGCCGAGCGCAGGGGGGTTCACGTGAGCATCTGCGGCGAGATGTGCGGCGATCCGCTGTACACGATGCTGTTGATCGGCTTGGGCATCCGTTCCATGAGCGCTCCGCCGCACAGCCTACTCGAAATCAAGCAAGTGGTGCGTTCCGTCACCGTGGAGGAGTGCCGGGAGGTGGCGCGGCGCGTCTTCCAGATGGAGAACGCGCGCGACATCGAGGTCTACCTCCGCCAGGTGGCTCGCCAGAAGGTTCCGGACCTGTTCGAGTGAGTTCGATGCAGACCCATGTTCGCTACAGGATACGGCTGGCACGGCGGGGGCTGATGCGGTTCCTCGGCCAGCTTGACATGATGAGGACCATCGAGCGTGCTCTGCGGCGGTGCGGCTTCCGATTGCGGCCGCGGGAGGGGTTCCGGACCAACGTCAAACTGAGCTTCCCGATCTCGTTGCCGCTCGGTTTCGAGGCGGAGCGCGAGGTGTTTCAGGTGGACCTCGGTGAGGAGGTGTCCGCCGAAGAGCTCGCTGCCGCTCTGCAGGCCGAGTTGCCCGAGGGGCTTACGATTGTTGAGGTCCGCCGCGTGGGCCCCTACGAGCGCGTCCGATTGCTGGCAACGGTCTATGAGTTTCCGGTGCCGCCGGATAGGCTTGCCCAAGTAGCGGCCAAGGTGCGAGAATGGGAAAAGAGCGCGTCGATACCGGTCGCCTGGGCGCGGAAGAGTGGCTTGCGGCATTTCGACCTCCGCCGTGACCTTCGGTTGATGCGCTTGAACGGCAACCGCCTTCGCTTTGAGATTAGCCACCAGCGGGATCCGACGGTTCGGCCCGTCGAAGTGCTCGAGTGGTTGGGGGTCGCTGACCTCTTACAGGAGGGCCTGGTGGTGGTGCGCACGGACGTCGTCCTGGCCGACGAGGTCGAGATCCAGGACGGTGCTGGGTTCTCGGTAGAACCCGACACGCAGAACGTTGCTGGAACCGGCCCGTCGCACCAGTTGCACCGAACGGACGGCCGGGAGGGAGCGGAACAGGGAAAGCGCAGACAACGGAGAGGCGCGGAGTAAATGGCCACGGTGATGCTGATCAACGTCGTGCCACCCGAAGAGTGTCGGGTGGCAGTGATCGAAGATGGCACGCTTGAAGAGCTCTACGTGGAGCGGACCACCAAGGAGAGCTACGTCGGCAACATCTACAAGGGGCGGATCGTCAACATCGAACCCGGCATCCAGGCAGCGTTCGTCGACTTCGGTGTTGGGCGCAACGGCTTCCTGCACATCTCCGACGTCGATCCCCAGTACTTTCCCCACCGGCCTCGGCCGTCGAATGGGTCGGACAAGAAACCGCGGCTGAAACCGCCCATCCAGTCCGTGTTCCGCCGCGGTCAGGAGGTGGTGGTCCAGGTCACCAAAGAAAGCGTGGGCCAGAAGGGGCCCACTCTGTCCACCTACATCAGCATCCCGGGCCGCTACCTGGTGTTGATGCCGTGCCTGCACCGGCTGGGGGTGTCGAAAAAGATCACGGACGACCAAACCAGACGGAGGTTACGCGAGTTGCTCCGTTCGCTCAACCCCCCTCGCGGCCTGGGCTTCATCGTACGCACTGCCGGTGCCGATCGCAGCAAGCGCGAGCTGGAGCGTGACCTGGCCTACTTGAAGCGGGTCTGGGCGGTGGTGCAGCGGCGGATCAAAAAACTGCGCGCCCCTGCCCTGATCTATCAGGAAAGCGACATGGTAATCCGCACCATACGCGATATCTTCACCGCCGATATCGACCTGGTCCTTATTGATGACCCTGCGGCGTACGAGCGGGCGCGCGAGTTTCTGGCCGGGGTGATGCCTCGCTACCTGAACCGCTTCCGGCTCTATGAGGACCCGGAGCCCCTTTTCCACAAGTTCGGTGTTGAGCAGGAGATCGAAACAATCCAGCAGAAACGCGTTCCACTCGAAGGGGGAGGTTCCCTGGTCATCGAACCCACCGAAGCTCTGGTCGCCATCGATGTCAACAGCGGCAACGTGCGGGTTCAAGGGGATGCGGAGCAGACCGCATTGAAGGTGAACCTGACGGCTGCGCGTGAGATCGCTCGCCAGCTCCGTTTACGCGACCTGGGCGGCATGATCGTCAACGATTTCATCGACATGCGCGAGGAAAAGCACCGCCGCATGGTCGAACGGGCTCTTCGCGACGCCCTGAAACGGGATCGGGCACGGATCAAAGTCCTGCGCATGTCTGCCTTTGGGACGATCGAAATGACGCGGCAGCGGATCCGCCCCTCCTTGCAGAAAGCCCTTTTTGATCCGTGTCCCGTGTGCCGTGGCATTGGCCAGGTGAAGAACGCAGAGTCGATCGCGATCGAAGCGTACCGTCAGTTGCTTGTGCGCGCGCGCCGCCCGGAGGTGCGGCGGATCCGAGTCGTGGCCGCAGCGGAAGCGGCAAGTCATCTGGCCAACACGAAACGCGCGGAACTGCTTGAACTGGAGCAGTCCACTGGGGTCCGGATCGAAGTGACCGCCGATCCTGACGCACCCCCCGACTACCTGGAGGTGAAGTGCTTCGATCGCCAGGATGCAGAAATCCCACCCGAGTACTGGGCGCCGCGGATCGTGGACAAACGCCTCATCGACCAGTACGTACGCAAGATCCTCAGTCAGCCAGCGGACCAGAAAGAGGCGGCGCAGCAGAGACGGAAGAGAGCGCGAACGGGGGCTGCCGAAGCGGCTGGGGAGGGCGAAGAGCAGCCCCAAGCAGAGCCGGCGACCGCTCCTGTCGATACCGAGTCTCCCCAAGGCAGCACGAAAGGGGGCAGAAGATCGACCCGCTCTCGCCGGAGCCGTACCGGAACAAAGAAGGCGCAGAAGCAGCTCACCGTTGCCCAGGCGGAGCCGACGGCGACCGGTGGTGGCGACGGTGCAGCCACGGCCGAAAGTGCGATCCCGAAACGAGCGGGAGCTGGGCCCGATGGGCCGGACGCCGCCCAGAAGATCGCGCGGACACAAGGAGACCAAAGCGCCCAAGGGACGCCGGAATCGCCTGCTCCGTCCGAGCCAGCCTGGATCGAGCCTGGACAGGCGGACGATGCGGACGTGACCACCGAAACGTCTTCTGTCGAAACGAGCATCACTGATGAGGCCGTGAACCGGGTGCGGCAGTGGCTCCTGGCCGATTTCGAAGGATTTGAACCACTCGATAGCTCTGAAGAGTCGGACTCGAACCGTGCCCCGGACGACGCCAGTTAGGGGTGGGGCGATTCGATGACCGCGGAAGGGAAGAAGCCTTCGGAGTGACCACAGGACTAACGCGTCGCTCGTCCACATGCCTCCGCCGGCGTGGACTGCTCGGACGTGGGGGGCAGAAGCGAACGCTCTTATGCACGGGATCGCGGGGAGTCAGCAGGGTAGAGGCCTTGTGCCTGGGGGCCCATCCTGGGGGATCAGCCAGTCGGACCGGGGGGCAAGAGGGTTTGAGGTGTTTCGGTTGCTGTCGTGGTGTTGCACACGCACACTCGGTCTCGCTAGGTGATCATTTCCTTCTCTGCGGTGCTCCGCCCCTGGTAGCAGCGCCGCGGCGAAACCGAGCCTTGCAGCACCGGCTCAAAGGGGTTATAGTAAATTGCCATCCCGTTGGCTGCGCGGTGCCCGTCTTTGGTCAGGATGGTAACCCAAGCGGTGGAACTCCCTCCTTATGGTCGCGGACACGGCCGTTCCAGAAATAGCGCGGCAGCGGCGCGCCGACGTGGACGAGAAACATCGCCAGGTCGCCGAGTTTCTGGACGCCCAGGAACTGGACGCCCTTCTTTTGCGACGACAGGACAGTATCGCCTGGTTCACCAGTGGGGGAGACGCGAGCAAGGGGGTGAGCGGCGAGGAAATGGGGGCGGTAGCGCTGTTCATCACGCCGGAGCTCCGCAGCGTCCTGGCCACCAATGACGAGTCGGCTCGTTTTTTTGAGGAAGAAATCGCCTACCTGGGCTTTCAGCTCAAAGAGCGGCGCTGGTATGAGGGGCTCGACGGCCTGATCCAGGACATCTGCCGCGGTCGACGAGTTGGGACCGACTGGCCCACGAATGGCTGCCGCCTCATCTATTCGGATCTGCTGCAACTGCGCCGTCGGCTGAACACGCTGGAGCAGCGCCGCTACGCCGCTCTGGGTGCAGATCTGGCACACGCCGTGGAGGCTACCTGCCGGAACACAGAGGTGGGCGACACGGAATTCGAGGTGGCAGGCCAGCTTGCCCATCGCATGCTTCGCCGGGGCATCGCCCCCGTCCGAGTATACGTGGCGGCAGATGACCGCAGCGCCGAGTTCCGGTTGGCCGTACCGCGGGGGAACCGGGTCACCGAACGGGCTCAGGTTGCGGCCGTAGGACGCAGGTTTGGGCTGTACGCGTTCGCCTGTCGCACGGTCTGTTTCGGTGCGGTGGACGAGGGGTTCGTGCAGCGGTACCAAGCGGCTGCGATGGTGGAGGCCACGTTCGTCTATCAGTCGTCGCTGAATAAACCGGTCGATCAGATCTACCAGGTGGCAAAACGGATCTACGAGAAAATGGGCTTCCCAAACGAGTGGGTCCTCGCCCGGCAGGGGTACGCCCTGGGATATGGCGTAGAAGAGTACAATCTCTCCCCCGATTCCCCAGTTCTCCTGATGCCGGGCATGGCAGTAGGGTGGAGTCCATCGGTGGGGGACGCCCGTACGGGTGACACGGTGTTGGTGGGACCGAAGAGCTACAGTCTGATTACGAAACCCGAGCATTGGCCCACGCTTGCCGTCACCGTGGCAGGCAACCTGGTTGAACTACCCGATCTGCTCCGCCGAGCGGCGACCTAGATTCTGTCAGACAACGGTTGTGACACGCGGGCGGAAGGGATGCGGTCGGAGAGACAACCGATCCAGCAAGCTCGGCCCTTGACGTACCTGAAACTCGGCGGAGCCAAACACAGTCTGCTTGGCACAGAGAACGACAAGGAGCAGACGCGGTCTGCTCTGTGTCTCTGTGGCTTGTCTGCGTGGGGACAATGTCCTATCGCTTCCGTGGCGGTGTAGATCCGGTGCACGATCCGCTTGGGGCCGCCGCTGCCCAGATGGGGCGGGGATGGTCCGACACAGACGGGCTGGTGCTAATCGGTCTCGGCAGCGGGGACGGTCCTCTGGCGGCGATCGGACACCCGGGCACGTGATGCGGACTTTCGCCCCTGTTGGACTTGCGTTGCCCGCTTCGGTCGTGGTGGCTCTTCGGTCGTGTGTACGACGCGTACCGGGCAGGGTGCCAGAGCACCGATCGCATCCATGATGCGGTCGGCGACCTCGTTGAGCAGCTCTTCAGTGATCTTCCGACCGTAGTACTCCATGAAAACAAGCGGCTTGCCGTAGTAGACCTTGGTGGGGGATCGTCGGGTGATGGTGTCGACGATGGAGTGCGTATGGAGATCACGGCTTATGAAGGCGGGGACAACCGGGACGCGTGCACGTAGCGCCAGCAGCGCCACCCCCGGCTGAGGCGGCCCGATACGGTCATGCCTGGTGTTGATGCCCCCTTCTGGGAAAATGCCCAGGATGCGGCCCTGTCGGAGTGCACGCAACCCGGCCAGAGCCGGGCCTGTGTCGTGTCCCGTCCGGGTCACCGGGATGACCTGGGTGGCGTCGTAAACCGGCTTGAACCACCAGAGCTTTAGATACTCCGCTGCCATGAAGAAGGACACGACCCGGAATGGAGTGGTGCATTGGATGAAGACGGGATCCAGGTTACACACGTGATTCGCTGCAATAATGGCCGCCCCCGTTTCCGGCACCGGAGCGGGGCGATTGGCGCGAAGATTGTGCCAGAGCACGCAATAGGTCTCCGCCGTGCGGCGGAGGATGAGCTTGCCGAGCGATTCGCGTTGCTGATAGATCGTGATCGCAACGCAACCTGCGAAAAAAGCAATTTCCAGAACAAGCGCGAGGGCACCTAGGAGCATCGTAGCTCCGCCGATATCCAGCGTTCCTTTCTCCATTGGTCGAGGTCGATCAACGATTGTAACCGGTGGCGCCAGTTGGCCCGTACGAGAACCGGCCCAAAACCGCTCGTTTCTTGTTCCGTCCGGTACGCGGGCCAATCCGGTACGTGGCCAATCGCGCGGTTGGGGGCGCTTGCAGTCGGAGATGATGGTTTGGCCGGCGGTGCCGGAGATACTACCTTGGGGGGCATTACCCGTTGGAAGGTGGCGTCGCAAGTGCGGTACACCTGCGACGTTGCAGACGCGGTGGGGAACAGTTTGTTGGCTTCCTGGGCCTGGGAACGAGGGGTTACTCCTGTCGTCAGCGCCCCGGCGTCATGGGCCGGTGGGAGCACGCTGTTGAGGAGGAAGGGAAAAGGCACCTGGTGGGGGAACTAGGCGGAATTAACGAGGAATGTGGGGGGCTGGCCTGCTTTAGTGAGGTGTGTCCATTGTTGTCCGGTTGGAGATGTGGACCAAAGAAGGCCGAGGGGGCGGTGGAGGCCGCCCCCTCTCCTTCCGTTGGACCGGCCGCTGCGCCGCCTTGCGATCAAGAGCAACCCATGGAATGACCGCAGTTCGGGCAGTGGAAGCACGCGCCACTGCGTACGGTGATCCACCCACACTGTTCGCACGCAGGGGCGTCGCTCTGGAACTGAGCCGTCCAGTACGCGATGCTGCTCGGCTCGCTCTCTTCCGGTTCCAAAGTCGTTGTCGAAGCCACGTCTGCCCGGGCAGATGCGGGGTTGCCAGACGCCGAGGAATTCTGGGTGCTCTCGTTGCGCACGGGAGCGTTCTTTTCACGATAGCCCGGGACGAAGTTCATTCCCAACCAGCGGAAGATGTAGTCCACGATGCTCTTGGCGTAGGGGATGTCGCGGTTTTCCGTGAAGCCGGACGGCTCGAAACGCACGTGTTCGAACTTCCGTACCAGGGCATCGAGGGGGACGCCGTACTGGAGGGCGATGCTGGTAAGGATGCCGATCGTGTCCATGAGGCCGCCGATCGTGCTGCCTTCCTTGGCCATGCTGATGAAGATCTCGCCCGGCCGTCCGTCCTCGTAGAAGCCGACCGTGATATAACCCTCGTGGCCCGCGATGGAGAACTTGTGGGTTACGGAGCGACGCGTATCGGGCAACCGTTCCCGCCGCGGGCCCGAATCGATCAACTCCGGTTGGACCACGCGCTGGCGCTTGGCTACAGGCCGCGGCCGTGATTCCGCCGCGGCAGCCTCGGCCGGCTCCTCCTCGGCCGCCTTCTCGTCGCTCTTGCTCGTACTCACCGGCTGGCTTCCCTTCGACCCATCCCGGTAGATGGCCAGCGCCTTCAGCCCCAGTCTCCAGCCTTCGATGTAGGCGTTCATGATGTCTTCCACGGTGGAGTTGTTGGGCATATTGACCGTCTTGGAGATGGCACCGGAGATGAAGGGCTGTACGGCAGCCATCATCTTCAGGTGCGCGGAGTAGTGGATGGACCTGCCTCCACCGGGGGGAGGGAACGCGCAATCGAAGACGGGAAGGTGTTCTTCTTTAAGGCCGGGCGCGGAATCGATCCGTTCGTTTTGTTCCAGATAGGCGACGATCTCCTCGATCGTGGAGTCGTCATAGCCCAGTTTCTTCAGGGCCATGGGCACGGTTCGGTTCGGGATGCGGAGCAGCCCGCCGCCGGCGAGCAGCTTGTACTTGATGAGCGCGATATCCGGTTCGATGCCGGTGGTGTCGCAGTCCATCATGAAGCTGATCGTGCCGGTAGGGGCGACGACAGTAGCCTGGGCGTTCCGGTACCCGTAGCGGCTACCGAGCTCAATGCAGCGGTCCCAGATTTGCTCCGCCGCGGTCCGCAGGTACTCCGGACAGCTCGGATGGATGGCGTCGACGGCCTGGCGGTGCATCCGCATCACCCGCATCATCGGCTCGCGGTTCCGTTCAAACTCCTCAAACGGCCCAAGGTGCCCGGCGATCTCTGCGGACGTCAGGTAGGCCTGACCGGTCATGATCGCGCTGATCGCACCGGCGAGGGCACGTCCCTGGTCGGAGTCGTAGGGCAAGCCGAGCGACATCAGCAGAGCGCCGAGGTTGGAGAAGCCGAGGCCGAGCTGACGGAAGCGGTGCGCGTTGATCGCGATCTTCGCCGTGGGATAGCTGGCGTTGTCGACGATGATCTCCTGGGCGAGGATGAAGATCCGCACCGCGTTGCGGAACGCCTCCACGTCGAAGGTACCGTCGGGCCTGCGGAACTTCATCAGGTTCAGGCTGCTCAGGTTGCACGCGCTGTCATCCACGTGCATGTACTCGCTGCATGGGTTCGAGGAATTGATCGGGCCGCTGTTCGGACAGGTGTGCCACCTCTGGATCGTGTCCTCGTACTGAACGCCCGGGTCCCCACAGACCCAGGTGCCCCAGGCGATCTTGCGCATCAGATCGCGAGCTCGGAAAGTCTCCACCACTTCGCCGGTGGTGACGGCCCGAGTCTGCCATTCGCGATCGTGGATGACCGCTTCCATGAACTCGTCGGTGACACGAACCGAAAGGTTCGCGTTTTGGAAGAAGATGGAGCTGTACGCTTCGCCGTTGAAGTCGGCGCTGTAGCCGCACTTGATCAGGCACCGGGCCTTCTGTTCCTCCTTAGCCTTGCATTCGATGAACTCCACGATGTCCGGGTGCCAGACACGGAGCGTCTGCATCTTCGCAGCGCGCCGTGTCTTGCCCCCCGATTTGACCACCGACGCAATGGCGTCGTAGACCTTCATGAACGAGACCGGACCGCTCGGTCGGCCGCCTCCGGAGAGCTTTTCCTTGCTGGAGCGGAGCGAACTCAGGTCCGTGCCGGTGCCGGAACCGTACTTGAACAGCATCGCCTCGCTCCGTGCCAGCTCCATGATCGATTCCATGTTGTCCTCGACCGACTGGATGAAGCAGGCCGAGCACTGGGGGTATTCGTAAGGGGTCTCCACACGCACCGCCGTGCGGGTTTCGGGGTCCCAGCGGAAATTCGACCCCCTGCCGGTGATGCCGTACTGGTGGAACAACCCGACGTTGAACCAGACGGGCGAGTTAAACGCGCCGTACTGGTGCAGGCAGAGCCAGGTGAGTTCGGCGTAGAAACGCTCCGCGTCCTCGGGGGTGGCGAAATAGCCCCCTTTCAAGCCCCAGTCCGCGATCGTCCTGGTCACACGGTGGATGAGTTGGCGAACGCTACGCTCGCGTTGGGGAGTGCCCGGTTCGCCGTAGAAGTACTTGTTGGCCACCACGTTCGTGGCCAGTTGGCTCCAGAAGCGGGGAACTTCGCAGTCCTTCTGTTCGAAGATCACGTTGCCCTGGTCGTCGCGGATCACCGCGGTCCGCGTCTCCCACTCGACTTCGTCGAAGGGATGGACACCCTCTTTGGAGAAGTACCGCGGGATTCGCAACCCTTTCTGCGGGCTTTCGACGGCATCAAGCGCCCACCGTAGCCGCTCCGTCCGTTCACTGGCCACCGCACCGTTGTTGCCCGTGCGTTCCGTCTGCTTGCTCATGATCGATCCCCCAGCAATGGCTCCATACGTGTTCCGCATGCAATCCTACCACGCTGTCCAGCACAGCCGCTCGATCGAGGCCGGCCCGGCAACCCCAATATCTTGGGGTGGCGTGTGCTGACAACCCCAATATATTGGGGATCCCTGATCGGTTGTCAAGCCCATTTTCTGATTCCGCCGGTCCTCGGCCAGGGACCAGACCGGCCGGAAGGCTGCCAAGGCCGTCTGCGTCGGCAGTTTCAAGAAGGGCCGGGATCAGGGACGGAATGGCCAAGATCGACGAACAGGGGGCTTGACAGCTTGCCTTTCGTGCAGGAAAATCGCACAGAACCCGTGATATTGCCGGTTTGGGCCGGTTTTTGTCGCGAGTGCGGGGCGTCGGCGATCGGTCAGCCGGCTACACGGGCCGCAGTGGTTGCCTCGGCGTCTCACATAGTTGCACCAGGAAAGGAAAGGAGGTCGGACCATGGCGAAGAAGAAGCAGGGTAAGTCGAATCGCGAATCGCTGGTGGTGGGATCGAAGGTTCGCGCCTACATCGGCGAGCAAGGGATGCGGATGGACGGTCAGTTGCTGGAGGCATTGAACAACAAGGTCTACGAGATTCTCGACGCTGCGATTGAGCGGTGCAAGCAGAACGGACGTGCGACCGTTCGACCGCACGACCTCTAACCGTTCGCGCAACAGCGCTTCTCAGCCTAGCCCGCCGACGCCCCCGCACTCGCTTCCTTCTCGACGCTGCTCTCGTAAAGTCCCCCTGCGCAGTGCGTCTCCGCTGTCTGCCCCCAACCACCCGTTTTGGTGCCCGGACGCCACTTCCCCGCTTTTCCGCCTCAAAACGACATCCCGCACCTCTCCGGTCGGAACCCGCTTGCACGCCGCTTGACGCGAGAGCCAGATGAGCACGACCGCGTCCGATCGAACTGTGCCTCTCGATGAATAAGGGGGCACAGGGAGCGAGGGGGCAAGTCTTGCCCCAGGTTCCAGTTCGCCGCGCCGATTGCCGGAGCTCCCCGCAGCCGGGACCTATGGCTGTCTTGTTACGCCGTTATGGGGGAATGCTCGCACCTCGTGCGCTGACCTGCTTCGCACAGGGGGCATTGCCCTAAATCGGAGAGCGTGGTGGATTAGCCCCCAGGAGTAGGGGGCGAGCTCGTGCGTTCGGGGGCAGTCCCGCAAGAGGAGGTCGCATGAGGGGGAAACGTCTGAGGGACCCGATGACCCGGCGGCCGGCGTAGAACCGGTCCTCTCAGGGAAGGATGCGACGTGCAACGGAGAGTCCGGGGAGCGGCTGACGTACTCTGGGATGGACCGAGGGGACCCGCCCCGGCGTGGGATGACCGGTTCGGCGGGGATCGCAAGGCCCATTGCGCCTCCAGATGCCCAGCCGCAAAGGCCGCTCGCAAACGCCGATTGCCGTTCCGCACACGCGACGGCAACGGAAACGACGTTTGACGGCGAACAACGGCGCATAAGCGGCGTCGGTTGCGGACGCTCCGGAGCAACCCTCAGCTTTCCGATTGCGCCCGTTCCTCGCCGCCCTCGGGTGGAGCGGGTTCGGACGGCGTCTCGGACGGGGCAGAAGCCTCAGTCGACGGTTCTTGCGGTGGCGGCGATCCGGCTTCCGGTGCGACGGTTGATGTCGTTTCCGGTTGCTCGGCTGCCGCTTCGGGTTGCGGTGCTGCAGTCTCCACGGCCCCCACCGTCACGGGGCCGGCGATCACCGTGCCACCGATTTCGATCCTCTCGATCAGTACCCGGGTGGCACGCTGCCGATGTCCCTTGCGCCTCCGGTAGTTCTTGCGCCGCTTGAACTTCTCCACGTAGATCTTCGGCCCCTTCACGTGGTCGATGACGCGAGCCACAACGCGGGCGTCTTCGAGGAGGGGCTGGCCCACATGAAAGGCGTCGCTCGTCCGGCACGCCAGAACCCGGTCGAAGACGAGCTCGTCGCCCGGGGACACTGTTTCGCGATAGTCCACATCCAGCTTCAAGCCGACCTCAACCCAGTACTGGCGGCTACCATCTTCAATCACTGCGTACATCTTTCGCTCCGCGATTGCCTCTGCCGATTGTGCGCACCGGAACCGTTCCTGCCAGGTTTAGGGTGTGGAATTATCGCGAGCGAGCCGGTGCGTTTCAAGCTGGGGCATTCGAGGCGGCTTGCAGCCCTCTGCCACCCCGCCGGGTGGGGAGAGGCACGGAAGAGGGGCGGGGCTATGGTCGGGCGTGCGGCCGGAGTTTTCCTACTGCTTTTCCGATGCGCCGCGAACCAGTCCGGAGAGGATCGTCTCCAGTTCTACCAGTCCCTGATCGGGCGCCGCGGCCCAGAAGCCCGCGTGATAGTGCCTGACCAGGCCGTTCTTGTCGATCACCACGTAGAGGGGCAGTTTGGCCCGCACCCGACGTGGGTCGCCGAAGCGGTCAATCACGCCGAGATCGTCGATGAGCACCGGGTAGCTGAGGTTCATGAACCGGGTAAACTGCCGGATCCGCCGGATCGCTCGTGGGCGACGGGTCGCATCCAGCAAATCGTCCTGGGTGGCGATGCCAAGGACGACGACTCCTTTGTTCCGGAAGCGGCGAACGATGTAATCCAGGTAGCCCACCTCACCATAAGGTGCCTCGAGCACTTCGTCGCCATACGACCAGAAGTGGAGCACGACGATGCGACCACGTAGGTCGCGGAGGCGCACGGTGCGGCCGCGGAGTTCGCGCAGCTCGAAGTCGGCTGCCTCCTCGCCCACTACCTCTCCGGCGAGCTTTTCCACGGCGGCCTGGGCGTTCAGATGCTGGGTGAGTTCCTCGACGGCCTGTTCCGCAACGCTCTGCAGGAAGCGGTCGCCCGTTGCCTGGGCTTTGTCGGCGATGTTCTTCACCGCTGCGAGCTTCTGGGGGGTCGCGGGGCGCGCGGTCGGACGGGCCAGCTCTTCCGGTTCCTCACCGCGGACATTCTCGAGCCCCTCCACCACCTCACGGAGGTGAGCGAGCTGGGCCGCATCGAGCTGTTCGACGTGCTCGAGGGTGCAGGTGAGCTGATAGGGGACGCCCTGGCCCATGGTCAGGCGGCGCAGGAAACGATGGACAAAACCGGTTTGAGGATGCACCCAGAGCAACTCGCGCACGGCCAGGTTCGTCTTGCCCTCGATGCGCAGCAACCGCTTGCCGGCGATCGTCTCCAGCCCGGTCTGGCTGTACTCCAGCCCGAACTGACGGAACGTCGTGTCCTGATTCTGGAGCAGATCCGGGGGGAGGACTGGGAATCGGAGGGGGATCCGATGCGTTGTCGTCTGATGTTGGCCCAGGATGGCGGGGCCGAAACGGTCGGGGGGAATCAACAGGTCGGGGTTCACCCAGCACCTCCCGAACCGTTGCTCCCAGCTCCAACGAGGCTCGCCGAGTTCGTCCTCTACCAGCCAGAGGATTTCGTAGCCTGCGTCCGAGGCGCCCCGGAGGACGGTGAACTGGCACCGGAATCGCTTCACCACGGGGCCGGTACGGTCGCCCACCACGGGACGGAGCTCACCTTCTACGGTGAGCTGCACGCCGGGCTGCAGGGGGGCCGAAGCGGCTACCCAGACGGTCGTGTGCAGGACCAACGCGGCTAGAGCAATGGGGGACATTTCGCAGCTCCGCAACCGGATTCGTTGAGCCAGACCGTAGTTCAGAGGCTGCGGTCAGACCAGGAGGGCCAGCCGCACCCGGACAGTTAAGTGTACCGGAGGCGAGCGAAGCGCCGCTTACATGTTAACGATGTCGCGGACTGCTTCCCCTCGCAGCGCACGCAGGCAGTGGAGAGCCCCCTTCGTCCGCATCTCCCGAAAAGCCTCCTCTGAATAGAACGCTGAATGGGGGTTGATGATCAGCCGGTGGTGCGCCGGGTGGGACGGATCGCGCCAGGCTCGGACCAGCGGGTGGTCGTCCGGGGGAGGCTCCTTGTCGAGCACGTCGATGGCGGCGCCGGCAAGATGGCCGCTCTCCAGAGCTTCCAGCAGCGCTTCCGGGTCGACAATTGCCCCCCGCGCCGTGTTCACCAGGAAGCTCCCTTCCGGCATCGTTCGCAGGGCCTTTCGGTCGATCATGCCCCGGGTCTCGTCGGTGGCGGGGCAGTGCAACGTGACCACGTACGACGAACGGAGCAATTCTTCCAGAGTCTCGGCGCGGCGGATGCCGAGAGCCTTGTCGTAGCCACTCGGTTTGTAGGGGTCGTAGAAGAGAACGTCCATGCCCGAGGCGAGTGCTCGCCGCGCCACGGCCGTCCCAATCCTCCCCAGGCCGACGATCCCAATCGTTCGTCCTCGGAGCCGGTGCAGGGGGACAACCACGCGGTGGTCCCACGAAGAGCCCCCTGCGCGAAGAGACGAGTTGGCCAGGCTGATGCCGCGGGTCAGCGATAGGATCATCCCAAACGCCGAATCCGCTACCTCTTCTGTCCCATAGTCCGGGACGTTGGCCACAGGGATCCCACGCTCAGCAGCACGGCGAACGTCCACGTTGTCATAGCCCGCGCCACAACGCACGATGATCCGGCACTTGCGAAGGCGGTCGATCGTCCCGGCGGTGAGGACGATGTAGTGGTAGACAAGCAGCGCGTCTGCTTCCTCGATTCGGCCGACAAGTTCCTCTTCGGAACGAGCCCCCAGTGCCTCGACCGTGGCTACTGACCCAAGAACAGAACGCTCTGGTTCCAGGTCATCCGACAGATAGTCCGTGACGACGACCTTTGCCTTCCTACCTTCTGTGTGCTGCGCCATGGCTGTGTCCTACCTGGTAGGCGGTGGAAGCGCGCGGAGTGAGGACGCGCAGCGACAGCCAGACGTTACATGCTACGGCCAGCCGTTCGAGTTCCGCACGGACGTTTGCATCCTGCCGCCGGGTGCATGGTATGGCGAGTTTGTCGCTCTGCGCGGCGCAGCGGGCGCGTTGTGGCAACGAACACCTGCGGGGGGAGTGATCCGGGTGGGCACGGCTGGCTCCGGTGCTTCGCAACGTAGCTCGCCGCCGGCCGACTCGGCGGAGGGCGCGGGCCGCTCGCCGGACAGGCCGCCGCCGGGGCTAGACGCGGCTCCGCATCGCTGGCACTTTGGTGGACAACGGGTTAGGATGAAGTGAGGAGGCATCTCGGGAGCAGAGACCGAGCGCGAGTTAGCCGGATGAGCACCACGACCAGAAATTCGCTCACCTATGCCGATTACATCGCCGCCTGCGTACGCCACGTGGCCAACAAGCTACGCGGCGAAGATTTAGCCGTGGCGATCCTACAGCTCCTATCCGGTGTGCTGATCTACCTCGTTGTCGCTATCGCTCTGGACCACGCTCTGGCACTGAGCTGGCAGGTCCGCACGGTGCTGCTCCTCCTGGCGGTCGGTGTTGCGACGTGGCACGTGGTTCGGCACATCGCGATCCCTCTGGTGCGGCGCGTGAACGAGTGGTACGTGGCGCGGACGATCGACCGCGTCGCTCCGGAACTGGCCGACGGCATGACGACGGTGCTCGAACTGGAGCGAGGCGGCGATGACCCGAGGGTCTTTCTGGCCCGACCGATCGTCGAGGATCGCGTGGTGCGGATTCTGGCCAGGACGGACGTGACGGAACGCATCGGTTCCGACCAGTTGCTTCGCGCCTGGTACCTGCTGGCTGCGAGCGTTGTGCTCGTTTGCGTGGGCGTTTTGATCAACAGCCTGTTCGCCCAGCGTTCGCTCATGTCCTCGCTGGCTCGGGTTCTGGTGCCGTGGGCCGATGTGGCCTACCCGACGCGTACGCGGATCGTGGACGTGCGGCCCGGGGATGATCCTGAATTGAGCAAGGCGGTGGCGGGTAGCGACGTCCAGGTGTCG
>Ga0256839_1002937_pt1 | contig 18246 bp, 16 predicted proteins | sample 354166metaG_FD_185968 | JGI IMG/M metagenome (GOLD analysis project Ga0256839, IMG submission 185968) | Hydrothermal vent microbial communities from Mid Atlantic Ridge, Atlantic Ocean - 354-166 | ecosystem: Environmental > Aquatic > Marine > Hydrothermal vents | place: Atlantic Ocean: Mid... | reverse complement strand
TCCACGTCAACGAACTTAGTAATAGGCACGAGCCTGCCCCTGTCCAGAAATGCGTAGGTAGCCATGCCACAGGCGAAGTGGGTGCTGAGCTCGTACTGGGGCTTGCCCGTGAGCGCCTCAACTATGTGCGTCAGTGCCGTTATGCTCGGCACAGGATAAAAGTCCTCCCTGCTAAGCGCACCTGCGGTCTGCTCCTCTATGGCGAGGATGACATCAGGTATCGTAACCCTGTGCTTCATTCTCTCCTCCCGTGGCATTCTGCCCACAAGCGAGACTGGCTGAAAGTTAACCCCGCGCACCACGTCTATGTTTAAGGTGGCGAACTCCAGTATGCTGCCAAGCTCGTGCATGTTCCTGCTCTTTATGACCGTGGGCACCAGCACCAGCCTCATTCCCGCATACTTAGCGCTCTCCAGAATAGCCGGCACGTACCTGTGGTTCTTGTGGTTGGTCTCTGGAGTGGTGCCGTCAAAGCTCAGGTAAACCGTTCCCGCACCCGCTTCGGCTATCCTCCTTGCAAGCTCTCTGTCCTCAGCCAGCCTGATACCGTTGGTGTTCAGCTGCACGTGCCCGAAGCCTAAGCGCTTGGCTAACCTGACTATCTCCACTATATCCCTCCTGAGGGTGGGCTCGCCGCCGGTGAGTTGAAGGGCATTGCAGGGCACTGGCTTCTGGCTCCGCAGGTATCGCAGCATCCTCTCAATGTCCTGCAGCGAGGGCTCGTAAACGTAGCCCACACGCTCGGAGTAGTAAAAGCAGTACCAGCATGCAAGGTTGCAGCGGTTGGTGACCACTAAGTTGGCGAGAGCCGTGTGGGAGAGGTGAGCCTCACAGGGACCGCAGGAGAAGGGGCAGCGCTCAAGTTTCGTTCTGGGGTTCTCAAACCTCTTCCCGTCATGGGCAAACCTTCTTGCCTTTCTGTAGAGCTCGTAGCTGCCCCAGTAGATGTCCTCAAACTCGCCATGCTCCCTGCAGCGCTTGCGTATGTAAACCCTCCCCTCCCTCTCAAACACCTCAGCCCTGATTATGCTCAGGCACTCCGGGCAGAGAGAAGAAGTGACCTCAAGCAGCCTTTCCAGCCTCACCTCCTGCATTCTTCACACCTCCTCTGGCTCTGTACAGCCTGTGCAGAGCCACCGCATTTGCCGCCACGCCTATCAGCACCAGCGTCTGGTAAACGGCTCCGAGCAGCCCGCCCAGGAATATGAGAAAGAGCCTCATATCCCTCTGCATCAGCCTGCCTGTGCCGCTCACAGGAATGCGGTAAAGCTCGTGCTTCGCGGAGGTGTAGCTTATGGAGTAGCAGCCTGCAATCGCCAGCACACCAGCCAGCCAGTTCTGAGCTGGGGAGGCTGCAATCATGCCGGCGATTATCAGCAAGTCAGCGTAGCGGTCAAGCAGGGCATCAAAATACGCCCCGAAGGCAGAGCTCCTGCCCTTAAGCCTTGCCACCTCGCCGTCGCACCCATCAACAACCGACGAAAGCTGTGCCAGAACACCGCCTGCTGCGGGCTTGCCTGCGGCAAAGCACAGCGCAGAGGCAACACCGGTAAAGAAGCTGATAGCAGAGATGGCGTTTGGGGTGAGGGGTGTTTTAACCAGCATCCTGCTGAGCGGAACAGAGAGCTTCCTGTTTATGTGCCTGGACACGTAGCCGTCGGCAGGCTTTACCAGCATTCTCAGGAGCTCCTCCTCAGCCCTGCGGAGCTCCTCCTGCGTGTCTATGTCCCGCCAGTAGCAGCCGCTGACGTCAAGAGCTCTGAGCCTGCCCTCCGCGGCAAGCCTGTTCATAACGTCGGTGACAGAAAACCTGCCACTGAAGCTCTCTGCCACCTCCAGCACCTCCGGGGTGCAGAAGAACACCCCGGTGTCAAGGGCGTTGAAGCGCTCTATGTGCTTCCCCAGCTCCACCACCAGCCCGGAGTCCACCAGCACCTTCGTCGCCTCCTCCACATTCTTGCCCTCCAGCTCAGAATCTGTGCACAGGGTGGTGCACTCGGGACGAGCTTCAATCAGCCTGTTCAGCAGCTCATGTTCAAAAACATGGTCGCTCATAACCAGCAGGAAGCACTCACCCTCAAGCGCCCTCGCGCCCAGGAGAAGCGAATAGCCGCCTCCCCTGTCAACCTGCGTGTTCCTGACCACCCTCGCTCTGCCCCTGACGTGACGCTCCACCCTGGCATCGCTGCACACCACCACCACCTCGGTGACCCCGGCTCTCTTCAGGTTCTCCATCACCCTGTCAATAAGCGCCACGCCGAAAAGTTTTGTGAGGGGTTTTGGGGTGGAGGAGCGAAGCCTCTCGCCCCTGCCCGCTGCGAGCACCACCGCCTTCATCGCTCGTTCACGGCGATTTCAGGAGCGATGGCAGCTCTGGAGTTCTCTGCTATGAACTCCTCCACCAGTCTCTTTGCCACAACATCAGGATACTGCACCGGCGGGTGCTTGAAGAAGTAGGCGCTCACGCCTTCCAGCGGACCTGCGATGCCGTTGTCCAAGGCAAGCTTCACCGCCCGTATGGCATCCACAGCCACGCCGGCGCTGTTGGGCGAATCCTCCACAGAGAGGTGCACCTGTATGGTGAGCGGCAGGTCTCCGAACTTCTTGCCCTTCACATATATGAAAGCCTGCTTGTTGTCATTCAGGAAGGGCACGTAGTCGCTGGGTCCTATGCGTGTGGGGATGTCATAGCCCACCACGCTTGTAACAGCTTCAGTCTTGCTGATGCGCTTGGACTTCAGCCTGCTCTCCTGCAGCATGTTCAGGAAGTCGGTGTTGCCGCCTATGTTGAGCTGGTAGGTCTCCACCACCTCAACGCCCCTGTCCTTCAGGAGCTGCATCAGCGTCCTGTGCAGTATCGTCGCTCCCACCTGGCTCTTTATGTCATCGCCAGCCACAGGAAGCCCAGCCCTGGTGAACTTCTCTGCCCAGTGCCTGTCGCTGGCTATGAACTCGGGTATGCAGTTCACGAAGCCGCAGCCAGCGTCAATCGCCGCCTGGGCGTAGTACCTGGTAGCCTCTGCGCTGCCCACCGGGAGGAAGTTCACCAGCACGTCAGCCTTGACCTCCTCCAGCACCTCAGCCACGTCCACGGGCTCGGCATCGCTCAGCGGGAAAGCCTCCTTCAGGTACCTGCCCACGCCGTCCAGCGTGGGAGCCCTGAGCACCTCCACGCCCAGCTCCGGCACGTCGCAGAACTTCACCGCGCAGTTCGGCTCCGCGAAGATAGCCTCGCTCAGGTCCCTGCCGACCTTGTTGGCGTTCACATCAAAGGCTGCAACGAACTTTATGTCCCTGATGTGGTAGCCGCCGAAGTTCACGTGCATCAGTCCCGGAACAGACTCCCCATCCTCAACATCCTTGTAGTACTCAACACCCTGAACCAGCGAAGACGTGCAGTTTCCTACGCCTGCTATTGCCACTCTCACTTCGCCCATCTCATCACCTCCGCAGAGTGTTTTTGATTACCTCTCACCAGACTGTGAAGAGGTTAGCCTGAGAAGCAGAGGCTCCTCTGAGCCGTAGAGGTCAAGCTCGCTCATCGTCTGGCTCTTGAGCGCTCTGACCTCCTCAAGCAGGTCCTCCACCCTCTCCAAGCACTCCTCGTGATACTCCCGCTCCCGGATGAGCTCCTGGGCAATTTCAGACAGCGCAGAGAGCCTGCTCACGGGGTCGCGGATGCGAAGCGCATGCTTTGCCAGCCCGCCTGCGAGCTCTGAGGCACCGCTGCGGCTGGAGCGTCTGCTGAGCCTGGTGGAGAACTCGGTGGGGGAGATGCTGACCCTCAGAGTTATCGTGTCGGCTATCTCATAGTACTTCCTGGGTCTTCCCCTGCGGTTGCGCTCCTCCTCCACGGTGAGGATGTTCGCGCGGGTCATGTAGTCAAGATGCCTTGAAAGCGCCATCTTCTCCACTCCCGTCTCCCTGCTAAGCTCTGACAGACACCTGGGCTTCTGACTTACCAGTCTGATAATCTCACGCCTGGTGCTGTTGCCCAGGATGTCCAGAAGCTCATCGCTGTGCATTTTTCTACTTTGTGTTACCTTAAGTATCAATTGCAAGCTTTACTGTACAGACCTCTCGCGGTAGTCGTCGTAGCCCAGCCAGGCGATTACCGCGCCTGCAAGCAGCAGCGTCACCCCAAACACCGCCGCGAACACCAGCAGCAGCGCCCGCCAGAAGGGCACCACCGTGCCGCTGCTCAGCACGTCGCCGAGCACTGGTACGGGCACGAAGTACCAGAGGATGCCGAGCAGCACAAGCACCACTCCCGCAAGTATCTTGAGTATCTCCCTGCCCATGCTATCCTCCTCCACTTACTCTGAATTTAAATCCAAGTAACAAGGGAAAAATTTTTAATAACCGCACGTTACTAAAGTCTTCAGGCTCACGTTAGCTTTTTCACTTCTGTCATGCGGCTCTCAGGTACTGCCGACCTGCCGCTGCACACCGGCAGGGCACCAAGGTGGCTCTTCAGCAGGATGGTCAGGCTTTCAGAGGCGATTGCAGACCACATAGTTGAGGAGTACGGCAGCGAAGAGCTGCTGCGCAGGCTTAGCTCGCCCCGCTGGTTTCAGGCGCTCGCCTGCGCCATAGGCTTTGACTGGCACTCCTCCGGCTCAACCACCACCACCATGGGTGCCCTGAAGCTTGCCCTCTCTCCTGAGAGGCACGGCATTTGCGTGGCTGGCGGCAAGGGTGAAAGAGCGCTTCGCACGCCTGCAGAGATACGCGAGCGCTGCAGCATGCTGAAAAGCGGGGAGCTTGCCGCAAGCCTGGAGAGGGCAAGCAGGCTCAGCGCCAAGGTTGACAGCTCATGCCTGCAGGACGGCTACAGGCTCTACCACCACACCATAGCCTTCACCCTCTCCGGCGAGTGGTGCGTGGTTCAGCAGGGGATGAACCAGCGCTACGCCAGGCGCTACCACTGGTGCAGCGAGAGCCTTGAGAGCTTCACACGGGCGCCGCACACGGGTATAGCCTCCCAGAGGTTTGAGAGCAGGGTTCTGAATCTCGTTTCAGCAGACTCGGAGGAGCTCAGAAAGGGCTGCGTTGACCTGGTGGCTGAGGGACCCGCCAGGCTCAGGCGCATGCTGTGCGCCCAGCAGACCCTCACAGGGGAGCACCTCAGGCTTCCTGCAAGGCACCTGCTGCATGCCTCTGACCTCTCGGAGCGCTCCTGGCGTGCCCTTGCCAGGCTGCATGAGGTTCAGCCTGAGAGCTATGAGGAGCTCGTTGCAACCCCCGGCGTGGGGGCAAAAACCCTGAGAGCTCTCGCGCTGCTCTCCGAGCTGATATACGGCACGCCTGCCGACTGGAAGGACCCCGCCAAGTACTCCTTCGCCCACGGGGGCAAGGACGGCACACCCTATCCCGTGAGCAGAGCCACCTACGACCGCAGCATCACCATACTCAGGGAAGCCATAGAGGAGGCAAAGCTCGGCAGTAAAGAGAAGAAGCAGGCGATTATGAGGCTAAGACACTTCCTCCGCGAAGAATAGCCTGTCCTCTCTCCCTGCACTCTCAAACAGGTCAAGCGCCTCTCTGACAGCAAACCTCTCAACCTCCTCTGCATCCAGGGTTCTGCACCTGCCGTTCTGCACCACCACCCTGCCGTTAACCAGCACGTCGCTCACATCGCTACCCCTGGCGGCGTAAACGAGATGCGAGATGGGGTTTGAGAGGGGAGTAAGGTGGGGCTTCTGCATGCTCACCACAGCGATGTCAGCTGCAGCTCCGGGGCGGATGCATCCCGCCTCAAGTCCGAGCGCCCTTGCACCGTTCACGGTAGCCAGCTCAAGCGCCTGGTGTGCCGTTAAGACGGAGGCATCACCGCTTGACACCTTCTGCAGCAGGGCGCAGGCTTTCATCTCCTGGAACAGGTCAAGCACATTGTTGCTGGCTGCGCCGTCCGTGCCCAGGGCTACGGTTATGCCCGCCTTCAGGTATTCCGCAACCGGCGCTATTCCCGCTCCAAGCTTCATGTTGCTGATGGGGTTGTGGGATACGCTTGCGCCCCTCCTGCGCACCAGCTCAATCTCCCTCCTGCTCAGGTGCACCCCGTGCGCCATCAGCACCCTCTGCGAGAGAAAGCCTATGCTGTCCAAGTACTCCACCGGGCGCATCCCCTTCTCCCTCACAAACCTCTCCACCTCCTCCTCTGTCTCAGCCACGTGGATGTGCAGCCCCGTGGAGTAGCGCTCCGCAAGCTCCTTTGCGCTCAGCAGCAGCTCCTCGGAGCAGGTGTAGGGTGCATGCGGACCTGCAAAGACCCTCACAAGCCCACCGCTGCCGAACTTCCTCATGCCCTCTTCAGCCAGCCTGAGGAGCTCCCTTCCCTGCTCCTCACCAGCCACGTCAAGCAGGGGGTATGAAAGCACCGCCCGCATCCCCGCCTCTTCCGCAGCCCTTGCCACCTCGTCCAGGTAGAAGTACATGTCATTGAAGCAGGTTATACCCGCGCTGAGCATCTCCAGGCATGCCAGCAGCGTCCCCGCATACACATGCCTCGGCTTGAGCTTTGCCTCCACGGGCCAGATTTCCTCCTGAAGCCAGCGGTGCAGCGGCAGGTCATCGGCGGCGCCCCTGAAGAGGGTCATGGCAGCGTGAGTGTGGGTGTTGATGAGCCCGGGAATGACCACCTTCCCCCTGGCATCTATGACAAAGTCCGCCTCTCCCGTGATCTTCTCCGCCACCTCAACAATCCTGCCGTCCTCAACGGCAACGGAAAAGTTTTTTAATACCTCTCGCCCTTTATCCATTGTAACAACCGTACCGCCTTTTATTAGCACGTCCATACCATCACCCTGAGGTAAGGTAGATGATAAAGATTGCGGTGCCGAACAAAGGCAGGCTGCACGAGCCGGCAATGCAGCTCATGAACCGCGCAGGCATCGCTGTGCTCAGCGACGGACGCAGGCTCTTTGCCGGCACAACCGACCCCGAGATACAGGTGCTGCTGGTGAGGGCAGGCGATATCCCGGAGCTTGTGTCCGAGGGCGTGGCAGACCTGGGGATTACGGGTTATGATGTGGTGGTTGAGTCCGGCTACCCCGTGGAGCTGCTCCTCAAATTAGACTTCGGCAGGGCAAGGCTGGTGGTGGCTGCTCCCGAGGGCTCCGGAATTTCCAGGGTTGAAGACCTGCCCCACGGTACAAGGGTCGCCACCGAGTTCCCCAACATATCAAGACGCTTCTTCAGCGAGCGCGGTGTTGAGGTCAAGGTTGTGCCCCTCTCTGGAGCCTGCGAAATCGCACCCCACATCGGGCTGGCTGAGACCATCGTTGACTTAGTGAGCACCGGCACCACGCTGAAGATGAACAAGCTGGTTGAGGTTGAGACGGTGCTTGAAACCTCCGCATACCTCATAGGAAACAGAGACTCCGTGAAGAGAAAGCAGGAGAAGGTGGAGGAAATCGTCACCGCCTTCTCAAGCGTTCTGGCGGCGAAGCGCAGAAAGCTGGTGATGATGAACGTGCCCAAGGATGTGCTGGAGGACGTGAAGAGGCTCATGCCCGGCATGGCGGGACCCACGGTGGCAGAGGTTGCCTCTGAGGAGCCCATGTATGCTGTGAATGCGGTGGTGGATGAGGGTGAGGTTTACTCCCTCATAAACAGGGTTAAAAAGCTTGGCGCCAGGGATATACTGGTTCTGCCCATAGAGAGGATAATTGAATGAGCTTTCTGGTTATACCCGCGGTGGACATAAGCAACGGCAGGTGCGTGCAGCTTGTGGGGGGCAGGCTTGAGAAGAAGCTGGTGGAGCTTGAGGACCCCCTCGGGGTGGCGCTCCACTGGCAGGCTCTGGGAGCAAGAAGGCTGCACCTGATTGACCTGGATGCAGCGATACACGGGAGCACCCGCAACAGGGAGCTGGTGCTCAGGATAATAGAGGAGCTGGAGGTGCCGGTGCAGGCTGGCGGCGGAATCAGGAGCAGGGAGGCTGCTGCGGAGCTGCTGGAGGCGGGGGCTGAGAAGCTCATACTGGGCACCGCGGTGGTTGAAAACAGAGAGCTGCTCAGAGAGCTTTCCCGCGATTACGGCTCTGACAGGCTGATAGCGGCGGTGGATGCCAGGGGCAAAGAGGTGGTGGTGAGGGGCTGGCAGAAGAACACAGGCTTTGATGCCGCAGCTCTTGCAGGAGAGGTTGCTGCCTACGCCGATGAGGTGCTCTTCACCTGCGTGCACGTTGAAGGCAGCATGAGCGGGGTGGACGTGGAGGCTGTGAAGCGGGTGGTGGATGCCACCAGTGCAGAGGTGATAGTGGCAGGAGGTATAGCGAGCCTCTCAGACCTCAGGGCTCTCAGGCAGGCAGGCGCTGCAGGAGCGGTGCTTGGCTCTGCCCTTTACACCGGCAGGCTGAGCCTTGAAGAGGCAATGAAGACGGTGCAGGATTGAAGATGTTACCGTAGCACTGGGCACAACGTGAGGGTCTATTTCTCAACCTACGGCTGCACAATGAACCAGGGAGACACCGAGGTTCTGCGTGCCCTTGTGGCGGGCAGGCATGAGGTGGTGGAGTCTGCAGAGGAGTGCGACGCGGTGGTGGTGAACTCGTGTGCCGTGGTTGAGACCACCGAGCGAAAGGTGCTGAAGGAGGTGAGGCACCACAAGCGTCTCGGCAGGAGGGTGGTGCTGGCTGGCTGCCTTGCAGCCGCAAATCCGGAGGCTGCAAGGCTTGCGGGTGCAGACGTGCTTCTGCCTCCGGCAAGACTGGCGCACATCACGGAGGCGCTTGAGGGCTGCCCCGCGGAAGCCAGCTCAGTGCCTGAGAGACCGCTGCTCCCGAAGCGGCGAAGCCCTGAGAGCGCCATAGCGATAGTTGCCATAGCCGAAGGCTGCCTGGGCAGGTGCAGCTACTGCATAACGCGCAGGGCGAGGGGCAGGCTGCGCAGCTTCAAGCCAGAGAGCATCGCTAAGGAGGTGGAGCAGGCGCTGGAGCAGGGGTTCAGGGAGATACAGCTAACCTGCCAGGACACCGCCGTCTACGGCAGGGACCTGGGCACAAGCCTGCCGGAGCTCCTGGGCATGCTCACCGACTTAGATGGGAAGTTCAGGATACGCATAGGCATGATGAACCCAGCCTGGGCGGGTGAAATCTTTGATGAGCTCCTCAGAGCCTACAGGAGCGAGAAGGTTTACAGGTTTCTGCACATGCCGGTGCAGAGCGGCAGCAATGCCGTGCTTGAGCACATGCGCCGGGGCTACAGGGTTGAGGACTTCTCAGCCCTCGTCTCAGAGTTCAGGCAGCACTTCCCGGAGAGCACCCTGTCCACAGACGTGATTGTGGGCTACCCCACAGAGCGTGAAGAAGACTTTGAGCAGACCTTCAGGCTGATTGAGGAGCTTGAGCCCGAGATTCTCAACATAACCAGATTTTCACCCCGCCCGGGCACGGAGGCGGCAAAGCTGAAACCGCTCGCAGGCGGGGTGGTGAAGGAGCGCTCAAGAAGGCTGAGCTGCCTGATGAGGAGGGTGAGCCTTGAGAGGAACCGCAGGTTCGTGGGCAGGGAGATGGAGGTGCTGGTGACAAAGCACGGCAGGCACGGAAGCCTGCTCGCAAGAAACAGCGCGTACAGGCAGGTGGTGGTGGGGGAGGGCAGAATAGGGGAGTTCAGAAGGGTAAAAATTGCAGGCGCAAGCCACACCTGCCTGTTTGCTCAGGCTGCCTGAGTGTACCTCTCTATAGCCTCGTAAACCTTCTCAAAGCGAATCGGCTTGGTTATGTGGGCATCTGCATGGGCATACTTAAGGCTGCGCTCAATGTCCTCCGGGTCCTTCCTGACAGAAATCATTATTATGGGTATCCCGCTGGTTTCGTCGTCCTCCTTTATGGCTCTGGCGCACTCCCAGCCGTTCATGGTGGGCATCATTATGTCCATAAATATTATATCCGGCTTGAGATGCTTTACCTTACTCAGAGCGTCCTCTCCGCTCAGCGAGCAGACAACCCTGCAGCCACGCCGGCTTAGAATCCTGCTCATGAGGAGGGCAACATCAGGGTCGTCGTCAACAACCAGCACGGTTGGATGCGAACCTGACCTCTTAACCCGTGAAGGCATGCACACTGCACCTTAAATAACTCTTAGGAAACCCCTTAAATATATACTTTGCGCATAGTATCCTTACCTGAGCTGTTAATGAGTTTATGGAGATGCAGGAATGGAGCTCAAGCAGAGCATAGTTGTGAGGACTGACCTGGGCATGGGCAGGGGCAAGACCTGCGCCCAGGTTGCCCACGCCAGCCTGGGTGCGGCTGAGGCTGCGCAGCGCAGCGCCAAGGAGTGGTACGATGCCTGGAAGCGCTCGGGTGAGAAGAAGGTGGTGCTCAGGGCGGACAGCCTCCGGGAGCTCCAGGAGGTGTACTCTGAGGCAGCCTCCCTGGGGCTGCCCTGCTTCATCGTCAGGGACGCCGGCCTTACCCAGCTTCCTCCTGGCACGGTAACCGCCGCCGCAGTGGGTCCTGCACCTGCAGAGCTGGTTGACAGGATTACCGGCAGAATGAAGCTGCTGTAGGTGGTCTCATGCGCATAGAGGAGCTGGCAGACTACGGAGTTCGCCGTGAGGTGCTGCAGATACTCAGGGAAAGGGGCATAGAGGAACTCTTCCCGCCGCAGGAGGAGGCGGTCAGAAGGGGGCTGCTGGAGCTTGAGAGAAACTTCATGATAGCAGTGCCCACTGCCAGCGGCAAGACGCTGCTTGCAGAGCTGGTTATGCTCAGGAGCCTGCTTGAGCGGGGCGGTAAGTGCATGTACATAGTGCCACTCAAGGCGCTTGCGGCAGAGAAGCTGGAAAGCTTCAGAGCCTATGAGAGGCTCGGAATAAAGGTGAGCGCCTCCACGGGCGACTACGATGCCTCTGATGAGAGCCTGAAGCGAAGCGATGTTGTGGTGTGCACCAGCGAGAAGGCGGACTCGCTGCTCAGGCATGGGGTGAGCTGGCTGAAGGAGCTCAGGGTGGTGGTGGCTGACGAGGTGCACCTGCTGAACGACTCCGCAAGGGGTCCAACCCTTGAGGTCACCCTGGCAAGGCTGAAGAGGCATGCCAGGATACTGGCGCTGAGCGCCACCGTGGGCAACGCCGGCGAGATTGCAAAGTGGCTTGAGGCAGAGCTTATTGTGAGCGACTGGCGTCCCGTGGAGCTTGTGGCAGGAGTGTGTGTCTCCGGTGAGGTGCGCTTCACCGACGGGAGAAGGCTGAAGATCAGGAGAGTGCAGGGGGATGACGCCCTCAGCCTGGCGCTGGATGCTGCAGAGCAGGGCGCCCAGGCGCTGGTTTTCCTGAACACCCGTCGCTCGGCTGAGAGCTTCGCCGAGAGGTGCGCAAAGGTGCTGGGGAAGAGGCTCGGAGACAGCGAGATGCTCAGAGAGCTGGCTGAGAAGGCTGAGCATGCCCTGCAGGAGCCCACGCGGGTGTGCAGGCGGCTTGCCGCGGCGATAAGGGGCGGTGCAGCCTTCCATCATGCGGGTCTTGCACCCGAGCAGCGCAGCATAGTGGAGCGGGGTTTCAGGGAAGGTGCCATCAGGGTGCTGAGTGCCACGCCAACCCTTGCGGCGGGCGTGAACCTGCCCGCCAGGAGGGTGATAATACGCCAGCACCGCAGGTACGAGGCTGGAATGGGCTACGTGGAGCTTCCCGTGATGGAGGTGATGCAGATGATGGGCAGGGCGGGTAGGCCGGGGTATGACGCTATGGGCGAGGCGGTGCTGGTGGCGAAGTCTGAGGCAGAGGCGGAGGAGCTGCTCCAGCGCTACCTGAGCGCTGAGCCCGAGCCCGTGTACTCTCGCTTGGGTACGCTGCCCGCGCTGAGGATGCACGTGCTCTCCACCATAGCCGGAGGCGCCGGCAGCATGGGGGAGCTGCTGGAGTTCTTTGAGCAGACCTTCTACGGGCACCAGCAGGGTGCAGAGACGCTGCAGCAGGCGCTTGAGCGGGTTGTGGGCTTCCTCGCCGGCGAGGGCTTTGTGCAGCAGGTTGGCGAGGAGCTCAGGGTCACAAAGCTGGGCAGGAGGGTGAGCCAGCTCTACATAGACCCGCTGAGCGCCAGCGAGCTGTGCCAGGCGCTGAGGCGTGCTGAAAGCACAGAACCCAGCGAGCTTTCCTACCTGCATGCGGTGAGCAGGTGCACGGAGCTCGGCAGCCTGTACCTGCGCAGGGGTGAGGCTGAGCTCTACCTGGAGAAGGCGCTGGAGGTGCAGGACATGCTGCTCTACCCCCTGCCAGACTACGGCTACGCCCTGGAGCACTTCCTGTCAGAGCTGAAGAGCGCCTTCTTCCTGCTGGACTGGGTGGAGGAGAAGAGCGAGGAGTACCTGCTTGAGAGGTACAGCTTAGCCCCCGGGGATGTGCACAGCAGGGTGGAGCTGGCGGAGTGGCTGCTGTATGCCATGCGGGAGATGGGAAGACTGCTCGGGAGCAGCAGAGTGGAGGAGATAGAAAAGCTCAGGGTCAGGGTCAGGTACGGGGTGAAGGAGGAGCTCATACCCTTCGTCAGCCTGAAGAACGTGGGTAGGAGCAGGGCGAGGCTGCTGCGCTCACGCTTCGGCAGCATTGATGCGCTGCGCAGGGCAGGTGTGAAGGAAATCGCCTCCGTGCCGGGCATAGGCGAGAAGCTCGCCGCAAGCATCAAGCAGCAGCTCAGTGCTCAAGCAGCCTGAGTATGGCGTCCCTGCTCCTGAACACATCCTCCTCGCGGTGGCACTCTATTATCAGCCCGCCCCTGTAAGCGCCGTCCAGAAGCTGAAGCAGCCTGCCGAAGTCTATGCATCCGTCGCCAATGGCGAGGTGCTCATCCTCAGAGCCCGAGTTGTCGTGCAGGTGGATGTTGGAGATTCTGGAGCCGAGCTTGGTGACGTACTCAAGCACGTCTCCGCAGGTGCACGCATGCCCCACGTCCAGGGTTATGGAGAGCTCGCTGCGGCTGAAGCTGCCGAGAAGCTCCTCCAGCTCCTCTATGCTGCAGAGCATCGCCCCCGCATACCTGGGCGAGTTCTCTATGCACAGCACAAGCCCGTGCTCCTGGGCATGCTCAACTAAGAGCTCAATGCTCGCCAGGTTGTGCCTCCTTGCCTCACCCGGAAACCACATGCTGTAGGGCGAGAGCCTGCCCGGGTGGATGGTAAAGAGCTCGGCACCGAGGGAGCTGGCACAGTGCATCGCCTCAACCACCTGCCTCAGGCTCTCCTCCCTTATCCTGCGGTTCATGCTGGCTATGTTGAGGTCAGCAAAGGGGGCATGCACGCTGAGCTCAAGTCCGTAGCTCTCAATCGCCTGGAGCGCCTCACGGCTCTGCTGGATGTGGTGCCCCTCCAGAATAACCTCCAGCAGCCTGAAGCCTGCATCCCCGGCTATTCTCACAATCTCCGCTGAAGGACGGTGCATGAAGGCTAAGTATGACACGCCGAGCTTCATCCTCTCCACCTGCAGGGGAAGCAGAGCATGATAGGTTTATAAGCGCTAACGTATTTAAATCTCTGCAGGTGGTTGGATGCTCGCAGGTTCACAGCTCTGGCAGGGTGTGCAGGTGCTCTTCACACTGCTGTTCCTGCTGCTCATAGTAATCTACCCCCGCTACCTCTTCTACCGCATGGTTGCTGATATGGAGGAGGTGGCTGAGAGGCTTGAGGGCTATGCCAGGCAGGCAGCCGAGCTTGCCGCAGGCATGTGCAGCGTGAAGGGCGAGGCAGCTGTTGATAAGGTGCAGCGCACCTTTGACTTCTTCCTGATTCCTCCGGTGGACCTGGACCCCTACGGGATACTGAGAAAGCTGGAGCACCTGCTGGACGGCGCGGAGGAGCGCTTCAGAAGCGTGGCAGAGGAGCTGGCGCCTTCCTGCGAAGAGCATGTGAAAGCCAACTTAGTGGGAGTGCTCAAGGGGGGCACGGGCATAAACCTGCTGGCAAAGCTTGTGAGGCATCACGTGGAGCTGGTGAAGAAGACGAAAAACCTGCAGCTCGCCATGGTATTCCAGATGAACCTGCCGATTATAAAGCGCATAGGACAGGCGCAGATGGATGGCATAAGGGCAATCTCTAAGGGTGAGCCCATAGGCGACGGCATAGGACCGCTTGTTGCGGCAAAGCTGATGCGTAACAGAGCCCGGGAAATTGCACGGGATGTGGTTTACTCCGAGGAGGTGCTTGAGGGCAGAAGACTCTTAGTGGTCAAGGCGAAGGGTCCGGGGGCGTGCTTAGGCAAGCTGGGAGATGCGGTGAGGAGGCTGTGCGAGTGGTACAGCGTGGGCAGAATCGTAACCGTGGACGCAAGCCTGAAGATGGAGGGTGAGCCCACCGGCAGGGTGAGCGAGGGCATGGGCGCCGCCATAGGCGACCCGGGACCCGAGAAGGCAAAGATTGAGGAGTGTGCGGTTTCCTTGGGAATACCCCTGGAAGCGGTGGCTGTGAAGATGTCCATAGAAGAGGCGATATCACCCATGCTCGGGGAAATCAGGGACGCTTCCGGAGCTGCGCTGCAGGCGGTGCGGGAGGCTGTGAGGCGCACTCCCCCCGAGCGCTGGACCCTGGTGGTGGGTGTGGGCAACACCTGTGGCATAGGCAACAGCAGCTCGGAAGTTGAAGAGGTAAAGGTGGTGGAGAGGAAGGAGGAGAAAGAGGAGCCGACGCCGCTGGACAGGTTCGTGAGGTGGCTGGTGGAGCGGCAGAAGCGTGCGGAGCGTGAGATGGAGGAGAAGAAGGCTAAGGGTGAGCGTGGAACCACCTGACCTCCTCAACCAGCTCTTCAAGCTCCAGCGGTGTGAGCTCGTGGCGTATGTGCTCGGGCAGATGCCTGAGGTGCTCCAGGCGCTCGTCCAGAAAGATTACACATGCCCTGTCCCTGGAACTTCTCACCGCCCTGCCGGCGCTCTGGAGCACGCGGTTCAGCATGGGGATGAGAAGCAGGTAGGCGTAGGCTCTGGCTGGAGAGTAGCGCTCCTCATAAAGCTTCCTGCGCAGCTCAAACTCAAAGTCAGGCACGGGAAAGGGAAGACCCGCTATGACCACGCTGCCCACCACGCTCCTCCTGCCGTCCCGCGATGGCAGCGTGAACTCCACGCCCTCGCTGAGCTTTCCTCCCGCCACGCCCAGCACCAGCTTTCTTTCAGGCGTCCTCACGTGCTTCAGGAACTCCCCAAGCTCTCCCGAGCTTCTCGGCTCCACAAGGGCTCCCGGCAGGTGCTCTGCCACGCTGTGCATTATGGTGTAGGAGGGAAAGAAGGCTAAGGTGGTGTTCGGGGTTGCTGAGTGAATTTTCCCTATTGCGCTGGCGTAGCTCCTCCAGAGCTCTTCGCCACGTCTCTCCCGCTCACCCATGGCTGTGCTGAGCCCCGAGCGCAGCGCCAGGTAGAGGGTGTTCCGCGAATACAGGGAGGGGCAGGAGTACAGCTCGGCACCCTCAAGCCCGAACATCTCACGGTAAAGCTCTAAGGGCTCAAGGGTGCCGCTCATCAGCAGCAGCTTCCTCACCCTGCGCAGTGGTTTGAGGTGCTCCGAGGGGAAGAGGGGCTTGAGGTGCAGCCGCTCGTCCTGCCTGAAGAACAGCCAGTTCTCCTCCTCTTCGGCTGCAAGGGCGCTCCTGAGGAAGACAGCCACCCTGTAGGTGTAGCTGACCTTCCTGCCCCTCTTCAGCCTGCGCCTGAGCTGCTCCACACCCGCCCTGTAAAGCGCCTCTGCCTCGCTTAGTGAGACCAGCTCGCTGGCTGCAAGCAGCGCATCCCTGCCAGAGAATTGGGCAAGAAGCTCCTCAAGCACGTCCATGCCAGACTCGCGGTGCGCAAGCATGACGGTGCGCCGGCTGAGGCTCCTGCCCTCCTGAGCATGCAGGTTGTGGGCTTCGTCAACTATAACTAAAAGCTGCTCCAGCTCCACCCCGAGCCTGCCGAGAAAGCTGGCACGCAGCGCAGGGCTGAGCAGGTAGGGGTAGGAGGCGATTACCACATCCGCATGCCTCGCCAGCTCAAGCAGCACCGCATGGGGGCATCCGTACTCAGAAAGCATGCTCGCAGGCGGCAGCACACGTCTCTCCCCCAGCTCCTCAATCTCCGAAAGCCTGCTCCTGAAGGTCTCCCTGTACCTGCACCTGCTCAGCCTGCAGAGCTCCAGAAACTCCTCATAGCTGGTTTCCTCATCGCGAAAAAGCGGACAGAGTTCCTGCTTGGAGTACAGGTGCACCGCCAGAAGCTTGCACGCATGCTCAGAGATTGCCCTGGCTTCCCTGAGGAATATCTCAGCCTGAGACTTTGTACGGGTGAGCACCAGCACCTTCTCCCCATCCATTCTGTCTGCCAGGAAGCCGCACAGCGAGGCTATGCTTTTGCCAGCGCCGGTTGGCACTGAGGCGAGCATCACATCTGAGGTGAAGACCACCTGCATGAGCTCGTCCTGAAAGGGTCTGACCTCGGGATAGGGGAACAGCTCCTGCGGCAGGGGCATGGTGCACCACAACCCTGCTCTGCAGGCTCACGGGAAAAATAAAAATAGATGGCAGGCATAGGCTATAGTCAATGATAAAGGATGAGCTGGAGACGCTCAGGGAGAGCATTGAGGAAGTTACAGCATGCCTGCTCATGGATGCCAGTGGCAGGGCGGTGGCGTGCAACGTGGAGGATGAGGAGCTGCTTGCCTTCAAGCTCTCGGTTCTGTTTCTTCTTGATGGCTTTGAGGAGATGCTGGTTGAGAGGGAGCAGGGTGTGAGCTACATAAAGCTTCACAGACACAGGCTGGTTTACTTGGAGTTCTCCGGGATGCCCAGCATACCGCTGATAAACGTGTACATAAAGAGGCTGTTTGAGAGCCGGGCTGAGAAGCCTGCCCCTCCGTCGCCCGCCGAGCAGAAGCCAGAGCCGGTGGAGGAGGGTGAGGTGCTGGCAGCAGTTGCTGAAGAGTACGTGCTCTCCGATGGCAGGAGCACGGGCGAGCTGGCAAACGAGCTGAGGGACAGGCTGAAGGTGTTTCTTGAGGGACAGCCCAGGGTGAGGGGTGGCAGGGTGGTGGTGGCGGCGAGTGTGAATGAGGACCTGCTTGAGTTCTTCGTGCACGTGAATGTCAGCTATCAGGGCGGACTGCTCGGCAGAAGGGACAGGGGGTACGAGAGGGAGCTCACCTCAATGCTCAGGGAGCTCTCTGAAAGTGCGGCGGCAAAGCTGGGCGAGAAGCTGGGCATGAAAGCAAGGGTGAAGTGCACCGTTGAGATGAGCGTGAAGTAGCTAAAACAGCCAGCGCACCACCCAGGTGTCGCTTTCTGCAGCTTTTGGCTCGGTGTAAACATAGTTTCTCACGTTCCCGCCGGCGGAGGTGTGACAGTAGGAACACCAGCCACCCCCGCCACCCGGGCATGAGTTTGAAGAGCTTCCCAGGCCATCATGGTTTCTTTCACGATGGCAGCCGGTGCAGAAGTCTCCGGTAAGCCTTCTGGGCACCTTCTGCGCCACCTCCGGGAAGAACTCCTCGGAGTAGTGGCCGCCACACTCGGGGCTCTCGCTGCTGGGCGGATAGGGACCAGAGGCGTTGTGGCAGGTGAGGCAGCTCAGCATGAGCGCCGCATGCACCGCTGAAGAGTTGAGCTGCTCGCCATAAATATCAAAGCTGGAATTGCGGTGGCAGCTCCTGCAGAAGGCGTCTGTTGCCCCGCCATAGCTGGCATTCTGATGTCTCGGATCAACCGAAATTGCACCTCCAGGGAGATACACCAGGTCATCTGCATGCTGGCTTCCCTGAGCATTGCCCGTGTTTCCGAGCTTTATCCTGAGGTGGCAGGCTACGCAGCTTATCTCCGAGGTGTTCTTCCAGTAGTGGCTGCTGCCCCCGCCCACCTGCACAGAGAAGCTGCGCTGCGGTCCTGGAGTTACGGAGAGCACGTTGTAGTAGTAGGTGGTGCCGCCATCAGGAGAGGTGCCATTGTTCTCCACGGTGTACTCCACGTAGCTGTAGTAGTGGAAGGTGAGGTTAACGCTTGCGTTGGTGTGGCAGGCCAAGCATGCCTCATTAGGTCCCCTGCGTATTCCGCCAGAGCTGGCAGACCTGAAGAGGGGCATGTGAGCCTCGTAGCTGCTGTTGAGCTCGGGCACCACCGAGGAGTGGCAGTCTATGCATCTCGGTATCGTGGCAGAGTGCGCCTCCGGCGATGAGAAGGTGACGTTGTGGCAGGTGCGGCAGCTCAGGCTGGAGTGGTAAACCGAAAGCGAGAGGTTGCCAGCCTGCGAGGGATGACAGGTGGAGCAGCTCACGTTCTCACCAGAAATGAAGCGGTGCT
>Ga0256839_1002936_pt1 | contig 18249 bp, 16 predicted proteins | sample 354166metaG_FD_185968 | JGI IMG/M metagenome (GOLD analysis project Ga0256839, IMG submission 185968) | Hydrothermal vent microbial communities from Mid Atlantic Ridge, Atlantic Ocean - 354-166 | ecosystem: Environmental > Aquatic > Marine > Hydrothermal vents | place: Atlantic Ocean: Mid... | reverse complement strand
CAATAAACAAATTATCGCCGCCCGGACTTTGGGACTTGGCGGCGCTATCGGCGTTTGTCGCCACCTTGCTGGCGGTGATTGAAGCGCGGATTGGCGGGCGCAGATGGTGCGGTTTTGTGAGCGCATGTTGGCACGGCAGTCGCGGGACTTGCGCATCAAGGCTAGAGAAAATCTCAATATGCGTATCAAGGCCTGGGTGCTACAAAGCCCTGACCGGATTGCATTCGTGTGCCGCATTATCGGCGAACGGGCCATTAAACGTTGGCGCAAAAACCGTTTGGCGGATTATGCGCTGACAAAACATTTTGGCGATTGGAAACGGAAATTCCGGGGTGGGTTTGGTGAGGCTCCACAAGAACAAAGTCGCAAGCCTGCGGTAAAGCCTTCACCCCGTACTTATAATTGGAAGCCCTTTGCCCTCGTCAAAATAGTCAATGTGGAACGGTTTTTATACGGGCGGTCTCGGCCTGATCCAGAGCTGGAACAAAACCGCGCCGCCCATCTCAAGCTTTGGGGTGTGGATATTCAAGATAAGAATATAAGCAGAATGCCGCGTAACAATCGCGCCATGAAACCCATCTGTTTCACCCCCGATGAATTGACGCCCGAAATGGCTATCGGTTCGGCGGAAACTGAAGTGGCGGCTGAGCAGTGCGGTAAAATAACGCCCATCCCGCCGCCAGTATCCGGTCACCGACCGGAAGAACCGCCGCCGCGAGATACGGTTCAGGCGACCAGCCGCGAACCTCCTAAATATGCAAGCTAATGATTTGCAATACGCCCTCATACAACGCCCTCTTGGACGCCCTCTTGCGCTTGCCCAAGGATAAATAAACATATTAAGCTCATAAAACCGGGCGCGATGGTAAAATGCAGAAAGAATACTGAACATAGAATAATGCTACAAACAATAAAGCAGTAGACTTGTCGTGACAAAACTGAAAATTGGATTTAGGTTTAAAATATGGAACACTCTTCAAATAGATTAGCCGCAGTAGCACCGTCGGCGACTTTAGCCGTGACCCAATTGGCGCGGGAGCTTCGCGCCCAAGGGCAGGATGTGATCGGACTTGGTGCCGGGGAGCCGGATTTTGATACGCCAGAACATATCAAACAGGCGGCGGTGGAGGCTATTGCTTCGGGCAAGACCAAATACACCACCGTTGACGGCATACCGGAATTGAAACAAGCGGTCGTGGATAAATTTGCCCGCGACAACAATTTACAATACACACCCGAGAACATCAGTGTCGCGCCCGGCGGTAAAGCTATTATTTTTAACGCTATGATGGCAACACTGAACCCCAGTGATGAAGTTATCATTCCGACGCCTGCTTGGGTGTCCTATCCCGAAATCGTGCGGCTGTGTGGTGCTACACCCGTCTTGGTGCCCTGCCCTGCGCGGGACGATTATAAATTGCGGGCGGCAGCGCTCGAACGGGCAATTACACCCAAGACAAAATGGTTGTTGATAAATTCGCCGTCTAATCCGACGGGCATGGCCTACAGCGCCGCAGATCTGGCGGCGCTCGGAGATGTTCTGCGCAACCATAAACAGATCATGGTGTTGACCGACGACATCTATGAGCATTTGCTCTATGACAGCAATGGTTTTGCAACATTGGCCGAAATTGCACCTGATTTATCCGAGCGTGTCTTGACCATGAATGGTGTATCCAAAGCCTATGCCATGACCGGATGGCGCATTGGCTATGCGGGCGGGCCGGCGTGGTTGATCAAGTTGATGGCCAAAGTCATGGCCCAGACCACCACCAACCCTTGCTCGGTTAGCCAGTGGGCTGCGGTGGCTGCACTGAACGGGCCGCAGGATTTTCTGGCCGAACGGGCGCAGGCCTTTCAAGAGCGGCGCAATGTGGTGGTGTCCATGTTACAATCTGCCAAAGGGCTTGAATGCGCCGTGCCGGACGGTGCATTTTACGTCTATCCTGACTGTGGTGGGCTGATTGGTCGCACCAGTTCCGGTGGTCGGTTGCTAGAAACTGATATAGATGTGGCCGAAGCCATCTTGGCCGAAGCTTTGGTGGCGGTAGTACCGGGAAGCGCTTTTCACGGCTCGCCAAATTTCCGAATTTCCTATGCTACGGATTTGGGAATATTAAAAACGGCCTGCGCCCGTATTGTTGAATTTTGCGCAAAGGCCGCATAAATTTGTAAGAAATATTGCACAGCATCTTGCATTAGAATTTTACGTTATTATATATTTAGAATAATTCTAAAAGGAGAGAAGAAAATGGATATTAATATTGGTATTACTACGAAAGACCGCGCCCGTTCAGCCAAAGCCATCAGCCGTCTTTTGGCGGACACATACACACTTTATTTGAAAACCCACGGCTATCACTGGAATGTTGAGGGGCCGCATTTTCAACAACTCCACATTCAGTTCATGGATCAGTATACGGAAATGTGGACAGCTGTTGACGAGCTTGCAGAACGTATTCGCGCCCTTGGCCACAAAGCGCCCGGCTCCTATGCGCAGTTCGTAACGCTTGCGAGCATCAAAGAAGAAGACGGCGAACCTGATTGGCAAACCATGGTGCGAAACTTGGCCGAGGGTCACGAACAAGTGGCCAGAACCGCCCGCGAAGTCCTCCGTATTGCCGAAGAAATCTCAGATGATGCCACTGCGGATGTAGTTACGCCGCGCATTACATTACATGAAAAAACGGCCTGGATGTTGCGAGCAACAGCCTCCTAAACATAAAGCATGTTGCGCGTAACAGCCTCTTAGGTTTGGTTTTTAGCTTGGGCTTAAGGCTTGATGGTTTTTAAGCACTCAAAACGGCATCAGCTTGTAGACCGCCCACCCATTTTTCAAGGGCGGTCAAAAGGTCGTCTTGTTTGACGGGTTTGGTCAGATAATCATTCATGTTGGAATCGAGGCATTTTTCGCGGTCATGTTTGAGCGCATGACCTGTCAAAGCTATAATTGGAATGAGCGTCATTCCGGCTTTGATTTGGTGTGCATGGATTAATTCTGCAGCCTCATAACCGTCCATAATCGGCATGGAAATGTCCATTAGAACGGCTTTGAAAGCGTCTGGCTCTTGTTTGAATATGTCCACAGCTTCGCGGCCATTATTGGCAAATGTCGGAACGAATTGCGAATCTTGTAACATGAGCCGCACCACATCCTGATTGAGCAGAAAATCTTCTGCAACTAGGATTTTGACTTTATCTTTAATTAGGGACTGCGCTTTTGATTGCGCTCCCGCCGAAGAGATCCCAGCAACAGGCTTGGGGTTGTTTTTCGCAGCGGAGACGATCTTGACTAGATTGTCATAAAGCTGCCCTTCGCGCACCGGCTTAACCAAATGCGCATGAATACCAATGGCTTGCAACTCTTTGCTGGATACAGGCTGGTCGCAAGACGACAACATAATGATCGGAATACCGCTGGTTTGCGGATTGGTACTGAGCAGGGCAGACAAGTCCTTGCCGTTCATCCCTGGCATCAGATAGTCCATGACAATAATGTCAAATGGATGCCCTTTGGCTTCTTCTTGTTTGATATAGACAAGCGCTTCTACGGCATCTTGCACGGCGGCGGGCTTCATATCCCAAGCCTTCAACCGCTCCAACAATATGGTTCTATTGATGGCAATATCATCTATGATAAGCGCACGCAGGCCTTTCAGGCTGGTTGTATCCCGCTTGGTTCTATCAGCCGTCGTATCGATCGGAACCGGTATATTGAATTTAAACTTTGAACCTTTACCCAGTACAGAGCTTACCGTCATATCGCCGCCCATAAGCTCAACAATACATTTGGAAATACTTAGCCCCAAACCTGTACCGCCGTAAACTCTGGTGGTGCTATTATCGGCCTGGGTAAATTTTTCAAAAATATTCGCCAACTTTTCTGGCTCTATACCAATACCAGTATCCACGATTTCTACCATCAGTTCTGCGCGACTTTCTGTGAAGTTTTTAACTTTGACATTGATCAGAACATGACCTGTTTCGGTAAATTTAACGGCATTACCCACCATATTGGTGATGATTTGGCGCATGCGGCCTGCATCACCAACAAAGAAATTTTCCATATAAGGCGGATAATTGATGATCAATTCCAGGCCCTTGTCCTGCGCTTTGGTAGACAAAAGCGAGGTGACATCCGCCAGAACATCGCGCAGATCAAATTCCACCGGATCCAGTTCAAACGCACCAGCTTCGATTTTTGAGAAGTCCAGAATGTCATTGATGATTGTGAGAAGTGCATTGGAAGAACGGGTGATAACATCAACAAATTCGCGCTGGCGCTCGTCAATATCCGACTCGGCGAGTAGTTCCGCCATACCCAGAACACCGTTCATAGGCGTGCGGATTTCGTGGCTCATATTGGCGAGGAATTCGGACTTGGCAATGCTGGCCGCGACCGCTTCGTCTTTGGCTTTTTCAAGCTCTTTTGCCTGCACAGTTTCTTTGGTAATGTCCTTTACAAAAGCCCGCAAGCGGATCAACTTGCCATTTATATCGCGCTCAGAATTACCGGTTGTATGAAACCACTTCGTCCCTGTTTTGTTACGACCTACAAAGTTTATGGTATCATCATTGCTTTGCATTTTCATGAGTGCAGTTTTGTAACCATCACGGTCATCTTGATGCACCATGGAATATATACCCTTGGTTCGCAAATCATTTAATTCACCCTTGGACAAGATCGACTTTAGGGAAGTGCTGATTTCAAGTTTTTTGCTACGAAAATCATATATCCAATAACCTGACTGCCCAAGCTCTAGGGCTTTTTGTAGCATTTCTTCTTTTTGCAACAACTGGGTCACATCATGGTTGATAGAAATTGTATATCCATTTTTAGTTTGCTTGCGCACCAGACGCTGCACTGTTCCGTTCAAGAAAGGCGTTAAATCTTTTGAAGTTTCCGTACCTGCCTTAAAAACTTTGCGCAACTCTTCGGGGGATAATTTATGTCGGTTCATTACCTTTTCGTCGATAACGCCTTTATCGACGATCATTTTGTGGACTTTACTGAGGGGGTCTCCAACTTGAAACTCATCCTCTGTCAGTTGCAAAGTATCGGCGGCGGATCGATTGATATATAAATAATTCAGATCCTTGTCTAAAACGCTAATGCCAAGATCTAATGCTTGATCCAAGATTTGGAATAGCTCAACCTCCATACCCGGATGCATTCGAAAACCATCAATTTCTTGACCTATAAATTCATCAACTTCCATTATTTCCTCGTCATGCCTACCCATGAGTAATTCCCCGATATTATCCTACACTTTTTTATTAGAACCTTAGATACGGGAAAAACATTAATATAAGTTTGTGTTTGCTAGCAATTAGACAAAAAAAGCCGGATTTTCAGGGGAGAAAATCCGGCCAAGTCTTCGCAATACTATTCGGGGAGGAACTGTACGCGGTTGGTCGAAAGAGATGCAGGGGAGGCATCAATCCTTCGATACCTAGTATATAGGACTTATTTTCAGTAATGTGCAGTGCCAAATTGTCACACCTGTTATGCGCAAATGCATAGCTAGGTGGGGCGCTTCCATTTTTTTGCCGCAGCGAGCAAAAACTCGCGGAACACCCTTACCCGCGTAGAACCGCGTAGTTCTGTTGGATATACAAAATAAATATCGAAAGGCTCGCCGCTGATTTGCGGCAATACCCGCACCAAACGCTTGGACATCGCGACCATATAATCCGGAATGCCGACTATCCCCATATCTGCCTCAGCGGCGCGCATAATCCCGTGTAAATTGTTGACAGACAGGATAGGTGTGCGCGGGTTATCACTCGCGCGGCCTAGTTCCAGCAACCAATTGGCACTGTTTAAACGACCAGGTATATTATCGCCAAAAGCGATGACGTCATGTTTATCCAGACCATGAACATCAACGGGCGCGCCATGCTCGGCTAGGTAATTATGTGATGCGTATAGGCTTTGGGAAATTGTACCCAACTTACGTTCAATCACATCGCCTTGCGTTGAGGGCCAAGGACGCAGGGCGCAATCAATATCCATAGCAGAAAGGTCATGCTCCTCATCTTCGAGTACAAGTTGGATGCGAATCAGCGGATACATTTTATTGAATTCAGGTAATAGCGAAATCAGCCAATTGGAACCCAGCGAAATCGGGGTCGAGACCCGGATAACGCCTTGGGGCTTTTGCTGGGAATCGACCACATTGGCTTGCGCAAATGCCACTTGCTGCGCCATATCGCGGGCAGATTTAAACAAGATACGCCCCTGCTCCGTCATGGTCAGGCCGCGCGCATGGCGGTGAAAAAGCGGCGCGCCTAATTGTTGCTCTAGGGCAGAAATTTGCCGGGAGACTGCAGATTGGGAAATACGGAGGCGGTTAGCCGCCGCCGTCAAAGACCCCGTATCAGCCGCAGCATGAAAGGTCTTCATTTTATCCCAATCTAGTGTGTCCGGCATGTGTTTTCCTAATCCTCGTTCTCCGTCAGCCATTTTTCAGCCTCAAGAGCGCTCATACAGCCCAGACCCGCAGCTGTCACGGCTTGACGAAATACCTCGTCGCTAACATCGCCCGCAGCAAATACGCCCGGAATATCTGTCACCGTACTATCTGGTGCGGTTTCAATATACCCCCCCTCGTTCATTTTTACATGACCCTTGAAGATTTCTGTCGATGGTTTGTGCCCGATGGCAATAAATACGCCGTGTACCGGACGATCATATTCTTCGCCGGTTTTCAGGTTTTTTAACTTGGCCGCCGTCACACCTTTGGGCATGTCGTCACCGAGAATTTCGAGCAATGTCGTATCCCAAAGAATCTCAACCTTTGGGTTTTCAAACAAACGCTTTTGTAATATTTTCTCGGAGCGCAATTCATCACGGCGGTGTACCAAAATAACCTTGGAAGCAAAATTAGTCAGAAACAAAGCTTCTTCAACCGCAGTATTACCGCCGCCGACGACGATAACTTCTTTGTCCTTATAGAAAAATCCGTCGCAAGTCGCACAAGCCGAGACACCAAAGCCTTGGAAATAGTCTTCGGACGGCAAGCCTAGCCATTTGGCTTGCGCACCCGTAGCAATTATCACTGCGTCCGCCGTATAAGTGGTGCCGGTATCGCCTTTCATAGTGAAAGGTCGTTTGCTAAAATCCACATCCGTGATCAGGTCTTCATAGATCTTCGTGCCGAATTTCAAAGCATGGGTTTTGAAATGCTCCATGAGTTCCGGCCCCTGGATTTCAGGGAAACCAGGGTAATTTTCAACATCGGTGGTGATGGTCAACTGACCGCCCGGTTGCATGCCGGCAACGACAGCAGGCTCCAACATAGCGCGCGCCGCATAAACGGCAGCCGTATATCCGGCAGGGCCAGAACCAATAATAAGGACTTTGTGATGGATAGTTTCTTGTGTCGTATCGGGCATAAATAACTCGCAATTTTGATTTGGCTAATAGGTAGGATGTGCGCGCTGTAAAGGCAAGTGGCTAAAGGCGAGTAGCACGTGTTAAACGCATAGAGATTCGGCTCAATGATGACGAAATTGGCTTTATTTTCTTATCATAACGCAGTCCATTTCCACGAGCGTTAAATCCAAATTTCGGATTATGGGGAAAAGCCCTGTTACCCTGTAATTGGCTTGCTCATAGGTTTCCAAAGCGCTGGTATAGGACGGCATATCATGGTATATTCTTTGAAGCGAAAGTTCCGACAACAAGCCGACAATATTTTCCCTAGAATTGATGCTCCCAGCAAACACATTTAAATCAAAGCCCTGCGTATCCATTTTAAGAAATATCCGCTTGTTGCTGATATTGTGGCGCAGGAAACTGTCCAAAGTTTCGATCTTTACACGCTCCATTTGGGTGTCGTCAATACCAGCAAGCCGTTTCACACCAAAATCATTCGCCTGTAAAAAAGAGGATAATTTAGTGGCGCTCGATACATTTATTTCCATATAACCGTTTTCAGCACCCAAAGCCATATTATGGACATGCCAATGTTCATCATTTTTACTGGCTCTCAGCAAAACTTGATAACAACTGGCAACCGGTTCAAATGAATGTATTTCACCGCGAAAGCCGTATTTGCGCAAGTCTTTGGCAAATTGCCCTTCATTAGCGCCAACATCTAAAACCAGATCTATGCTATTTTGTTTGAAAACCCGAAGTAAATGCGGTAGCAAGCTCGGCTGTTTTTTGCTGTTGATAAGCTCATATCCAAACAACCGCGCGGTCCATTTTATCATTATCACATTCCAAGTTTTTGATTATCAAGACGCATCAATAGGATAATATGCGAGCAAACTAAAGTGAATATACATTTGTGTAAGAAATTATTTCGCGACCGCTTGCGCTCACAACGAGAATCGTCTCGGCACTCCATGGAAATTCCCGAGGCTTGGCTATAACCGCTCCAATAATATTTTGGCTACGCGCCTAGTTTCACATAGAGGTTCATAATTGTCACTTTCAATAAGGCCCGCAAAGGGCAGAACATGGCAACGTTTCTTGAGGCTAGCATAAAGTCCCGTGAATTTTCCTGCATTTCCCGCCATAGATAAAGTGAAAACAGGTTTGCCTGTGGCGCAGGCTTCGGTGAGCATGTTGGTACTATCTTCGGTAACGAGCACGGCATCTGATGCGCCGAGGAATGCGAAATAGGGGTTTGCTCCTTTGTTGTCCCAAACCCAGACGCGCTTGCGGTCAGCCGTAATTTTCCGGTAATCCTCAACAGCCCAATCCGGGGTACGCCGCGATGTCGTCAGCATCACCGACATACCTTGCTCGGCTAAGGCGCAGATGGCTTTCATATGTTTTTTATGAATGTCGGGGGTCAATTTGTGTGATTTCGAGGTGCCGCCAATTAGAACAGCCACGCGTGGGGCTGGGAGCTTGGCCAATTGGGATGCGAATTTTCCCACTTCGGCGCGCAGACGATTTTGCGAGATCCGGTTGGGAGAGCCGATCATCGCCTCCACATTTTCCCCCGATAGAGCGTCATGTTCGGGCGCTATCACCAGATCAAAATGTTTGGGGTTAATGCGCGGGTCTTGCACATAGACCGTGAAAATATCCGCGCCGTGTTTTTTCTTTAATGCCAGCAAAGGCGCAATGGCTTGGCGGCCACAACCAATAGCAATTTTGGGCACGCCCATAATGCCATAATTTTCCGGCGCGGGTTTCAGTATGAATTGTAGACGTGGTGGAAGAACTTTGAAACCGCGTCCCGCCGTGACCACATGTTTTGCTATTTGGGTTTCACACAGACGGTTTAAGGCTTCCGCCAAGCCCAATGCCTGGTTTTCAATACCGCGCCGACCGTCCGAAACTACCAGACATGTCAGCACCGTATTTTTATCAAGCCCGGGCATTAGACGTAGGCAATGTCCAAAATCTCATAAGACTTGGTGCCGCCGGGGGCTTGGACTTCAATCACGTCGCCGACCTCTTTGGAAATCATGGCCCGGGCAATGGGCGCAGTAATTGAAATCTTTTTATCCTTAATGCTGGCCTCGTCCTCACCAACAATTTGGTAAGTGCTTTCCTCGTCCGTATCCTCATTGACAATGGAAACAGTCGCACCGAATTTCACCGTATCACCACCCAGCTTTGTCGCGTCTATCACCATTGCAAGGGTCAGCTTGCTTTCCAGCTCTTGGATACGACCTTCGACAAAGCCCTGCTTTTCTTTGGCCGCATGGTATTCGGCGTTTTCTTTCAAATCACCATGTTCGCGCGCCACCGCAATGGCGTTGATGATATAGGGACGCTCCTCGGTCTTAAGCTGTTTAAGCTCCGCTTCCAAAGCGGCATGGCCGGGCACTGTCATCGGATATTTTTTCATTATATTCTCTTCTAAAATCAAACGTGAGCGTAGCGACCAAACCTTAGCTAGGTGTTAACCAAAATCTCGCAAGCGGCGGTTATATAGGCACACTTGCCCTGTTCGCAAGGGCATAAGCGCATGCAATGGCTTCTGTCCTTATCCATAATCTTGTAAGCTCATGACGTCGTAATCATATTTAGCTAGAACTGTGATGGCGGCGACTGCGGCGCGGGCGCCTGCTGCTGTGGTGAAATACGGGATGCCGCCCATGAGGGCAGCACGGCGCAAAGAAGAACTGTCCTTTAGAGCTTGTTTGCCCCATGTGGTGTTGAAGACCAGAGCGATTTTTCCGCTTTTCATAGCATCGACAATATTTGGACTGCCTTGAGAGACTTTTTTGATTGTGGCGACGTCCAGACCTGCATTTTGCAAAAATTTAGCCGTCCCACCTGTTGCAATTATATCAAAACCGAGGGCTAGCAATTCCTCAGCCAAGGGTACGATCATTGGTTTATCGCGGTCTTTGACCGAAATAAATGCGGTACCAAAAGACGGTAGAATTACGCCTGCACCAAGTTGGCTTTTGGCGAATGCTATGCCGAAATTATCGACGCCAAAACCATTCGTCATGCCCATAACCTCGCCAGTTGAGCGCATTTCAGGGCCGAGGGTTGGGTCAATGCCGGGGAAACGCGCGAAGGGGAAAACTGCTTCTTTTATGGCGACTTGACCCTTGTCTATTTTACTTAAATCGAATTCCGAGAGCTTATGCCCCGCCATAACTTTGGCAGCGATATTAGCAACGGCAACGCCTGTAGCCTTGGCAACGAACGGCACAGTACGCGATGCACGCGGGTTAACCTCGATGAGATAAACATCATCGTCCTTGACCGCATATTGCACATTCATCAGGCCAACAACGCCCAACTCTAAAGCCAATAATTTCGTCTGCCGTTCAAGCTCACGCACGATTTTTTTACTGAGGCTGTAGGGCGGAAGTGAACAAGCACTGTCGCCGCTATGCACACCCGCTTCTTCGATATGCTCCATGACGGCGGCGACAAACACGTCTTTACCGTCGCAAATTGCATCCACATCCACCTCAATCGCGTCGCGCAAATATTGATCGATGAGCAGCGGCGACTTGCCAGAAACCTTCACGGCCTCGGTGACATAACGGCGCAAACTTTCCTTGTCTGTGACGATCTCCATGCCGCGCCCGCCCAATACATTGGAAGGCCGCAAGACAACCGGATAGCCAACATTGTCCGCTGCGCCCTCGGCCTCATTCGCAGTGGAAACAATAGCGTTGCGCGGCTGTAACAAGCCTAGTTTTTCCACAAGCGCCTTAAAGCGCTCCCGGTCTTCGGCACGGTCTAAGGCGTCACTCGGCGTGCCTAATAATTTGATACCATTTCGTTCGAGGACGCTGGCAAGTTTGAGCGGTGTTTGTCCGCCAAATTGCACAATAACGCCGAGCAGTTCGCCGTTTTCACATTCTTTGCTGATAAGCTCCAGCACGTCTTCTTCGGTCAATGGCTCGAAATATAGTCGGTCAGATGTATCGTAATCTGTTGACACGGTTTCAGGATTACAATTGACCATAATGCTTTCTATGTCGATTTCGCTCAGCGCATAGGCGGCGTGGCAACAGCAATAATCAAATTCAATCCCTTGGCCAATCCGGTTGGGGCCACCGCCCAATATTATGACTTTCTTTTTATCGCTCGGCTTGCTTTCGCATGTCGGCTTTGCGTTAAAAGACGGGTTTTCATACGCCGAATACATGTAAGGCGTCTTGGCGGCAAATTCCGCCGCACAAGTATCGACCCGTTTATAGACGGGGCGCACGTCCAGCGCCCGCCGGATTTTACGCACGGCGTGTTCGGTTTTGCCTGTGAGCTGTCCAAGCCGAGCGTCGCTAAACCCGTCCATTTTCAGAGCGCGCATGGCGGCGGCATCTTCGGGCAGGCCGTTGTCTCTGACCCAATTTTCAACGTTCACAATTTCTTCAATTTGGCGCAAAAACCAAGGGTCAATACCGGTGATAAGATTGATGGTCTCCACGGAAAATCCGGCGCGCATAGCCTGCGCGGTGACCAATAAGCGGTCAGGAGTTTGCCTGCCAAGTTCGGTGCTTATAGCCGTTTCCATATCGTCAATGCTCGTATCAAATTCCATTTCTTCAAAGCCCGTCAAATCGGTCTCCAGCGAGCGGATGGCTTTTTGCAGGCTTTCTTTGAAATTGCGGCCAATGGCCATGGCTTCGCCCACGGATTTCATGGAAGTGGACAGAAGCGGCTCGGCGCCTTCAAATTTCTCAAACGCAAAGCGCGGGAATTTTGTCACCACATAATCAAGGGTCGGTTCGAACGCGGCGGGGGTTGCACCTGTAATGTCATTGTCTAGCTCGTCCAGCGTATAGCCAACCGCCAGCTTGGCCGCGATTTTGGCGATGGGGAAGCCTGTGGCCTTGGAGGCCAGCGCAGATGAGCGCGACACGCGCGGGTTCATCTCGATGACGACCATGCGGCCATCCTTCGGGTTAATGCCGAACTGCACATTGGAGCCACCAGTCTCGATGCCAATTTCGCGCAAAACCGCAATTGAAGCGTCGCGCATCATCTGGTATTCTTTGTCGGTCAAGGTCAGGGCGGGTGCGACTGTGATGCTGTCGCCCGTGTGTACGCCCATAGGGTCTATATTTTCGATGGCGCAAATGATGATGCAATTGTCGGCGCGGTCGCGGACAACCTCCATCTCAAATTCCTTCCAGCCCAAAAGGCTTTCGTCCACCAATACCTGATTGGTCGGCGAAGCGGTCAGGCCAGAGCGGATAAAGTGTTCGAACTCTTCAATATCATAAGCCACGCCGCCGCCCGTACCGCCCATAGTAAAGGCCGGGCGGATAATGGCGGGCAGGCCGGTTTCAGGCAATTTACGCACCGCTTCGGCCACGCCTTTATTAATGTCGCCGTCCGGTGCCGTAATGATGACCGCGCGGGGGTTTTCCAGTCCGATCTTATTCATAGCATCGCGGAACCGCTCACGGTTCTCGGCCTTATCAATCGCGTCTGCGTGCGCGCCGATCATCTCAACGCCGTATTTCTCCAAAACGCCCATTTCTTCAAGCTTCAGCGCCGTGTTCAGCGCCGTCTGCCCGCCCATAGTCGGCAGAAGCGCGTCGGGCCGCTCTTTAGCGATAATCTTTTCGACAATTTCCGGCGTAATCGGCTCAATATAGGTCGCGTCCGCCATGCCAGGGTCGGTCATAATGGTCGCCGGATTGGAGTTAACCAAGATGACTTTATAACCCTCGTCCCGGAGAGCCTTACAGGCCTGAACCCCGGAATAGTCAAATTCACAAGCCTGACCGATAATGATCGGCCCGGCCCCAATAATCAGGATGGATTTTATGTCGGTTCGTTTTCCCATAATAAAAGAATCTGCCTTTCGCACAAAATTTCGTATGTTTAATGCCTAGGGAGAAAAGGCGCAAGTAATTTAACAAACTTCCGGTACTGCTGTAGGCTAAAATAATATTGTCCAAGCATAGCTTTTTGCTCATCACAGCTTTATAGAGTAAATATGGGTAGCGAAAAAACAGTCTCTAATAAATCACTCTGGCACAAAGGCGCCTGTCATTGTGGTGCAGTAAAATTTGAAGTCCAATCGCCCAATAACGTTAAGCTGATCGCTTGTAACTGTTCAATTTGTAATATGACTGGGTTTCTACACTTAATTGTGAGTGCGGAAAACTTCCGCTTACTCGCAGGCGCGAACCAATTGAATACATACACATTTAATACCCATACGGCCAAGCATACATTTTGTAAAATTTGCGGCGTGAAACCGTTTTATACGCCGCGCTCCCATCCAAATGGTATCAGTGTGAATTTCCGGTGTGTTGACCAAGAAAACTTTGCAATCGTCACATCAGAAGATTTTGATGGCAAGAATTGGGAAGCTAATGTGGCGGAATTACGAGAGAAATAACGATGGATACCACAGATAAACTCGCATCATACCCAGATGGTTTGCAACAGAGGTTAAGTGCAGTCCGAGCTTTGATAATTGACATTGGCAAAAGCACCGAAACTATCGGCACGCTTGATGAGAGTTTGAAATGGGGACAAATTAGTTTCGCGACCAGTAAGCCAAAATCCGGCACGCCTATCCGTATTGATGGTGATGCGGATGCAAAGACATATTCACTATACGTCCCTTGCTCGACCAGTTTAATCGAAGATTTTCGTACAGTGCACCCGAACATGTTCGACTATCACGGCAATAGGGAAATCCGTCTAAATTTAAACCACCCCTTGCCAAAACAAGAACTCATTCTGTTCCTAACAGCTTCAATGACATATTTTTTGGATTAGAGCGATTCTGCTACACGGCCTCACTACAAACCATTCTATTTCGAACATTATTATGCAAACCCCCAAAGATCTGGCACATCAGCAAGCTTGTCTTGGTAATAGCTTTGGAAACCCGGCAGTTTGACCCGGTTTAGAAAGCTGGAATAGGCTAGATAACTGACCAAAAAGCGCATGTCTTTTGCCCACGGCGGCAGGGTTTGGGGTGGGGTTAATTTGCCCTCAGCCGCAAGAATTGCGATAGCCGGAACATCTTCTATATCCAACTTGCCGACAAATAATAGCCTGAGTAAATCGGCGCGGTCAAGCTTGGTCGCCGTGCGCATGAAATTGTGTACGCGCAAAAGACCGTTGAGATAAACCCCGTCTTTGGTAAATGGTGCGCCGCCTGTTATAACGCCGCCTCTGAACACCCTGCGCGTATCTTCGTAGGCTTGTGCATTCGTACAATCACAGTCTTTGAAAAAGCGAAAGACTTCGGTAAAATCCGCCCCGTCTACTGACATTTGTATGGCAATTACCCGGTCAACCAGACGGCGAAACCGCACCGGATCCATAGCCCCGGTAATGATTTCAGCGAACACGGCCAGCCCTTCTTGGATTTCTGTGGTGCCCGCATGGGCAGCGCCCAAAATTGGGAAATCAGTCTGCATACGCCCGTTCATAGCCGTAGCCGCATGAACGAGGGCTTCGTGGTGCAAGAGCTGGCGCACATCCATATTGGTGAAGCGAGCATCCGCTCGCACTCTGATACGGCGCGAACTCGCCAGCGCTTTGGCCGACAGATGTGCTTGTAATTCTACTTTCGGAGCATTGCCATCGAAATACCGCTTCAGTTTTGCCGTCAGCTTTTCCGCAAATACATCTGCTCCGAAGTCTTCTTCCACGCCCCCAAGAACCAATTGTTCAAAACTCAGCCCCGACAGGGCAGCGTCCATATGCTGTGCCAAATCAACATTGCGCGTATGACCGTCGAGCATGGTGTCGGTCGGTGTGCCGTAAATCTGTTTGGAATATGTGTAAAACGCAGGCGTCCCTACGGTTTCCAGCATTGCGCTTGCCAGTGCCAATTTTTCTGACACCCGCGCCAACCATTGCAAGACTGGATGCTCGCCCTTGGTTAGGTTGTTTGCTTTAGAGAGAACCGCACGAATGTCCGTGCCGTCAAATTCAGGATACGTCACTTGCGGTAAGGCTGCACAGCCGCCAGCTAAAAACGCATCCCCGATTTCCGGCGCCCAAGCCACCGTGCGTAATATGCGAATTTTGCGCTCTGCTTGTTTTAAGAGCTTCGCCGCTTCGCTCGCCTGTGCATAAATTTTCGGACTGAGCGAAACCACGCCCTATTCCGCCTCTCTATGAGGCTCACCAGATTTCCAATGCTTGCGACACACGGAGGCATAAACATCATTGCCGCCAATCACCACTTGTGTTCCAGCTTTCACCGCATTGCCGCCAGCGTCCATGCGCAGCACCATAGAGGCCTTACTCCCGCACCAACAAATAGTTCGAATTTCCCGCAAATGATCCGCCAGCGCCAAAAGTGCCGCACTGCCCGGAAACAACTCGCCCATAAAATCTGTCCGAAGGCCGTAGCAAAGCACAGGAATGCGCAGCTCGTCCGTCACCCTACATAATTGCCAAACCTGTGCCGCACTCAAAAACTGTGCCTCGTCAATCATCACGCAATCAATATGTTTTTCCTCGTGCCGTGCCGATATAGAGGCATAGACATCTGTATCTGTACAGAACAAGTCTGCCTCACGGCCTAAGCCAATTCGCGAAGCAATTTTTCCCACGCCTGCCCGATCATCTACCGCTGCCGTCATCAGCAAGGTATGCATTCCTTGCTCTACGTAGTTGTAACTAGCCTGAAGCAAAACAGTTGATTTCCCAGCATTCATTGCCGCAAAGTTAAAATATAATTTTGCCATTCAATCAGCCTGTTAAAAGAACTAAGAAACTACGCAATTTTCGGCAGCTGTCGGGGTGTTTTGACAGAAAGGATTTTTTTATACAGCTTTTTGGCTTTGTCCAATCTATCCGGTGTAGCTTTATCAGGCTTGAGCTCACGGGTTTTTTCCCACGGGTCAAAATCATCAGGATTGTCATTTGCCTTAGCTAAAAAAGCAGCCGTAGCTGCCAGCTCCAAGACAATCGAACTGATATTCAGCATAGGCTTAATAAACTTGCTCCTATTCTGATTAACTTCAATCTTGTCACCTTCAGATTCGGGCAAAGAGAAAATAGAATAATAACCGCCCCAATCAGTCTTCCTTTCTTCCTCTTTTAACTCATCGAACAGAGAGGCAAATTTCAAAGAAGATGACAAATCATCACTATATGGCCCGTAGTGATGATATTCAAAATCATACCCCTCTAAAAGCCCTGCCTCACTTAGAAGATAAGCAATTTTTTGAAACCGTGTCTTACCAACGATTTTACCACCTGCGTCTGCAAGTACTTGCATGGGAGAATTCTTTCCCTGATTAAAAAGTTTATTAACATTGGCCATTTTATATCTCCCTTATTGCGTCATTGGTGAATTTCTTTGCTTCCTGATCATCATCATCCACATACACCCTAAAAGCCTTGAAATCTTTGATTGCCTTAACCACATCCGAAACATCCCGCAAATCACGGAGGTCACCATTATCCAGAACATTGATTTGATTTAAAGGCCCTTTCTCTTCCTTGTACTCTTTATATGGTGACCGCTTACAATCATCGACCAAAATACGGGGAAATGGAGAACTATCTTTCCTTGCCCACTCTTCAATCTTGATTTTCATTTGCGCACACGATTTGTCTAAAGCGTCTTCATCCTTTTCTTGTTTGCGAAACTCCTCTCTTACATCAATGACTTTATAGAGTTTACGTCTCCTTAAGCGATCAGAAAAACTGGCAATCAATTCATCCTCGGAATCTGCTAACAGATGCAAAGCACTCCAAACAACCGAATCATCCAAACACAATACATTATCAATGCTATCAGAATCGTTTGCAAATTGCACTAATGGGTGGTTTTCAGGAAGACCTGTTCTAGCAGAGCGACCATTTCCACTCAGTTCAATCACCCTGACCAACAATTCTGTGAACAGTTTCTCAGCGCCGCGTGTTGTCTTGTGAAAATATACAGTTGGGTAAAGTTGAAATAATCCAAATACAAATGTTTCAGCGGCTGCAATTGCTTTGGGTCCGATAACAAAGGTTTGCTGTTTACCAACCCGTTCTTCATCTACCCCGAATTGAACCTCACCAACCTGAATGTTCTCCACCAACCATTCAAAATCAATTGCCCCATGCCCTGTCCCGCACATCATCCTGTCACGCTGAATATAATCCAGCCTGTCCGCATCAAACTGGCTGGAAATAACAGCACTGTACAATGTAGCGGAAACGTCATCATCAATTACATCTGCAACATCCTTGTGAAACCCCGCTCCCATTTTCTTCAAGCAGTCTGCAATCTCGCTATCCAAAATAAGTTTTTTGCTTACTGTTTCGTGTTTGGCCATTTCAATATTAAGGCGCTTTCCAACGGTTTCAAAAGCATGGCTAAACGCGCCATGACCAACATCATGAAGTAATGCCGCTGCAAGTGCATGTTGAGCTTGCGCTTCTTGAAATTCATTTTTGCTCCTAAGATGAGTTTCAATAATTTTCATCATACGTCTGGCGATATGAAAAACACCAACGCTGTGTGCAAACCTAGAATGGGTTGCACCCGGATATACCAAGTCTGAAAACCCGAGTTGTTTGACACGTCTTAATCTTTGAAACGGGCGCGTGTTAATCAGTTCCCATAGCATATTTTCAAACTGGTTCCCTTCAAAGCCAATTATATTGTGGATTGGATCTCTTATGCGTTGCGGATTAAAAACCATTTGTTTCCTTTTTGTTCCTCACCTGTACAAGCATAATTTAAAAAACACAATAGCTTTATTCTGTAATAGCACAGTAGATTTCCCTGCATTCATCGCAGAATAATTAAAGTATAATTTGGCCAAGAAAAACTCCGAATCTAATTGGGAGTTTCATATCACAGCAAGCCCTTACTCAAAAGACAT
>Ga0256839_1002935_pt1 | contig 18262 bp, 16 predicted proteins | sample 354166metaG_FD_185968 | JGI IMG/M metagenome (GOLD analysis project Ga0256839, IMG submission 185968) | Hydrothermal vent microbial communities from Mid Atlantic Ridge, Atlantic Ocean - 354-166 | ecosystem: Environmental > Aquatic > Marine > Hydrothermal vents | place: Atlantic Ocean: Mid... | reverse complement strand
GCCTGTTTGGAGGTCAGTCGGCGTGATGCAAAATGCGGCACCGGATCATAGCCAAGCGCGCGAACTCTGATTGCTGCTGCGGTGAGTGTTTCGGCGCTATCTGTGCCCACATCGGTGATATACACCTTTGTGCCTGCGGGAAAAAGACCAGGCAGTTCGGCAAAATCAATTGCCTGCCTGGGGGAGACTTCGATCGAAGCTGCAATTTTGTCGACCATAGGGTGTGTCCTTCTCAAATGCCTGAGAATGACCCCAGGCTTGTTAGCTGCTCTCCCGCCCTTCAGAATCAATAAGTTTCTTCAGGCGATCTTTGTCGTATTCCTGTTCAATTCTGTCCGCAGCCGCTTGCGCCTCAACTTCCAGATCATCACTCACTTCAACCGGTTCCGCCTTGCGCCATTCTTCCAGATAGGCATCGGTTTCTGCCAACCCGGAGCGCATTGCACACATATCGATGGCTTCAACAAATCGAAGGCTTAATTCACGCTTGGCGACTGATCTGCGTCCGGCTTTAACGATTACCTGAGCCGGGATGTCCCGCCAATAAACAATAGTGAGTTTTGCCACTCGATTTCTCCTGTTCGTACTTTGTAAAAACTGTCTTGTTTTAGATATACTACCGACGACGGGTTATCATAAAATTGCGACCTGTTAAAATATTCCGGACTTTTTTCACAACATGGTTTTTAAGTTATTATTTTCAATGTCTTGCAGTGGGGGCAATATGCGGCAATGGAGTAAATTCTGACTTTCTCTGTTCTGTTAACGCCAAGGTGTCGCAATCCAAATAGCATCGGTTTTGCCAAATGTTGATTTGCGACTATTCACCTTTGATCATTGCCGCACATTTTTCACCAATCATAATGGTCGGCGCATTGGTGTTGCCACCAATCAGTGTTGGCATGATTGAGGCATCGGATATGCGAAGGTTTTCAATGCCGTGAACACGCAATTGATCATCTACTACGGCCCTGTCGTCATTACCCATTTTGCAGGAGCCAACCGGGTGATAAACCGTATCAGCCCTTTGGCGTATCATCGATTTGATTGCGTCCCTTTCGTGGATATTTTCAGTGTAAAGTTCCTTGCCACGCCACTTATCCAATGCAGGCGCCTCAAGCACCTGCCGCATAATACCAAAACCCTTGACCATGAGATCGAGGTCATCCTCATTGGAAAAATATCCCATGTCGATTTTTGGCGGCTTGCTCACATCAGCAGAACCAAGGGTAACCGAACCGCGGCTTTTAGGCCGCAACACGCAAATGTGGCAGGAAAATCCATGCCCCAAATGCAGCTTGCGTGAATGATCATCAACAATACCGACGACAAAATGCATTTGCAGATCTGGCCGCTCCAGCTCAGGGTCAGACTTTATAAACGCGCCAGCTTCCGCAAACGGGCTGGTTAACATGCCTGAGCGATGATTGCGCCACTCAAATATCGACTTGATGATGTCCATGCCGCCGCCAAACGACAGGCCGAACAGATCGCGGGAAGGGGACTTGTAGGCAGTGATATAGTCAATATGGTCCTGAAGGTTTTGCCCAACGCCCTGGAGGTCATGTTTTACATCAATACCATGCGACTTCAGGTGGTCGGCCGGGCCAATGCCTGAAAGCATCAGCAATTGCGGAGAAGCAAATGCACCACCAGAAAGAATGATTTCCCTGTTGGCCCGCACCTCGTGTATGGCGCCATTTTGTTCATACGCCACGCCAACAGCTTTCTTACCTTCAATAATAATATGATGAACTGTCGCTTTGGTTTTCACTTCAAGGTTTTTCCGATCCATCACCGGATGAATATAAGCGGCTGCCACACTATGGCGTTCGCCATCTTTTTGGGTAACCTGAAACATGCCAAACCCTTCCTGGGTTGGGCCGTTAAAATCCGGATTGTTTGAATATTGCAACTGCTCACCGGCTTTGATGAAGTCCTGCGCAATTGGGCGCGGGCTGACCTGCTCGCTCACACTAAGCGGGCCTTGATCGCCATGAAGATCATCGCCGCCACGGGCATTGTTTTCGGCCCGCCTGAAATAGGGCAAAACATCATCCCAGCCCCAGCCATTGTTGCCAAGGTCTCGCCAATTGTCGTAATCCGATTGGTGGCCACGAACATAGAGCATTGCATTGATTGCACTGGAACCACCAAGAGTCTTGCCACGCGGTTGAAAGCCTTTGCGGCCGTTCAGACCCGGCTGCGGCTCGGTATTATAGGCCCAGTTAAATATCGGTCGAGGTAAAATTGCAGCCACCGCTGAAGGCATGCGTATCATGACGTTTTTGCCATCGCCACCCGCTTCGAGCATACACACGCTTGAATTTCGATCTTCGCTTAACCGGCTTGAAACGGCGCAACCGCCACTACCACCACCAATAACAATGTAATCAAATGTTTCTGTAACCATACTTCCTCCAGTTTTTTACTGTGTGAAACTGTGGAGCGATGGTCAAGAATAAAGCCGTCAGATTGCCGAATTATCGAGAAGCGCCAAGGCCTTCAATCGCAGCGGTCAAATCGCCATAACCGGTTATCCGGCGTTCATATTCAAGGCCCAGAAATTCAGCCGCATTTTCTGCAGCTAAATCCAGCTCGCTGTCTTCTTCCTGCACCAGATAGACCAGTTTTTTATAATGGCCAAAATAGCTGTCCCGCAAATCTGGGTGCTTGTCCAAGCCAAGTGGTTCGACAACAAAGGCACGAAACTGACGGGCCAGAAAATCCGTTAGAAAAAACGTGTAAATATCATCCTCATCACGGGCAATGAAATCATCATTGCCAAAGTAGAATGAAAAACAGTGAGGTCCGGCAATGCGCTCAACCCTATGTTTGCGACAGACCTGATCGAGCCTGCCACCGGTGCCACAATCTGCATAGGCGATATAGATATGCCCATAGCCTTCGGCCTTCGCCTTGGTAATGGCTTCATCCACTGCGGTGGGGATCTTCTCCGGACTGTTGTGTAAAATGGCAGGAAGGCAAATCAAATCAATATAGGCAAGAGAATCGGTTAGCGCCAATATCTCACGCGCTAACGCACCGCATGCAATAATGCGCAAGCGATCCTTATTTACGCTGTGATTAGGGTTCAGCATGTATGCCAATCTCCCTTTCGGAGTGGCCCCAATTACACTCAAACTTATAAATCAGGCACTGGCCAGTTGATTGTGTTTGCGGTTCATCAAATCTTTTGCCGTCTCAACCGCCACTGCCGCATCACGGCAATAGGCATCTGCACCAATAGCGCTGCCAAATTCTTCGTTCAGTGGTGCGCCACCAACAAGCACGATCAGATCATCGCGAATGCCTTTTTCTTTAAGTGTATCAATAACCACTTTCATATAGGGCATTGTGGTGGTCAATAGGGCCGACATGCCAAGAATTTCCGGCTTGTGCTCTTCGATGGCTGCAAGATAATCCTCAACAGGATTGTTGATACCAAGATCAATGACCTCAAATCCGGCACCTTCCATCATCATGCCGACGAGGTTTTTGCCAATATCGTGAATGTCGCCTTTTACCGTGCCAATGACCATTGTGCCCTGTTTGGGCGCACCGGTTGCTGCCAGCAGGGGGCGCAAAATAAACATGCCTGATTTCATTGCATTGGCCGATAAGAGAACTTCCGGCACAAACAGAATGCCATCGCGAAAATCTTCGCCGACAACCCGCATTCCCTCAACCAGTGCTTCGGTAAGAACTTTGTAGGGCGCCCAGCCGCGTCCAAGCAGTATATTGGTGCCTTCCTCGATTTCCTCTTTCAATCCATCATAGAGATCATCATGCATTTGCAGCACAAGTTCGTCATCGGAAAGTTCGGAAAGAATAATGTCTTCGTCGTCGGCCATGGGAGTTCCTGAAATCGTTTTGGTAATTGGCAGGTAGAACGCGGCTTCGTATCATGTTTATCTGATTGTGAAAAGTACGCATTATTGCGCATAAATTTATTCTCCTAATACGACGGGAATGCCATTAAATGCGACAGTATAGTCACAGGTTGTTCAGTTGGTGCGCGTTTGGCAAATTGAATATCGTCGATGCGCCAAAGCGTGGCGCAAGCAGGCAGTTGCGAGAGATCGGGCGATTTAGGATATGGTGCAATCAGACCAATTGTTGCTTTAGCAACAGGGGAGCACCCATGAACCAGAAAATAGACGAGCCTCAATCCTTATCTCCCGAAAATTCAAGTCGCCGCCGTTCGCGCGGCGGGGCCACTGCCCGTCGCGCTAGCCGAAGCAGTGGTGAGTTGGTGCATCTACCTTACATCAAACGTAAAATTGCTGAATTTGAGATCCTTGATGAAGAGGCAATGGCGATCATCGAAGGCAATGCCGATATTGTGCTTGAGGAGATCGGCATTGAGTTTCGTGATGATGCGGAAGCGCTTGCCATGTGGAAGGATGCCGGTGCGGACGTGCAGGGCGAACGGGTGCATTTTCCTAATGGCCTGTGCCGAGAATTGATGAAAACTGTTCCATCTTCTTTTATTCAACACGCAAGAAACCCGGAACGCTCGGTTGAAATTGGTGGAAAAAATACCGTATTTGCACCGGTCTACGGTCCGCCATTTGTGCGTGATCTCGAGGGTGAGCGGCGGTACGCGACGATTGAAGATTTTCACAATTTTGTGAAACTGGTCTATATGGCCCCCGCCATGCACCATTCCGGTGGCACCGTATGCGAGCCGGTGGATATTCCGGTCAATAAGCGCCATCTGGATATGGTCTATGCGCATATCAAATATTCCGACAAACCATTTATGGGGTCAGTCACTTCGCCTGAACGGGCAGCCGATTCGGTCGCAATGGCAAAAATTCTGTTTGGCGAAGAATTTGTCGACCAAAATTGTGTGCTGATCAGCCTGATCAATATTAACTCTCCATTGGTGATGGATGAAACCATGCTTGGTGCGCTAAAAGTCTATGCGCGGGCCAATCAGGCGACCATCATTTCGCCCTTTATTGTTGGTGGTGCCATGTCGCCGGTAACGGTGGCTGGAACGTTGACGCAAGTATTGGCTGAGGCACAGGCGGCAATTGCATTCTCCCAATTGTGCAGACCGGGTGCGCCTGTGGTGATGGGAACTTTTGCCACCTCGATTTCAATGCAATCGGGAGCGCCCGCTTTTGGCACCCCGGAACCGGCGCAAGTGTTGTTTGGCGCGGCACAATTCGCTCGCAAATTTGGTATTCCGTTCCGCTCCGGTGGTTCGCTCACCGGTTCAAAGCTGCCAGATGCACAGGCGGCTTACGAAAGTGCGGGAACCCTTTGGCCGGCAATGCTCGGCGGGGTAAATTTCATGTTGCATGCCGCCGGTTGGCTGGAGGGTGGACTTGTATCATCCTATGAGAAATTCATCATGGATTGTGACCAGCTGGCGGCCCAGCAAAAGATGGCGAGCGGTATTGATGTGAGCGAGCACGGGCAGGCGATGGATGCCATTCGTGAAGTGGGGCCGGGCAATCATTATCTCGGCTGTGCCCATACTCAGGCCAATTTTAAAACAGCATTTTTCCGCTCGACCGTTGCCGATAATAATTCATTCGAGCAATGGGACGCGGAGGGCGGAAAACGGGTAGAAGAGGTTGCCAATGCAACAGCCAGAAAATGGTTGGAGGACTATAAGCAACCGCCGCTTGATCCGGCAATCGATGAGGCGTTGAAAGCCTTTATTGCATCTCGAAAAGAAGCCATGCCTGACGCATTTACCTGAAAGGGAGAAGGTGCGCCGGAAGGCGATGGCCGCGCAAAGACCGCGAATATAATCTATGATGAAGTGTGGCGCTCTCCCGTACGCGAGGAGAAGTAAACCATGCCGTCCACCCGTCTGAATAGCTTGTTGGAGCCGTTGGGCTTGGACATAATTGGCTGGTTTGAAATGTTTGATGGCCCGGCCACGCTTGCGGGAAAGCCTGCCGCCTTGATCGGCAATCAGGGCAGGGCGATGTGGGAGGTGTTTTCCAAGTCTACCAATTACCTGGAGGATGAAAAGAGCTCATTGGATCGGTGGACCAAGGCCAATTTATCTCCATTGGAAGTTCAGCTGAGTGCAATTGCGCTCTATCCATTTTTGGATGGCCAGAGCCAGCATTGGCCGTTTCAGCAATGGGCATTTAAGGCGACCGGATTAAAACAATCGCCGCAAGGCTTGATCATTGACCCTGAATTTGGCCTATGGCAGGCTTTTCGTGCGGTACTGGTGTTTGACCAAAATATCGAGATTCCCGTGCCGGACTATGGCGATCATCCCTGCGATAGCTGTGCTAAAAAGCCATGCCTTTCCACCTGTCCGGTCGATGCAATTTCTGATGCAGGGTTTCATGCAGGCAGATGCATTGAACACGTAAAATCTCAAGCAGGGTTAATCTGCCGGGAGAAAGGGTGCATTGCTCGTAATGCATGTCCGATTGGCCGCAGCCACGCATATTTGCCCTTACAACAAGCCTTTCACATGAAGGCGTTTATTGGGTGATACAGGTGGTGTTTTATTCCAGTTTACCAAAATCTGATTGACCAGAATCATTGTGTTGCTGACTGTCACTGTTCATAAAGTTATCCAAGCAAGTTATACTAGAACCGCAGGCTGAAGGCTTGATGAAGGAGAGTATTGCACCATGAACCCCTATGACAAGCGAGAAGGTGAAGTCGAGTTATCAAAAGACCCGGCAGAATTTGCCAATGATGCAAATGTGGTTTTCATCGGAAAAATTCGTACGCCCTGGAAAACGCGCAAGGATTGCCCAAAAAACCTAGTGCAGGCGAGGGAACGTGGTGGCAAAGTGCATATTGAGCTGGATGAACTTTGGCGAGAGGGGCTATCAGGGCTGGAAAACTCCAGCCATGCAATCGTGCTTTATTGGATGCATGAGGCCAAGCGTAACTTGATTGTGCAATGCCCGCGCCACAAAAAACAACCGACCGGCGTATTTGCGCTTCGCTCACCTGCGCGACCCAACCCGATTGCGCTGGCCGCGGTCAAGATAATCAACATTGATAAGGAACAGGGCATCATGACCATTGATGCGATCGATTGCCTTGATCGAACGCCGTTGCTGGATATCAAGCCGTGGATCGCCACCATTGACGCGGTGGAAATCTAGCCGGCTTGGATTTTAACTGGCCCGACGTCTGCCACGGCGCTCACGTTTTGGCGTGGTGCCCGGTGCCGCTGCCACCTGATTGACCAACTCTCCGGTTGTTGAGATGATTTTGGCAAGGTCAGGGCGGTTTAATTCACTTGGATTGGCCAGATAACCATCCAGAGCAACACGCATGGCGGCCAGGTGATCTGGAGATGTGCCACAGCACCCACCGATAATTTTTGCACCGCTATTGATTGCAAGTCGAACAAAATCGCCCATAAGCTCAGGCGTGCCAGTGTAAATAACCTTGTCGCCGGAAACCCGTGGAACCCCGCAATTGGCTTTAGCAACCACGGCGCAAACTGGTTTGGCCGACGTAATGTCCAACACGGACGAAAGCAGATCAGAGGCCCCAACACCGCAATTTGCCCCAACCGCGATTGGATGCGGGTCCATTGTTGCGGCAAAGCTGCCAAGCTCGGCAGGCGAAACACCCATCATGGTTTTACCAGCTGTGTCAAAACTGGCGGTAAAGACATAATCAAGCCCAACCTGGCGGGCAGCTGCAGTTGCCGCCTCAATTTCTTCACGTGCCGACATGGTTTCAATCCATGCAACATCAACACCACCGGCCTTCAGGCCTTCCATTTGTTCGGCAAATGATTGAATGGCTGTTTCCATGGTCAGCGCCCCGATTGGCTCAAACAGTTCACCGGTGGGGCCAACAGAACCCACCACAACCACTTCGTGGTCAGCCTCTTTTGCAACACCAAATGCAATGTCTGCTGCCGCTTTGTTAAGTTCAAAAACCCGGTCTTGCGCATTATGCAGCTTCAGTCGATTTCTGGTGCAGCCAAATGTATTGGTCAAAATAACATCTGCACCCGCTTCAACAAACTGCCGGTGCAAAAGCGCCACTTTTTCGGGCGCTTCAACATTCCACAATTCCGGGGAATCGCCGGACATCAGGCCCATATTGAAGTAGTTGGTGCCCGTTGCGCCATCGGCGAGCAGGATTTTCTTCTTTTCCAGCAGTGTGGAGAGCGAATTTGCCATCGGAGGATCTTTCTAGTGAGGTTTAGATAACGATATAAAGAAGTCTTTATGTCAGGTCAATTGCAGCACACTAATTTAGAGGAATAATTGAACCGCCCGCAGATCGCGAAAACTATTGCAAATGTGTCATTTGACATATGGTATAGAAATATCTTCAAATATAAGGACAAAACCAGATCGCCATAACTGAACCTTATTTTGGGGCCTATCTGAGTAAGAAATAAACTCATCGTTGAAAAGAGAATGATATGAAAATTAAGATGTTAGTTGCTGCCGCAGCCTTTAGCTTGATGGTAGGAAATTCCAATGCCGCAGAGAAAATCGAACTGGGTTTGTTGACCTGCGATATTGAGGGCGGTGTAGGGCTTATTCTTGGTTCAAGAAAAGATCTGACCTGTGTATTCCAGTATGGCAATAATCGGCTGCCAGATGATCTTTATACAGGTACTGTCAAAAAACTGGGACTTGATGTTGGAGTTACCGCCCGCGCCGTGGTGAAATGGGTTGTGCTGGGGGCAAGTAGTGATGCGGCTGCACCTGGCAGTCTTGCCGGCAACTATGTCGGTGTTTCTGCAACCGCATCCGCTGGAGTTGGCCTTGGTGCAAATGCGCTGATCGGTGGCTCCAACAATGCGATCATACTTCAGCCGTTCAGCATTGAGGGCAGTGAAGGTGTAAATCTTGCCGTTGGTTTTTCAAAATTCTCGCTCAAGGCGGTGAACTAGTTTTCAATATAGTTGGCGACATCGCCGCGAAAAATGATGGCGATGTCGTTGCGTTTTTAAACTACTTTGGGATGATCTTGCCTTTGATGCATACATTTCATTGCCGGTATTCATAAATGCTTCCCCAAATATTCATTATCAACCGATTGCGCGCCACTCACTTGCTCCATTGCGACAAATGTCGCTTCATGAAATTTGCGGTGCGTTGAACGGCATCCTTGGTTGCAAGGTCATCTGCAAATGTGCGCACATTTGGCGGGCGAAAATCAAACCCGCGACCAACACCGGGGTAGATAATCAGTTTCACATCCCGGTTGGCCTTTTTCATGAACTTTACCGCAGTCTCTATCGAACGTCGCCTCTGATATTGCTCGTACTCACCAATGAAAACCATGGTTGGCAAAGTAAGCTTGTCCAGTTCACTTGCATAACGATAAACCTGCATCGGTTCAGCCGCATTCGGGTTTTGCCAATGGGGATAAAAGGAAACATAGCAAGCAATTTTGTCCTCTTGCCGCCTATATTTTACCGCAACCCGTAGGGTGTAATACCCGCCACGTGTATGAGAATAAAGACATGCTTTTGAAGTGGATACATCTTTTTGTTGAAGTAAAAAGTCAACGCCAGCATTCACATCACCTTCGGTTTCCAACAAATGTTCAATCGGCAAGGTGTCGATAAACCGGGCTGCATAAACATCTGGTGCAAGAACTACAAATCCACGTGCAGCCATGCGTTTGGCCAGCCGTTTGACCAGCTCATCCAGGCCACGACGGCCATGCTGAAAAAGGACAGCAGGAAATTTCCCTGCCTTTTTGGGACGATAGATAATTGCCGGAACTTCCGTCCCGTCTTCGCTATTTACGTAGGAGACCTGGCGTTCAACGACATCGTAATTGGTAGGCACTTCCAGCTTGCCATCGAGATACCAGGATGAATCCCACCAAAACTTTCGTTCTTGTGGCAATGTATTGATTGGCGCGTTCAGCCGTTTGCCAAATGTGGTATCTGACGCTTCGTTTGAGTTTGGACCAATATCGGTGGCATTTGCCAACAGCACCCCGGCAAAAATACTGACAGTAGATATAAAAATAGATGTGGCCAGTTTAATCATTCAAAGCTCCTGTTTCGAAATCCGATACCAAAAGCAGAATGACATTAACCGGCCACATCCATCAATCAAAATATTGCTCAATCAGCGAATTAAGCAGCAACTTTAATCAAGAATGTGTATGTATCGCCTTCAGAAGAAGAGCTTACAAGCTCATTTCCGGTCTGACGGCAAAATGCTTCAAAGTCCGCAACAGAGCCTGGGTCAGTTGAAAGAATTTGAAGAGTTTCGCCTGAACTCATTGATTTAAGGGTCTTCTTGGCTTTCAGGATTGGCAATGGGCAGTTTAGGCCTTTTGCGTCAAGAGTTTGGTCAGCCATAATATTTAGTTTCCTTCCTTTGAGAGTAATTCGAGAATTTAGACAAATTCAGAATGTTCGCAAATCGCCATTGGCATGCAGAGCGTCAACAAAACCACCTGCGAACCAATGCAACTTACTAAGCCTTTAGATAAACAGGTTAATTTCGGAGTTAGATGCGGTTTCCATATAGGTTGCCGCACCACCAAGTTCGATACCATCAATCATATCTTTGGTATCATACTCAAACAGATCCATAGTCATTTGGCAGGCAATCATGCGGATATCCAGATCAACGGATGCTTCACGCAGGTCTTCGATTGAAGCAACGCCTTTCTGGGCCATCATATTTTTCATCATTTTGGTCGCGCCCGCATCAACACCAGGGATCATGTTTACGATATTGGGCATGCCCATATGCATTCCCATCATAGGCATTTTCATTGCCGCATTACCGAATGCAGTCATCTGCAAATCCAGTTTTTTTAACAATAATGGAAGACCATAAAATGTGAAAAACATTGTTACTTTGATATCCATCGCAGCCGCAGTTGTACCAAGAATAAACGGTGGATAGGCCCAATCGAGCGAGCCTTTGGTGACAATAATGGACATGCTTTTCGCATTTTCCAGATCTGTTTCTGTCATGAATTTGATCCTCCAAGAATCCCATAGAATGGTGTTTATGATATATATTAGAATAAGTGAATGCTATTTAAAAAGCAAGGTCAATAGAGCCGCTATGTTATGAACGGTTACGAGCCGCGATTACACCAACAACAACACGTGGCGCAGGATTGGCTATACCTTTGGAAGCAAAGACAATTCAAACTAGACTGTTTTACATTTAGATGGAAGCAGTCAGGTTGCGAAGAGTGGCCCGATGCTTATGCATTGCCCACGCGGAGGCTGGGCAAAGCCCGATTAGCCGTGAGCGAGAAAAACAAGAGCGATTCTATCCAATAATGAAAAGCTCTTGGTCATTAAATTATTACCATAACAAAAAACCCGCATCGAATAAACGAATGCGGGTTATTTACATTATAGAATTTGAATTACAGCGTCTTGAATTCAAGCGCCTATCGATACACACCTAACATCAGTGGTGCGTATTTCTTCAAATTTCTTTTTCTGGATGAGTATTTTGCGATTTTGGGTGGCGTCTTTTTTGAGGCCTTTACTTTGCGTTTTATTTTCAATGGCTTACGCTTGATTGAACCTTCTAACGCAAGCCTCAGCATGCCGTATTCAAAAATGTCAGTGCGACCACTTTGACTGCTCGCACCACTGTGAGAACTACTGCCTTCATATGTGGTGCTGAAGTTTACTTCACTGGTTAGGCTGTCAGGGTCAGTCATACCGGTTGGATTAATATTTCCGGGCAATACTAACAATTTGGCAATTGCAGGCTGGAGACCATTGCGCAGAAGTCCATCTTCCGCAACAGAGGCGGATGGAGACAATGCGAGGATTGCGATTGATAACGCGGTTCCTATTTTCATTGTTCTAAGCATGTGGTATCCGTTCAATATGTATGAATGATCTAAAATAAATATAGAGGAAATTGAGTGTTTTACAACGCATACATTATTATATGCTAAATAAACGGTAAAGTTTGGTCAAAATTTTGTAATATATATTGTATTCTCAAAAGTTTTTTAAATATATCATAATTGTATTGATACACAAGAGACAAAACCACTGGAATGTGTTCATAAAATGAAATTTTGGAATCAGTGTTGTTTTGCTATTACCACAATTGTCGTGCTTGCGGGATATTTTGGTTCATTGAATGCCGCGCGTGCAGAATTTACGGTGTGTAACCAAACCCTTGATGTGGTTAATCTGTCCATTGGGCAAGATGTCGATGAAATAATTCAAACTGAGGGTTGGTGGACCATTGGTGCCAATCGGTGTGTGGATGTGATACGAGAAGAGTTGAATAGTCGCTATATCTACATTTACGCGACCGATGTATTCGGTCAGCCGGTACTGGAAGGTGACGCCGATATGTGTATTGGCACCAAACGGTTTGTCATTCGTGGTACTGAACAATGTTGGCAAAGAGGGCATAAAGTGGCGAGGTATTTGGAAGTTGATACCCAGGATACCGTGCGCTGGACATTGTTTGTGAAGGAGCGTCAGTTTAAATAGTGCCATATATCGCCCTGAGATCCAGGCTGATTTATTGCCATTAAACCGGCAAATACTGCCATCTGCCGACCATTATCAATTTCTTTCCTGGCATTTATCCGCTTTTTAAGTAGATTTTGGTTGGGCTGGAATGGCATATCTGCTATCTTTACTCAAATCAGTTGGAGTTTTGCCAAACAGGCATATGACAATAGACAAACACAGATATCGGTTTTTGCCGCTTGTAATTGCTTTGGCATTTGTCTGGGCCGTGTTGTTTGTTGACCAGATTTACGCAAAGACTGGTGAGATACAGGGCCGCCGTGTGGCTCTAATTGTCGGAAATTCCAATTACAAGTCGGTATATTCACTCAAAAATGCGGTTAGCGATTCCACATCTATATCTGCTGTTTTGTCCAGGCTTGGGTTTGAGGTGATTGAAGTCAGTGATGTCACCAAGGCAGAGTTTACCAAGGCACTGGATGAGTTTTCAATCGCGGCACAGGATGCTGAAGCGGCCGTGTTTTATTATTCTGGTCATGGATTTCAATTGGGCGGGTCTAATTTTCTCGTCCCTGTTGACGCGAAACTTAACAATCGCGAAACCATTTTGAAAGAAACCCTGCGTCTGAATGATGTTATTGAGGCGGTTCAGGATAGAAACCGCCAGACCCTGATATTTCTTGATGCATGCAGAAATAACCCTTTGCCTGAATCCGTTCGTGACAAATCGATGCTTGATGGATTGGCGCAGCTGGAAGCGGGAACAGGCACATTTGTGGCATTTGCTACGCAGCCAGGAAATATAACACGTGATGGCGCGGGAAATCACAGTCCATTTGCGGCTGCATTGTTAGAACATATGGAGACGCCAGGGATCAGTATTTCGGATATGATGATCCGCGTGCGAAATTCCGTTGAAGTTGCGACCTTGCAAACCCAGACCCCGTGGGATCAGTCATCGCTTAGAAACCAGTTTTACTTTTCACCGGAAGAAGAGGTGAATGCAGATCTTACCGATGAAGACAAGCAATTGTTATTGTCACTCCCCCCGGCATTGCGCAAAAAGTTCGCCGCTCAGTTCGGCATTAAGTTTAGCGATGATGGGCAGGTTTTAACCCAGACTGTTGAGATCAAACGCAGATTTAAAATATCAGCTGGTGGTGGTGAGGCACCCGATAAGCCGGTTGCTGAAAATAAACAGGCAATTAAGGGCAGATTTAAAATTGCCGCCGGTGACTCAGATAAACCGGAAAAATCTGAAAATGCGCCGGTAGTTGTTGCGAGCCTTGAGCTAAAAAAAACACAACGCGACGTTCCTGAATTATCGCCTCTCGATGAGGAGCTTGCCAGCAATGGTGCAAGCTTTATTCCATTGCCAAATTTCAGAGCCGGCATAAAACGATTTGAACCAAATGAAGATCAATTGGTTGCAGCCCTTTCTCCACGCGACACCAAGCCGGAAATTGCCCAGAGAATTGCGCCTGTAACGGTAACTGACACCACATCTAACACCACGACACTTCCCGTTGTTGCTGAAAAATCGGTTGCATCACCAAAATCAACAATTCAGGGAAAGACGGTTTCAGCAACACCAAAGCAGGTCAAAACGCAGCCTTCGGAATCTACTCCGATTATTTCTGAAACAAGTAGTGCGACTATAGTTGCCAGACGAATTGGCACTCAACAAAGCCTCAGCCCATCGAATGCCTCAGCCAGAACAAAAAAGCCGAGGGTAATAGCAATCACCAATCCAGAATTGGCAAAATCACCTAATGTAGGCGTTGAAAAAGATGTACAAATTGCACTCAACTCACCCGCCAGAAGTATCCAAACAATAAAACCCTCCACCGGACGATCAAGCTTACAGCCGGTTACCAACAAGTCAAAACGGTTGGTTGGCAAAGAAGTGTTGAGCAAAAAGGAAAAGGACAAAAAAGACGAAGGTAATATTCAGGTTGCGGTTCTGGAGCCCGCAAAAAATACGTCGCCTGAGCCAAATCTGGTCGAGACATCGGTCGCACCAATTGGCTTGGTAAGTTCTGAAGAAAAAACTAAAAAAGACGAAGGTAATATTGAAGTTGCTGCACTGGGCAATGGCCAATCGGCGAATAACAGCCGTTCAGATGAAAATATTGCGCCGATTGTAGAACCCTCAATCACACCGCCATCCCATGCATTAGAGGTGCAGTCAGAATTGGCGCGCCTTGGTTGTTATCGCAGTAAGGTGGATGGTTTGTGGGGTGCAAAATCAGCCCGTGCTTTGTTCCGTTATTATGGTAACAAAAAGATTGCTCCAACTGAGCTGGAACCAAATGCTTCATTACTTTCTATGCTCCGAAATGATGAGGTTGTTGTCTGTAAACGTACAATCCAGGTAATTAAAAAGAATAAATCTAGAATTGGCGCCAAGAAGCCTATTTCAAGAAACCTATCCGTCAGCCGGAAAAAAACCAAACAGGTAAGAATCAGAAAATCGGTTACAATTCGGAAGAAAGCGTTGAAGAAGAGCTTGAGCAAGGGCGTGTTTCGTTAATAGAGCCGGGTCAAATTTTTTTTTTGAATTTGTATAGGCAGGAAATTCCCACACTTAAATTCGGCCACTGATGGTAATTGTTGATCAGATGGAACACTACTATTAAATTATTCAGGGATTTTCTCGAGCTTTTTGCATCAAATGCACCAAATCGATAATTCATTCAAAGCCCAAAAAGGCAAAAACAAACAACGGCGCAGAAAGATTCTGTTCCGTCGATTTATGTTTGCGGGTAGCGGCTTGTTTATTATAATGATCGTCGGTCTGATTTATCTGAGCTGGGATATGTGGACGATTGGTTCAGATATTGGCGAGGTTGACCCAAAAATTGCAGGTATTCCCGAAGAGCCGTTACTGGAATTTGTACCAACTATCGTTGACCTTGCCGGAGACCCGCTGATCATTAGCATTGGCGGCGGCGGGGATGGCGTACCAAAATTGCGCAAGATTGCAACCCCGGTGAACCTTGCGGACCAGCGGGTTTCTGAAAAACTTCAGGTTCTTGCCGATGTTATGTTGAGTTCCAGCGAACGATTTATGACAACCCTGCCATCACGCCAACAGGATTTTGCATTTTTTCAGGCACAGTCGGGCAGGCGACAGGATATTTCCAGCACAGAACAATCAACAAATGGCGGAGCTGAAAAAACATCGACCGACGAACCAGCTAATAATGCTTCCGAAGATGGGGATGACAGCGCCGGCGGTTGGGGAGAAACCATCAGTGATGGGAAAAAAGCACTTCCGAGTTTCAAAAAAACAAAAATTGAAAATAACACCAGCGTGGTGGAAACCACCCGTGAGGCAGATCGCTACAAAAGTACTGAGGACTTCTTTGTTCGTGTGCTGAGTTCGCGAACCCTCGATAGCTTTTTGCTTGAGCACAAAATCAGCGCCAATGACGCCAAACTTGCCGGCGAAACCATGAAGGAGTTGCTTAAACTCGATAGCCTGGAGCCAGGGTTTGTTGTCGGAATACGCGCGCTCCGCCCAAGCGCCATTTCCACCACATTGCAACTGGCGCAGGTGTCAATTTATGGAAAGGAAAACTATCTGGGAACTTTAGCGCTTTCAGAGAAAGGCACATTTGTAATTGGCGAAGACCCCTGGGTGCGCGATGATCTGTTCAATTACTCTGAAGACCAGCAAAATAAGGGGCCAATTCGCCAATACCGATTACTTGACGCAATTTACAGTACGGCCGCGCGAAATAAAATATCGACCGGCATCATAGGTGAAACAATCCAGCTGATGTCCCGCACCCATGATCTCAATGCTTTTGCTGAACCTGATGACCGGTTGATCATTATTTATTCCAAACAACCCCGTGATGCCGCTAAAAATGCCGGGCGGGTTCTATATGTTGGCGTTCAGGGCGCAAATAAAAATCTCGAATGTTACTCTTTCCGGCTGAAGCGATCATCCACATATAAATGTGTATCAGGCAAGGATCAGGTGCAATCGGTGACAATACGAAACGGCATGCTGACCCCGGTAAATGGTGTTTTGACCTCACGGTTTGGTCCGCGCATGCATCCGGTTTTAAAGACAGTTCGCATTCATAAAGGTGTGGATTGGGCGGCCCCAGTTGGCACGCCGGTTTATGCGGCGTTCAGTGGCAAAATCAATTTTGCAGGTGTTGCCGGATCCTATGGCAATCTGGTTAAGATCAGCCATGCAGGTGGCAAGGAAACCCGATATGCCCATATGAATAAATTTGCCTCGGGCGCCAAGAAGGGACGGAAAGTCAAAGCCGGCGATATTATTGGTTATGTGGGAACAACCGGTCGCTCCACCGGGCCGCATTTGCATTTTGAAGTCTATCGCGGTAAGCGCGCGGTCGATCCATTGGGTAGTGGCGTTGCCGTCGCGTCGGGCGGCGGAAAGTCGGCAGATGTGCTGGTTGATCGGATAATACGCATTGAAAGCGGCGGGCGAGCTGATGCGAAAAACCCGCTCTCATCCGCAACCGGCCTTGCTCAGTTTATCTCCTCCACCTGGTTAAAGATGATCAATCGTTATCGTCCAGACCTTGCAAAGTCGCTCTCACGCAAGGAAATTTTAGATCTTCGATTTGATCCGACTATTTCGCGTGAAATGTTGTATAAATTTACCTACGAAAATCAGGCTTATCTTCGCGCCCGTGGCCACACGATTACGCCCGGTAGATTGTATCTGGCGCATTTCCTGGGGTCGGAAGGCGCAAACATAGCGATTAGAGCGCCTTTGGAATCCTCCGTTGCCGAAATAATGGGGAGCGCTGTCGTTGGTGCCAATCCGTTCCTTAAGGGATGGGATATTGCAAAGTTGCAAAATTGGGCTGAGCGCAAAATGAGCAAACGTGGCAAGCGGGTGAAGTTTGCAAAATCGGTTACCAAAAAGAAGGTAATTCGCGTATCAGCCGCTTTCAAACGTTATAAGGCAGCGGTGGAAAATCTTGTCCGTTCGGTCAAGGCCGTTTTGTAAGTGGTGGTGAATGGCGTTGGAAAATTGCCGGTATCTTCGACTTATACACATCACAAAATCTTCTGCTACAACTTACCTTGAGGTGAACATCACGCTGTGTTACAGTTTGAGACATAGTCTCTAATTGTGAGAATATTGTGCATCTGGATCGCCTTCTTTCAATATTGGAAATGGTTGCCGTCGCAGGGCGACCGATAGTGGCAGCCGACATTTGTAAGTCGATGAATTTGCCCCGCCCAACTTGTTACCGGCTGCTGCAAACGCTGATCAAACACAAATTGATTGAAGATGTTGAGGATACTTCACGCTTTATTATTGGCGAGCGGCTCATTCGCATGGCATTGCTTGGCAAATCTGATGTGGACGTTCGTCGTGTTTCAGCAACATTATTGAAATCTGCAGCGGTAAAATTTGGCGAGACCGTATTTCTGGCGCGTTTTCGCAATGGTGTTGTCGAGATCATTCATGTGGAAACACCTGACGATCCAAACCGGGATTATATTCATCCGGGAATGGGAGAGCGACCCATGCATGCGTGCAGTTGCTCCAAGGCAATCGCTGCATTTTGTGATGATGAGTTTCAGACTGAAATTCTAAATGGCTCGTTGAGACAATATACCGAGTATACAAAAACCAGCAAAAAAGCCTTGCGCGCCGAATTCGCCCGGATAGTGCAGCAGGGCTATGCTGAATGTAATCAGGAACTGGATATGGGCGTGGCCAGTGTTGCGGCCCCCGTTACGATTGGCAATGTCGGCGCAACCTTTAGTGTGGGCGCGGTGGGGCCAATCCGGCGTTTTACAATTACATATAGAAAACAAATTGGTGAGGAATTAATTCAGATTTCA
>Ga0256839_1002934_pt1 | contig 18265 bp, 18 predicted proteins | sample 354166metaG_FD_185968 | JGI IMG/M metagenome (GOLD analysis project Ga0256839, IMG submission 185968) | Hydrothermal vent microbial communities from Mid Atlantic Ridge, Atlantic Ocean - 354-166 | ecosystem: Environmental > Aquatic > Marine > Hydrothermal vents | place: Atlantic Ocean: Mid... | reverse complement strand
TTTTGGGAGAAAAAATGACCTTAACGATAGACAGTAGAAATATAAGCCTTGAAGAAATTATATCGGCAACAGATATAGTTATTTCAGAAGATAAAGCATTTAAACAGACGATAGCAGAAGCACATGACTTTTTAATGGAACAAATAAAAACCAAACCTATTTATGGTATTACTACAGGGTATGGTGCAAGTGGTAAGAACTATGTCTCTTATGAAGACAGTCAAACCTTACAAAAAAACTTGTTTCGATTTCATGGCTGTGGGGTAGGTGTTAACTTAAGTGAAAAGGTATGTCGCTATTCAGTGATAATGCGTACAGTTTCTTTAAGTAAAGGACGATCTGCTGTGAGTATGGAATTACTGCATCGTTTGGAACTGTTAATACAAAAAGACATCATACCTGTCATACCCTCACAAGGCTCAGTTGGGGCAAGTGGTGATTTGACACCACTTTCTTACATCGCAGCAGTTATTGCAGGTGAACGTGAAGTGTATTATAAAAATGAAATCCGTGATGTGGCTGAGGTGTATGCTGAATTAGGTATTGAGGCTTATGTGTTTAAGCCAAAAGAAGCCTTGGCAATCATGAATGGAACTACTATCATGAGTGCGATAGCTCTTGATGGGTTAGAGGCATTTGAAGTTATCTTGGACTCTATGGAGTCTTATGTGGCTGGGATGTTTGAAGTCTTATTGGGAGATGATACACCAGTGTCAGATTTTGTACATGACTCTAAACCATTTTTAGGTCAAATGGCGTCTGCGAAAAACATACAGCATAAGATATCTAGCTCAAAGCTAACCCATGGGAGAGACGACAGATACACAAAGTTTTTTGAAGACAATGATTTAAATATACAAGACAATTACTCTATGCGGTGTGCTCCTCAAGTATTGGGCGTGATTAGAGATAATCTGAGTATTGCCAAAAACTGGATAGAAACTGAAATAAATTCTGTGAACGATAACCCTCTTATAGATGGAAAAAATAAAAAGATATACACTTCAGGTAATTTCTATGGAGGGTATGTCGCACATGCCATGGATACGATGAAAATTTGTGCTGCAAACTTGGCAGATTTGTTAGATAAAGAGTTTGCTTTACTTGTAGACCATAAGTTCAATAGGGGGTTGGGGGAAAATTTGAAGTTGGCACCTGAGTCTTATTATCATGGATTTAAAGCGATGCAAATCACCCTTAGTTCACTCAGTGCAGATGTGATTAAGAATACCACAGCGGCTTCCATACATTCAAGACCTACTGAGTCATTAAACCAAGATAAGGTTTCCATGGGAACTACTGCTGCAAATGATTTTGCTAAAATGATACCCGAGCTACATAATATGCTTTCCATCGCATTTATAGGTATGGCACAAGCAGTAGATATACGAGGAGAAGAAAAAGTTTCATCCCATCTTAAAGCTATTTTTGATGAAACTAGGCAAATAGTAGAGCCTTTACGTGAGGACAGGAGAATGGATATAGATATTCAAAATATGAAGGTATTATTGATGCAGAAGAAGTTTGTATAAGATGCAAATGTTAAAAGTATTAGTCACGGGAGCAACAGGCTCCATAGGCACTGCGATTGTCCAAGAGTTTGCTAAGCAAGGATATTATGTTTATATTCATTACTATCAAAACAAAACTAAAGCAGATTCTCTTTTAAAGGATATAGAGTATGGGGCACTTATTCAATTTGATATGCAAAATAAAGAAGAGATAAAAGCATCATTAGAAGGCTTAGAAGTGGATGTTCTTGTCAATAACGCGGGTATCATTAAAGACAGTCTATTTTTCTTTATGGAAGAGAGTGATTGGGAAGAGGTAATCAATACGAACTTGAATGCACCTTTTTATATTACAAAACTCATAAGTAAAAATATGATTCGTAGTAAAAAAGGAAGTATCGTTAATGTTGCCTCTATCTCGGGGCTTGTTGGCAATGCTGGACAAGCGAATTATGCAGCATCTAAAGGAGGGGTTATCTCACTTACTAAGACGTTAGCTATAGAGCTTGGTCGTTATAATATAAGAGTAAATGCCTTAGCCCCTGGTATCATTGAATCAGAAATGATGGAAAATATCCCCCATCAAAAAGAGTTGAAAAAGATGATTCCTCTACAGCGTTTTGGTCGTGCTGAGGAAGTCGCCAAATGTGCTTACTTCATAGGACATGATGCAACATATGTGAGTGGGGAAGTTCTGAATATTTCTGGAGCAATGGTAAGATAGAAAGAATGAATTTAATTTTTTCTATCCTTTATGCACCGTTTGTTTTTATGTTGTTAAAGTATTATGATGTAAAAATGGTTTCTATTATTATTTTTAGTATAAGTATAGTCTGGTTTTTTATACTGAAAGACAAAAAAGATATTTCTGTACTTTTTCCTTTATTTTATGCAGCCATTGCAATGTTTGCTTTTTTTTCTAAAGCTTTTCTAGTCTTAAAGACTATACCTCTTTTTATAGCATTGTTTTTTTCAGGTGTGATACTTGTATCTTATTTTCAAAAAAAATCTATGATTTTAGATTTTGCGCAGAAGATGACTAAAAACCCTATAGGAGAAGAGGAAAAAGAGTATATCCATCAATCTAGTATTTTTTGGTTTTTTGTGAGTCTTATAAATGTTTGTATACATTTTTCTTTTTATATGAGTACAAATCTTGATTTTTGGTTATTTTATAGTTCTGTAGGTTGGTACTTTTTATTTATCTTTGCAGGAATATTCCAATTCTTACATAGACGGTTTGTTTTTTTGAGGAGAGAAAATGCTTAAATATATTTTACTCTTAGTACTCTTTACCTTTACATTATATGCAAAAACGATACAGTTTTCTGAAGAGAAATATTTTGAATCCTTAGAAATGACATTTTATAAAAAAGGAAAAATTACTTTTTTAAAAGATAAAATCGAAGTCATCTATGAAAATGACAACACTGTTTTAACCTATAGTAATAACTTACTCATTAAGCAGAAAGGATTGGATAAAATAGAGGTAGATTTACGAACGAAACCAGCTATTAAAATGTTTTTTGTGTTATTTGAAGCTATTTATTTTGATAAAAAAAAGATACTTCAAGCGTATTTTACAGCAAAGACAGACAAGGGTGTGACAACGTTAAGACCAAATAAAAACATAGCTGCATATATACATAGTGTACACTATAAAAAACAAAATAAATATTTAGAGTTTTTAAAAATACATATGCGTAACAATGATAGGATATTGATTGAAGAAACCTATTAGATATCTTAACTTTTTTCTTTTTGTTATTTCTTTAGCTGTGCTTGTAGCATTGCAAAGCTATACACACTTTTCTACTTCTTTATTTTCAGTTTTACCTCAGAGTGATGCAAAAAAAATGATTGAAGGTTTCCAAAAAACACAAAATTCTCAGACGCTCTTGGTGTCAGTCAAAGGTTTTGATGAGTCTGCCTTAGAACGAATACAACAAATAGAGATAAAGTTAGATTCTTTAGAGTCTGTATCTCTTAAAGTAAAGGCTAGAAATCATGTCCTAGCGGCACACCACAATGCAAACAAACTTATGATACAAGATGTAAATGTAACAAAACTTACTACAATTGATGTTGCCAAAACACTCAAAAGTCTTTACCATGAAATGACATCTTCTTTTTTCCCTGTTATTATAGATAAAATTGATCCGTTTAAAGTTTTAATTTCTAAAACCCCTATCGAGATACACAGTAAAAATGGACATGCCATCTTTGGCGATTATGGATATATAAGTTATTTTACGTTAGAAACTAAAAGTTTGAAAGATCATAAAAAAGTATATAGCGAGATTCATAACACACTGCGTGATGCAAAAAAGGTACAGTTTTTTAGCCCACTCTTTTATTATGTGGAAAATTCAGAAGCTATACGGTCTGATGTACAGAATATTATGGCTCTTGCGTTTATTGTTTTACTTTTGTTATATATTGTGATATTAAAAGATGTTTTATTGCTGACCCATACAGTTATTACCTTAGCAACTTCTGCTATGCTTGCTACAGTCGTCCTTTCACAGATGTATGAGCAAATTTCTATTTTTGTCTTTGTCTTTGGTGTGTCTATAAGTACAGTTGCTATTGATTATATGTTTCATCATTATTTGCATGGTTATTATAGGCAAGAAGACGGTAAAGAACAGAGTGAAAAAATGAAGTTCAATAGGGAAGTATTGTTTGGATTTTTAACAACATTTTTTGCTTTTTTCATTTTAAGTTTTACTTCTTTTTTACTTATTAAGCAAATTGCATTTTTTGCTATGGTATCACTTTTTATTTCTTATATACATTTTGCATTTCTTTATCCTAAAATAGGATTTAAAACATTTATTTTTACAGAGAAGAAAAATAAAAAAGTCACTTGTTCCATATCTTCTAATATCTTTTTATCTATTTCGCTCGTTTTGATACTAGCATCAAGTATGTGGGTGCATTTTGATTTTAATTTAAAAAATCTAGATTATGATAATCAAACATTAAAAAAAACAGAACACTTTTTTGAGTCTAAACATACTTCACATAAAAATGTTCCATTTTCCATCAAAGCAGATACCATTGATGATTTAATTACCAAGAGTAAAATACTACAGAGAGAAATACCTACTACGAGAGTATCTTTAGCTTCATTAATGAGTAGCATATCTTATGAAAATAATAAAGAGTTATTTGCACAAAGGCATCCATTAAAATTAGCACTACAAAAAGAAGCCCATAAGCTAGGTTTTAAAAAAGGATATTTTGAGGATGCGTATACTGCAGAAAAGCCATTTACTACGTATACGAAAGAACAAATCAAAAGTTATGGTATAGAAATATTAAAGCTAAATGACGATTTTATCACCTTTGGCATAGTGCATGAAGCACATTATAAAGAAGTCTTAGCATATGACTTTGTTAAAAGTTTAAGCATCAAAGAACACTTTGAATTATTGATGCAAGAGTCGGTAAAAGATATCGGTATATTAGGGATTTTAGTGATTGTGATGATATTCATTATGTTTTTTATACTAGCAGGCAATAAATTTGTCTATGCTACGATATTTCTACTATTTCCTATCGCATTGATAAGTGTATATGCTTACTTTTTTAGCATCAATTTATTACATCTTTTTATGCTTTTTATTATTTTAGCCATAGCTATAGACTATGCTATATATATGGTGACAGATAGTAATATACGCACTAAAAAAGCCATAAGTTATTCTTTAGTGAGTACCTTCTCAGGCTTTGGTGTGCTTGTGTTTAGCCAGATAAATGCACTGTTTTCGCTAGGTATTATAGCTATTATAGGTATAGGGGCTATCTCTGTGTTATTATTATGTATGAAGGAAGTATAACGTGTATTTAAGTGTTTTAAACGATAGTGGGAAAGTAACAAAATACCATATAGCTAAAGATGAATTTGTAAATGTGAAACTTCAAGGACATGTGGGCTATATAGGCACACAATCTAAAGAGTCTAATGCATTAAATCTGTTAAAGGCATATTACTCTGAATCAAAAGCCATCTTACTTGATGAAACAAATAAAGTGATAGTGGAACAGTTGCACGCTTTGAATGTGTCAGAGTTTTCTCAAAAGAGTAAAGAAAAAACGATTTTTGATAACAAAGATTTTTTTCTTATGTATTATACGAGTGGGAGTACAGGTATACCTGTGGGAGCGTTAAAGTCGAAAAAAAATATAGAATCAGAAGTACATACTTTAACGAAACTACTAGAGCCATATAGTATTAAAAAAGTTATTGTTACTGTGCCTTTTATACACTTATATGGAACACTATTTGGCTTGTTTTATCCACTTTTAAATGGTATAGACATACTCTTTAAAGAGCATTTTTTACCACACGATTTACTGGATTTAATAGAACAACATACTATGGTAGTTACAACCCCACTTTATATCAAGGCACTCAATAAAATAGAAGAAGGTAAAAACCTTAGACAATCACTTTTTATTTCATCAACTGCACCATTAGATGATGTAAGTATAGAACAGTTTACTATCAAGTATCATACAGATATTATGCAAATATTTGGTTCTACAGAGACAGGAGGTATTGCATATAAAGTAAATAAGGATGCATTATGGAAGCCATTTGAAGGGGTAAACTTGAGTGTTAATGTTGAAGAAGAATTAAGTGTATCTTCACCTTTTGTTTCTAGTTCTTTGTATAAAGAAAAATTTATTCAAACACATGGGAGTATACAAACATTTGACTATGTTACATTAGAACAATCTGGGTTTAAACTTTTAGGACGAAGTTCTAAAATCTTTAAATTGGCAGGAAAACGTTATTCAACTATACAAATAGAAAATATTTTGGAAGAGATTGAAGGGATTTCTAAAGCGTTGGTTTTTGTTGAGTTGGCAAAAGATTCATTACGTGGGGAATATATAGATATTACATTAGAGAGCAAAAAAAACTTCTCAACAAAAGAGATAAAAAAAATATTACAAAACAACTTATCTAATTTAAAATTTTCTATTGTGTTAAATATTGTAGAGGAAATTCCTGTCAATAAAATAGGAAAAAAATTACGCTTGGAGTAAAGAAATTATATAAGTGTTACTTTTTCTAAACCCATTAAAATAAGAGAAGCCAAAAGTCCCCCCGCAAATCCTGCCAATACATCATCAAACATCACACCCATGCCCCCTTTGAGTTCTCTGTCAATCCAGCCTATGGTTGAAGGTTTCCAAATGTCAAAAAGGCGAAAGGCTGCAAAACTAAATACGATTGCAAGTAGCTCGGCATAGGCATAAGGCATAGTAGTGGCGGTTGAATAGGCAATCATTAAACTCAGCCACATACCCACTGCTTCATCAATCACAATATGTTGTGGGTCATGCAATCCTGTACTTTTTTCGTATTTATTAATTTCAAATATACCTATGACCGTAATGGCCATGGTAAGTGTAAAGAGTACCTCAATACCAAGGTAATAAAGCACAGCTAAGCCCACAGGAAGAGAAGCTAACGTACCTACTGTACCAGGAGCTTTAGGGCTTAGTCCTGATCCTAAGAAAGTAAGAAAAAGTTTTTGTAGATTCATTTTTATTCCTTTAGTATATCTATGTGAGTGATGAAGTCTGATAGAGTCCAATGAGTTTAAGGTAAAATTGTTCTTCACTGAGATTTTCGAGTAATCCTGTATTTGGCATAAGTGAATCATGAATTTTTTGTAAACCTTCAAATCTTTCAGGAAATAGTGCAGCCAAAATACTTGCTGAGACTTCTTTACGCACTAAAATGGGAGGCGGTACCAGTCCTGATTTGATTAGTTTCATAATAGACTCAGAATGATAATGAATATGATGGTGCTGTCCATGCGGGCAATTGGTGGTACTTACCAATGTTTTACAGGTATCACAATAGACATATTCATCTACTGTTTTAATGTCAATATCGATATTTTTACAGTGATCAAAAATAGTAGAGAGTCTATTTTTATCATAAAAAAGACCCAAGCCATGATGGTTTTTCCCTATAACTAGCTGTTGACAACCATAGTTTTTTACTAAGTTAGCTTCTAAAATAAGCTTATTCTGTCCTGCAAAAATATAGCTATTTTCAAAGGGAATAATAAGTATTTTATTTCTAGGGATATAATTATCTATAAATGCGTTGAGTGCATTGTAACGGATCTCATATTGTAGTGTATCTAGTGAAAAAGGTTTCCTTAAAAAGATAACCAATAAATCAGAGTCAGATATAGCTTGACGGATCATTCTCTCATGGGCACGGTTGAGAGGGTTTGCTGTTAGCATCATGGATGAGACAAATGTGGCACCTGTTGTTTGAATCATCTCTTTGATACGTCTTTTATTGTCTTCCAGTATAGGGTAGTTAACGTGTAAGTCGCCACATACTGCAAGCTTACCTAGACGTGCAAGTATGTTTTTAACTCCTGGATGTGAGGGGTCTGTTGTACCATAAATATTATGAAGACGTTTTTCAAAGTTTATCGGAAAGGTTTCATCTACGATGATTTCACCTACTTTATTGCCTTCACAAAAAAGGTCAACCGTTTCACCCTTTACAAGTGTTTTTAGAATAGCATCATTTTTCTTACCATTGGGAGCCAAGACAAATGCAAAAGGGAAGGGTACACCTTTGTATACTTTTTTTTCATTGACTTCCTTGGCCTCTAGTTTATTCATTAGTCTATCAATAGGAGCCATGAGCCCAGCTTGCATGAGTGCTAAAGTAGAGAGTGCTTCTGTATCGATATAAAGTGATTTTCTTGTCGACATTCTAAATCCTTCTTAGGGTGAACAGGTTATTTCTTTTTAAAGAGATCAAATTTTCTTCTTTTTTCCCAAAGGCTTTTTCTTGAAATACCTAGTTTTTTAGAAAGCTCTGTATCTGGAAACTTGTATTGAAAAGAATTGACAATAAATTTGACATAATCATCAATGGTTAAAATTTCATTTTGATCGTAAAGTTTTGAATCTGTATTTAGTGTGATAGTGTTAAATTCACATTCAAGCTCAGAAGTACTACAAAGTATGAAGTCGTACTTCGTAATAAGGGTCAATAAATACTCTTTATCTGCTTTTTTAAGCGTGTGTATTTCTGTAATATAAAGTAAAGAATCATTGGGGCTTTTTAATATCTTTTCTTTCCATGTCTTTTCACTCAGGGGCACAAAGGTTAGAAGCTTATCGTTTTCTTTTGCATACTCAAAAACTACTTTATCAATGAGCCTTTGATAGTTTGTTTCTATGACAAGCGGTGTATGTATAGTATCTATAGGAACATCTATAATGATTTCTTTTAGAAGGTTATCCATATATTCTTGATAGAATTCGGTTTTCTTTTTTAGTTCTTGAAACTCTTGGTAGTGGGCTATTTTACGAATGAGTTCTTCTATCATAAATGGTTTTACAATGTAATCTCTGGCACCAAGTTTCAAGGGAATACTTACCGTGTCATTATTGATGTAATTCACCATTAATATAATGATTTTATCTTTACAGGCTTTAATCAACTGATCCGTATTTTGACCTGGCATATTGGTTGAGAGTAAATACACATCGCCATTTGTTTTCATCGCTTCTTTCGTTGAGCTATATATTTCAGTTTCAAAGTTATGTTCACTTAATTTTGAGGCAATGCTTTGTGCCAGATGAAGTTCGTTTTCTACAATGATTATTTTCATAATGTTTTCCAGTTTGTGTAAGTTAAATTTGCTACTGTATGCACAGTCACACCTTCTTTTCGTCCTATAAACCCTAATGCTTCAGAAGTACTAGCTTTGATGTTGATAAGACTTTTTCTTATACCTAAAAGCGAAGAGAGTGATGCTCTCATCTCTTGCTTAAAGGGAAGAAGTTTTGGCACTTCTGCCATAATAGTCATATCAACATTGCCAATACTAAAACCAAAAGCATGAATACGTTTTACTGTATCACGAAGAAGTACTTTTGAATCAGCCCCTGCATACGTAGCATCTGTATCGGGGTAAAGTTCACCAATGTCACCCATGCCAGCTGCCCCTAAAAGAGCATCGATTAAAGCATGTATAGCAACATCTCCATCACTATGTGCTTTAAATCCATAAGGAACATCTATAGGTACACCACAAAGGAACATTTTTTTACCTTCTTCAAAAGGGTGCGTATCGATGCCAAAACCTGTGAGTGTTTTAGGGCTAGGTGCTTTTAGACATGTTACTTTTTGCAAGTCTTCTAGGGTTGTAAGTTTGTGTGCTTTTGTGGAACCTTCAACAAAGTGTACTTTTTCACCTAAGGAAGCGATGGCTGAAGAGTCATCTGTAAAGAGTGTTTCTGTTTGTAATGCTTTTTTTAGTAAATCTGTACGAGAAAGTTGAGGGGTTTGTATCATGTGTGTTTTTTCTCTATCTATAGGGTTACCATTAAAATAGAGTGTATCTGTCACAGGAAGTGTGGGGACTATGCACGAAGCTTCATTTTGTGCAGAGAGTATACGCGTTATCATTTCACTGGGTACACAACATCGTGCTATGTCTGATACGAGAACATAGTCTGAGTTTACATTTTGAAGCGCATGACTTAAAGAAGCTTGTCTACTGTTACCACCTTGCACATATGTATAGTCTGCAAAGTTTTTCATTTCTCTTATTTCATCAGATGTTGAGACAATAATAATGTCATTAAAGGTAGCAGAATGTTCAAAGTGTTTTGCTACATGTAGCCACAGGGGAGACTCTTGCGTGTAAATCCATTGCTTCTTAACATTTGTTTTAAAGCGTGATGAACTTCCAGCACCCAAAAGTATCAAAGTCGTATTTGACAAATTAACCCCTATTGTAATATTTATCTGTAACAATTAGTAACGAATTATACATAAAAAAGCTTCATAACTACTTTAAATAAGAGTTTTTTACTCTTATTTCATAGGATATTATCTAAATTTAAACCTCATTTAAGATTTTGGTGGTATAACTGCTTATAACTAAAAACGAAGGATACATAATGACAGAACAAAATGTATTAGATGCATTAAAAAATGTAACGTACCCAGGATTTACGAAAGACATCGTGACTTTTGGATTTGTAAAAGATATAGTTGTTGAAAATACAACTGTAGGGATAATGCTAGATATTACATCATCCGCAGATGAAGTAAAGAATGAGCTTATAGAAAAAGGAACAGCTGAGCTTAAAAAAGCTGGATTTGAAGAAATCCATGTAAACATTAATGCTCCACAGGCTCCAAGACAGATGTCAAACTCAGTATCTGGAAAAAACATTGCTCCACATATTAAGAACTTTGTTATGGTTAGTTCTGGTAAAGGTGGGGTTGGTAAATCTACTACTTCTGTAAACTTGGCTATCTCTCTTGCAATGCAAGGTAAAAAAGTTGGTTTATTGGATGCAGATATCTATGGTCCAAATATCCCTCGGATGATGGGTGTAGATGGTCAAAAACCAGAAGTACAAGGAAACAAACTTTCTCCACTTAAGGCATATGGTGTTGAAATCATGTCTATGGGTTCTATTATGGAAGAGGGTAAAGCACTTATCTGGAGAGGGTCTATGATTATGAAAGCCATAGAACAATTCTTAAGAGACATTATGTGGTCAGAACTAGATGTACTTGTGATAGACATGCCTCCAGGAACTGGTGATGCACAGCTTTCACTAGCACAGTCAGTACCAATTACTGCAGGTATTACGGTGACTACACCTCAAGAAGTATCACTTGATGATAGTAGACGTTCATTAAACATGTTTAAAAAACTTGATATCCCTACAGCGGGTATCATAGAAAATATGTCAGGGTTTATCTGTCCTTCATGTGATGAAGAGTCAGACATCTTTGGTATGGGTACTACACTTCCAGTAGCAGAAGAGTTCAACACAGAACTCATCGCACGCATACCTATAGAGCCAGCTATTAGAATAGGTGGTGATACAGGTATGCCAATAGCGTATCATAAACCAGACTCTGAGACAGGTAAACGTTACCAAGAAGCAGCAGTTAAGCTATGGGAATTCATAGAAAAAGTAAATGCAGAAGACTTAGCAGGAAATGCAGGTGTACAACCTACAACTCCTCCAGGGGTTAGTGCTTGTAGTACAGGTGGAGCAGCTGCGGCTACTCCGGCTAGAGCTACTGAAGGTTCACCGACTCCTGTTGAGAATACAGAAGGGATTAAGATGGCTAAGAAGCCAGCGTCAGATGAGAGTTGCGGCACAGGCTGCGGCTGCCACTAAATCATCTCATTTCACTATATATTTGACCGAATTGCTTCGTTGTGTTCGGTCATGTACTATCCGTACACTCCCTCTCTCCACTCACGCAATTCAACCAAATCTATAGCAAACTGAGAAGATTTAGGATTTTTATATGTTTTTAAATATGAGATTCTTCGTTCCATACCAACCTTCAAAACAAATCTAACAACAACTAAAAAGAAACTTTGTTTGCACAGTCAAAATTAGAAATGAAGATATAAAAGCTTTACTTCTTCTCTTGACTTGCTTTTGCACCAGTGATAAACTGTTCAAAGTTTTTTACATAGTTGTCGAAGTTTTCTTCTAACATATGTTTATATTGAGTAGTGAAAAAATCTATGACTTCTTCTTTTTCTACCTTCATTTCTTCTGCACTTTTAAATCCCATGGCGGTTATCCATGCATTAAAACGTGATGAGGCGAACATGAGTGAGTTTGTGGCATCTGCTGGAGGGCAGGTATCGTCTATGTGGCTGTTGGCTAGTTGTATGTGTGCATCTGCACGTTTGTAGAAGTTTCCATCTATAGGTGTTTTGTTTTCGTCTGACATGGTTGTGTCCTTATTTTTTTAGTATTGTACATTTTTTTGGCTATAATTGCGAATATATAAATAAACAGGAATACATAATGACAGACGCAGAAAAGCTTAAAAATTTACTCGAACTAGAAATCATCCCAGACTTAGAAGCAGCTATAGATGAGCTTTTTTCTACTATAGATAAAGCTAAAATGGCGTCCATAGCTCAAAAAGAAGACCTTGAAGAGATGCGTGAGATGCGTACAGAATGTTTTGCTATCGTAGAAGAGCTGGGGCGTGATGAGCTAGATGAAGATGAGATAAATGAACTTTTGGCTGAACTGGTAGATATGAAAACAGAGTAGGGTCGATGCAATCGACCACAGACTCTTAACATTATAGGCGTTTTTTCATTTGTGTAATCCTAACGACTGAATATAGTCAATAAATTTCCGTTAGGTAATTTATTGACTACTATGTATTGCTAGATACTTTCTGTTTTCGAGTTTAGACCTTGAAGTTTTTCAGATAACCACATCTTGATAACAGCTTGTCTACTGACACCAATATGTTTGGCTTCTCTATCTAAAGACTGTACCATCCAAACAGGAAAGTCAATGTTTACCCTTTTTGGTTCTTCGTTTATCATTCTGATTTTTGATGTGTCAAAATACTCTAAAATATCATCTTGATTATCATCAAATTTTTTATCTAGCTCTGATGCTTTCATAAAGTTTTTTCTCCTTTTCTCTTGATCTTCGAACTGAAATAATTCTAACATTTGTTTCTCTATATGTAATTATTGCAGTGTAGCTTTTTAAATTTATTTGACCTAAGACTAAAAACCTATGCTCATCTTCACCCTGTGGAGATGGTATTTCAAAAGAGTATGGGTCATTCCATAACTCTTTTGCATGATTAAAATCAATACCATGTTTTGATTTATTAATAAGGCTTTTGTTTTCATAAAATTCAAATATCATGCTAAAATTATACCATAATTATAATCTTTTTGGAACTATAGGGAAGGTTTTTTTGTGTAACGCCTTGCTAAAGGGCTTGCCGTATTAAAAGTTTGAACTCTAAACTAGCACAAACTCAAACGAAACTAAATTGCTTCGTTAGAAGCCCTGCTTACGGCAAGTCCGTTTTTGAGCAACTTGTTAGGTTTTCATTATAAAGTTCGGTTTACTAAACTAAGTTTACCTTGGAGGGTATTCTGAAATTACATTTTTTTTAGCTTTTTTAAATAATTCATTTGTCCATATTTGCGGGTTAAAGATTAAGGAACTTTCTTCACTTTTATTTATAAAACTAATTTGAACCATCCCAGTATGTGCAGATGGAACAGGCCAGTTCTCACTTGGAGTATTAGGATGAAGGTAAGGTTCGATTTTTTTATATAACTGTTCGGTATTAAATAATCCTTTTTTGATAATGCTATGTTTTATAATAGTGTTGTAGTACAGGAAAGTATCACCATTTTTAAAAACACGTAAGTTGGTGCCACCCATAGGAAACGATATGATAATAGTTTCTATTTCACTTGTAGTATCACGACAACTCACTTGCATGAATAAAAATGACACAATTATTAAATACCCAATAACTCTTTTCATATTTAAACCCATAATAAATGTGTTGTAGTCTTTCTATTTTCTTTGAACCTAGCCATAATTCACTTTTTCCAATCCAATTTGTTCCTTGTAATTCTTCAATCCCTTCCCCGTTTTGCCACTTTGTATGAGAAGACAATATCCGTAAAGGCTTGTACCTTATGCTTTTTCGTCGCAGACACCTAACTATTTATTCAAGAAACATTATAGGAATTATAGACTTAAAACCTAAAATAAAAGGACACTGTATATGTCAATTTTGTAGATTACACCAACATGGTATCCACTTAAAGAAGATGGATATAATATTTCCAAGATTTCTTAAACCACTAAAAAGTCAAGGAGAATAACATGTTGGCGAGTAATATTTTAACGTATAGTGACTTTCTCAAAGATTCAAAAGCCTTTAGAGATTAGAAAAGCGATGGTAGCTAGATATAGAGAGCTAAAATCCATCACAGCAGTAGCCTTAGAGTTCAATACCACACGTAAAACAGTACGTAAATGGGTAACAAGATTTAAAGGGATGGTTTACCTATGTACCAGTACACAGCAAGAGATTTAAAGACTGGTGCGTTGTTTGTTTCTCTTGCACATGAGCATACTAGACATAATTCTTCTATCTTTGTAGATATGTTACTTACTCACTTGAAGAGGTTTGATGTCGTTCCTAGAACCATACAAACAGACAATGGCACAGAGTTTGTTAATACACGTGATGCACTAGCCGATACCCTATTCAAACAAGTCGTACGTCGCAATGGCATCACAAGACACAAAACCATCCCACCAGGGGCTAAGACTTTGCAGAGTGAGGTTGAGACTTCTCATTGGATTATTGAGAAAGAGCTGTATGATTATGTAGATGCACCTAATGTTGGTAATCTTATGAAGAAAATGAGAGCCTATCAATGGGGATTTAACACGCTTAGAAAGAACGGTTATAGAGGTAACATTACTCCTCTTGAATCACTGAGAAATGAGCATAACCAAAACTATGCTACACTTCCTAAAGAAATTATGGATTTCCCATCTTGTATTCTTGATAAAAAGTTCAATCAGTTTATTAAGGGTGGGTACCATGTTGGTTTAGTGACCACATGCTAAGTTTGAGACCAAGTGGCAATTCTTGTTTCCTATGCGAAATGTAGCTAAAGACCCAAGAAGCGAAGTAATACGCAGACATCACTTACATGAAAAGACTTTGGGACGAAACATAAAACAAGCAGCTACTAAAGCAAATGTTCATAAACGTGTGACATCACATATATTTAGACACTCTTATGCAACACATCTTTTGCAAAGCGGTATAGACTTGAAAAGTATTCAAGAATTGCTAGGGCATAAATCTGTAGAGACAACAATGGTATATACTCACGTGGTGGCAGAGATGAATAAGGGTAGGGTGCTTAGTCCTTTAGATATGTAAATATTCATCCATAGAATTGTTTCGCTATAGTAGAAGAGCTGGGGCGTGATGAGCTGGAAGAGGATGAGATAGATGAACTTCTTGTAGAACTAGTAGATATGAAAACGCAAGAAGGTTAATTCTTTCTGTTTTTTCATAGATATATTTTCTTTCTCTTCTTTTAAGACGCTTTTTATCTTTTTTATATTATATTGACTCTATCAAACCTCTCGGGGCGCTGGTATCTTTACAAAAGGATGCTAGGCTGAGATAAGCAGAAATGCTAGTCCCGTTGAACTTGAACTGGTTAAGACCAGCGTAAGGAAGAGATTGTGATTCTACAACAAGTGGATAACTTGATTATTTACAAGATAATGAGATTATCCACTTACTTCGTATAACACTTCTCTCTTTTCGTATATTATTTATGAAAGAGAATTATTATGACAAAAGCATTCAAAGACAAATTTAGCACTTCAAACGATGAGCTCACAAGAGAACCATTTCCTGCATCTACTAAAGTATATTTAGAAGGAAGCATTCACAAGGATATTCGTGTACCTGTAAGAGAGATACTTCTTGGTAACGAAACAAAACTACGTGTATACGATACGTCTGGACCTTACACCGACCCTACAGTAGAGATAAATGTAGACGAAGGTATCCCAGGTATACGTAAAGAGTGGATAACAGGACGTGGTGATGTAGAAGAGTACAAAGGTCGCATCATGGCACCTGTGGACAATGGATATTCTACAGATGAGCAACTAGACTTTGTAACTGCGGGAGCTAAAGGGCTTGTGCGTACACCGCTTCGTGCCAGAAAAGATGAAAATGGAAAGGGTAAAAATGTTACCCAAATGTGGTATGCACGTCAAGGTATCATCACCCCTGAGATGGAGTTCATCGCATTAAGAGAAAACCAAGATGCAGCCATGAGAGAAGAGTACCTTATGGATGAAGAGCGTGAGGCAAGACTTAAAGGTGAAAACTTTGGAGCAAACTTACCAGAGCAAATTACACCAGAATTTGTACGTAAAGAAGTAGCAGAAGGTCGTGCAGTTATCCCATGTAACATCAACCACCCAGAAGTTGAACCTATGATTATAGGACGTAACTTCTTAGTAAAAGTAAATGCAAATATCGGTAACTCGGCTACTACTTCAAGCATCGCAGAAGAAGTGGAAAAAATGGTATGGTCTACACGTTGGGGTGGAGATACAGTTATGGATTTAAGTACGGGTAAAAACATCCACACTACTCGTGACTGGATTTTACGTAACTCTCCAGTGCCTATTGGGACTGTGCCTATTTATCAAGCTTTGGAAAAAGTAAACGGTATCGCTGAAGACCTAACTTGGGAAGTGTTTAGAGATACACTTATAGAACAAGCTGAACAGGGTGTGGATTACTTCACTATTCACGCAGGATTACTTCTTCATCATGTACCAATGACTGCTAAACGTATCACGGGTATTGTTTCTCGTGGTGGGGCTATTATGGCGAAGTGGATGATTCACCACCATAAAGAAAACTTCTTGAACACGCACTTTGAAGACATTTGTGAGATTATGAAGACTTATGATGTGACATTCTCTTTAGGTGATGGCTTACGTCCAGGCTCAGGAGCTGATGCAAATGATGAAGCACAGTTTGGTGAACTAGAAGAGCTGGGACGTTTAACAAAAATAGCATGGAAACATGATGTACAAACACTCATTGAAGGCCCTGGTCACGTACCAATGCACATGATAAAAGAAAACATGGATAAACAACTAGAAGTTTGTCATGAAGCACCATTTTACACACTTGGACCCTTAACGACGGACATTGCCCCTGGGTATGACCACTTTACATCGGGTATCGGTGCAGCGATGATAGGTTGGTATGGATGTGCGATGCTTTGTTACGTCACACCTAAAGAACACCTAGGACTTCCAAATAGAGAAGATGTAAAAGAAGGACTCATCACTTACAAAATAGCAGCACACGCAGCTGATGTTGCCAAAGGTCACCCAGGAGCAAGAGCTAGAGATGACGCGATGTCTTTGGCTAGATTTGAGTTTAGATGGGTAGACCAGTTTAACATCGGTCTTGACCCAGAGCGTGCAAGAGACTACCATGATGCCACTCTTCCAATGGAAGCAGCTAAAGTAGCACACTTTTGTTCTATGTGTGGACCTAAGTTTTGTTCTATGAAGATTTCTGCTGAAGTACGTGAGTATGCAGATGAGCTAGGTACAGATGTAGAGTCTGCAAAACAAGCGGGTATGGATGAAATGTCAGAGAAGTTCAAGGAAATGGGTTCTGAGGTTTATGTTGAGGCTGATAAGATAAACGCGTAATTTGATGTGTAATGTGTAGGGTGTTGTGCCCTCACAACACCATTAATTGGACATGTAATAAAATATTAAAAGGTGTTGTCATGGGACAACACCCTACGGCGATATAAGGATTAAACAATGCACATAGGCATAGCAGGTGTAGGTCTAGTAGGAAGAGTTTTAGCACTAAATCTCTTGCAACAAGGACACACCCTCACACTTTTTGATGCAGACACAGCGTATGGTGAAAAAGCTGCGGGCATGACAGCTGCAGGTATGCTCGCTGTCTTTGCTGAGCTTGAGACGGCTGAGTCTGTGATTTTTGAGCATGGTAATCGTTCTATATCTTTGTGGCCAGCTTTGCTTAAAAAAGTGGGGATACCAGAGGCATACCAGCAAAAAGGTAGCATCATCACTGCTCATCCACAAGACTATAAAGAGTTAGACCATTTTATAGAAACGCTTAAATCCAAAGTCGAAGAAGCATCAGAGATTAAACTCTTAGATAGAAGAGAGTTGACACAGCTAGAGCCTGATTTGGAACAACATGCTAAGGCATTTTTCATACCCCAAGAGGGACAGGTAGATGCACAAAAATTTATGAAAGCATCTAGTGATTATTTACTTAATCATCCTAGTGTAACTTGGAATCA
>Ga0256839_1002933_pt1 | contig 18274 bp, 18 predicted proteins | sample 354166metaG_FD_185968 | JGI IMG/M metagenome (GOLD analysis project Ga0256839, IMG submission 185968) | Hydrothermal vent microbial communities from Mid Atlantic Ridge, Atlantic Ocean - 354-166 | ecosystem: Environmental > Aquatic > Marine > Hydrothermal vents | place: Atlantic Ocean: Mid... | reverse complement strand
GGTCACCCACCTACTACCCCGGGCAGGACAAGCAGGATCTGATCGCCCGTTGCCAGGAGGGTGACCGGCAGGCTTTTGACGAGCTGGTGGCCCGCTATCAGCGCTACGTCTTCAACATCATCTACCAGCACCTTGGCCCCACCGACCAGCTGGAGGACATCGCCCAGGAGGTCTTCCTGCGTATCTTCAAGTTCATCGGCTCCTTTCGCCGCGAGGCGTCGCTTGAAAGCTGGATCTATAAGGTCACCCTCAATTACATCAGGAGCCACCTGCGTAAGCAGTCCCTCCAGCGCAGGATGCTTATCCAGGAGCGAGCAAACGACGATGACGGGCCGGAGCTTCTGGAGCGCCTGCCCGCCACCCGCCACGCCGACCCGGCCGAGACCATCGTTCCCCAGCAGATCGCCGAACAGATCCGCAAGGCGGTCTACAGCTTAAAGCCCATCTACCGCGATGTGCTCATCATGCGCGAGCTTCAGGAGATGAGCTACCAGGAGATCGCCGACATCCTGGGCATCTCTATCGGTACCGTAAAAAGCCGCATTAGCCGTGCACGGGAGCTGGTCAGGGAAATGATCGGCCCCAACGTGCTGGAGTTTCTGGACTAGCCCTCTTTTCCCTCTTTCTTCATCTGCCCAAAACTCTTTTTACAGCCCGCCGGGAACCTATTTCCCTCCCCCTGGGTATATTTGTACGGGTGCATCAGGGAAGAAGAGAAGCCGAGCGTCGGGCGGTGAGACTGGGTGAGGTGCTGGGGGACTTTCCCGAACTCACCGAAGAGGACCAGTTTCGCCGCCGCCTGCTTAGGCGCATTGAGAGTCAGGGACTGAGGACCACGGGTGAGGTCCGCACCCTGCTCAGCAACCTGCTCTTTCTCCTGGGCGGGGTTCTCCTCTTTGGTGTCCTGCCCTACTTTGGTGCCCGCTACTACCGGTACATCACCGGCCATGACCAGTTCGTCGCCCAGGTCAGCCTGGAGGCAGAGACCAAGGCCGAGGTGGCGGGTCGCCTGCGCCGTTCCCACTGGGCCAGCTTCCGCTACCGGGAGCAAAGCCTTCCCGCCTGGGCCAGCCACTACTACTTCCTGGTTCAGGGGATGACCCCCGAACAGTTTATGGCCGCCCTCTTCAACCAGGCCCAGGACGGAGAGATGGGAATTGAGCTGATCCGTCCCTTCTTTGAGCAGTCCAACGTGTTTGATGATGCCTACGTGCGCTACGACCTTTCGGCGCCCAGCCTCACCGGTCCCCACCAGAGCCCGGTGGTGGTCTTCGGGCGCCAGATCCCCCGCCGCTTTACCCTCAAGTACCCCACCAGGGTTCTCCGCCAGCTCTACCCCTACCTTTCCGCCCTCTCTCCGGCTGGCCAGCCCGACATGCTGGAGAGCGGCCCTACCCTCACCCTCCAGCGCCTGCGGGGGGAGAAGGCAATTGAGGTCTTTGTCACCTTCGTCATCTCCGAGTAGCCCTTCCCTTAGCTTCTTTCCCGCTAAGCTCTACCACCATGGCAGAGGGTGCCGGGCTGATTGCAATCGCCGAGAAGGTACTCAGCCGCTCGGGCTTTGACCGCTTGCTTGGAGCAGAGATTGACCAGCTCTCCCCGGGTAGGTGCAGGCTTACCCTGAGCCGGCTGGACCACCTCACCAACCCGGCCGGATTCCTCCACGGTGCCGCCAGTGCGGGACTGCTGGACATAGCCATGGGGCTGGCAGTACTGGCTGAGCTGGGTTTCGGCGATCTCCACGCCACCACCGCCGAGATGGAGCTCAAGTTCCTCAACCCTGCCGATCGGTCTTCCCTTCCCCTTTCCGCCTGGGGTGAGGTGGTGCGCAAGGGAAGCCGCCTGCTCTTCACCCGAGGGGAGGTGTTGGACCGTGAGGGCAGGGTAGTGGCCAGCTCCACCGCCATCTACGCCCCCACGCCAGGGCTACAGGGACCAAGTCAAGAGGAGGGCTAGGCGGGAGGAGTGGAGCGGTCAGGGGCATGGATTGAGGTAAGGGGGCTCAGAAAGACCTTCCGTACCCTGGCTCCCTTCCGCAGGCGGGAGACGGTTGCCCTGGATGGGGTTAGCTTTACCGTTCCTCCCTTCCAGGTTACCGCCTTTCTGGGCCCCAATGGAGCCGGCAAGACCACCACCATCAAGGTGATCCTGGGTCTGGTGCTGCCCGACCAGGGAGAGGTCAGGATTGAGCCCCTCGGGGTGGCCATGGGGGTGCTTCTGGAGGGAGTGCGCAACCTCTACTGGCGCCTCACCGCTCTTGAAAACCTGATCTACTTCGGGGTGCTTCGGGGCCTTAGCCGAAGCCAGGCCCAAAGCCGGGGAATGGAGCTGCTTTCTGACTTTGACCTTGCCGGGCATGCCCACCGCCCCGTCTCCACCCTCTCGCGGGGGATGCAGCAGAAGGTTGCCCTGGCGGTGGCACTGGTAAACGACCCTCCCCTGCTCATGCTTGATGAGCCCACCCTGGGGCTGGACATCTCCAGCGCCTTGGCCATCCGGGCAAGACTCCGCCAGCTTGCCGAGCAGGAGGGCAAGACCATCCTCATCACCACCCACCAGATGGATGTGGCCGAGGCGGTGGCCGACCGGGTAGTGATCATCAACCACGGCCGGGTGGTAGCGGAGGAGCGGGTGGATGAACTGAAGCGGCTCTTTCAGCGCAGCGATCTGGAGCTCATCCTGCCGGCTGGCGAGTGGGAGCGGGCCGGGCAGGTACTGGGCCAGTTCCCCCACCGACAACTTGAGCGGAGTGGGGGCAGGGTGAGGGTGAGGTTTGAGCTGCCCGATCTGGCCGGTTTCTATGACCTGATGCGGGCCATGGCCGAGCTAAGGGTTGAGTTTGAGCGCCTGGCCCAGCTGGAACCAAAGCTGGAGGAGATCTTCCTGCAGTTTGTGGGAATTCCCCGTCCGGTGGGAGCGGTCGGGGGAGCAGGCCAGCTCGGAGGGTGAGGGATGCTTCGCCTAAACCCACGCCGCACCAGGCCCTACAGCCCCCGCTACGTGACCAACCGCCTCATCTTGGGCGATGCCCTGGAGGTGCTTCCTCTTCTTCCCGAGGGGATCGCCGACCTGGTCTTTCTTGACCCACCATATGCCCTCCGCTTGCCCCGCCGCCGCCGTAATAAGTTGCGTCGCTGGGGCGACCGATCTCGGGTGGAGGGAGTCTTTGTCCCCTGGGACCAGTTTGACGACTTTGCCAGCTACGACCGCTTCATGGAGCGACTGCTCGGGGAGCTTCGCCGGGTAATGAAGCCCCAGGCCACACTCTGGGTGATCGGGACTTACCACAGCATCTACCGCATCGGCCGCCTTCTCCAGGACCTGGACTTTTGGATCCTGAACGACGTCATCTGGATAAAGACCAACCCGATGCCCAACTGGCTCGGGGTTCGCTTTACCAACGCCACCGAGACCCTGCTTTGGGCCTCCCTGGGGAGGAAGGTCAAGCCCAGGAGTGAGAAAAACCCGGAGGGCTACTACTTCAACCGAAACTTTGCCAAGCAGTTCGGTCTGGGCAGGGCCGGATCCAACCTGTGGGAGATCCCCACCTGCGGCGGTAAGGAGCGCCTGCGAGATGAGGCAGGCCGCCGCCTCCACCCTACCCAGAAGCCCCTGGAGCTTCTCCGCCGGGTCCTGCTCACCACCAGCCAGGAGGGGGCGCTGGTACTTGATCCCATGGCCGGGGTGGGGACCACCGGGGTGGCGGCCGTTGAACTGAACCGGAAGTTCATCCTCATTGAGCGGGATCCCCGCTACGCCGAGGCGGCCGAACAGCGCCTCAGGGAAGCCAGACGAAAGCGCAGCGGCCGGTTGAGGCAGAGTGGTGGTTAGTCGCCCTGACCCGGTCCCTCCTTCACCACCTGCATCAGCTCCTCCTTGGCGATATCGCGCATCTCGTCAATCTCCCGTCGGTAGCGGCGCATGAACTCCTCCCGGTCAATGGCGCCCTCTGCCGCCGGGGGCTTCTCGGTAATGATCTGGCGGTGGGGGAAGGGGATGTTTATTCCCGCCACGTCGCAGGCCACCTTGAGCCTGGCCAGCGCCTCGCGCTTGATCTGCCACTGGCGCTTCTCCTTGGTGGTGATGCGGATGAGGAAGACCACCGCCGAGTCGGCCAGAGCACTCACCCCGAAGAACTCCGTCTCCAGGATGTCTGGCCCCAGATCGGGGTCGTTTTTTAGGTCCTCCAGCACGATGCGGATCACCTCGGTGACCCGGCTGAGGTCCTCCCGGTAGTCCACCCCAAACTCAATCACCGCATGGGCAAAGCCGTGGGTGTGGTTGGTGATGATCCCCGACTCGCTGTGGGGGATGAAGTGGACCTTGCCCTCAAAGTCCCTCAGCCTGGTCAGGCGGATGTTTACCGCCTCAACCGTCCCCGTCTTGCCCCCGCAGGTGATCACATCCCCCACCCGAAACTGATCCTCAAGCAGGATGAAGAAGCCCGAGATGAGGTCCTGGATCAGCCGCTGGGCGCCAAACCCCAGGGCAAGGCCGGTGATCCCCGCCGCCGCAAGTATTGGGGCGATGTTTACATTCATGCTGTCTAGGGCGATAAGCGCCGCCAGCACCCAAAGACCAAAGGTCTCAATCCCGTTTAGAAGCTGCCCCAGGGTTTTGAGCCTGGGGCTGATCTTCTTCTCCCCCAGCCGCTGGGAGAGGCTCTCAAAGAGGTGGTTTATGGCCCTGGTGAGCACCAGGTCAATCAGCCAGGTGACCACGATGAGCACCGCAATAAACAGCACCCGCTCCCCGATCAGGAACCAGTCAATCCGCTCAAACCACTGGCTGAACTTGCTCAGGTTCATCCCTCCTCACCTCCTCCTTGGGGGGCGGTATCTTCCGGCTGGTCTTGTGATGAACCCGGCTCCCCAAGAAGCCTCTCTACTGCCGTATCCTTGATCGCCTCCCTCACCAGCACCTCAAGGGAGTCCTTCTCCCCGTAGGTCTCCAGGTTGGTGGCTGCCAGGGCGATGTTGGTTCCCTTGACCACCATCCTCCAGCCCAGGTCCACCGGCCCGTAGAGGACCAGCAGGTAGTGCTCATACTCGCCGTTGCCGTCGGGGTCAAACGGCCGGTAGCCGATGTCGCCCATGGTTCCGTTGCCGCTTACGGGTTCAACCCGGATGGGACGCTTGATCCACTGGTTCCTGCCCAGGTCGCTCACCAGCGGGTGGGTGGGGCGCCCCTTTTCATCGGTGGCTGAGAGTTCCTCCAGGGTGGGGACGGTGCCATGCTCCTCCAGCCACTTCTCCAGCCGGTTCCAAAGCTCATAAAACTGCATCCGCGACTTGAGGAAGCGGGTCCCTGGCTCATCCCACTCCCAGGGGGTGTTGACATACAGGTCTCGCCGGGCGTCGGTGAGGGTTGAGAAACGCTCCGAGCGGATGGCATCTATCCTCCACTCCCCCTCCTCAACCAGCAGATAGAAGTAGAGCTTCTTCTTCCCCGCCTCCACCCTCACCATGGCAGTCCGGTGGATGCCCTCTTCCCGCCGCCACTCCTCCTCAATGGAGGGATCCTCTGCCGAGGCCAGTTCGTCCACGCTAAAGAAGTAGGCACTTCTCACCTCCTCTCGCGACCCGATCAGCCCCCTGAGGCTGGTGGTGAGCTGCCACTCGGCGTCGTCAAAGCGGTTTTGCCTGACCAGCTCCAGGTGGCGGGAGACGGTCATCTCCGGGCCGGTGAGCTCTTCAGACAGGGCGGGAGGGGAGAGCCAAACTAAAATGACCAGCGGGCAGAGGGTCCAGTAGAGGGTCCTTAGTCTCATCATGGGTGTGGTCAATCTACCAGAATGGGGTACTCCTCCCCGGGTCCCCCGCCGACGGATGGGCCCCCTGGCAGGCTGGGCGCTGATTCTCCTTGTCCTGCTCTATCTGTTCAAGTTTTATGCCCTGTGGCGAAGCTCTCGGGTACCTACCGAGACCATACTGGCCGGTGCGGCCACCTTCTCAGCCGATGCGGTGGAGGACACCATAAGCCTCTCCAGCTCCCTGCGCTACCTGTTTGGCATCAGGATGCTGGTCAGGAGAAACCGCGAGCTTCGGCGGGAGAACGGAGAACTCACCGCCCGGCTGGACAATCTTCGCGCCCTGGTGGAGGAAAACCAGCGTCTGCGCAGAATGGCCGGCCTCAAGCCCCGCCCCCAGACTGACTATCTGGTGGCGGAGGTGGTGGGGCGCAATACCGACCAGTTCTTCTCTCGCCTGTGGATTGACCGGGGCTCATCCCAGGGGCTCAGGGTGGGACAGGCGGTGCTGTCGGAGGATGGTGCCCTGGTGGGAGAGGTGGTGGCGCTGGGTCCCCGCGGTGCCGAGGTCAGGCTGATAACCGACCCCGACTTTGCCGCCGGCGCAGTGACCGGCGCCCACACCGCCGCTGGCGTGGTGCAGGGCAACGGCTCCCGCCGGCTGGACTTTCTCTACCTATCTCCCGAAGCGGCCATTGAGGTGGGCGACAAGGTCTACACCAGTGGAGCAAGCGGCGAGATTCCTCGCGGGCTCTACATCGGACGGGTGATCAAGGTGATCAAGGAACCCGAGCTTGAGCGGGTGAGAGTTGAGGTGGCCCCCGCCGCCCAACTTGATCTGCTCAGCTTTGTTCTGGTGGTGGTTGAGAGGTGACCCGGCGAGGACTGGTCAGTGCGCTGCTGCTACTCTTGCCCGCTTTGCTGTTTGACCTTACCTTGCCCCTCATCTACCCACCGGCTGCTCCCCTACTTCCGGCTAGCGCACTGGCGGTGGCGGCCCTTGCCGCCGGCTGCTATCCCCGTGCCCTCTCACCGCTGGTGGCTGCCTTCGGCTTGGGACTGGTGCTGGACGCCTTGACGGTCCGCTTCTTCCTCCAGCACACCGTCCTTTTGGTAGTGGCAGTGGGAGCGGGGTTTCTCCTTGCCCCCCCGGAGCGGCGGCGCAATCCCCTGGTAGCAGCCACTGCCCTCACCCTGCTTGCCCTCACTTTCCTGCTGGCTGAGCTTGTGCTGGTCTCCCTTCTAGGTTATGGGGGCTTCCTGGGACGCTTTGCTTCCGTTGAGTGGTGGTGGCTGTTGGTCTTCTTCGTACTGGTGCTTGCCACCTGGGTGGGGATCTCCGAGGTGGCCCGGCGGGAGGTGCTGGGTGAAGGTCTCATCTAGTACTGTGCGACCAGATCCTGCCCGCCGCCTGCAGGCCAGGCTGGGTGCACTGAGCCTTGCTCTGGTTATGCTGGTGGGGCTGGTCTTTATCCCCCGCCTGCTCTTTCTCCAGACTGCCCGCTATCAGCGCTACCTGCGCCAGTCAGTGGTAAATCAGATCCGCTCCCTTCCCATTCCCGCTCCCCGCGGAGAGATCGTGGACCGGAACGGGGTCCCCCTGGCCGAGAACCTGCCCCAGTTCTCCCTCAAACTCTTCGTACCTGGCGATGGGAATCGCCTCAGCCAAGTCCTGGCGGTGGTGGCAGAGCGGACCGGTCTCTCCTACACCGACCTCACCCTCAGGGTGGAGGAGCAGCGGCGCATCCTCTACCCCTTCCAGCCAGTCACCCTGGTGGATGACCTCAACGAGGCCCAACTCGCCTGGTTCTCCCGCCACCGAAATGAGTTTCCCGAGCTTTTTATTGACCGCTTTGGCTTTCGTCGCTATTACCCCTTGGGAGGCGCCTCCGCCCACCTCGTCGGCTACGTGGGCCAGCTTTCTGCCTCCGAACTGGAGCAGCTTAGGGCCTTCGGCTATCAGCCCGGCGACCAGGTGGGCAAGGGTGGGGTAGAGCGGAGCTTTGAGGCGGTGCTGAGGGGAACCCCCGGCGAGGTCAGGCTGATGGTGGACCGTGACGGCCGATTCCGCGGCCTCTATGAGGTGCTAAGTCCCAAGCGTGGCACCAGCCTCAAGCTCACCATTGATGCCCGCCTCCAGCAGAAGGCCTATCAGCTTTTGGGAGGGCGGCCAGGGGCGATCATCGTCTCGGCGGTAAAGACCGGCGAGATCCTCGCCCTGGTGAGCAGTCCCGCCTACGACCCCAATGACTTCTACTCCCCAGAGGGCCGAAAACAGATCAGACTTGCCCTGACTGACGACCTGCTCAAGCCCTTTTTCAACCGCGCCATCAGCGGCGCCTATCCCCCCGGGTCGGTCTTCAAGCCGGTGGTCGCCCAGGCCGCCCTGCAGGAGAACCTGGTTGACCCCTACGCCCCATTTGAGGACCAGGGCTACATTGAGGTGGGTGACCCCCCTCAGCGCTTCCGCACCTGGAAGCCGGGTGGCCACGGCACGGTGGACTTCTTCCTCGCCATGGCGGAAAGCGTGGACACCTACTTCTACGAGCTGGGCCTGAAGCTTGGCGCCCGCCGCATCGCCCACTATGCCCGCCTATTCGGCTATGGGGAGAAGGTGGGTATCCCCATCCCCGGTGAGGTGGCAGGACTCCTGCCCACTCCAGAGTGGAAGCGGGCCTACTTTACCTCCCGCTACGACCGCATCTGGTACACCGGCGACACGGTAAACCTCTCCATCGGTCAGGGTTTCCTAACCGCCACCCCCCTCCAGGTTCTCTGGATGATGAATCTAATTGCTCGGGGAGGGACCATAGTTCCACCCCGTCTAATAAGAGCTCGCTTGGCCGGGGATAAGGAGCTGCCCGAGCCCCAGAGCGAGCCGGTCCGCGTTCCCCTCACCACCAGTGACCTCGGGCTAGTCAAGCAGGCCCTGCGGAGGGTGGTATCCGACCCCAAGGGGACCGCACACCGGCTGAACACACTGCCGGTGAAAGTTGCTGGGAAGACAGGAACGGCCCAAGCAGGTAAAGAGCTGAAGGATCACGCCTGGTTTGTGGCCTACTTTCCCTACGAGGATCCAGCCTACTCCTTGGTGGTCTTCCTGGAGCACGGTGGGAGTGGTTCGGAGGAGGCCGTCCCTATCGCTGGTCGTCTCATTCGGGCGATCACGGAGTATGACCCCTTGGGCGTCCTGACCGGAAGTAGTTAGAAGAAGGGCTAGCTTCCAGCCGGCCGATAATAAAATCCCCCTGATGCGTGCCCTCCTCGTACTCTCTGGCGGTGCCGCCTTGGGCCTCAGCCACCTGGGGGTCTACCGCGCCTTGGCTGAGCTTGGGGTGGAGGTGGCCGGGGTGGTGGGAGTGTCAGCCGGCGCCATTACTGGAGCCCTGATTGCAGCCGGCTTTCCCCCCGCGGAGGTGGAACGCTTCCACCGCCGCTACCGCTGGATCAACCTGGTCAGGCCGGAGCTTACCTCCCGGCTGGGTGCGCTGAGCTACGCCCGCATGGAGGCAGAGCTGGAGCGGACCTGCCAGGTGGAGCGGATAGAGCAGCTCTCCCTCCCCCTGGTGGTCTGTTGCACCGACGTGAGCACTGCCCAACCGGTAGCCCTGAGCAGTGGTCCCTTGGGCAGGGCAGTAAGGGCAAGCTGCTCGGTGCCAGGGCTTTTTTCTCCGGTTGAATTTGAGGGCCGCTTCCTGGTGGATGGTGGCATCCACTCCAACCTCCCCCTGTGGGCCACCGACCAGGTGGAGAAAGACTTTGACCTCATCGTTGCCTCCGACCCCATCTCCCGCCTGCGCCTTCCCCGCCGCCCTCGTCGCTACCGGGAGGTGCTCCAGATAAGCTTCATCCTGGTGCTCAAGTCAACCACTGAGAAGGTGCTCCCTCCCCGTGATCCAAGGGTGGTGCTTATTCAGCCGGAGATGGAGTGGGTAAGACCGGTTGACCTTGGCGCCATAGATCGGTTGATGGAGCTAGGCTACCAGGAGGCCCAGCGGGTACTCCTCCCGCTGCTAGGGGGGACCGTCCCTCCCGTAGAGAGAAACCCGGACAGGGTGATTAGGAGAGGGCCGTGAACCACATCATAGTTACCACATCCTTTGAGGTCCCCGGCTATGAGATTGAACAGGTACTGGGCATCGTCCGCGGGGTGACGGTAAGGACCCGGGGCATGTTTTATGATATGTGGGCGAGGTTCCAGATGATGCTCGGCGGCGAAGTCACCCCCTACTCGGAGATGTGCGAGAAGGCCCGTTCCGAGGCGATGGAGCGGATGCTGGAAGACGCCCGCCTGCGGGGGGCGGATGCAGTAATCATGGTACGCTACGACAGCTCCAGCGGTGAGGGTGGCTACACCGAGTTCGTCTGCTACGGGACAGCGGTGAGGCTCAGGCCCGCCGGGGGGATGGATAGAGTTGACCACAGTAGCGAAATCAGAAAGTCGCAGGGAGAGTAGGCTAATGGGTTCTGGAAATTTGAGAGCTGAGATTCAAAGAATAAAAGAGTTAGACAATAGAAATAGGCTCAATGAGGAAGCAATTAAACAAATAATAGTAGTTCCAATTTTGAGAGCTTTGGGATGGGATACTCTTAATTTTGATGAAGTGAATCCAGAGTATCCTATGAACGGAGATAGAGTAGACTATGCTCTCTTGGTAAAGGGTAACCCTAAAGTTCTTATTGAGGTTAAGTCTCCCAAACTTGGATCAATTGATGTCTCAGAAGAGCAACTTTTGAAGTATGCTTTCAAAGTCGGGTCTAGTCTAGCAGTGCTGACTGATGGCTTTGTTTGGAAAATATACCTTCCAGTAGTTGAGGAAAGCTGGAGGAATAGAGTTGTATGTACGTTTAATATGACGATTGATAATTTGGACACTATTGTAAGTAATTTAAAAGACTTTATTGAAAGAAAAGCTGTAATAGATGGGAGAGCCGTACAGAAGGCAAGGGATGAATTTGAAAAAAAGAGAAAAGAGAGGGAGGCCAAAGAGGTCATTCCTAGAGCTTTTCTAGAACTTGTGAACTCTGACGAAATAATATCTGATCTTCTCCAAGATTATATTAAGAATAATTATAGCATTGATTTAGATTTGAGAACAATATCCGAGCATCTAAGGCAACTTATACGAGAAGTGGACACTATTGGAACAAGAATTGATGACGATGAAATACTAAGCTTACATTCGACTACTTCTAGGACATATAAGAAAATAAAGGCCTTTGCTTTTAAAGGGAAAAAATACGAGGTGAAAACTTGGAAAGAATTATTAGTATTGTTATCAAAGATTCTTTATAATGAAGATCAGGCCAAGTTTCTTGCGCTCACCAAATCAATAAGAGGAACCAAGAGACTATATTTTAGTAATTCAGAGGTTGACCTAAGAAGTCCTGAGAAAATTGCGCCAAGATTGTATGTAGAAACTCATTTCTCTGCTATTATGATAGAAAATATTTGTAGAAGAATGATAGAGCAGTTTGGATATAAGAAAAGAGACTTAGTTATTTATACCGATTAGTATTTGTGAGAGCTTAATCATCATCCACCGCAACCCTGAATGCCGCCACCACCGGCTGGTGGTCGGAGAGGCGCAGGATGTAGTTGGGATAGATATCCACCAGGGGAAGGATGTCCACCGACCCGGAGATATACTCCCGCTCCGGTCCGCCCGGCGGCGAGTAGGTGTAGTCGGCGCTCACTGCGATGTGGTCCACGGTGGACTCATACTCCGGGGTTGAGTAGTCCCCCGGCTCCAGCTCCTCGGTGAGGAAGTGCATCCGCTCCGCCCTGCCCTCCAGCCGGATCTCCTCCAGGGGAGGGGAGCCGAGAAAGTCGTTCATGTCCCCCAAGACAATAAAGTCCCGCTCCCCGCTGGGGTCGGCAAACTGCTGGTCCAGCCAGCTGTTGATCTCCTGGGCCTGCTGGAGCCGCTTGGCCTTGGAGGAGCTGTCAAAGAGGGCCTTGAGGTGAACCATCATCAGCTTGAAGTCAAAGTTGCCGATGCGCGCCTCCACCACCAGCCCCGGCCTCAGGAAGGGGTTGCCGATGCGGATGGCGTCCTCCTCGTAGGCGTTGAGAATCTCCACCCGGCCGGTGCGGTAGATGAGGGCCAGGTGCTGGCTCTCCCTGCCCGAAGCGATGAAGACCGCATCATATCCGGGAAGGTAGGTGAGTAGCCGGTTGAGGCTCTCCTGGTCCACCACCTCGGCGATCCCCACCAAGTCAAAGCCGTAGTCAGAGGCGATTATGCGGGCAAGCTCATAGAAGTCCTCTTCACTGCGCTCATAGCCTCCGCGCATCCCCGGCCGCTCCAGCCACTCAATGTTGTAGGTGCCGATCCTGGCCGGCACCTCCTTCAGCTCCACCCTCACCCGGGCAATCTCCACCGCCGCCCCCGGCCGGGCTACCACCAGCAGGAAGGCGTTGCCGTTGGGCGAGACCACATCCTCCGGGGTAAGGCTGAACTGGTCCAGGGCCACCTGCCCGCTGGAAAGCTCCTCCGGGTTTAGCGGCCCGTAGAAGGCCCAGCGCTGGTGGGTGAAGTCCCCCACCGCCAGGTCCACCTCCGCCCAGGGCTGGGTGGCTCCCCCCAGCTCTAGGGAGATGGCCTGGGGGTATCCCCCGTAGGCCAGCCCGCCGATGCGGTAGATGGCCCAGCCGATCTCCGCCACCCCGCCACTTAAAAGCAGGTGGTGGCTGGCCACCTCGCTGGCGTTTCTCTCCATCACCGCTTCGTCCCCATAGATCACCTGCACCAGCGGACTGATGGCGGAAAGGCGGCGGTCAAGGCCGAGCGGCGGGAAGGGGGGAAGGCGGTCCCCACTGCCCGTGGATGAAAGGCTGGGCGGGGGGCCAGTGGAAACCTCAGCCGGGGAGTGCTCCCCAGCAAGCACCAGGACCCCCACCAGGGCCAAAAAGAGCCACGTTGTCAACAGATATCCACGCCTGCCCACAAACCTACTCTACCGGCAATTTAGCCAATTTTTTAGCTATACGAATGTATAGAATAGTTAGCTTTGACATAAGCATACGAAATTGGACCCTCGGATGGGGGTTGCTATCTTGATGCGGCCATGGTGGAGGAAGAGGTTGCCCAGGTGGCCCGCCTGCTGGCCCAGGCGGGTGTGGTGGTGGTGCTTACCGGAGCGGGGGTGAGCAAGGAGAGTGGCATTCCCACCTTCCGCGAGCCGGACGGTTTCTGGTCCCAGTACTCCCTGGAGGATCTGGCCACCCCCCAGGGGTTTGAGCGCGACCCCGCCTTTGTCTGGCAGTGGTACGAGTGGCGCCGCGAGCAGATCCGCCAGGTGAGCCCCAACCCCGGCCACCTGGCCCTGGCCGAGCTTGAGGGGCTGGTTCAGGCGAGGGGAGGGGAGTTTGCCCTCATCACCCAAAACATTGACGGTCTCCACCAGCGGGCAGGGAGCCAGCGGGTGGTGGAACTGCACGGCAACATCCACTTTGCCCGGCCGGTGGGTTCTCCCCCCGACGCCCGCCATCTACTGGTGGAGCTTCCCCCTCCTCCCCTGGGCGACCTTCCCCCCCACCTCTCCCAGGTGGAGAAGCGATGGAAGGAGATGGGCCGGGGGGACGTCCTGCCCCCTGAGCTGGCCAGACTTAGCGACCGGGAGAAGGGGTCCCTTCTCCTTCGCCCCCACGTGGTCTGGTTCGGCGAGCTCCTACCCCAGGATGCCGAGCGGGAGGCCTACGAGCTTTCCCAGCGGGCCGATCTCATGCTGGTGGTGGGAACTTCGGCCGAGGTTTATCCCGCCGCCCTCTATCCCCAGATCTCCGCCGCCCGGGGAGGCAGGATGGTGGAGGTAAACCCAGCCGCCACCGCCCTCACCCCCCACGCCCACTACTCCCTGCGGGGCTCAGCGGCTAAGGTGCTTCCCGCCCTGGTGGAAGAGCTCAGGGGTCAGGAGAGGTGAGGGCCGGGAGGAGGGTTACTCTCCCTCCCAGCGCTTAAACACCATCACTGTGTTATGCCCTCCAAAACCGAAGGCGTTGGAAATGGCGTAGGTGATGGAGTGGTCTTCGGTCTGGTTGGGCACATAGTCCAGGTCGCACTCCGGATCGGGATTCTCCAGGTTGATGGTGGGGGGACACTGCTGCCTGACCAGGGCAAGCACAGTGGCTATTGCCTCCACCGCCGCCGCCGCTCCCAGCAGGTGGCCGATCATGGACTTGGTGGAGCTGATCTTGGTGCGATAGGCATGGTCGCCCAGGGCAAGTTTGATGGCTTGGGTCTCGGCGATGTCGTTTTGGGGAGTGGAGGTGCCGTGGGCGTTGATGTAGTCCACCTGCTCTGGGGTGATCCCGGCATCATGGAGGGCGTTGCTGATGGCGAGGGAGGCACCTCTGCCGCCCGGGGCTGGCTGGGTCAGGTGGTATGCATCGGCGCTCTGGCCAAAGCCCACCACCTCGGCGTAGATCTTTGCCCCCCGCCGCTTGGCGTGCTCCAGCTCCTCAAACACCAACACCCCGGCCCCCTCACCCATCACGAAGCCGTCCCGGTCGCGGTCAAAGGGACGGCTGGCCTTCTCCGGCTCGTCGTTTCTGGTAGAGAGGGCGCGCATAGCGTTGAATCCAGCCATGCCCAGGAAGTTGACTGCGCTCTCTGTGCCACCGGTAAGCATGATGTCGGCATAGCCGTCGCGGATTTCCCGGAAGGCCAGCCCCAAGGCGTGGTTGGCCGAGGCGCAGGCGCTCACCGGACCGAAGTTGGGCCCCATCAGACCGGTCTCCATGGAGACCAGACCGGCCGGCATGTTGGCGATGATGTTGGGGATGAAGAAGGGGCTGATCTTCTTCACCGCCGCCCGCCGGTTCTCAAAGTAGACCGTGGCCACCACCACCACCTGATCCAGGAAGGTGCGAATGCCCCCGATGCCGCTGGCGATGTATATGCCCGAGCGAAGCTTCTCCTCCTCGCTCATCCCCTCCAGGTCCAGCTTGGCATCCTCCAGCGCCAGCTTGGCCGCTGCCACCGCAAAAAGGTGGACCTGGTCCATGCGGCGGGCCTGCTTGGGGTCTATGAACTGGGTGGGGTCAAAGTCGGTGATCTCCCCCGCTATTTTGGTGGGAAGACCGGAGGGGTCAAAGCCGGTGATGCGGCGGATGCCTGAGCGGCCGGCAAAAATGTTTTCCTCAAAGACCTTGAGGCCAATCCCGTAAGGGGAGACCACGCCCAGTCCCGTTACCACAACTCTTCGGCGAGCACTCATCTCCTACCGCTTGACAGCTTTGCCCTCCTCCCTTGTTTCTGAGCTGGGTCCTGGCTGTTCTGTTGGATAAGCTATGGCAGGCGATTCTATCAGTCTCATATCCGCACTCCACCTCCGCTCACCGAGATCACCGCCCCGCTGATGTAGCTGGCCCGATCGCTCAGCAGAAATAGGATCACCTCCGCCACCTCCTCTGGCTTGCCAAATCTACCCAGAGGAATCTGGGCCAAATAGCGCTGACGCAGCTCCTGGGGCAGGTTTTCGGTCATGGCGGTCTCAATGATGCCGGGCACCACCGCGTTGGCCCTAATGCCGCGGGGGCCATACTCCTCGGCCAGCGTCTTGGTGAAGGCGATCAGCCCCCCCTTGGCCGCCGCGTAGCCTGCCTGGCCCACGCTCCCCACTACCCCGGCCACCGAGCTAACGTTGACGATGGCGCCCCGCCGGAGGGGAGCCATCTGGCGCAGCACCGCACGGGTCACGTTGAATGCCCCGGTAAGGTTCACCCGCAGGGCTCTCTCCCAGTCCTCGTCGCTCATCCTGAGCACCAGCCCGTCCACCCGCTGGCCGGCGTTGTTGACCAGGAGCTCCACCGGCCCCAGCTCCTCTCCAATGCGGGCAACTTCAGCCTTGACCTGGTCCGGGTCGGCCACATCAAAGGGAAACAGGTGGACCTCACCGGGGAGTTCCCTGAGCTCCTCCCTGAGCCGCTCGGCGGCCTCAGAACTCCGGTGGAAGTTGAGCGCCACCCGGGCGCCCTCGCGGCAGAGAAGTCGGACGGTGGCTGCGCCGATCCCCCGCGAGCCCCCCGTCACCAGGGCGACCTTCCCCTCCAGGCTCACCTTCCCTCCCCCTGGGCACTGAGGGTGGCCGCTCTGCCCCCCACCAGCTCAAGCGCCCGTTCCAGTCGCTCGGGTGTTTCCAGTGCGCCCACTTTTAGCTCGGGGCTGATCTTCCGGCACAGCCCCATAAGCACCCTCCCCGGACCAACCTCCAGCAGCGCCTCCACCCCCTGCTGGGCTAGAAAACTGACCGACTCCTCCCAGCGCACCGGAGAAAAGATCTGGCGGGTGAGAAGCTCGGCGTAGGCCCGCGGATCGGTGGGGTAGGGGCGGGCGTTGTAGTTCGCCACCACCGGGATCCGGCAGCGGGTGAAGGGGGTGCGTCTTAGCTCCGGACTGAGCATCGCCGCCGCCGGTTGCATCAGGGTGCTGTGGAAGGGGGCGCTCACCCTAAGTTCCACCACCCGCTTAGCCCCCGCCTCCCGGGCTGCCTCCATCGCCTGTTCCACCGCCTGTCGGTGACCGCTGATTACGAACTGCTCGGGTGAGTTGTAGTTGGCGATCATGCACGTGCAGCGCCCTGGCCGCAGGTCGGCCTGGACCGAGAAGCGCTCACAGATCTCCTCCAGCTTGGTGGGGGAGAGTCCGATTACGGCCGCCATGGCTCCTTCTCCCACCGGGACCGCCTCCTGCATGGCCCGGCCGCGGAGGAAGACCAGTCGGACCGCATCCTCAAAGCCCAGCGCCTCGGCGGCAACCAGTGCAGTGTATTCCCCCAGGCTGTGACCCAGCAGGAAGCTGGGCGGGTGGGGAAGGAGCGGAGCCAGAGCCTGATAGATGGCGTAGCTTGCCGTAAGCACCGCCGGCTGGGTGATCTCGGTTAGAGTCAGTTTCTCCTCCGGCCCCTCAAAGATGATCTGGGTGAGGCTGCCGTGGCCCCACTCCCCCTCTCTCTCCAGTGCCGCCTCGGCCCGCTCAAAGACCTCCCGTGCGGCGGGAAACTGGTCATGAAACTCCCTTGCCATCCCCACCTTCTGGGAGCCCTGACCGGGAAACATCAGGGCAAAGGAGGGAGCCTCTTTGCTGGACTGGTTCATTTCCCTGGCCCCCAAACCAGGTGGCATCCGCCCCAGGTAAACCCTGCTCCAAAGGTAAACAGGATCAGCTCATCCCCCGGCTCAAGCTTGCCCTGGCGGTTTAGCTCGTCTAAGCAGAGGGGGATGGAGGCGGCAGTGGTGTTGCCATACTCGTGGATGTTTACATAGACCCGCTCTTCGGGGATGCCAAAGCGCTCCGCCACCGCCATGATGATGCGCCGGTTGGCCTGGTGGGGTACATACCAGCGGATGTCCTCCGGCTTGCGCTGGTTCTTCTCCAGTACTCCGCTTACCACCCGCTCCAGGTAGCGCACCGCCTTCTTGAACACCTCATTTCCGTGCATGTGGACCGAGTGGAGCCGCTGGTCAACCGTCTTGTGGGAAGGGGGCATGAGGGAGCCGCCCGCCGGCTGGTAGAGGAGCTTATAGAGCTTGCCGTTGGAACCCACCACAAACTTGCCCAGGCCAAAGGGCTCCCCGTCCCTGGGCTGGTAGGCACTGAGCACCACCGCCGCCGCCGCATCGCCAAACAGCACGCAGGTTGAGCGGTCCTCCCAGTTGGTGATGGCGGTCATCACCTCACTGCCGATCACCAACACATGCCGGTGGTCCCCCGAGCGGACCAGGTTGTCGGCTACGTTCAGGGCATAGATGAACCCGCTGCAGGCGGCGTTGAGGTCAAAGGTGAGGGCGTCCTTGAGCCCCAGCTCCGCCTGCACCAGCTGGGCGGTGGCGGGAAAGACATACTCCGGAGTGACGGTGGGCAGCACCAGGGCAGAGATGTCTTCCGGCTCCAGGCCCGCCTGCTCCAGCGCCGCCCGCGCCGCCCGGACCGCCATGTAGGAGTTGGTTTCCCCGTCTCGGGTGATATGGCGCCGCTTGATGCCGGTGCGGGTGGTGATCCACTCATCAGAGGTGTCCACCATCTGTTCCAGGTCGTGGTTGGTCAGGATGGTGGGGGGAACGTAGCTTCCCGTACCACTGATTACGCTTCTTAGGCTCAACTGCCCGTACCTCCCTCTTGGGATGTGGATGCGGACTTGAGGCTCTCCCGCATCCTTTTGAGTATCTCACTTTCCACTAACTCCCTTCCTACCCTGAGGGCGTTCTGAAAGGCCTTGGCGTTGCTTCGTCCGTGGCAGATGATCACGTTGCCCTCCACCCCCAGCAGGGGGGCTCCCCCGTACTGGGAGTAGTCCATGGAGGCGCGCAGCTCCTTGAAAAAGCCGGCCAGGACCAGCTTGGCCAGCATGGCCACCAGTGGCCGACGCCGAAACTCCCTGGCGATGGCAGATATCACCGCCCTTCCCATTCCCTCACTGGCTTTAAGCAGGATGTTGCCCACAAACCCGTCGCATACCACCACATCAACCCCCCCCTGAAAGATGGTGTTAGCTTCCACAAAGCCTACGAAGTTGATCCGT
>Ga0256839_1002932_pt1 | contig 18279 bp, 17 predicted proteins | sample 354166metaG_FD_185968 | JGI IMG/M metagenome (GOLD analysis project Ga0256839, IMG submission 185968) | Hydrothermal vent microbial communities from Mid Atlantic Ridge, Atlantic Ocean - 354-166 | ecosystem: Environmental > Aquatic > Marine > Hydrothermal vents | place: Atlantic Ocean: Mid... | reverse complement strand
GATGCTTTCCCGGATGCTTTCGTTTCATGAATCGGTATTTCCCTGATGGGGCAGGCACGCGTGGGTGACGGGCAGCGGCGGCCACGGCTGGCTTCAGGTGGTTCATCGGGAGCAGAGGGTCCGGCCTTGCCCGCGGCGCCCCACGCCGCGCCTCTCACCGAGATTCTTGCGGGACTGGAGACTTCTCCTCACGGCCTGTCGTTGACGGAGGTGGCGGCACGCCGCGCCCGATGCGGTGCCAATACCCTGCCGCGGGACCGGCCGCCGGGCGTGGTGGCGCTTTTCCTGCGCCAGTTTGCAAGCCCGCTCATCTACGTGCTCTGTGTGGCGGCGGTCCTGTCCCTGTTCATAGGGGAGGGGACCGATGCCGCCTTCATCTTCGCCGTACTGCTCATCAATGCCGTCATCGGCACCCTGCAGGAGTTCTCCGCCCAACGCGCCGCCGGTGCCCTGCAGCGCCTGGTGACCGTCACCTGCCGCGTCCTGCGCGAGGGAGAGAGTTTCGAGATCGATGCCGAGGAACTGGTGCCCGGCGACATCATCCTGCTGGAATCGGGTGACCGGGTTCCGGCGGATGCCCGCCTCATCGAAAGCCGGGACCTGGAAACGGACGAATCCCTCCTGACGGGTGAATCCCTGGCCGTGCGCAAGGATGCCGCAGCGTCCCTGCCCCTGGAGGCTGCGCTGGGAGACCGGCGTAACATGGTCTATGCAGGCAGCCTGGTGATGCGCGGCCGGGCCCGCGCGGTGGTGGTGGCCACGGCCACCCACACGGAACTGGGCCGGCTGGCCACGGCGGTGTTGACAGGTCCAGCCGCCAAGGCACCCCTGATCCTGCGCATGGAGAAATTCACCCGCTGGGTGGCGGCACTGGTAGGACTCGCGGCGGTGGCCCTGGCAGCGGTGGCATTGGTGCGGGGCATGCCCTGGGAGGAGATCTTTTTTCTCGCCGTGGCACTGGCCGTCTCCGCCATTCCCGAGGGCCTGCCCGTGGCCCTCACCGTGGCGCTGGCCATCGGCATGTCACGCATGGCGCGGCGCAACGTCATCGTACGCCGGCTGGTGGCGGTGGAGGCACTGGGATCCTGTACCTTCATCGCCACTGACAAGACCGGTACGCTCACGGTGAATCAGTTGACCGTGCGCCGTATCGCCTTTCCCAGCGCGGGGGCCTGTTCCGGTTCTTCTCCTGATTCTTCTCCCGCTGCTTCTTCTGGGGAAGGCGGCACCGCCATGGTGGAGTGGGAGGTGAGCGGCGAAGGCGCGGTGCCGGAGGGTGTGGTCCAGACCCCACGTGGCGTCCCCGCCGGGGGCGAGGAGGCCCTGCTGGAGCGCCTGTGCCGGGCAGCGGTACTGCCCAACGAGGCCTTTCTGGGGCGGCGTGACGGGGGGCGCTGGGTCCATCATGGCGACGCCGTGGACGTGGCCCTGCTGGTGCTGGCCCACAAGGCCGGCATCACGCGGGAGGAGGCTCTCAATGCCTTTCCCCAGGAAGCGCTCATTCCCTTCGAGTCCGAACGTCTGTTTGCCGCCAGTCTGAACCGCGTGGAGGGCACCTGCCGCGTGTTTGTGAAAGGGGCCCTGGAGCGCATTCTGCCCATGTGCCGTTTCATGGCCACGCCGTCCGGGGAGGTTCCGCTGGACGAGGCGGCGGTGACGGCCCGTGCCCAGGCGCTGGCGGAAGCAGGTTACCGCGTGCTTGCCCTCGCCGATGGCCCCGTGGCCGGGGAGAGCCGCAGATCCTTCGACGCGGAGCGCCTCGAGGGACTGACCCTCATCGGCCTGGTGGGCATGATCGATCCGCTGCGGGTCGAGGCGAAGGGAGCGATCGCCCGGTGCCGGCAGGCCGGCATCGAGGTGGCCATGGTGACCGGCGATCATCCGGCCACCGCCCTGGCCATCGCGCGCCAGCTCGAGCTGGTCCGGGACGAGACGGAGGTGGTGGGCGGGCCCCGTCTCAAGACCGTGAGGGATGAGGCCGAGCTGGATGAACTGACGCGCAAGGCCCGGGTCTTTGCCCGCGTGGAACCCGCCCAGAAACTGCAGATCGTCCGGTCCCTGCAGCGCAACGGCCATTTCGTCGCCGTGACCGGCGACGGTGCCAATGACGCACCGGCCCTGCGGGCAGCCCAGGTGGGCGTGGCCATGGGCCGCAGTGGCACCGACGTGGCGCGCGAGGCGGCCGAACTCATTCTCACCGACGACAATTTCGCCTCCATCGTGGCCGGCGTGGAAGAAGGCCGTATCGCCTACGGCAACGTGCGCAAGGTGATCTTTCTCCTGATCTCCACGGGAGCGGCGGAACTGGTGCTCTTTGCCCTGGCCCTGGCCACGGGGCTGCCCCTGCCCCTGCTTGCCGTTCAATTGCTGTGGCTGAACCTGGTGACCAATGGCATTCAGGACGTCGCCCTGGCCTTCGAGCCGGGAGAGGGGCGGGAGTTGCAGCGCCCGCCCCGCCCGCCCGGCGAGCCCATCTTCGACCGTCTCATGGTGGAACGGGTGCTGGTCTCGGCCCTGGTGATGGGGGGGCTTGCCTTCCTGCTCTTCCGCTGGTTGCTGGCGGCCGGTTACACCGTGGACGAGGCGCGCAACGGCACGCTCCTGCTCATGGTCCTGTTCGAAAACGTCCACGTCTTCAACAGCCGTTCGGAAACCCTGTCGGCGTTCCGGCACAATCCCCTGCGCAATCCCATCCTGCTGTTCGGCACCGTGGCGGCCCAGCTGGTGCATATCGGCGCCATGTACACTCCTGGCCTGCGCGATGTGCTGGGTATTCAACCGGTGACCCCTCAGCAGTGGTTGCAGCTGCTGCTTCTGGCCCTCACCGTGCTGGCGGCGATGGAGCTGCACAAATGGGTGTGGCACGCAAGACAGAAGGCAGAAAGGGGGTGAAGGCGGAAAGAAAGGACAACGAAATCCTGCGCCAGCGGCCCAAGATTCCTCGCTGCGCCCGGAATGACAGGGAGGGTGGAATGACAAGCCACGTGTCATTTCGACCGGAGGGAGAAATCCTGCGCCGGCGGCCCCAGATTCCTCGCTGCGCCCGGAATGACAGGGAGGGTGGAATGACAAGCCACGTGTCATTTCGACCGGAGGGAGAAATCCTGCGCCAGCGGCCCAAGATTCCTCGCTGCGCCCGGAATGACAGGGAGGGTGGAATGACAAGCCACGTGTCATTTCGACCGGAGGGAGCAATCCTGTGCCGGCGGCCCCAGATTCTTCGCTGCGCCCGGAATGACAGCGAACGTTGTCATTCAGGACAACGAAACAGGATGTGTCAGGTCTCAGTGAGGAGGCTGGCTGTCTTGGCCGTCGTGTTCCAGGGAGGCATCGGGACAGGATTCGAGATCGAGGGGAGCGGCCAGGTGCCGGCCGTCGAAGACCACGCCCTCATCGTCCATGCGCAGGCGTCCCTCCGCGAACCAGCGGATCACCAGGGGATAGAGCCGATGTTCCACGCGCTGTACCCGGGCGGCGAGCGTTGCGGCGTCATCCGCCGGGAGAACCGGCACCCGGCCGCGGATGATCACGGGGCCGCTGTCCAGTTCCGCGGTGACGAAGTGGATGCTGGCGCCGTGTTCCCGCACGCCTGCCGCCAGGGCGCGGCGATGGGTGTCCAGCCCCGGGAAGGCGGGCAGCAGGGAGGGGTGGATATTGAGCAGGCGCCCCTTGTAATGGCCGACGAAGTCCGGCGTCAGGATGCGCATGAAGCCCGCCAGGACCACCAGGCCGGGATCATGGCGGTCGATGAGATCCCGCAAGGCAGCATCATAACTTTCCCGGTCGGGAAAACCACGGTGATCCAGCACGAGCGCGGGAATGCCCGCGCGACGCGCCCGTTCCAGGCCGAAGGCCTGGGGCTGGTTGCTGATCACGGCCCGGATTTCGGCCGGGACCTTTCCGGCGGCAATGGCATCCATGATGGCCTGCAGATTGCTCCCGTGACCGGAGATGAGCACGACCATGGCCAGGGGGGAAGGTTTGTCGGCAGGGGGCATGGCCTGGCGCCTTCAGCAGTCTGTCAGTCGCGCAGTACCACTTGCGGTGCTTGTGCCGCGCACGCTTCGATGTGCCCCGCAATCCAGGCGCATTCCCCGTTTTCCTCCAGCCTGGCGAGTGCGGCGCCGGCCTGTGCCTCAGGCACGCACAGCATCATGCCCATGCCGCAGTTGAAGGTGCGCAGCATTTCCCGCCGCGCGATGCCGCCGGTCTCCTGCAGCCAGCGGAACAGGGGAGGCCACTCCCAGGGCTCGATCACCGCCCTGACCCCCGCGGGCAGGACCCGGGGCAGGTTCTCCAGCAGTCCGCCACCGGTGATGTGGGCCAGGGCATGGACGGGCAGGGTTTCCAACAGTGCCAGCACCGGCTTCACGTAGATCCGCGTGGGCGCCAGCAGGATGCGCCCCAGTGGCGTCTCGTCGCCCCCCGCGAGGGGCGCATCGAGATCCACCTCGTGGCACGCGAGAATCTTGCGGATGAGGGAATAGCCGTTGGCATGGGCCCCGGAGGAGGCCAGGGCGATGAGCGTGTCGCCGGGACGCACCCGGCTGCCGTCGATGAGCCGTCGGCGTTCCACGATGCCCACGCAGAAGCCCGCCAGGTCGTAGTCCCCGGGGGCGTACATGCCCGGCATCTCGGCGGTCTCACCGCCGATGAGGGCGACATTGGCCAGTTCGCAGCCGCGCCCGATGCCGGCCACCACCCGGGTTGCCACTTCCACGTCCAGCCGGCCGGTGGCGTAGTAATCGAGAAAGAACAGGGGTTCGGCGCCCTGGACGATGAGATCGTTGACGCACATGGCCACCAGGTCGATCCCGATGTCTTCGTGCCGGCCCAGCTCGATGGCCAGTTTCAGCTTGGTGCCCACGCCGTCGGTGCCGGCGACCAGCACGGGTTCACGATAGCGGTCCAGGGGGAGCTGGAAGAGGGCGCCGAAGCCGCCCAGGCCGGCGAGCACGCCGGGACGCCGGGTGCGGGCGGCAATGGGCTTGATGCGTTCCACCAGACGGTTGCCGGCATCGATGTCCACCCCGGCGGCGCGGTAGTCGAGGCTTTCCCCTGCGCCGGTCTTGTCGCCGGCATCCGGATTGTCATTCATGTGAAGGGCTGTTTTCTCTCTGACACGATGTGGCCGCCCATTCTACTATCGGGCCACGGGAGGATGCCAGAAGCCATGCACGGTCAATGGACGGTCAGGGGGCGGGGGATAGACGCCACCCCCTATGCGCCACGCCGGTGGCGTGAAGAGGCCTCATTTGTGTCGTGCCGCCTTGCGGGGCCGTGCCCCCAGCACGATCTTCACGAAAGGAATGGTCAGGCGCCGCCGGGCCGCGAGGGAGGCCCGGTCGAGGCGTTCCAGGATCGCCAGCAACGAGCCCATGTCGCGGGGGCAGTGCTGCAGGAGATAGCGTCCCACCGCCTCCGGCAGCTCCAGACCGCGCGCCCGGGCCCGCTGCTGCAGGCCCGCCAGTTTTTCCTCGTCCCGGAGAGGATGAAGCTGGAATACCATGCCCCAGGCCAGCCGGGAACGGAGATCGGGCAGCGCCAGGGGCAGAGCGGCAGGGGGGGCGGGTCCCGTGGCCAGCAGGGTCGCGCCTGCGTCGCGCAGGCGGTTGTAGAGATGAAACAGGGCGGTTTCCCAGCCTGTCCGGCCGGCCACCGAGGCGATGTCGTCGAGACAGACCAGCGATGTGTTTTCCAGCCCCTCCAGCATGGCCGCGTCCAGTTCCTGCCAGCAGGCCAGGGGAAGGTAGGCGCAAGGCCTGCCCTTTGCCGCGGCCGCGTGGCAGGCGGCCTGCAGCAGGTGGGTCTTGCCCGTGCCCTCCCCACCCCATAGATAGATCATGGCGGGGTCTTGCAGCGCCGCCTGCAGACAGGCCACGGCCTGGGCATTGGAGGCGGCCAGGTAATTGTCAAAGGTGTTGCCGTCCTTGAGCCGGATGCCCAGGGGAAGCTGCCTGACGGCCATCTCTTCTTGCGATTCAGACATGTCTGTTCCGGTTCCCGTGCCGCCGGGACTGCCGCGCCGCGAGCGCGCGCCGCCCCCAGGTCCAGACATAGTCGGCTCCGCTCGCCACTGTCGTGCCCAGGACCACGAAGACCAGCCCGTCCAGCAGCCAGGCAGGCAGTGGTACCAGGCTCTGGGCCAGCACCACGGCCAGGCCCAGGGCGATCTGCATCAGGGTGTTGAGTTTGCTGATGAGCGTGGGCGCCATGTCGTAGCGGCCGATGAAGACATGGTAGGCCGCTGCCCCCGCGACGATGAGGATGTCCCTCAATACCACCGTGAGCACCAGCCAGGCGGGCAACAGTTCCAGCCAGGCCAGGGCGAGGAAAGTGCCGACGAGCAGCAGTTTGTCTGCCAGGGGGTCGAGGATGGAACCCAGGCGGCTCACATAGCCGTAGCGCTTGGCGATGTAGCCGTCCAGCCCGTCCGAGATGCCCGCCACGAGGTACAGCAGCAGCGCCAGTGAGAATGCCTCGTTCAGCAGGGCGATGATCACCGGGGGCACCAGGCCGATGCGCAGCAGGGTGATGAGATTGGGGATGTCGGCGCGTCTTATGACCACGATGGTTCGGTTTATGGCAACAGGCGATAATGCAGGATGGGTGTGGCCGGACCTGGCATGTCATCGGTCAGCGCCGGTGCCTGTGTCGGCGGCAGGGGGGAGGACAAGGGGGTTTCCATGCCTGCCGGGGCCAGGGTGCCACCGAAGGCGATGGCCTGGGCCAGGTTCTCGCGGCTGCCGGTGACGGCGGCCTCGAAGGCCACCTTGTCCTGGCTCACGGCGACGACCCGCAGCCTGTTGACGGGGTCCAGCGACTGCAGGTAGGCCATGGTCCGGGCGTAGTCTTCCAGGTTCCGGACGTCCTGAACCTCGATGGTGATGCGCCTGCCGGCGGCCGGGTCCAGGTGCTGGGCGTAACGTCGCGCGAGGCGGTCGGCGGCGCCATCGACGCCCGTGTTCAGTATCTCTTCCAGGCCCGTGCCCGCGGTATCCCAGGAGGCAGGCCTGCCATCCAGGTACAGGGTCCAGCGGCCCTCCCAGGTGCCGTCCTGGCGATGATAGAGGCGGCCCGTCAGGACAGCGGCGCTCTGGTAGCGGCGGGAGGCGGCGAGCAGGATATCCTGGAAATTGCCCCACACGTCGCTGAACTGGAGCGCAGACTGGTCCTGGAGATCCAGCAGGGGAAAGAACAGGGGCAGTCCCCGGCGGCGGGCTGCCACGTTGAGCTGGGCCTGCAGGTGCCGGGCCACGTCCCCTCCCACGAGGAAACGCTGTCCCCAGTCGTTCACTGCGAGCCACAAAAGAGTGGCGGGCCGCGCCCTGCCCCAGACGGGCAGGCCGGCTTCGGTGAGCAGGGTATTGACGGCACGGGGATCGAAGCTGACCCACAGTTCCTGGCGGAAGGCCGGTGCATCCCCCTCCGCCTCATTCCCGGTTGTGCTTCCGGAGCGATTGCCCCTTTTTTCTTCGCCGGCAGCGGGCGCCAGGGGGCGATAGCGGTACTGCTGGACGTACCCCATGGGCTTTGCCAGGGCCCCTTGCAGGGCATCCATTGCCGGGGCCCCAGGGTCGCCGGATACCCTGACCAGTACCCGGGCAAAGGCCTGAAGCAGGGCATGGCGACGTTCCCCTTCGCCCTGTCCCGTGACCGGGATGGCCGCCTCGTACAGCCCGTCCACTTCCACCGCCGGCACGACGGCGGGCAGCGTGAGCCACGAGAGCGCCAGGCACAGTGCCACGGCGACGGGTGGCAGCCACCGCCGGCATCTTGCAGCCGATAAGAGGAGGAGGGATGGGGACGTTTTCATGCGACAGCTCGGACTCTCGCTCAGATTGTAGCGCCTTCCCGGAAGATTTGCCGGGATTTTCCCGGCAGGGTGCCGGCGGGGGTGTTGCCGGGGCGGGTGCGGAGATGCCGCATTACGATCTCTCCTCGACCGCATCGGCAGGCCGCCTGGTCTCTTCCAGCAGGGGTCGCAGCAGGGGCCACACGTTGTCCAGGATGCGTCCCTGGGCGCGCCGGTTGGGATGGATGCCATCGGTCTGGAAGAAGGTGAAATCGTCTTCCATGCCCGCCAGGAGAAAGGGCAGCAGGGGGATCCGGTAACGCCGGGCCAGCGCCGTGTAGACGTCGGCGAAATCCTCGCTGTAGCGGCCGTAATTGGGCGGCAGGCGCATGCCCAGGAGCAGGACCCGGGCGCCCTGGTCGAGGCTGGCCTCGATGAGGGCCGCGAGGTTGTCGCGCAGCGCGTCCAGGGGCAGACCCCGCAGGCCGTCGTTGCCTCCCAGCTCGATGATGACGATGTCAGGCTGCCAGCGGGCGAGTTCACCATCGATGCGTTGCCGGGCCCCGGCGCTGGTTTCGCCGCTGATGCTGGCATTGACGACCCGGTGGGGATGGCCGGCCTCGCGCACGCGTTCCTGCAGCAGATGCACCCAGCCTTCGTTTTGCGCCATGCCGTAGGCTGCGCTTAAACTGTCACCCAGCACGAGGATGACGGGCGCGGCAGGCGAGACCCGCGCCCTGTCCTGTGCCGTGGCCTGGGCAATGCCGGGCGCCACCCAGAGCGGGAGCATTCCCAGCAGGACCGGAAACAGAACTGGCGGCAATGTTGGCAGAAACCGTTTCATGACAGAGACGTCACCTCATCCCATGATCGAAGCCCTCGCCCTGAGCAAGCAGGTCACCAGCCCTTCCGGCGAGATCCTGCAGCTTCTCGACGAGGTGCAGTTTACCATCGCCGCCGGCGAGGCGGTGGCCATCGTGGGACCATCCGGGTCGGGCAAGTCCACCCTGCTGGGATTGCTGGCGGGGCTCGACCTGCCCACCCGCGGCCGCGTCCTCATCGACGGTTGCGAACTGGGCAGCCTGGACGAGGAAGGGCGCGCCGCCCTGCGGCGGCGCCTGGTGGGGTTCGTCTTCCAGTCCTTTCACCTGCTGGGCAATCTCACCGCCCTGGAGAATGTCATGCTGCCCCTGGAGCTGGCGGCCCTGCCGGCACCCCGCCGCCGTGCACGGGAGATCCTGGCGCGCGTGGGCCTGGAAGGACGCCTGGACCATTACCCCCGCCAGCTCTCGGGGGGTGAGCAGCAGCGCGTCGCCATCGCGCGCGCCTTCGTCACGCGGCCCCGCCTGTTGTTCGCCGACGAGCCCACGGGCAACCTGGACAGCGCCACGGGGCGGCGCATCATCGACCTGCTGTTCGAGATCAACCGGGAACAGGACGGCGCGGGCACCACCCTGGTGATGGTGACGCACGACGAGGCCCTGGCGGCGCGTTGCGGGCGGGTCTTGCGTCTCGAGGCCGGCCGCCTGCGATGAGGGTCCTGGTGCTGGCCATGCGCCTGTTGCGCCGCGAGTGGCGCGCCGGTGAGCTGCGCCTGCTCATGGCGTCGCTGCTGCTCGCCGTGGGGAGCATGACGGCGGTGGCCTTCTTCACCGACCGCATCCAGCAGGCCCTGGTTCTGCAGGCCGCGGAGATGCTGGGCGGCGACCTGGTGATCGCCGCCGGCCGGCGCCTGCCGGATGAATTACACGACCAGGCGGCAGCCGCAGGCCTGCGGACGGCCGAGGTCGTGGAATTTCCCTCCATGGTGATCGCCGGTGAGAAGAGCCACCTGGCCACGGTGGCCGCGGTGAGCGAGACCTATCCCCTGCGCGGCAGCCTGCGCCTGGCGCCGGCACCCTTCGCCGCCGCGCGAACGGCCCGGAGCGGCCCGCCGCCGGGCAGGGTCTGGGTCGAGGCGCGCCTGCTCAACGCGCTGGGCATCGCCGTGGGCGACCGGGTGCGTCTCGGCGACAGGACTTTCGAAGTGGAGGCGGTGCTGGTGAGCGAGCCGGCGCGGGTTTCCGCGGCCCTCTTCGGGGTCGCTCCCCGCCTCATGCTGCCCCTGGCGGATCTGCCTGCCACGGGCCTGGTCAGGCCCGCCAGCCGGATCCGTTACCGCCTGCTGCTGGCGGGGGCGGCGGCGGCCCTGGCGGCGTTCGAGGAGAGGGCGCAGACCCTGCTTGCGCCCGGGGAACGCATCGAAGGCGTGGAGGCAGGCCAGCCGGAGGTGCGCCAGGCCCTGCAGCGGGCACGCAGCTTTCTCGGCCTGGCGGCCCTGGTGAGCGTGCTGCTGGCGGGAATCGCCACGGCCCTGGCCACGCGCCGCTACATGCTGCGCCACCTGGATGCCTGCGGTCTCCTGCGCTGCCTGGGCTGCAGCCGGGGCGAGATCCTGGGGATCCATCTTGCGCAACTGGCCGTGCTGGTGCTGGCCGCCGCCGCGGTCGGCGGCCTGCTGGGCTACCTGGCGCAGGGAGGGCTGGTGGCCGTGCTGGGCGCCCTGTTGAACTTTGCCTTGCCGCCGCCCTCCCTGCTGCCCCTGGCCGCGGGCCTCCTGGTCGCACTGGCTGTCGTGGCCGGGTTTTCCCTTCCCCTGTTGCTGCATCTGCCGCGGGTGCCGGCCCTGCGGGTATTGCGCCGCGAGCTGGGGACGCCCCCGCCATTGGGATGGGCCACGGGCGTGGCCGGCCTGGCCGCCTTCGCCGCCCTGGTCTTCTGGCAGGCGGACGATGTCCGCCTGGGCGGCTACATGCTGGGGGGCGCCGTGCTGGTGCTGGTGGTACTGGCGCTGACGGCCGCCGTGTTCATCGTCCTGCTGGGCCGTATCCAGGGGCGCCTGCCCCTGGCCCTGCGCTTTGCCGTGCGCAACCTGCGGCGTCGCCTGGGGAGCAACGCCCTCCAGGCCGGCGCCATCGGTATCGGGATCACCGTGCTGCTGCTGTTGCTGGTGGTGCGCCACGACCTCCTGGAAGGCTGGCGGGCCAAGCTGCCACCGGATGCGCCCAACCGTTTTCTCATCAACATCCAGCCCGACCAGGTGGGAGCGATAAGGGACTTTTTACTGCGCGAGGGCCTGGAGCCCCCCGTGCTGTACCCCGTGGTGCGCGGGCGCCTGACGGGGATCGGGACGCGGGAGATCGGACCCGACAGCTACACGGAGGAGCGGGCCAGGCGCCTGGTGGCCCGGGAATTCAACCTGTCCTGGATGGCCGAGCTGCCGGGACACAACCGCCTGTCGGCGGGCCGATGGTGGACAGGGGAAGAACTGGATGCGCCCTTCTTCTCCGTCGAGGCCGGTCTGGCGCGCACCCTGGGGATCCGTCTCGGCGACGAGCTGCGCTATCGGGTGGGTGGCCGCGAGGTGCGGGGGCGGGTGATCAATCTGCGGGAGGTGGAGTGGGACAGTTTCCGGGTGAATTTTTTCGTCATCTCCCCCCCGGGGCTGCTGGGAGACTATCCCACCGCCTATATCACCAGTTTCTATCTCGGGCCGCGCCAGGGCGAGGTGTTGAGCCGGCTGGTGCAGCGTTTCCCCAATGTCACGGTCTTGGACGTCGCCGCGATCATGGAGCAGGTGCGGGTGGTGATGGACCGGGTGAGCCTGGCCGTGGAATATGTCTTCCTGTTCACGCTGGCAGCGGGCCTGCTGGTCCTCTATGCCGCCATCCAGTCCACGCTCGACGAGCGCATCCGGGAGAGCGCCGTGCTGCGCACCCTGGGGGCGGCGCGGGGCTTGCTCACCCACAGCCTGCTGCTGGAGTTTGCCGTCCTCGGCCTGCTCGCCGGTGGGGTCGCCGCCCTCGCGGCGGGCACCCTGGGCGGGGTCTTGGCGCGGGTGGTTTTCGAGATGCCCTATCGACCGGACTGGGCGCCCTTGGCGGGGGCGGCCCTGCTCGCCGCATCGGCCGTTGCCGCGGCGGGCTACGGCGGCACCCGGGCCGTGCTGCGTCGCCCGCCCCTGCAAACCTTGCTGGAAAGGGCGTAGAATGGCATTTCCATGGCAGAACAACAACGAGGCAGGAACATGACGAGGGGGCGCTATGACGGGGCGGGAGGGCGAGGGTCCGTGACCCGCTCCAGGGGGCGGTCCGGCGCGGGATGGCGGCGGGGCGTCGCAGGCCTGGCGCTGGTGCTGGGGCTGTCCACGACCGTGGCGGGCTGGGCGGAAGAGCCCGGGCGGCAGGGACGGATCGTCGAACTCAAAACGGCCTATCACACGACTTTCGATGTCTATGAAGCCGGACCCAAGGATGCCGAGCACGGCGTGTTGCTGGTGCCCGGGCGCTGGGGGTTCGGCGCCCGCTTGTGGGACTGGGCCGACCGCCTGGCGGCCCTGGGTTACCGGGTGGTGGCGGTGGATTATTTCGACGGCCGGCCGGTGCGCAACGAGCGCCTGGCGCGCGAGGTGATCCGCGCCGTCGATCCCGTCTGGGTCGAGGCGGATCTCAACAGCGCCTTGTCCTATCTGCGCCTGCGTCAACGGCAGGTGATCGCCGTGGCCTGGGGCGTGGGCGGGGCGTATGTGGCGCAGCTGCTGCGCCAGCGTCCCGGCGAGATTCAGGCCCTGGTGTTCTACCGTGAACGCGAAGAGACCCTGGGCGCGGTGGCCGAGCTGGCGGTGCCCGTGCTGGAGGTGGTGACGGAGCGCAGCCTGCTCCACGTGGGGGGCGCGCCGCGGCGTGCCCTGGATGAGGCCTGGCGTGCCACCGTGGATTTCCTCGAAAAGAACTTCGAGTGAGTCCTGCTTTTCGCGGGGCAGGCCGGGTGATCAGTCCATTTAACCCGTATCGAACAGGCTGTATCGGACGGGGCCGGTCAGAAAGTGGCGCCGTTCCAGCCCCACAGGCGGCGCGGGGCATTGGCGAACTCGATATAGATCCGCTCGGGCGGTATTGCCAGCAGTTCGCTGACGGTCGCGCACAAGGTCCGGGAGAGGTCTGCGGTCGAGTCCTCCGGCAGGCCGATGCTCTTCAGCTCCAGGTAGGCACAGGGTGCCTGCTCTCCTGAGAAGATCATGGTCGCGGATGGTTCCAGGGCCACCATCACATAGCGTTCCGGTTTGCCCAGGGACTCGGCGACCGTGGTCGAGAGCCGCTGCAGGATGGTTTCCTTTTTCTCCTCGGGGATATCGGCGTTGCTCTGGATCTTGAGATAAGGCATCTCTCATTCCCTCCGTTTGGCGGTTTTCAGTATACCAGCAGACAAGCGGGCGCCTGAATGGGGGATTTTATCCCTGTTCCCTGCATGCCTATCTTTTGCATCGAGTTATTATTACAATGCCATGTTCTGTTTCTCTGGGGCCTTATGGAAGATCCGGGTGAGAAGATCCGCGGGGCCCGCATCGAAGGGTCGAGGTGATATCAGGTGGAGTTGACTGGTGCTGAAATCGTCGTCCGTTTCCTGAAGGACGAAGGCGTCAAGTATGTGTTCGGTTATCCGGGCGGCGCCGTGCTGCATATCTATGATGCGCTCTACAAGCAGCAGGACGTGGAACACATCCTGGTGCGCCACGAACAGGGCGCCACCCATGCCGCCGACGGCTATGCCCGTGCCACCGGCAAGCCGGGCGTGGCGCTGGTGACTTCGGGGCCCGGCGCCACCAATGCCGTCACGGGCATCGCCACCGCCTATATGGATTCCATCCCCCTGGTGGTGCTCACCGGCCAGGTGCCCACCCACCTCATCGGCAACGACGCCTTCCAGGAAGTGGACTCGGTGGGGATCACCCGCCCCTGCGTGAAGCACAATTTCCTGGTCAAGGATGTCAGGGATCTGGCCATGATCCTGAAAAAGGCCTTCTACATCGCCACCACGGGCCGTCCCGGTCCGGTGGTGGTGGACATTCCCAAGGATGTCACCGCGGCCAAGGCGGACTACAAGTATCCGAAACAGATTGCCCTGCGTTCCTACCGGCCCGTGACCAAGGGGCACATCGGGCAGATCAAGCGTGCCCTGAAACTCATGATGGCGGCGGAGCGCCCCATGATCTATACCGGCGGCGGCGTCATTCTGGGCGGGGGCTCCGGGTCCCTGACGGAACTCACCCGGCTGCTGGGCTTTCCCATCACCAACACGCTCATGGGCCTGGGTGCCTACCCCGGCACCGACAAGCAGTTCCTGGGCATGCTGGGCATGCACGGCACCTACGAGGCCAACATGGCCATGCATCACTGCGATGTGCTCATCGCCATCGGCGCCCGCTTCGACGACCGGGTCACCGGCAACGTGGAAAAGTTCTGTTCCAAGGCGAAGATCATCCACATCGACATCGATCCTTCCTCCATTTCCAAGAATGTGCGCGTGGACATCCCCATCGTGGGCAACGTGGACAACGTCCTGAAGGAGATGCTGCGCATCATCAAGGAGAAGAATCTCAAGCCCCGCCGCGAGGCGTTGAAGGCGTGGTGGGCGCAGATCGAGGAATGGCGTGCCACGGACTGCCTCAAGTACCAGCAGAGCGACGAGGTGATCAAGCCCCAGTACGTTCTGGAACAGCTCTACAAGGTGACGCGGGGCAATGCCTTCGTGACCTCCGACGTGGGCCAGCACCAGATGTGGGCCGCGCAGTTCTACAAGTTCGACAAGCCTCACCGCTGGATCAATTCCGGCGGGCTGGGCACCATGGGATTCGGACTGCCCGCGGCCATGGGCGCGCAGTTCGCCCACCCCCGTTCCACGGTGGTCTGTGTCACCGGAGAGGGCAGTATCCAGATGTGCATCCAGGAGCTGTCCACCTGCCTGCAGTACGGCCTGCCCATCAAGATCGTCAATCTCAACAACCGCTATCTGGGCATGGTGCGCCAGTGGCAGGAGTTCTTCTACCAGGGACGTTATGCCATGTCCTACATGGATGCCCTGCCGGACTTCGTCCGGCTGGCGGAGAGCTATGGCCACGTGGGTATGCGCATCGAAAAGCCCGCCGAGGTGGTGCCTGCGCTCAAGGAGGCCATGAAGATGAAGGACCGCCTGGTCTTCATGGACTTCATCACCGACCAGACGGAAAATGTCTATCCCATGATCCCGGCGGGGGCCGGGCTCAACGAAATGATCCTGGTATAAGCCATGCGGCATATCATTTCCATACTCCTGGAGAACGAGGCCGGCGCCCTGTCGCGGGTGGCGGGACTGTTCTCGGCGCGGGGCTACAATATCGAGTCGCTCACCGTGGCGCCCACGGAAGATCCTTCCCTGTCCCGCATGACCGTGGTGACGCGGGGTTCCGACGAGATCATCGAGCAGATCACGAAGCAGCTCAACAAGCTCATCGACGTGGTCAAGCTGCAGGATCTCACCGAGGGCGCCCACATCGAGCGCGAGATGCTGCTCATCAAGGTCAAGGCGGTGGACGGCGCGCGCGAGGAGCTGATGCGTCTCACCGACATCTTCCGGGGCAGCATCATCGATGTCACCGGGCAGACCTTTACCATCGAACTCACGGGGACCAGCGAGAAACTGGATGCCTTCATCGAGGCCGTGGACGACAAGCTGATCCTGGAGACGGTGCGCTCCGGTGTGACCGGTATCGCGCGGGGGGAGCGGGCGCTGCGGCTCTGAGCGGCCGATGCGCGGCGAGTGATGGCCGGCGTGGCAGGGTCCGCACCCGGGTGCGCGCAATGTGATCCGATACTCGTGATTTAGGTAAATTCAAGCAAAGAAGGAAAATACGGCAATGAAGATCTACTACGACAAGGACGCCGACCTTTCCCTGATCCAGGGCATGAAGGTGGCGATCATCGGTTATGGTTCCCAGGGTCACGCCCATGCCAACAACCTGAAGGATTCCGGCGTCCAGGTGGTGGTGGGCCTGCGTCCCGCCTCGGCCTCGGCCGCGAAGGCGGAGAAGGCAGGGCTCACGGTGAAATCCGTGGCCGACGCCGTCGAGGGAGCGGATCTCGTGATGATTCTGGTGCCCGACGAGCACCAGGCCCGTCTCTACCGGGAGACCATCGCGCCCGGTCTCAAGGAAGGGGCGGTGCTGGCCTTTGCCCACGGTTTCAACATCCATTACGGCCAGATCGAGCCGCGCGAAGACCTGGACGTGATCATGGTCGCGCCCAAGGGGCCCGGGCACCTGGTGCGTTCCACCTATACCCAGGGCGGGGGCGTGCCCACCCTCATCGCCGTCCATCAGGATGCCAGCGGCCGTGCCCGGGACATTGCGCTTTCCTATGCCAGCGCCAACGGCGGCGGACGGGCCGGTGTCATCGAGACCACTTTCCGGGAAGAGACGGAAACGGACCTGTTCGGCGAACAGGCCGTGCTCTGCGGCGGCGCAACGGCCCTGGTGCAGGCGGGTTTCGAGACCCTGGTGGAGGCGGGTTACGCGCCCGAGATGGCCTATTTCGAGTGTCTGCACGAGTTGAAGCTCATCGTCGATCTCATGTATGAAGGCGGCATCGCCAACATGCGCTATTCCATTTCCAATACCGCGGAATACGGCGACCTGACCCGCGGTCCCCGCATCATCACGGAAGAGACCAAGCGGGAGATGAAGCGCATCCTGGCCGAGATCCAGAACGGCGAGTTTGCACGGGAATACATCCTCGAGAACCAGGCCGGCGCGCCCACCCTCAAGGCCAAGCGCCGCCTCGGCCGGGAGCATCCCATCGAGGCCGTGGGCGAGCGTCTGCGCGACATGATGCCCTGGATCAAGGCCAACAAGATCGTCGATCGCGACAAGAACTGATTCCCTGCCCGTGTCCGGCAGCGAGGAGAGACGGCATTCTCCACGGCGCCCTGCCGCGGCGGGCGGCGGCAGGCCCCTGCCGGTCCCGACTCGATCCCCGATCCGATCCCTCATCCGATCCCCCATCCGATCCCTGCCCCGATCCCGGACTTGATCATGGCGGGGGAATATCCCTATATTGCGCGGCAGGGCTGGCCCTTGATCCTGGCCGCCGTGGCGCTTGCCCTGGTCCTGCACTTTGCGCTGGGGGGCGCGTGGAGTGTGCCGGCATGGCTGCTGGCGGGGCTGTTCCTGTATCTGTTCCGCGATCCGGAGCGGCGCATCCCCCCCGCGCCGCTGGCGGTGGTGAGCCCCGCCGATGGCGAGGTGACCGCCGTGACGGACTGCCGTGATCCCTATCTGGCGCGGGAGGCCCGGCGCGTCGATCTGCGCATGAGCCCCTGGGGTGTCTATACCACACGCAGCCCGGTGGAGGGCAAGATCATGGAGATCTGGTTTCAGGAGGCCGGGCAGACACGGGAAGAAGCGCGAAACAGCGCCCATTACGCCATCTGGGTCCAGACCGACGAGGGGGATGACGTGGTGCTGGAAGTCCAGGTTCTGGCGCGTCGCCTGCGGCCACGCTGTTACGTCCACATCGGCGAGCGCATCGGCCAGGGCCAGCGTTGCGGGATCATGGGGTTCGGTGGCAGGCTCAGCCTCTATGTGCCCGCCGGCTCCCGCATCGAGGTGGCGGCGGGCGCGCAGGTCCGGGCCGGTTCCGATGTGCTGGCGACCCTGGTGCATTGAAGCCTGGATTTGCAAACGGGATATCTGGACTGGGATATCGAGACAGGCCTCTTGAAAGTGGGACATTGAAATCTCCATTTCATCTCTATCGGGTGGACGGCGGGCTCTCATGATGGCGAAGACACGGACACATTTGAAAGAGGGTGACAGGCCGCCCCGGCGGCGCAGGGGCATCTATCTCCTGCCCAACCTGTTCACGACCGCTGCGCTCTTCGCCGGCTTCTATGCCATCGTTGCCGCCATCGACGGCCGTTTCGCGGCCGCCGGCATCGCCATCTTCGTGGCCCAGTTCATGGACGGCATCGACGGTCGGGTGGCCCGGCTCACCAATACCCAGAGCGATTTCGGCGTCGAATACGACAGTCTCTCGGATATGATCGCCTTCGGCCTGGCACCCGCCCTGGTGGCCTATGTCTGGTCCCTGCATACCCTGGGCAAGCTGGGCTGGCTGGCGGCCTTCGTGTTCACGGCGGGCGCCGCCTTGCGTCTCGCGCGTTTCAATGCCCAGTCGGAGACGGCGGACAAGGCCTATTTCCAGGGGCTGCCCTCACCCCCCGCCGCGGCGCTCATCGCAGGGCTGGTGTGGTTGTGCAGCGACTATGGCATTGCCGGGCCGGATCTGAACGTTTTCGTGCTCATGCTCACCGTGATCGCGGGTGTGCTCATGGTGAGCAATATCCGTTACCACAGTTTCAAGGACATCAACCTGAGGGACCGTGTGCCTTTCGTGGCCGTGCTGGTGCTGGTGCTGGTGTTCGTCTTCATCTCCATCGATCCCCCCATCGTTTTGTTCGGCATGGCCTCGACCTATGCCCTCTCAGGCCCCGTGCTGACCCTGGTGCAGTTGCGCCGGCGCCGCGCGGCGAGGGCGGGGAAGGACCCGTACAGCCCGTAGTGTGCTGACCCGCAGATCCGTCACATTCATTTGCCCATGAGAGTTCCAGATACCTTTGTCATTTCGACCATT
>Ga0256839_1002931_pt1 | contig 18284 bp, 12 predicted proteins | sample 354166metaG_FD_185968 | JGI IMG/M metagenome (GOLD analysis project Ga0256839, IMG submission 185968) | Hydrothermal vent microbial communities from Mid Atlantic Ridge, Atlantic Ocean - 354-166 | ecosystem: Environmental > Aquatic > Marine > Hydrothermal vents | place: Atlantic Ocean: Mid... | reverse complement strand
AAGCCGCTAGTATAAAAATTGAAAATGATGTTTTTGTTGATCTAAAAAATAAGATATTGGCAAATACTAATATTTTACGTCTTGGTGCAGACGCTTTAGCAAAACTTGACGTAACAATTGCACTGGCAAGATTGGCATCACAAATGGGATATTGCCGCCCAAGAATTGATAATTCACTTGAGTTTAAAATTATTGCTGGGCGGCATCCAGTTGTTGAGCAAACACTAAAAAGTCAAAATGAAATATTTGTTACAAATGATTGCGACTTGTCGGGTGATGAAGTTGGGGGGCAGTTATGGCTACTTACTGGTCCTAATATGGGGGGCAAGTCTACATTTTTACGTCAAAATGCTTTAATTGCAATTTTGGCGCAAATGGGATCATTTGTGCCAGCAGATTCGGCTCATATTGGAATTGTTGATCGAGTATTTTCGCGAGTTGGTGCAAGTGATGATATTGCCAGTGGCCGATCTACCTTCATGGTTGAGATGGTTGAGACTGCTGCTATTTTAAACAGGGCGACAAAAAAATCTTTGGTTATTTTAGATGAGATTGGCCGCGGCACGGCAACATTTGATGGCCTATCAATTGCCTTTGCAACTGCCGAGGCATTATCACAAATCAATTGCTCAAGAGCATTATTCGCCACTCATTTTCATGAGATGAGGCTTTTAGCAAAAACTATGCAACGCACATCGAACCACACTTTAAAAGTGAAAGAATATAAGGGTGAGGTGGTATTTTTACACGAGGTAGAACTTGGAGCGGCGGATAGATCTTATGGAATAAGCGTTGCAAAGCTTGCAGGATTGCCAGAAAATGTGCTGATACGCGCCAAAGAAGTTTTATCAATGTTGGAGAAATCTTCTTATGGCAATAAGGGGCTTGTATTAGATGATTTACCATTGTTTACTCATAATCCAAAGCCAATTAAAAAAGAAAAAAGTCCAGTGTTTGATATGCTTGAAAAGCTTCAGCCAGATGATTTATCACCAAGACAAGCAGTAGAGTTTTTATATGAATTAAAGAAGGCTTATGATGACAAAAGCCATTAAAAAAAAAGTAAATAAAAGTAGTTATTTAATACGCTCTGGTGAAGATATTATTTCTGGAGTAGAAAAAGATTTAGGTGAGTTAAAACCAAACTCATTAAAAGCCCGTGCTATATTTTTATCTCATATTAAAAATATACTTAAAAACTCTCATCAACAGGCTGAAGAAGAGTTATTAAAAACAAAACAGGGTCATCAATGTGCTAGAAATATTTGCCTTGCTCAAGATGAAATTATCCGCGCTATTTATATTTTTGCTAATGGTTGTGTTTTTCCTTTAGTGGATAGTGAAAATGCAGCACAAAGTGGCATTACGCTTGCGGCGGTTGGTGGTTATGGCAGGGCAACTTTAGCCCCTGGTTCTGATATTGATTTATTATTTATTTTACCTAGTAAACAAAGCATGGCGGAAAAAACCCGCAATGAAAATATCGTCGAATATATTTTATATATGCTTTGGGATATTGGTCAAAAAGTAGGCCATGCGGTGCGCACAATCAATGAATGTATCAAAATGAGTAAAAGCGATATGACGGTTCGCACAGCAACTCTAGAATCTCGATATATTATTGGCGATATGAAATTATTTGAAAGTCTACAAGATAGATTTGAAACGGAGGTAATGGCTAATACTGGGCCTGAATTTATTGCAGCCAAATTGCTTGAACGTGATCAGAGACATATTAGAATGGGTAATACGCGATATGTGGTTGAACCAAATGTAAAAGAGGGTAAGGGGGGGTTGCGAGATTTAAATACTCTTTTTTGGATTGGAAAATATTTTTATAAGGTTAAATCAAATGCTGGTTTGGTAGAAAAGGGTGTTTTTTCAGCCTCTGAGTTGAAAATATTTGAAAAGGCGGAGGATTTTTTATGGGCGGTTCGCTGTCATTTGCATTTTTTGACTAAACGCGCCGATGAGCTTCTTAGCTTTGATGTGCAACCGGAATTAGCAAAAAGGCTTGGATATGTAAAACTCAGCTCTAATGGCACAATAAACATGTCTGAAGAAGGTTCAATGCTTGGAGTTGAGCGTTTCATGAAGCGTTATTTTTTAGTTGCAAAAGATGTGGGTGATTTAACTAGAGTTTTTTGTGCATTGTTAGAGTTTTCATACGCAAAAAAATCTAATAATACAGAGAAATCTGACCTAATGGGGCGCATGTTAGAAGGATTTTCAAGCAAGAAACGTAAAAGAATTCGCAATGAGCCAGATTTTATTATTGAGCGTGGTCGTATCAATATTGCCAATGAAAATGTGTTTAAAGATAAGCCGATAAATATAATAAAGATATTTTATTTGGTTGGTCGTGAGGGTCTGTTATTCCATCCTGAGGCGTTTAAATTTCTTACTAGGTCATTGAAATATATCAATGCTGATTTGCGTAAGGATAAGCAAGCAAACGAATATTTTTTAGAAATTCTTACCTCACCTAAAACAGTTGAGCGGGTTTTGCGCCGTATGAATGAAAGCGGAGTTTTAGGACGCTTTGTGCCAGAATTTGGTAAAGTTGTCGCTATGATGCAGTTCAATATGTATCATCATTTTACTGTAGATGAGCATCTTATTCGCTCAGTGGGGGTGATGGCTTCAATAGAGAATGGGGAGTTAAAAAAAGAGCTGCCACTAACCCATGAACTTTTACCTACCCTAAATGATGTGAGCTTGCTTTATATTGCGCTATTTTTACACGATATTGCCAAGGGGCGTGATGAGGATCATTCGATTGCCGGAGCAAGAATTGCTAAAAAATTCTGCCCTCGTTTAAATTTAAGTGCGGCTGAAACTGAAACTGTTGTCTGGCTGGTTGAAAATCATTTGCTAATGAGTGAAATAGCGCAATCTCGTGATATTCAGGATCCAACTACAGCGAAAAAGTTTGCTGATATTGTGCAAAGCCCAAATAGATTGGCCTTGCTGATGATTTTAACGGCTTGTGATATTCGGGCGGTTGGCCCTGGGGTTTGGACAGGCTGGAAGGGCTCTTTATTGAGGGCGCTTTATTATGCAACCGAGCCACTGCTTAGTGGCGGGCATTCGCAAATATCTCAAGATGATAGAATAAAAAGAGCAAAACTAGCATTAAGGGAAAGACTTAAAGACTGGAGTGATGAGGATTTTGATATTTATCAAAAGCGCCATTATAAGCCATATTGGTTACGTGCTGATGTAGATCAGCAGGCTAAACATGCGGATATGATTTTAAAAGCTGATGAGGCTAAAAAACCGTTTTGTGGTTCAGTTGAGGTGAAATCATTTGAATCAATTACGGAAGTTTCATTTTATACTATGGATCACCCAAGACTGTTAAGCATGATAGCGGGTGCATGCACTTTGGCTGAAGCTTCAATTGTTGGGGCGCAAATTGTTTCTATGCGTGATGGTCAGGCGCTTGATAGTTTTCAGCTTCGTCGTGTCTTTGCCTCTGATGAAGATGAAAGGGTTCGTGCGCATCGAATAATAGATATTGTTAGAGAATTATTGCAGGGCAAACGTTATTTAAGTCGGGAGGTTTTACAAAACACTCGTCTAAACCGCAGATTAAAACCATTCATTGTGCCAGCACAGGTGATAATTTCTAATTCTCTTTCTAACAAGTTTACAGTGATTGAAGTGTCAGGGCTTGATAGAACTGGTCTTTTACGTGATCTTACTTATGAAATTTCTGATCTTAATTTGACCATTGGCTCGGCTCATATTTCTACTTATGGTGAAAAGGCGGTTGATGTTTTTTATGTTACAGATTTAATGGGCGGAAAAATTAAAGCAAAAGCTAGACAAAGAAAAATTTATAATCGTTTAATTGATGTGCTCGAAGCAAATCAAACAACAAAAAGTAGCCTTTAGTAATGAGCCTTTATAAGAATTTTTTTAATGTAGGCGCAATGACATTGCTATCTAGAATATTGGGCTTTGTGCGTGATATTTTAATGGCTAGTGTGCTTGGCACAGGCTTAGCCGCAGATGCTTTTTTTGCGGCCTTTAGATTTCCAAACCTATTTAGAAGAATTTTTGCAGAAGGGGCTTTTAATGCCGCTTTCATTCCTATGTTTGCAAAAAGCTTGGAGCAGCAGGGTGAGGAAGAGGCAAAATTATTAGCTGGCAGAATAATCTCATGGCTGGTGGTGGTTTTATTGATTTTAACAGTTTTAGCTATAATATTTATGCCAAGCCTGATGAAATTATTTGTGCCAGGTTTTGTTGCGGATAAAGAAAAATTTGAATTTACCGTGCTGCTTACTAGAATTTGTTTCCCCTATTTAGCGGCTATGTCACTTATGGCAGCTTATGGCGCTATACTTAATGGAATGGGTAAGTTTTTAGCGGCGGCATTTGCCCCAGTTTTGTTAAATATTGTTTTAATTGGATTTTTGATCGTCTTGGTTTTTATTGCTAATGCTGATGCAAAAACAGCTGGTTTTTGGCTGGCCATTGGCATTGTCATTGCTGGGGTGGCGCAATTTCTTTTGGTGTATTGGGCGGTTAGAAAAATGGGTTTTTTGCCAAAATTTACCTTCCCAAGATTGGACAAAGATGTAAAAAAATTCTGGCTCTTGGCGCTCCCTGTAGTGTTAAGCGGCGGTGTAACTCAGATAAATCTTTTCATCGGGACAATAATTGCCTCAACCGCTGGTGGGGCAATATCAATTTTATATTATGCAGATCGTCTATATCAATTGCCGCTTGGTTTAATTGGCATTGCAATTGGAGTGGTTTTGCTGCCTGAACTATCACGCCACTTAAAAGGAAAGCGATTTGAGCAAGCACAGGTTGTAATGGATCAATCATTGTTATTTGCCCTGTTGCTTTGTCTGCCAGCAACGGCTGGTTTAATTGCTTTGGCGCACCCAATAATTTCTACTTTATTTGAGCGAGGAGCTTTTGATGCCCAAGCGACAATTTTAACATCAAATGCTTTAATTGCTTTTTCTTTTGGTCTTCCTGCATTTGTGTTGATTAAATTATTTCAACCAGGGTTTTTTGCCCGTGATGACACAAAAACCCCAACCTATTTTGCAATTATTTCTGTTATCGTAAACATCAGCCTTAGCTTAGCGCTTTTTCCTATTTTGCAACATGTTGGTATAGCTATTGCTACCTCTATTGCGGCATGGGTTAATGTTAGCCTATTGATTTTCACTCTATCTAGGCGTGGTCATTATCAGCTTTCATTTAGCCAGATTAAAAAATATATTTTGATGATTATAATTTCTGTTGCTTTAGCAATTTTGTTAATTGGTTTAGCTAATGTCTTTAAATTATTATTAGCGGGTGAAAATGGTTTCTTATTACAAATAATTTCGCTTGGTGGGGTGATTGGTATTGGAGCAGTTGCTTATTTTATCGTCATTCATATTTTTAAGGTGCAAAATATAGGGCAGATTTTTACGGCTTTGAAAAGAAGTTAGTTGAAATTTTTCTCTCATTGCTCCAATAAGTTTATAATAAAATTATAGGATAAAATAATGGCTTTTTCTGATCGAGTTTTTTCTGGCATTCAGCCTTCAGGTGATTTGCATTTGGGTAATTATTTAGGGGCAATAAAACGCTTTGTGCCTTTGCAAAATACGCATGATTGCATTTATTGTGTGGTTGATATGCACGCCATTACCGTGTGGCAAGACCCAAAAAAATTACATCGCTCAACATTAGAAGTTGCGGCTGCCTATTTGGCGGCGGGGATTGATCCTAAAAAATCAATTATTTTTAATCAAAGTCAGGTTGTTGAACATACGGAATTAGCTTGGGTTTTTAATTGTGTGGCACGCATGGGCTGGATGAGCCGCATGACGCAATTTAAAGATAAGGCGGGTAAAAATTCTGAAAAAGTCTCGCTTGGTTTGTTTGCTTATCCTGCGCTTATGGCGGCTGATATTTTATTATATAAGGCAACTCATGTGCCAGTTGGTGACGATCAAAAACAGCATCTTGAGCTTACTCGCGATATTGCGGCAAAGTTTAATAATGATTTTAAAATTGATTTTTTTCCAATCACTGAGCCGTTAATTGCAGGCTCTGCCGCGCGCATTATGTCGCTTCGTGATGGGTCTAAAAAAATGTCATCTTCTGACCCCTCAGATTTATCGCGCATTTCTTTAACTGATGATGCTGATAGGATTGCTAAGAAAATCAAAAAAGCAAAATCTGATCCTGAGCCTCTACCAAGTGAAGAGGCTGGTTTAAAGGATCGGCCAGAGGCGGACAATCTAGTTGGGATTTTTGCCTCACTTTCTGGGCGCTCAAAGCAAGATATTTTAAGTGAATTTGGTGGGCAGGGTTTTGGAGTTTTTAAACCTGCTTTAGCTGAACTTGCAGTTGAAAAACTAGCGCCAATGAACAAAGAAATGGCGCGCTATCTTGATGACCCAAAACAAATTGAAGATATTTTGCGCGATGGAGCAGAGCGAGCCTCAATCATTGCAAAAGAGAATATGAAACAGGTGCGTGATATTATTGGCTTTGTGAAATAGAAGATTTATAGTTTTCATATACAACAGGTAGCCGTTATCATAAGATAAAGTTAGAAAGGAGCAAAAAATGGCAAAAGCAGACCAAATACCTACTGATCTGACTATTGATCTTGGAGATGACCTTGCTCCAGATGAATTTGTTGCGGCTGTTCGTAATTTTTTTGGCTATGTAAATGAAATAACAGAAGCACAAAAAGGTGATGGCGCTGAGATCAGTTGGATTGTAAAAGTTAAAGAAGGTAGCAGTTTAGTTGGTGTTGAGCCAAATGCAGAAGCACCAAATTCCAGACTAACGATGATTTATAAAAAAGCTAAATTTGCTATAAATGCACTCGCTAGTGGAGATATTAAGCGGGCAGGCCTTTCTGAAAAAGGGACGGGGTATTTAAAGAAGCTTTCTGAGCTTTCTGAACGAAAAAAGATTAATATTTGGGTAAAAAAAGAGCCAATATCTATTGGCGCTGGAATTTCCAAAATAATTATTGAAGATTGGCAAAGTGATTATTATGATTTTGGAACCCTTGAAGGAAGGCTAGAGGCTATCCAAGATGCTTCTGGTTCTCTTAGAATTAAAATAAAAGATTTTTTATATCCAAAATCTATAAATTGTGTTGTGCCAGAAAGCATGATTGAAGAAGTTTTATCTAGCTTTAGACGGCGTGTTGAGGTTGAAGGAAAGATTCACTACCGAAAAGATGGGACGCCAATATCTATTAAGGCATTTCAAATTGATGTGTTGCCAGAGGATAGTGACCTTCCCTCTGCTGCAGATGTTAGAGGGATTATGGCTTCCTAATGAGTGTAGAAAAAATATATTGGGATAGTGATTGTTTCTTAGGGTTTTTTAAAAATGAGCCTAATAAAGCTGAAAAATGTGACGGAGTTATAAAAAGGGCTGAGCGTGGTGAAGTGCTAATTATTACCTCTGCGCTTACTTTGGCAGAAGTTTTGTGGATGCGTAATGATAGTAAAATTTCACAAGAAGATGCAGATATAATACAAAAGTTTTTTAGACGATCATTTATTAGGGTAAACAATGTAACTCGAAAAATTGCAGAAAATGCTCAACTTTATGTTTGGAATAATAATATAAAACCTAAAGATGCAATTCATGTTTCTACTGCAATTCATTTGAAGGTTGATGCTCTTGAAACATTTGATAAAAAGTTGATTTCAAAAAGTGGAACAGTTGGAAGCCCTTTATTGTTAATTAGAGAGCCAAAGGAAGAGCGACAATCAAGTTTAAATGTTTGATTTATTTTTTTAATAAGTCAGGGCGGCGGGATTTGGTGAATTTTTTGCTTTGCTCAAATCGCCATTGTTTAATTTTTTTATGATCGCCTGAGGTTAGTATTTCTGGAATTTTCTGCCCCTCAAAATCTACTGGTCTGGTATATTGGTCATATTCTAGCAGGCCATTTTCAAAGCTTTCTTCTTTAGAGCTTTCGCTTGAGCCAAGCACACCCGGAATGAGGCGAGTTATGGCTTCAAGCATTACCATTGCTGCCACTTCCCCTCCTGCCAGCACATAGTCACCAATAGATATTTCTATTAAATTACGGCTTTTTATCACCCTTTGGTCAATTCCCTCAAAGCGGCCGCAAATTAAAACAACTCCTGATCTTTTGCTTAACTCATGCGCTAAATTTTGCGTTAAAGGCTTGCCTCGTGGGCTTAATAAATAGCGTGGGCGAGTATCATTTTTCGGTGAGGTAAAATCTATGGCGCGCGCTAACACATCAGGCTTTAGCACCAAACCAGCGCCACCCCCTGCTGGTGTGTCATCAACCGAGCGATGTTTATCTAAAGCAAAGTCGCGTAAATTTATGGCCTCAAGCGCCCATAAATTTTCTTTAAGACCTCGCCCGATAACTGAAGTGCCTAATGGCCCAGGAAACAGCTCAGGAAACAAGGTGATGATTGAAGCTTTAAATGGGCTATTGCTCATTTTGCCCTTCATCAATCTTTTCATCAATTTTAATGTCATTCTCGCTTATTTCAAGCGGGGGAATGATTGTGATAAAATGTTTTTCAAAGTCAATTGTTGGCACGTTATGTTTAGTAAATTCTATATAATATGTGTCTTCACTAAAGCCGCCACCCTCTTTAATGGGGGCAATTTCAACTAAATCACCTGCACCAAAATTTGGCATATCAATAATTGTGCCGATTTGTTTTTTATTCTCATCAAGCACGTCCATGCCAACCATATCAGAAATATAAAATTCTTCTTCTTTAAGGTTAGATGGTAATTTCTCACGCTCAATGAATAATTCAACCCCGTTGAGCGTTTCGGCTTTATCGCGGCTGGTAATTTCATTAAAGCGCACAATTGTCACGGTTTTTTGTGGGCGGATATTTTTAATAGTATAAATATTGCCACTCTTATCATGAAGGGCGCCATATTTACCAAGGTCAAGCACATCAGCGCTAAAGCTTTTAACTCGCACAGAGCCTTTAACACCATGAGCCGCACCAATCCTACCCATAAGAATTTGGCGGCCCATGGTAACAGAATTATCTGTATTTTTATCTGAGGCTTTTTTGCTCATTATTTATGAAGACGCTTCTTCAGCAACAGCTTCTTCTTTAGGGGCATTTGCAGCTTCTTCTGCCGCAGCTTTTGCATCTAATTCAGCCTGTGCTTTTTCTTCAGCGCGTTCTTTTGCTTTAGCACCTGGTTCACCCTTTTTAGGGTTGTTGCGTTTTGTGCGTTTTAAAAGACCCTCAGCATCAAGAAAACGAGCAACACGATCTGTTGCTTGTGCGCCAACTGAAAGCCAATGTTTTGCACGTTCAACGTCAAGCTTTACACGCTCGCCGCTATCTTTTGGTAACATTGGATTATAAGAGCCAATACGCTCAATAAAACGGCCATCACGTGGTGCGCGAGCATCAGCAATTACGATGTGATAATATGGACGTTTCTTTGAGCCAGCACGGGCAAGACGAATTTTTAGAGCCATTGTTATATTTCCTTTAAGGTTTTTATAAGTTTGATTTGATTTAAGTTGTGTTATTTCTTCTTGTTTGAATTGCCACCAAGTCCAGGTAATCCAGGAAATTGTGGTTTGCCAAATAGAGGTAATGAGGGAGTTTGTTTTTTTAGTTTTTTAAAGTCGCTTGGTAGTTCTTTTGGTAGCTTTTGAGGCAATTCTTGTGAGAGTGCATTTGGATCCATACCCATTTCTTGTGCCATACGCTCAAGCTGAACAGGATCCATGTCTGGCATACCAGCGCCGCCGCCCATTCCTGCCATGCCACCCATGCCAGCAGGCATTTGCCCACCACCCATCATAGATGAAAGAGCGCCCATGCCGCCGCCTTTTGACATTTTTTTCATCATGTCGGCCATTTGGCGATGTTGTTTAATCAGCTTATTTATTTCAGAAACCTGAGTGCCAGAGCCAGCCGCAATTCGCTTACGTCGAGAGGCATTAAGTAGAGCAGGTGTTGCGCGTTCTTTAGGTGTCATTGAGTTAATGATAGCAACTTGGCGATCAAAGACTTTTTCATCAATATTAGCACCTGCCATAGCTTTTTTCATTTTGCCCATACCTGGCATCATGCCCATGATTGACCCCATGCCGCCCATTTTTTTCATCTGTAAGAGTTGCGCTTTAAGATCATTAAGGTCAAAGCTGCCTTTTTTCATCTTTTTGGCCATTTTTGCCGCTTCACCGGCAGAAACAGTTTGTGAGGCTTTTTCAACTAATGAGACAATATCGCCTTTGCCCAAAATTCTATCTGCAATGCGTGAGGGGTGAAAATCCTCTAGCGCATCCATTTTCTCGCCAACGCCCATCAATTTAATGGGCTTGCCTGTTGCCGCCTTCATTGAAAGCGCCGCGCCACCACGTCCATCGCCATCAACTCTGGTTAAAACAATGCCGCTTATATCAACCCTGTCATCAAATGAGCGAGCAAGATTTATTGCATCTTGTCCCGTAAGCGCATCAACTACTAATAAAACTTCATGTGGGTTGGTAATATCTTTAATTTTGGCCGTTTCAGCCATCATCTCTTCGTCAATATGGGTGCGGCCTGCCGTATCAAGAAGCAAAACATCATAACCGCCAAGCTTGCCTTCTTTTGCGGCACGTTTAGCAATTTTTATTGGGTCTTGTTTGGCAATAATCTCAAGCGTATTAACGCCAATCTGCTCACCTAACACTCTAAGTTGTTCTTGTGCTGCAGGGCGGCGGGTATCGAGCGAAGCCATTAGCACTTTTTTATTTTGTTTTTCTTTTAAGCGTTTAGCAAGTTTGGCGGTGGTGGTAGTTTTACCAGAGCCTTGCAGACCAACCATTAAAATACCAACAGGGGGAGTGGCGGCAAGTGAAATCGGTTCAGCTTCTTCTCCAAGCACCCGCACCAATTCGTCATGCACAATTTTAATGACTTGCTGACCGGGGGTAATAGACTTGGTAACCTCAGCGCCAAGCGCACGCTCACTCACCTGCGTTATAAATGCTCGCACAACTTCAAGGGAAACATCGGCTTCAATTAGCGCGCGTCTAACTTCGCGCATGGCCGCGTTTACATCAGCTTCGCTAAGAGCGCCGCGTCCTGTAAGGCCTTTAAAAATATTACCTAAACGATCGCCAAGAGTATCGAACATTTATAGTCTTTCTTTTCTGCACCAAGGGGCAAAGGGATTATTTTAAACAATCAAAGCCAAAAACATCTGTGGGCGCAACGCGCTAACAGATGGGGATTGTGTGACCAGTGGAACACACTAATGGCTCAAATAACTTAAAATACAAAAGTTGGCTGGTTATATAGGAAGTTGAGCAAAGAAGTCAAGCAGTTGAAATGGATGAGGGGTTAAAGGATTAGAATAATATTTATATTGATATTTCTTGTCTAAAAGATAGACTTCTGAGAAATCAAATATTGTAAAGGTCTTAAATATGTCAAATCCCATTTCTCAAAAAAGCCTAAAAAAATTAGCTAAATTATCTATTCATACTGGGCTTGGCTTAGAAAAGGGGCAGGATTTAATTATTTCTGCGCCAATTGAGGCTCTGCCATTGGTGCGTTTAGTTACTAAAGAGGCCTATAAGGCGGGTGCTGGGTTAGTTAGTTGCTTTTATGGTGATGATCAAATGAGTTTATTACGCTATAAATATGCTAATGATGCCAGTTTTGATAAAGCGCCAGATTGGCTATTTGAGGGTATGGCAAGGGCATTTGATAATAATGCTGCTCGTCTTGCTATCATTGGTGATAATCCAATGTTATTGGCCAAACAAGATCCACAAAAAATATCTCGAGTGAATAAAGCAATGTCAAAGGCTGGCACGCCTGTGCGTGAGCGTATCACTGCATTTAATGTTAATTGGAATATTATTGCTTATCCTAGCAAGGATTGGGCAAAGCTTGTTTTCCCTAAAGAGAGTGAAAAAAAGGCTGTTAAAAAACTAGCAAAAGCAATTTTTGCGGCCTCTCGTGCGGATCAAAAAGACCCTATTAAGGCATGGGTTGAGCATAATAAGATTTTAGCAAACAAATCAAGATGGCTTAATGAGCAGAATTTTGCTTCATTGCATTTTACTGCCAAAGGAACTGATTTAATTGTTGGCTTGGCTGATGGGCATGAATGGGCAGGGGGCGCAGCAAAGGCAAAAAACGGTATTACTTGTAATGCAAATATTCCAAGTGAAGAAGTTTTTACTACTCCGCATGCTAAAAAAGTTGATGGCTATGTAAGTTCAACAAAGCCTCTTTCACATGCTGGCACATTGATTGATGATATTAAGGTGACTTTTAAGAATGGCAAAATTATTGAAGCCTCTGCTTCGAAGGGGGAAGAAGTTTTGCTTAAATTGCTTGATACTGATGAGGGTGCAAGGCGGATTGGTGAAGTGGCGCTTGTGCCTCACTCTTCGCCAATTTCTAAGTCAGGTATTTTATTTTATAATACGCTTTTTGATGAAAATGCTTCTTGTCATATTGCCTTGGGGCAATGTTATTCAAAATGTTTTATTGATGGTGATAAAATCAGCAAAGAAGAAGTTGAAGCACAAGGTGGCAACACATCTGCAATACATGTGGATTGGATGATTGGCTCTGGTGAAATGGATATTGATGGCATAACGCAAAGTGGTGAGCGAGTGCCAGTATTTCGCCAAGGTGAGTGGGCTTAGTTTGTAAGCTAGGCTTAATTTGTTAAAAGACACTTCACTATCCGCTCTTGTCACCCTGAGTGAAGCGAAGGGTCTTATACTCTAAGATGAAGATATTTCGCTATCGCTCAATATGACAAGTAATGAATGAATGACTAGCTAAAAACTTAAATACCTACTTCGCCGCTGCTCTTGATGCTCTTTTTCTATCATGTGGGCAGAGGTGGATTTTGCGCAGGCGAATAGATTTTGGAGTTACCTCGACATATTCATCATCAGCAATATAGCCTAAAGACTGCTCCAGAGTTAGCTTTTTAGGCGTTGTTAGGCGCACGGCTTCATCTTTTGAGTTTGTGCGGATATTGGTTAGCTGTTTGCCTTTAAGTGGGTTTACTTCAAGATCATTACCACGGTTATGTTCACCAATAATCATGCCCTCATAAACAGGCACTCCTGAATCGATGAGCATTTGCCCTCTATCTTCAAGATTAAATAAAGCAAAGGCAACTGATTGCCCTGTGCTGTTTGAAATAAGAACGCCTGTTCGACGGCCAACTAAAGCGCCTTTAAATGGTGCAAATTCATGAAACACACGGTTAAAAATCGCAGTGCCTCTTGTGTCACCCATTAACTCAGGTTGATAACCAATAAGCGAGCGAGTTGGCACATAAAGAGTAAGCCTAGTGCGACCAATTCCAGAGGGGCGCATCTCGATTAACTCGCCCTTTCGCTCGGTTAATTTTTGCACCACTGCGCCGGTATATTCATCATCAACGTCAATTATCACCTCTTCAATTGGCTCTAATTTTTGGCCATTTTCTTCTTTATATAGAACTTTTGGACGTCCAACTGTTAGCTCAAACCCTTCACGGCGCATAGTTTCAATTAGAACAGCTAATTGTAATTCGCCACGCCCTGCAACGGAAAAACTATCGCTATCAGAGCCTTGGCTAACTTCGATTGCAACATTGCCCTCTGCTTCATGGCGAAGCCTGTTGCCAATCACTCGGCTTTGCACTTTGCTGCCTTCACGACCAGCTAATGGGCCATCATTGATCCTAAAAGTCATAGAAAGAGTCGGTGGGTCAATTGGTTGAGCTTCAATTGCCTTAGAAACTGAAATATCACAAATTGTGTCGGCAACGGTTGCAATTTCAAGTCCAGCGAGAGAGACAATATCGCCCGCTTTTCCAGTTTCAACTGGAGTGCGCTCTAACCCACGAAAAGCAAGAACCTTTGAAATGCGCCCCTTTTCAATCTCTTTGCCCTCACGATTTAAAACATGAACTGGCATAGTTGCTTTTATTGAGCCTGAAAGAATTTTACCTGTTAATATTCGCCCCAAAAATGGATCACGCTGAATGGTTGTTACTAGCATTTTAAATTCCCCAGCTTCAACCTTCGGCTCTGGCACATGTTTTTGCACTTCATCAAGCAATGGGCCAATAGAATCAGTTTTTCCATCTGGAGTAGTTGCCATCCAGCCATTTTTTGCAGAGCCGTAAAGCACAGGAAAATCAAGCTGCTCCTCTGAAGCATCAAGGGCTACGAATAAATCAAATACCTCGTTTAATACTTCGTCATGGCGCTCATCTGGTTTATCAATTTTATTTATTGCAACAATTGGACGAAGTCCAAGTGCTAAAGCTTTTGCTAGCACAAATTTAGTTTGCGGCATTGGCCCCTCAGCTGCATCAACCAGTAATACCACACCATCAACCATAGATAGAATACGCTCAACTTCGCCGCCGAAATCGGCGTGACCGGGGGTATCAACAATGTTGATACGCATATCATTCCATAATAAAGAAGTAACCTTGGCTAAAATAGTGATGCCGCGCTCTTTTTCAAGGTCGTTGCTATCCATTGCCCTTTCAGCAATTTGCTGGTTATCACGAAAAACACCAGATTGTTTTAATAAAACGTCGATAAGAGTTGTTTTGCCATGATCGACATGGGCAATAATTGCAATGTTGCGCAAAGACATAAGATATAACCAATATTTTTAAAAAAAGGGATTAGATGCACGCCTTAGAGTAGTGGTAGCAAAAGAACAAGGAAATAGTGTGTTTTGGTGATATTAAGCGCTTTTAAACTTAATATCAGGCAATTCCACTCTTAGCATCTTATTGATAGCAGTTTTGGGTAATGGAGGAGAAAATAAATACCCTTGAACCTGATCGCAGCCTAAATCTCTTATTGTCTCAAGTTGCTTTTGAGTTTCAACTCCCTCAGACGTTGTGGTCATTCCCATGCTTTGCCCTAAGTCAATAACGGCTTTAACTATGGCGATATTTTCTTTTTTATCATCAAGCGAAGAAATAAACGATTTATCTATTTTGATTTTATCAAACGGGAAAGAACATAAATAACTAAGTGAAGAATAACCAGTGCCAAAATCATCAAGCGCAATTCTTACTCCAAGGCTTTTGAGGTCATGTAGAATTTTTATATTATGCGCATCATTTTCTAAAAACAGGCTTTCAGTAATTTCTAGTTCAAGTCTATCTGCATCAAGGCCTGAAATTATCAAAGCATCTGCAACTTGCGCTACAAGGTCATTATTTTTAAATTGCATTGGTGAAACATTTACTGCAACTCTTTGCTCATTTGGCCATTTGGAGGCAGTTAAACATGCCTCTTGTAACGCCCAATTACCCATATCACGAATAAGACCTGTTTCTTCAGCTATGGGAATAAAGTCAAATGGTGAGAAATTATGGGTTTTATTATCCCAGCGCATAAGTGCTTCACAGGCTGTTATTTTATTGTTTTTTAGAGAAACAAGCGGCTGATAATGTAAATGAAGTTCATTTTTTTCAAGTGCTTGGCGTAACCCCTCTTCAATGGCTCGTCGTTTTAAACGCTTTTCGTCCATTTCTTCTTCAAAAAAACAATAAGAGCCACCTACTTGCTTTTTAGCATAGTAAAGCGCGAGATCAGAATTACGCATTAAACTCCCTGTATCTTTACCATCAAATGGGGCAAGTGCAATGCCAATAGAGGCTGAGATGTTAAGCTCAATGCCGTCCCATTTAATTGGTTTAATAATTGCCTTAGTTATATTCTTGGCAATTTTATTTATTTCATCTTGGCACGAGACAGGGCCGATAAGAGTAGCAAATTCATCGCCGCCAAGTCTTGCTACTGTGCCGGTAGAGCCAACATGTAACAAAATTCTTCTGCCAACCTCTTTTATTACTTCATCGCCTGCGCAATGACCGAAATTGTCGTTTATTGGCTTGAATCGATCAAGGTCAATGCTAAGAACAGCCATCATTTCATTTTTATTATTGCTTTCGCAAGCAAAAAACTCTTGGTTTTTTGCCATTATCTCATGAAAGCTTCTTCTGTTTGCTAAATTAGTTAAACCATCGTGGCGAGCAAGATAACGAATAGTTTCTTCAGATTTATGTTGCTCGGTGATATCTTCATGAGTGGTAAGCCAGCCGCCATCTTCAAGCGGTTGGTGATTTATAAATATAATCTGTCCGTTAAGCATGGTGATTGGCTCAGTGATTGGTTTATTAGCTTTTATTACTTCACTAAGAATTTCAAAACGTTGTTTTTTATTGGCAATTGAAACCATATCAAATTTTGCACCATGGTCGAGTATATCCCAAAAATTAGCGCCTGGCTTGCTTAGATTCTCTGGTAATTTATAAAGATTTGCATAAGGCTGATTGCAAATTACAAGATTATGATTTTTATCAAACATGGCAAGGCCATGGCTCATATTATTTACTGCTGCATCAAAGCGCATATTTTGTTGCAATATTTCTTCAGAGCGTTTTTTGATTAGCTCTTCTTTTTGGTGTTGTTCAGTAATATCTTCATGAATTGTAAGCCAGCTGCCATCATCCATTGGTTGATGATTTATGTGTATAATTTGCCCATTGGTCATTGTAACGGGCCCTGATAAAGGCTTCTCGGTTTTTAAAATCTCACTTATTACTTCAAAGCGGTGCTTTTTGTTAGCTATTGAAACCCTGCCATATTGTGCATCATGATCTAAAATATCCCAAAAGCTTGTTCCGGGCTTAGATAACTGTTTGGGTATCTTATAAATATTTATATATTGCTGGTTACAAATTACCAACTTATTATTTTTATCAAATTGAGCTAGCCCATGGCTCATATTGTTTATTGCTGCATTAAAGCGCATATTTTGTTGTAATATTTCTTCAGAGCGGGTTTTAATTATCTGCTCTTTTTGGTGTTGTTCTGTAATATCTTGTTGAGTTGAAACCCATCCGCCATTTGGCATTTTTTTGCGAATTACATTTATTCGGCGCTCGTTTATTATTTCAACAAAAGTTTGCTCACCATTAGAATTATTCTTGATATCTATTCTTTTATTAAAAAAGCTTTCATTTGTTTCCCCCTTTGAAATTAAACCATTAGCCATTCGGTATTTTAGAATGTCTTCAAAATGAGTGCCAGGGGTAGAGAATTTTTTAGGTAGGTTATAAAATTTAATATAAGCTTCATTACATATGATTAGGCGCTTGTCTGCCCCATACATACAAAGTCCATGCGACATGTGATTGATTGCAACATTGAATTGAAAGTTTTTTTCAATCAATTGCGTTTCATGGTGTTTTGCTATCTTTTTTTGCTTAGCTTTTTTTGTAACGTCTTTATGCGTTATAATTTGTCCTACATTTGGAACATTTATAAAGGTAGAGCGTATAATCCTGCCTTTAATTTCACGCTCAAAAGTTTGAGGTGTTTTATGTTTACTGGTTCTGTTTAGAATAGCTGTAAATTTTCTACAGAGATCTTGTGGGCTGATGTCTACATAATTACCAATTTGAATTGATAATTCGCAAGATTCTTCTAATGACATGCCAACTTTTAGGTCAGCCTTATCTGCTCCATTAGTGAAGTATAATTCTTCATAACGTTTGTTAAATGCTAATAGATTAAGGTCATTGCTCCATATAGTAAATCCATCAGACATGCTTTCAAGTGCAGCATGGAGCAATGATTTAAAATTGTCATTTAATTTATATTCATCAAAAATATTGCGCAAAACCAAAACCCTATATAACTCACGTTAGATAAGTTTTTCATATTGGCTTTAATGATGGCTTAATTAGCCAAGAAATCACTTAATAAATATATTAAACTTGCCTTAATGGTTAATATTTACTTATTTCGAATTTTGCGAGTGCCCAGTGTTTTTAATCTTAGCGCATTAAGTTTGATAAAACCATGGGCATCATATTGATCGTAAGAGCCAGAATCTTGCTCAAATGTTACTAAATCTTCTGAATAAAGCGAGAATGAGGAAGTGCGCCCAATTAGATAAGTAGAGCCTTTATAAAGCTTAAGGGTTACTTCTCCGCTTACAAATTTTTGACTTTGATCTATGAGGGCTTGCAGCATTTCACGCTCTGGGGAATACCAAAAGCCATTATAAATAAGCTTGGCATAGCGGGGCATAATATCGTCTTTTAGATGTGCCGCCTCTCTATCAAGCGTGATAGATTCAATGCCACGGTGGGCGACAAGTAAAATTGAGCCACCCGGAGTTTCATAAATTCCGCGAGATTTCATACCAACAAAGCGGTTTTCAACTAAGTCTAAACGCCCAATGCCATGTTTGCCGCCCAATTCATTTAATTTG
>Ga0256839_1002930_pt1 | contig 18288 bp, 20 predicted proteins | sample 354166metaG_FD_185968 | JGI IMG/M metagenome (GOLD analysis project Ga0256839, IMG submission 185968) | Hydrothermal vent microbial communities from Mid Atlantic Ridge, Atlantic Ocean - 354-166 | ecosystem: Environmental > Aquatic > Marine > Hydrothermal vents | place: Atlantic Ocean: Mid... | reverse complement strand
GCGATTATGTGGCGTTGCTGAACCCGCGCGCAGTAGACAAACCCTCAACGGTTTTTGTGGAGATAACGCTGTCAGGGCAGGCGGATGAATTGCTGGACGCGTTTGAGCGGCAAGTGGCCTTGGTGCCAGATGTGCTGGAATGCCATCTTATGGCGGGTTCTGCGGATTATCTGTTGAAAGTAGTGGCGCGTGATACGGATGATTTCGCCCGTATTCATCGGCAGTATCTGGTGCGCCTTCCCGGTGTGGCGCAGATGCAATCTAGCTTTGCGCTTCGGACCGTGTTCAAAACGACTGCGATCCCGCTTTAGCCAAGAAGATATAACATCAAGTAAAGTGTCGCCATGCCACCGAAAATTGCGCCGAGAACACTGCGGAATATGCTGCCGATCAACAGGGCTGCGGCCGCGGCGATTAAGCGGGCAGGGTCAACATCACCACCCGTGGCTTGGGGCCAGACGGTTAGCGGTGCGATCAGGCCGGGCATGACTGCAACCGGCACATAGCGCAGGTGTCGTGTCATCCATTCCGGCAGTTTACGATCACCTACAAGGCCGATGAACGAGAACCGCAACAAAAATGTGCCGATGCCAAGGAAGATGATGGTTAGCCAGATGTCCAGATCGCTCATTTGCGTGCCTCCAGCCATTTTTCGACTTGTGCGCCAGTGATCATCGCAAGGACGGCGGCAATCATTAACCAAAGGTTATAGGGCATCCATGACAATGCTAGTGCTACGACGACCGATACAACCGCTGTCGCCAAATGTGGTAAGCTGCGAAGGCTGGGCGCGATGATTGCGATGAAGGTAATCGGGATGGCGAAATCGAGCGCGTATTCGGGCGGGATGGCGGAACCGAGCAACCCGCCGATCAGGGAAAACCCGTACCAAAACGGGGCGATGGCCGAGATAACACCGAAAAAATAGGTTATTTTCTCGTTTAATGGCATGTCCGGCGAACGCTCGTATTTCTCAATCGAAACGCCGTAGGATTGATCGACCATGAAATAGGAAATCAGGACTTTCTGCCACGGTAACGCCTTGCCCAAATGGGGCGTTAGGGATGCGGAATACATTACCATGCGCAGGTTTACCGCCAACCCCGTGAGGATGGCGACGAACACCGGCGCGCCGTCCACCAGTAATTGCACGGATGCAAACTGTGCTGCGCCAGCGATAACCAGTGCCGTCATGGCCATGGTTTGGATCAGGGAAAAGCCGGCCTCCGTGGCGACCACGCCGAAAAGCATCCCGAACGGGGCGATTACCAATAGAAAGGGCGATCCGGCGCGAACACCTTGCCAATATACGCTGCGAGTTCTGGACATATCCGGCCCCATGTTGCAAATTCCTTCACGCGTATAGCGCAGCGATATTCCTTTGACTAATCAAGAGTTTTGCGACGTGATGGAACATTTATTGATAAAACCAGACCCTACCAACCCACGCTTGACGCGCGCCGTCTCAGGAGTTGATCATAACGGCGAGGCGCAGGAAATCCGTGTGGTCGAAGAACGGCCTTTGACAATTTATCTGAACTCGCAAGAAATCGTGACGGCGATGACGATTGGGGATTATCCCGAATATTTAGCGGTCGGGTATTTGCGCAATCAGGCAATGCTGCTGCCGGACGATGTAATCACGCGTGTGGACTTTGACGAAGAGGTTGAAACCGTGGTTGTGCGGACTAAACGCAAGACGGATTACGAAGAAAAGCTAAAGAAGAAAACACGGACATCGGGTTGTGCGGTTGGCACAGTTTTTGGCGATATGATGGAGGGGTTGGAAGATGTGCAATTGCCGGCAACTCCGTTGAAAACCAGCTGGCTGTATTCGCTGGCGCATCAAATCAACACGATGCCGAGCCTGTACCTAGAGGCAGGTGCGATCCACGGATCAGTGCTGTGTCGAGAGGATGCTCCGCTGGTCTATATGGAGGATGTCGGGCGTCACAATGCGGTTGATAAAATCGCTGGCTGGATGATGCTGGAAGGCGAAAGCGCGGATGACAAGATCATGTATACAACGGGGCGGTTGACGTCAGAGATGGTGATCAAAACGGCAATGATGGGGATACCGACGCTGGCGTCGCGGTCAGGTTTCACGGCGTGGGGCGTTGAGATTGCGCGACAGGTTGGGTTGACGTTGATTGGGCGAATGCGTGGCAAACGATTCATTTGTCTTAGCGGCGAGGATCGGTTGGAGTGGGATGCGGATGTGTCTGCGATAAAGGATGAGCCAAAGAAATCTGCGCGAAAAGGGGCGGCTTCATGAAGGTTTCTGGCGTTATATTGGCGGGTGGTCAATCCTCGCGCATGGGCGGTGGGGACAAGTCGTTGATGGACCTCGGTGGGCAGACGATTTTGGCGCGTGTAATAGCACGGCTTGCCCCGCAGGTTGACGGTTTGGCTTTGAACGCTAATGGCGATCCGGTGCGGTTTGCGGCATATGGGCTGCCGGTTGTGGCTGACACGATCGAGGGTTTCGCAGGGCCGCTGGCTGGCGTGCTTGCAGGTATGGATTGGGCGTACACGCAAGGCGCGGATTATATTGTAACGGCGGCGGCAGACACACCGTTTTTTCCCGACCATTTGCTTGTTGGCCTACAAATGGCACGAGAGTCCGAGGGCGCACCTTTGGCGATGGCCATGACACCGGACCCCGTGCGAAAGTTCGCACGGCACCCGACGTTCGGCCTTTGGTCAGTTGGTTTGCGGGATGATTTGCGCGGAGCGTTGGAGGGCGGCGTTCGCAAGGTTGTGCAATGGACAGAGCCGCACGGGTGCGCAAAAATGGTTTTTAATTATGACGGCGGCGACCCGTTTTTCAACGTGAACACACCGGAAGATATGGTTATGGCACAAAACTTGTTGAGGGAGTTTGACGCGTGAAAGTTTACGGGATCGTGGGTTGGAAGAACTCTGGCAAAACGACGCTGGTGGAACGACTGGTGACCGAGATAACAGGCCGTGGATTTACCGTTTCAACGGTGAAGCACGCGCATCACACGTTCGATGTGGACCACGAGGGGAAAGATAGCTTTCGCCACCGCGCGGCAGGGGCGCGTGAGGTGTTGTTGGCCAGCCGTAATCGCTGGGCGTTGATGCATGAAATCCGTGATGATGTGGAACCGCCGTTGGGAGATTTCCTAGACAAACTGTCGCCCGTTGATCTGGTTTTAATTGAAGGATACAAACGCGATAGCCACGCTAAAATCGAGGCACACCGCGTAGAAACCAAACAAGGTTTACTGACTGTGGAGGACGCTACAATTACCGCAGTTGCCTCCAATTATGTGGTAGACGGGCTGTCGGTACCGCAGTTTGATCTGGATGATATTAGCGCTGTTGCCACTTATATCCTAAAGGAGGTTGGCCTTGCGTAACCCCCCTAAACTTTCCAACGATTGTTTTGCGCTGCCCCCTGGTGTGCATTGGACGCCTGTGGACGAAGCTTTGGCGAGCCTTCGCGCGCGCGTGTCGGTCGTCACGGGTATCGAGACTGTTTTAACCACCGCAGCAGGTGGTCGCGTGTTGGCCGCAGATGTAGTGGCCAAGCGCAACAGCCCGCCTTATGCGAATTCAGCGGTGGATGGTTATGGTTTTGCGTTCGCGTCGTTGGGTCGTGGTGAACACACGCTGCCACTGGCGCAGGGGCGTGCCGCGGCTGGTGGCCCGTTTGACGGCGTGGTTCCTGTGGGCAAAGCATTGCGGATATTGACGGGGGCGATGGTACCGGCGGGGATTGATACCATCGTGCTTGAGGAAGACGTGGTTATCGAGGATGGCGTCTTAAAGTTTGCGATGGGCCTTAAGAAAGGCGCAAATGTTCGGCCAAAAGGCGAGGATGTCGCGGTTGGGGGTGACACTCTTTCAGCTGGGTGTATTTTGCGGCCACAAGACTTGGGGCTGTTGGCCGCGGTGGGTGTTGATAGCGTGCAGGTTTATAAACAGTTGCGGGTGGCAGTGTTATCCACAGGTGATGAATTGCGCCAGATTGGCGAGGATATCGCACCGCATCAAATTTACGATGCTAACCGCCCGATGTTGCTGGAATTGATCCGCCGTTGGGGGATGGAACCCGTTGATCTGGGGCATGTGCGCGATGACGCTGTTATGGTTAAGCAGATGTTAACGCGCGGTGCACGTGAGGCGGATGTGATCTTGACGTCGGGCGGGGCCTCGGCGGGGGACGAGGATCATATCTCGGCAGCGTTGCAGGCGTCTGGCAGTTTGAACCTGTGGCGCATTGCAATCAAGCCGGGCCGTCCGCTGGCGCTGGCGATGTGGGATGGTGTTCCGGTGTTCGGGCTGCCGGGCAATCCGGTGGCGGCGTTCGTAACGGCGCTTATATTTGCGCGCCCGACATTGCTGGAACTTAGCGGTGCTGGATGGGCGGAGCCGTGCGGCATGGATATGCCAGCGGCATTTAGCAAAAACAAAAAACCGGGGCGTCGGGAGTATTTGCGGGCAAAGATGAATGCCAGCGGTCATGCGGAGGTTTTCAAAAGCGAAGGCAGCGGGCGGATTTCCGGCCTTAGCTGGGCAGAAGGTTTGGTTGAATTACAAGACGAAGGTCGTCAAATCGCTGAAGGTGACCTGGTTCGATACTATCCGTTTTCCGAATTTGGATTGTAGGGCTGACTTGGGGAACCCCCGAAAGCTATCCAAACATTCCGGCGGCACGGCCAAGCAGCATAAACGCCCTGCCGGTGCGTGTGTCTGCAAGCAGTTGTATCTGCGCATCACTTGCCCCTTCAATGAAGCTTTTCAACAGGATGTCGAAGCGGCGCAAAAAGTATAATGATGTATCACGGAAAATCTGGTCGCGTTCTTCACGGGCCTTGATCCGTTCCATCGCTTCGGGCGCAATGATGCCACCAACGGTACTTACATCGCTGCCGCGTGTGCCTTCGGCAAACATGCGCCAGTCGTAGGCGGGGGCGATATCGGGGCGAAGGTCATCCATATAGATGCCATCTTGCGCGAGAAGATTGAGGATATCCTCGGCCGCGCGAAGCAACTGGCCAGTATCCTCGTCGCGTTTGGCCAAGCGCAGGGCGCGAAAGCCCTCCGCGTCTTTTTCATCACGCGGAAAGTCCAGTGCCCGCAGTAAATCTGACCAGTCCATAGGTTGGTCTGCTGGTTTCACGGTATCAGGGGTTTGTTCGGACGTCGCATTGGGGGCGGTTGCTTGTGTTTGCATTGCTGCCTGCATTTGGCGCACCGAAGTTATCGTGGTTTCCATCTGCTTGATCTGGTTGGTCAACTCTGTGACGCGTTGTTGCAGGGTTTCGACCCGGTTGTCCTTGATCCTTGGCTGGGAAACGCCGCTTTGGTTTTGTACAGGGGTGCCGCCTGAACGTAGGTCGCGCACTTCGCGTTCCAAACGGCGGGCTTCGTCTTGTATTTGGAAACTGCGCCGGATCATGGCGGAACCAAGCCACACGAATGCGAGTGGCAGGATCAGCATGATCAGGAAGAATATGACCTCCAGAAAGACTGCATCGCGTGGTTCGGCGACATCGCCAAACAATCCGAAATAGCCAGCGCCATAGGCTGCAAGCAAGAACACCCATACAACCGACAGAATCGTAGCAACGATGATCTCGCGCCCCTCAAAGATCGAGCGGGGTGTGACTTTTTCCAATGGGCCGAGCAATCGCGGCTCCTTTATTATCTGTGGTTCTAGACCTTAGATATACGAAATTGACAGAATCTCGTAGGATTTTCCGCCACCGGGGGTGCGGACCTCGACGCTGTCACCTTCTTCTTTGCCGATAAGGGCGCGGGCGAGGGGGGATTTCAGGTTCAACAAATTGGCTTCAATGTCAGCCTCTGGTTCGCCGACGATCTGGTAGGTAACCTCCACGTCGGTGTCTTCGTCAACCAATTCGACTGTTGCGCCAAATTTGATGGTGCCTGACATTTTGGTAACGTCGATCACGTCTGCAAGGCCGATAATGCCTTCCAATTCCTTAACGCGACCCTCGATGTGGCTTTGTTCCTCGCGCGCGGCGTGGTATTCGGCGTTCTCGGACAGGTCACCATGCTCGCGTGCTTCGGCGATGGCACGGATAACGGCAGGGCGTCGCTCGGATTTCAGAACCTTTAGTTCCGCATCCAGCTTCTTGAAACCTTTGATTGTCAAAGGGATCTTTTCCATAATTCTCTCCGGTCCGTCTGGTTTTCGTTAATATCCGAGTGAACATAGGTTTGTGCGCAGGTTACTTCAAGTAATATCGGTAATTTACGCCTCGTTAATGTCGTGTCCTGATTGACCTGTTAAGCTGGAACGCGGTAGAAATTGTGCAACGGATATATGAACCAAAGGATTGTCAGCATGTCGGAAATTGAACGCGAGTCTATGGAGTACGACGTTGTTATCGTGGGCGCGGGGCCAGCGGGCCTGTCTGCTGCGATCCGCCTTAAACAACTAGATGCAGATTTGAATGTTGTGGTCCTTGAAAAGGGATCCGAGGTTGGGGCGCATATCCTTTCTGGCGCGGTTCTGGACCCGATCGGACTGGACGCATTGATGCCGGATTGGAAAGAGCGCGGCGCGCCGATTAAGACCAAAGTGACCGAGGATCGTTTCTTGATGTTGGGGCAAAACGGGTCAATTCGTATTCCGAATTTTCCGATGCCGCCGTTGATGAACAACCACGGTAATTACATCGTCTCAATGGCGAATGTGTGCCGCTGGATGGCGGAGCAAGCTGAAGAAATGGGCGTGGAAATTTTCCCCGGCATGGCCTGTTCCGAACTGGTTTACGGTGACAACGGCGAGGTTACGGGTGTCGTTGCGGGAGAATTTGGCAAGAACGTGGATGGGTCCGAGGGGCCAAGCTATGAACCGGGGATGGTGCTTTATGGCAAGTATGTATTCCTGTCTGAAGGGGTACGTGGCAGCCTGTCCAAGCAGGTGATTGCGAAATATGATTTGCAAGCTGGGGCAGATGTTCAGAAATACGGTCTGGGCATGAAGGAAATTTGGGAGATCAAGCCGGAGAACCATAAGGAAGGCCAAGTGACCCACACAATGGGCTGGCCGTTAGGGGGCAATGCGGGCGGTGGATCGTTCGTTTACCATCTTGAAAACAATCAGGTTTATGTCGGGTTTGTGGTTCATCTTAATTACAAAAACCCACATCTGTTTCCTTACATGGAATTCCAGCGTTTCAAACATCACCCTGTAATTGCCGACATGCTTGAGGGAGGCAAACGGGTCGCTTACGGTGCGCGTGCGATTACCGAGGGTGGCTGGCAGTCGATCCCGAAGCTGGCGTTTCCGGGTGGAGCGTTGCTGGGATGTTCGGCGGGTTTCATGAATGTACCGCGCATCAAAGGCAACCATAACGCGATGCTTTCGGGCAAAGCGGCGGCTGAGGCAGCGGTTGAGGCTATTAAGGCGGGACGTTCGGGGGATGAACTGACCGCCTATGATCTGGATGTGAAATCTGGCCCGATTGCCAAAGACCTGAAGCGGGTTCGCAATGTAAAACCGTTGTGGTCGAAATTTGGTATGTTGGTCTCATTGGGCCTTGGGGCGTTTGACATGTGGGTCGCAAACCTGACGGGCTGGAACCCACTTGGCACGCTTAGCCACGGGAAAACCGATGCGGCGGCGACTGGTAAGGCGGCAGATCACAAAATTTTGGAATACCCCAAACCGGATGGCAAACTCAGTTTTGATCGTCTGACCAACGTAAGCTTCTCGGCGACGAACCACGCGGAAGAACAGCCGTGCCACTTGGTTCTGGCTGATCCGAGCATACCGATTAACGTCAACCTGCCCGAATATGCTGAACCTGCGCAGCGATATTGCCCCGCTGGCGTTTACGAAATTTTGCGCGACGAAGACGGCTCCAACCCGCGCTTCCAGATTAACGCACAAAACTGCGTTCACTGTAAAACCTGCGATATCAAAGACCCAAGCCAAAATATTACGTGGGTTACACCGCAAGGTGGCGAGGGGCCAAATTATCCAAACATGTAGCGTTTTGCGTGTCAGCATTCTGTTCGATCACATTTGGTAATGTTCTTTAGTGAAGTGATTGTATACTTCGTTCATGGCGCATACGTTCGCTAGAACGTGCAGATATTTCAGGAGTCTCCGATTTATGGATAAACGCTTTTTTAAAGTACTAATTCTTGGCGTCAGTTTATTGGGCACGACTGCTATGCCAGTGTTTTCACAAGGTTTAGCTGGCCCCTATCTGGCGGCCAATCGCGCTTTAGAGCATGGTAGCTTTGATGCCGCTGCGCGCTACTACGTCCGTGCAATGGCGGCTGACCCGACAAATGTGCGTCTTAAGCAAAGTGCAATGGTTTCGTTTGTTGCCGCGGGGGATTTTCGGTCTGCTGCTGGTATCGCCCAATTGATGCGTGCGAATGATCAGGCGGATGTTTTTGTTGATCTGGTTGCGCTTACGGATTTTGCCGACAAAGGAGATTTCGAATCAGCGACCTTGGCGATTACTCCGAACCAAGATTTTCTGTCACCGCTTCTGTGGGGCCTACTTGATGCTTGGGTGAAAATAGGGTCGGATGATATCAAGGCTGGCATGAAGGCATTTGATGAAATGTCGAAAAATGACGCGCTGAAAATTTATGCACGCTATCACAAAGCGTTGGCACTGGCGTATTTGGGTGACTTTGAGGCGGCAGCCGAAATTTTGGGTGGTAACGGCGATGGGCCGTTGCATTTGAACCGTGACAGCGTTGCAATCCATGTTGAAATTCTTTCAGAACTTGGCCGAAACGACGAAGCATTGCAGGTCTTGGATGATGCAATTGCGCGTGGTTTCAGGGATGAACAGCTTTTGGCATTACGCAAGGATGTCGCGCTGGGCAACTTGCCGAGTTTCACACAAGTTGATGCGCCCGCCTATGGCATGGCGGAAGCATTTGTTACATTGGCCGATGCGCTAAACCGCGGTGAACCTGATCGCACGGCGCTGTTTTATTCACGATTGGCGCTACAGTTACGGCCAGATTTTGTCGATGCGTCGTTACTTGTTGCGGAGCTATTGGAGCTGGAAGACCAGTTCAATCTGGCCGAGGAAGCTTACGGATTAATCCCCGCGGGGTCCCCGTCGTTCAAAGCTGCCGAAATAGGTCGTGCCGAAGCCCTGCGGGCAGGTGGTGATACAAGCGGGGCGACGGAAATTCTTGTCGCTTTGGCGGATAGTTTTCCCGATGACGTCCTTGTGCTAAATGCTCTTGGCGATATTTATCGCGGCGTTGAAAACTTCGAAGCATCGGTTGATGCGTACACGAAGGCGATTGCGAATGTTGATGAATTTGGTTCTCAACACTGGGTGCTGTTTTATACTCGGGGCATAGGCTACGAGCAGCTGGGCGATTGGTCCGCCGCCGAAAAAGATTTACGCCGTGCGCTGGAATTATCCCCCAATCAGCCGTTCGTTTTAAACTACCTCGGGTACTCATATATCGAAATGGGTATTAAGTTTGACGAAGCCCAACAAATGATCGAAACGGCGGTCGCTGGCATGCCCTCAAACGGGTATATAACTGACTCGCTTGGGTGGGTTTTGTACCGCGTTGGCAAGTTCGACGAGGCCGTCGCCCCAATGGAACGCGCCGTTGAATTACTGCCCGTTGACCCGATCGTTAACGACCATCTGGGTGATGTCCTTTGGATGGTTGGCCGGAAACTGGAGGCTGAATTTCAGTGGCGCCGCGCGATATCGTTTGACCCAATGCCCGAGGATCTGGAACGGATCAAGCGTAAGTTGGAAGTTGGGCTGGACGCCGTTCTGGAAGACGAAGTCGCAAACTGATGCGTGCGGAACTTGCCCGCGCCAAGGTAAACCTTTGCCTTCATGTTACGGGTCAGCGCGCTGATGGTATGCATTTACTCGACTCTATCGTAGTTTTTCCGGCTGTTGGGGACGTGCTGAAAGCAACACCTGACAGTGATTTGACGTTAGAGATTACTGGCCCTTTCGGGGGTGATCTGGAAGCGGGTGCTGATAATTTGGTTATACGCGCTGCGCAAATGCTGGCGGATAAGGGGGCAACCCTTCAGCTTCGTAAGAACCTGCCAGTAGCGTCTGGTATTGGCGGCGGGTCCGCTGATGCGGCTGCCTGTATTCGCCTGTTGTCCGACATGTGGGGTGTTGCTGTTCCTCCGCTCAAAAGCTTGACGGATCTGGGGGCTGACGTGCCTGTTTGTATGGCGCAAACTCCAACACGTATGTCCGGTATTGGTGAGAGGTTGGAGGCGATCTCCGCGTTGCCAAAGTTCTGGATTGTTTTGGTAAATGCTGGTGAGGGCGTTGAAACAAGGGCCGTGTTTGGAGCGATGACGTCTCGTGAGAACATGGGTCTTTCAAGCATTCCTGAAAGCTTCCCCAGCCCCGAAACCCTGTTTGAATATTTGCGGGCGCAGCGAAACGATATGCAGGATGCGGCGATAAAGCACTGCCCTATGATTGCCGAGGTTTTGCGCGCACTTGAGGCAACGAACAATTGCGCCCTTAGCCGGATGAGCGGGTCAGGTGGAACATGCTTCGGGCTGTTTGCACATGAGGCGAACGCAACTATCGCTGCATCGAAACTTCGCGAAAATCACCCCGATTGGTGGGTTGTTTCCGCCGCAGTCTAAACGATCCGTGAAACCACGAAATCGGCCAGTTCTTCTAGTATATTTCGCAACTCACTTTCGGGGATTGGTGTCAAGGCGGCCTTCGCCGTGTTCGCCCATTCCAACGCTTTCAGCCGTGTTTCTTCAAGTGTGTCGTACTTGGCCATCAATTTCATGGCGTGTTCCAGATCGCCGTCTTCCTGTTTGCCCTTTTCGATGGTGCGAACCCAAAAGGCGCGCTCCATCGTTTCGGCTTTGGCTATTGCCAGAATGACCGGCAGCGTCAGCTTGCGTTCACGGAAATCATCGCCTGTGTTCTTGCCCAATGAGGCACTCGCGCCGCCGTAATCCAGCAAATCATCGACAATCTGAAAACTGATGCCAAGCGCATCACCATAAGCGTGCAGCGCGTCGATTTGATCTTGGGGGGCATCAGCAACTTCGCCACCAACCTCGCAAGCTGCCGCAAACAGGGCTGCGGTTTTTCCGCGAACGACTTGCAGGTAAATCTCTTCCGTCGTTGCCAGATTTTGTGCGGCGGTAAGTTGAAGAACTTCGCCCTCGGCAATAACGGCTGATGCATTTGCCAGAATGTCCAAAACCTTCAGGCGACCAGTTTCAACCATCAACTGGAACGACCGTGCAAAAAGGTAATCTCCTACCAATATCGACGATTTATTATCCCACAAAAGATTTGCGGTAGGGCGGCCACGTCGCTGACCGCTTTCGTCAACCACGTCGTCGTGCAGCAACGTTGCGGTGTGAATGAATTCAACTGTGGCGGCCAGTTTTACATGGTCTTCACCCTCATACCCACACATCCGCGCGGCGGCCAAGGTCAGCATCGGGCGCAAGCGTTTGCCGCCAGCCTCGACCAGGTGCGCGGTAACTTCGGGGATGCGCGGCGCATGTTCACTGGCCATGCGGGTGCGGATTAGTTCATTCACTGCGTTCATGTCGTCCGCAAGTACGCTTTGCATCCGCTCAAACGGTCCGGTATTTCCCGACATTGTTATCTTCCCTTTGTTTACGGTCTCGACGTGCTTGAATTCAGGCCCTAAGTTATGGCCATGAAAGAAATATTACGAACCACCGACCCGACGATCATCGCTTTCGCGACTGCAATGCTTCGGGGCGAAGATATAGAGGCCTTTGTGCTGGACGTAAACATGAGTGTGCTCGAAGGGGGCATCGGATTGTTCCCGCGCCGCCTGATGGTGGCCGATGCGCATAATTTCCGCGCTCGCGCGATCCTTAAAGACAACGACATCGAGCTTTCGGAGGGGCGATGAGCTTCACCGATGACCAGTTGACGCAGGATGATTTCTTGGGCGGGGCAATCAAGATGTGGCAGCCAAAAAACGGATACCGCGCCGCGACTGATCCAGTTTTTCTGGCAGCTGCGATTGTCGCAAAATCTGGCCAAAGCGTGTTGGAAATCGGCTGCGGTGCTGGCACAGCGTTAGCGTGTTTATGCAAGCGGGTGGCGGGGTTGGAGGCGCACGGCTTGGAAATTCAGGCGGATTATGCAGACCTTGCGCGGCGTAACGCGAATGATAACGGGTTAGGTTATGTCGTGCATGACGGAGATTTGTTGGACATGCCTGAACCTATCCGCACAGCCGCTTTCGATCATGTGTTTACCAATCCGCCGTTTTACGACGCATCGGCCAGTTCTGCCCCCAACGACGCGGGCCGCAATACGGCGCACCGGATTGGCGAAGCGCGGTTGGTCGAGTGGATTACCGTTGGCCTGCGTCGGTTGAAACCTAGGGGCTATTTTACGATTATTCATCGAGCCGAGCGACTGGCGGATATTTTGGCCGTGCTAAATGGTAAGGCGGGCGACATCCGAGTTTTGCCACTGACCTCCCGCGAGGGGCGTACGGCGGGGCGCGTGATTGTGCGTGCCCGAAAGGGAGCTGCTGGGCCGTTGGAGCTTCTCGCACCGCTAATACTTCATCAAGGTTTGGCGCATTCCAAAGACGAAGATTCTTTTCGGCCGGATGTGCGGAAGGTATTACGAAACATTCAACCTATAGTAATGTAAATTAACCATATATTAACACTTATCCTCCTAGAGTGTATTATTTGGTGAGGTTGAATGCGAATAGGTGTTGGAATTCTGGTGGCCGCGATGGCCTTAACGCCGCTAACCGACGGGTTTTCAAAAGCACTAAGTGCAGATCAAACGGCATTCTTCATTGTTTTTTCGCGATATTTTGTGGCGGGACTAATCGCATTGGCCATTGCTGTTGTTTTTCGAAAACCAATCGAAATCCCAAATCATGACCGTCTGGGACAAGTCTTCCGAACAGGACTAATGATGGGCGCAATGAGCGCTTTGATTTATGCGTTATCTATCGTGCCACTTGCCAAAGCCGTGGGGGGCTTCTTGATTGCGCCAGTCGTCGCTTCGTTGATTTCGGTGCTGCTTTACAAAGAAAAAATGGATGGCTTTCGATTTGCAGGTGCAGCGTTTAGCTTTGTAGGGGCATACGTAATTTTACGGCCCGAGGGCAGCTTTGAACTTGGCACCTTAATGGCGCTGCTTGGCGGGTTTTTTCTGGGTGCGTATCTGGCGACAACACGGCGTGCCTGTGCGTGTGGCGATGCGTTCTCGACCTTAGTCGTGCAATGTATCCTTGGGTCAGTAATGCTCGCCCCGTTGGCATTTTGGAACGGCATTCCAGATGTTTCCTTTCAAAATATAACATATATCGTCGCACTGGGTGCTGTATCGGCGGCCTGCCATTTCTTGACCGTGGCGGCGTATAACCGCGCCGACGCTTCGGTTTTGGCGCCGTTTTTCTATTTCAACATCGTGTTCGCTATCCCTGTCGGGTATTTCTGGTTTAACGAGGTTCCAACACCGGCAACCCTTATAGGCTTGGCCGGAATCACGTTGGGCGGTGTCATCGCTATGCTTTCAACGAACGCCCATGTGAACCCGTTCACAGGTATTTTTGCCGTACCTTGGCAATTTGTGAAAAACTTTACCTTGAAGACTTGATGACAATGCATATCTTTTATGGTGAGATACACTCACTACCACAACTCAAATAAGGAGAGAAATATGAGCCTGACTTCCCATCTGTCCGAGCTACGTAAGAAACACGAGTCCCTTTCCGGTAAGATTGAAGTTGAGCAACGAAGTCCTGGGTCCGATGATTTAGTTGTCGCCGACCTTAAAAAGGAAAAGCTGCGTCTCAAAGAAGAAATCGAGCGGGTCGCCGCGCAGGTTTAACGATCAGCAACCGCGGCGAGGGCTGCGCCTGATGTAATCAACGCCGCTGCCAGCAACAATATCCAACTGGCTGTGGCGTATCCTGCAAATATCAAAATTACGGTCGATAGCATTGGTGCCGCGTAAGATGCGACGCCAAGAATTTGAATATCACCTTTTTTGACACCAATATCCCAAATATAAAACGCCAACCCGACTGGGCCAAGGCCAAGCCCGATTACGGATCCCCATCCGATTGTGTCCTTCGGCCAAACGGTTTCTTCCAAGCCCATATGTGCCAACCATGACAGACCTGCCGCAGCGATGCAGAAGACCGCGACGCTTTCGGTTGGCGTGTTACCCACGAGGCGCGAAAGCACCGAATACCCTGACCATGTGAAGGCGCATACGAGGGCGGCACCGTAACCAAGCCAGTTTGCAGCAGAAAAAGAAGATACCCCTCCACCAACAATTAGTGCAGCGCCACAAAATGCGATCACAGCGCCGATGATGTGCAATCGCTTCAGGTTTTCACCGGGCAAAAAACCTGAAAACAAGACGATCAATAACGGCCAAAGGTAGGCGATTAACCCGGCCTCGGCTGGCGGAGCCAGTTTTAGGGCGGTGAAGTAAAAGAAGTGGTATCCGAAGATGCCGCCAATACCCAGCGCCCAAATTTTCCAATTAATTCCGCGCAGTATTCCGAAGCCATTGCCCCCGAACACTATCCACAAAAGGCCAATTACGCCGCCAATCGTGAAGCTCATCGTGCTAAGTTGAAACGGGGGAACTTCGGATGCACCGACAGTAAGCGTGGCGAGGAATGCCCATAAAAGCACGGCGCCAAAACCAATATATGTGGCGCGAGCCCGGGTCATTCCTTGTTATGCGTGGCCGCTAAATCAAGGAACTTATGAATCCACAACGCCCAATCCGCGTTATTAACCGGCAGACCCAAAGTCGCTCGCGCTTTGCTGGCATCGTCTTCGGAAAACACGTCAGGCACACGGATTTCAATCAAATCATCGATGAAATCAGCCGAGAACTCAGGGTGGGGTTGCACACTCAGCGCATCCGGTTTTTCCGGGTCCCCGTAAACCAAGGCCGCGTATGGGCAAAATTCGGAACTAGCGATCACAGTTGCTGTTTCTGGCAAGTCAATGATTTGATCTTGATGTACCGCGTGACCGGAAAATGCCCCGTCGAATCCGTGCATCCATGTGGGTTTCGCCTCGACGGTGTAATCATGCACCCCAAGCCCCCAACCTTTATGGGATTTTTCAACCTTACCACCCAAAGCCTCGGCCAAAATTTGATGGCCAAAACAAATCCCCGCAAGTGGTACTTTATGATCAATGGAGGTGCGGATGAATTTTTTCAATGGCACGATCCACGGCAAATCCTCGTAGACACCAAACTTTGATCCGGTGATGATCCAGCCATCAGCATCATCGGGGCCTTCCGGAAATTCACCATCCAGAACCTTAACGCTAAAGAAATCGACATCGGGGTCGATGGCATGCAAAAGGCGCTTGAACATGGACGGGTAATCGCCATGCTTCCCCAATAAATCGTAGCTGATCTCGCCGGTTTCGAGTATGCCAATTTTCATGGTGGTGTCCTGCTAATGCCTTTTATAGAGTTTCTCTAAATCATGTTTTCATGCCTTTGGAAATCGGCATTTCAAAATAAATGCACGACGGAATGGACCGTCGTGCATTAAATTTTTGTTATCCGTTCGGTTAAACTACGAACTGGCCACCGTTTGCCGTCAAAGTCGATCCGGTAATAAAGCCGGCATCGTCGGATGCAAGGAACACTACACAACGTGCTATCTCTTCGGGTTCGCCTAGGCGGCCAACCGGAATTTGAGGGATGATTTTCTCGTTGAGAACTTTTTCAGGCACGGCACGCACCATTTCGGTGCCGATATACCCCGGGCAAATTGCGTTAACTGTGATGCCTTTGAACGCACCCTCTTGCGCCAAAGCCTTGGTGAAACCAAGGTCGCCAGCCTTTGCTGCGGAATAGTTAACCTGTCCCATTTGACCCTTTTGACCGTTGATCGAACTGATGTTGATAATCCGCCCGAAGCTACGATCACGCATGCCAGTCCAAATCGGGTGCGTCATGTTGAAAACGCCCGATAGGTTGGTGTCGATCACTTCCTTCCAGCTTTGCGGGGTCATCTTGTGGAACATCCCGTCGCGCGTAATGCCTGCGTTGTTCACCAGCACCTCGATCGGCCCAAGGTCGGCTTCGACCTTGGCAATGCCCGCCACGCATTCATCGTAATTCGCGACGGACCATTTGTAGGTCGCAATGCCGGTTTCTGCGGTAAACTTAGCGGCAGCTTCGTCATTGCCGGCATATGTTGCGCCGACAGTATAGCCTTCGTTTTTAAGTGCGGTGGAGATAGCCGCGCCTATGCCACGCGTGCCACCGGTAACTAATGCAATTCGTCCCATTTTATTCCCCTAGATGTTGATTTCAGTTGCGCTCAAGGCACATGGCTACGCCCATACCGCCGCCGATACACAGCGTGGCAAGGCCTTTTTTCGCATCGCGTCGCTGCATTTCGAACAAGAGTGTGTTCAAAATACGAGCGCCGGATGCACCGATGGGGTGGCCAATCGCAATCGCGCCACCGTTTACGTTAACAATTTCCGGGTTCCAGCCCATGTCTTTGTTGACGGCGCAAGCTTGCGCGGCGAAGGCCTCGTTAGCTTCGACCAAATCAAGTTCGCTTGCGTCCCAACCAGCCTTTTCCAGCGCTTTGCGGCTGGCATAAATCGGCCCGACCCCCATGATGGATGGATCAAGGCCAACGGTCGCATAGGATGCAATTCGCGCCATCGGTTTAACCCCGCGTTTGGCCGCGTTTTCTGCGCTCATCAGCAACGTCATTGCCGCCCCGTCGTTCAGGCCCGATGCGTTCGCCGCAGTGACAGAACCGTCCCTCGCAAATGCAGGGCGCAGTTTTTGCATGGCTTCCATGGTGGCGCCGTGCCGAATGTATTCATCGCTATCGACGACAATATCGCCTTTGCGGGTCTTAATGGTAAACGGCACGATCTCGTCAACGAACTTGCCGGCCTTTTGCGCCGCCTCGGCTTTGTTCTGCGAGGCGACGGCAAATACGTCTTGCATCTCGCGATCAATCTCCCATTTTCCGGCAACATTTTCTGCCGTCGTACCCATGTGATAGTCATTGAAAGCATCCCAAAGCCCGTCTTTGACCATCGAGTCGATGAACTTCATATCACCCATCTTTTGACCCGACCGCAGGTTCGCGATATGTGGTGAAAGCGACATGCTTTCCTGCCCACCGGCCACAACAATTTCGGCATCACCAAGCATGATGTGCTGCGCGCCGAGCGCCACAGCCCGAAGGCCGGAACCACAAACCTGATTAATGCTCCACGCGGCACTTTCAATCGGCAAACCCGCATTAATGTGCGCCTGACGCGCCGGGTTTTGTCCTTGACCAGCGGTTAATACTTGTCCGAGGATGGTTTCGGATACGTCCGCTGCATCAACGCCCGCACGCTGCAAAACGGCCTTGATGGCTGCTGTGCCCAGATCATGCGCTGGTGTTTTTGCAAACGATCCCAGAAAACTCCCGACGGCGGTTCGTGCGGCAGAAGCAATTACGATATTGGTCATGGGGTATTCCTTTTGTCACGCCCTGTTTATGTGATTCGCATTGTGGCGCACTGTGCAGTGCAGCGCAATTAAATTTCTTAATATGTTATAATTTGGTAATATTCGGTTGTTTGGATGGAGCTACAAGTTACTGGAAAAGAAATTAGAAACGGGTTTCCATACGGTTTTCCGAGCCTTGGAGCCGACGATCATCCCGACGTGCCCCGCATCAGGCGTAAGCAGTTTTGCATTAGGAATTTCCTTAGCCATGGCTGTCGCGACATCAAGTTGCGTAATGCTATCGCGCAACCCGCAGACGTGAAGTGTCGGCTGCTGAAGTCGGGATAAATCGACCGGCGTTTCGCGTAATTTCCAACTGCCGGCTGAGGTTGCATTGTTTAAGTTCCAGTCGATCAAAACGTCTTTGGCACTTGGCAGCGCAAGCGGCACCCCGTCGGCTAACCAATCCTCGATAGCCACGAAATGATTTGCGGCAGGGCTGTTCAAATCCATATTGTCCAGTTTGCGAAACTTCACAGCAGCCTGCATGGGGTTGATCAGCGAGAACAGTTGTTGGAAAAGCTCTGTCGGAATCATCCCGAAAACATGCCCGATATTTTCGATCATTTCAGTGGCTTGGGACTTTGTTGCCACCGACCGCAAGGAAGCCGTAACGCCCTTGCTAGCGTCGAAATTCCATGGCGACCCGATGGTTGCGAAAGCGCCCACATCGGTGTTTCGAAGGGACAAGACGCCTGCGGCCAACGTGCCCCCCATACAATACCCCAAGACTCCGACCGGCTTA
>Ga0256839_1002929_pt1 | contig 18301 bp, 18 predicted proteins | sample 354166metaG_FD_185968 | JGI IMG/M metagenome (GOLD analysis project Ga0256839, IMG submission 185968) | Hydrothermal vent microbial communities from Mid Atlantic Ridge, Atlantic Ocean - 354-166 | ecosystem: Environmental > Aquatic > Marine > Hydrothermal vents | place: Atlantic Ocean: Mid... | reverse complement strand
CAGTCGGGTGGTGGTGGAGGAATATCTGCCCGGGGAGGAGGCCAGTTTCATGGTCATGGCCGACGGTCGGGACATCGTTTGCTTCGCCACTTCCCAGGACCACAAGCCCCTGCTCGACGGTGACCGCGGCCCCAACACCGGTGGAATGGGGGCCTATTCCCCGGCGCCGGTGATCACCCCGGCGGTTCACCAGCGTATCCTCGAGCGGATCGTCCGCCCCACCATCGAGGGCATGGCGGCCGAGGGGACGCCTTACACCGGTTTTCTCTATGCCGGTCTGATGATCACGCCGGAAGGCGAGCCCAAGGTGCTGGAATTCAATTGCCGCCTCGGGGATCCGGAAACCCAGCCGTTGATGATGCGGCTTAAGAGCGATCTGGCCCAACTGTGCCTGGCCGGTACGGAAGGAGGGCTGGCGCGCCTGGAGACCGAATGGGAGGAGCGTACCGCCCTCGGTGTGGTCATGGCGGCGGAAGGCTATCCGGGTAAGGTGCGGACCGGGGATGTCATCGAGGGGCTGCCGGCGGAGGAAACCGGGGACGTCAAGGTGTTCCATGCCGGCACCCGCCTGGCGGACGGCAGGGTGGTGACCGCCGGCGGACGGGTGCTTTGCGTCTGCGCCCTGGGCGAGACCGTGGCTGCGGCCCGGCGCAAGGCCTACGCCTGGGTGGAGCGGATTCGCTGGCCCGGGGTCCATTACCGCCGCGACATCGGCTGGCGCGCCTTGCGGCGGGAGCGGCAGGGCTAAAGGGCCTGCCACACCGGTTCCACGCCGGGCGGCAGGGGCGCCAGCCGACCCAGCTCGATCCAGGGAAAGGCGGGATCGTGGAAGTCGGAGCCCACCGAGCCCAACAGGCGGTAGCGGCGGGCGTAATCGGCACAGGTGGCGACCTGTTCGGCGGTGCTGTTGCCGCTGACCACCTCGATGCCCCTTCCCCCGGCGGAGCGGAAGGCGGTCAGAAAACGGCGCAGCCAGCTCGCGGTGAGCCGATAGCGCAGCGGGTGGGCGAGCACGGCGATGCCGCCGGCTTCCCGGATCCATTCCAGGGCCTGTTCCAGGTCCGCCCACCGGGTGGCGACGTAGCCGGGTTTGCCCCGCACCAGATAGCGTTCGAACGCTTCCGCCACCGACGGGGCGTAATGGCGGGCCACCAGAAAGCGGGCGAAGTGGGTGCGGGTGATCATGCCGTCGCCGGCCATGTCCCGCACGGCTTCCAGACTGCCGCCGATCCCGTGCTTTTCCAGATCGGCCGCCATGCGTTCGGCCCGCTGGACACGCAGCCGTTGCAGTTCCGCCAGTCCCCGGTTCAGGACGTCGCAGCCGGGATCGACGCCGAGGCCGATGACGTGAAAGCATTTCTTTTCCCAGGTCACCGAGATCTCCACCCCGGGGATGAGTTCTAGGTTCAGCTTCCCGGCCGCCCGCCGGGCCGCGGCGATGCCGGACACGGTGTCGTGGTCGGTGAGGGCCAGGTGACGCACGCCGTGCGACGCGGCCCGGCGCACCAGTTCGGCCGGTGACAGGGCGCCGTCGGAGGCGGTGGAATGGCTGTGGAGGTCGTAGCCGGAACTCACGACAGGACCTGCTGGCGTTCCCCGTAGAGCCGGGCGTAGAGGCCGCCCTGGGCCATGAGATCGTCATGGCCGCCCTGTTCGCAGATTCGCCCGTCCTCGAAGACATAGACGTGATTGGCCTGGCGCACCGCGCTGAGGCGGTGGGCGACGATCAAGGTGGTGCGGTGCTCCAGGAAATCCGCCAGCGCCCGATGGAGGCGGCGCTCGGTTTCGGTGTCCAGGGCGGAGGTCGCCTCGTCGAAGATGACCACCTTGGGATCGGCCAGGATCATGCGGGCGATGGCCAGGCGTTGGCGCTGGCCCCCGGAAAGGCGCATTCCGGCGCGGCCGATGACGGTATCGAGACCGTGGGGAAGCGCCGCGACCGTGTCGCTCAGCTGGGCGATCTCCAACGCCCGCCACAGACGGCGGTCGTCCATGTCCCGGCCCAAGGTGAGGTTGGCGCGGATGGTGTCGTGGAACAGCACCGGATGCTGGAGCACGGTCACTACGTGTTCCCGCACCACGTCCATGCCGATGCGGGTGATCGGCTCGCCGTCGTAATACACCATGCCCCGCTGCGGGGCGTAGAGACCGATCAGCACCTGGACCAGGGTGGACTTGCCCCCGCCGCTGGCGCCGACCAGGGCGACGGTTTCCCCGGCCGGAATGTCGAGGCTGACCCCTTTCAGGATCTCCTGCCCGTGGCCGTAGCGAAAGTGGAGGTTTTCCACCCGCACGCCGACGGTCCGTTTGCCGAGGAAGGGATTGGCCAAATGGGGGTAGCGGGGTTCCTGCTCCAGTTCCAGCAGGCGGTTCAGGCGGTTCAGGGCGGCCTGGGCGCTGTAGAAGGCGTACTGGATTCCCAACAGTTCCTGGACCGGGGACATCATGAACCAGAGGTAGCCGAACACCGCCAACATCTGGCCGATGGTCAGGTCGGAAAACAGCACCATGGCCATGGCCGTGGCCCGGAACAGATCGACGCCGTGCAGGAACACCACGAAGCTGAGGCGGTTGAGGGCGTCGCTCTTCCAGGCATAGTGGGTCGCGGTCCGCCGCACTCCGTCAGCGTGATCCGCCAGACGCTCGAAGTAATGGCGTTCCCGGTTGCTGGCCCGGATTTGGTGAATGGCCTCCAGGGTCTCCGTCAGGGCCTGCTGGAAGGCTTCCAGCGCGCCGTTCTCCTTCTTTTTCAGCCGTTTGACCTGTTTGCCCAGGGCCCGGGTGAAATAGATCACCATCGGGTTGAGACAGAGGATGAACAGGGCCAGGGGCCAGTGGATCCACAGCAGGATGGCGGCGGTGCCCAGGATGGTGAGGAAGGCGATCAGCGATCGGCTGATGGTGGTGCCGAGGAAATGGTCCAGGGTATCGACGTCGGTGACCAGGTGGGTCACCACGGTGCCGCTGCCGAGGGATTCGTATTCGGCCATCGACACCCGTTCCAGCCGTTGCAGCAGGTCGCGGCGCAGCCGGTAGGTGACGTCCTTGGAAATTTCCGTGAACCGGCGGGTCTGCCAGACGTTGAATCCCAGGGCGAGCAGGCGCAGCAGGAAGGAGACCAGCAGGATGACCGTGATGTACCACAGGGTGTCCTGCCACCGGGGGGGAAGGGGCGGTGCCGGTAGCCAGCGGTCGATGAAAGCGGTCACCGGGCCGCGGTGGCCGAGTAGGACCTCATCCACCAGGGTCGGGATCAGCAACGGAACCGGGACCGCCGCCAGCGCCGCCAGCAGGGCGACCACGTGGGCACCGACCAGCTTGCGCCGGTGTTTCAGGGCCAGGCGGATCAACAGCCGCCAGTGGTAGCGGCGCGGCGGCAGGGAGGCGATCCGGGACATCGGACGGTCAAAAGCGCAAGCAGGGATGGATCGTGTCCACCTGGTCCGCGGCCAGTTCGGCCGTTGGGGGACTGAGACGGCGGTAGAGCGCGAGCTCCTCCAGGGACAGGGGTCCGGCGATCCGTTCCAGTTGGGTCAGTTTCAGCCCCTGACGCACGAGAAAACGGAGGTAGGTGTGCCGCAGCGCCTCTGGCGTGACGGTTTCCGGATCCTGGATTTCCGCTTCCACCGCGGTGAGATACAGCATTTTGTTCACCTCGTCCTCCCGGTTGGGAACCAAGGGCGTGTTGCCGCTGGCCGCCAGCCAGGTCTTCAACCGGGGAGACAGCGGCAGGGTGCGGCGGTGAGGGGAAGGGGCGAACAGGAGGTTCTGGCGGAAATCGAAATCGGTGGTGTTGATCCGGACGACTTCATCCAGGGTCAGTCCGCTGATGAGCAGGGCGATCGTTTGTCGGCCCCGGAGGTCGGCATGGGTCAACAGGCGGTTGAGTTCGTCGTGGGTCAATTCCCGTGGCGGGGGGCTTTCCAGTTCCGCGGCTGGTGCCGGTTGCCGTTCCAGGGAAGCGGGTGCCGGCTGGACGGAATCGATCAGCGGTCGGCCCTCCGTCTGGGGATAGACGTGAACGCCGGCCAGGGTCAGACGGGTTTCCGGCAGGTCGCCCTCGCGGCGGGTCAGGTATTCCAGCAGCCAGACCGCCAGCAGCCCGGTTCCCAGGGCCCCGAGTGCCACCAGGCCGGCGTCGCGCCAATAATGGGGACGGATCGGGTACTGGGGCCGGTAGGCCCGTTCCACCACTTCCACCTGGGGGTATTTTTCCATTTGCTTGACTTCCAGGCGGGTGATGCGATCTTGGAGCTCGCGCTGGGTCTCCTCCATCTGCGCCAGCTCCTTGACCAGGGCGTCGTGCTCGGCGAAGCGATTGCTGAATTCGGTCGCCAGCCGCTTGTGTTCCTGCAATTGCTTCTTGATTTCGACGACCGCCTGCCGGGCGCTGGCGTAGTCCTGTTCCGCCTGCGCCAGAACGATGCGCCGCCCCCGGGCCACCAAGGAGGCGATTTTCGCCTCCACTTCCCTGAGCTGCTCGGGAATCTTGCGGTAGGCGGGATTGAGGCGGATGTATTCGGGGGTGAAACGCTGTTCCAGTTCGGTCAGCCGTTCTCGCAGGGCCTGGGCCCGCTCCTCCAGCACGGCCAACACCCGTTTGTCCTCGTCGGGCACCACCGGTTTGCCGCGTTCGAGCGCTTCGCGGATCGCGTCCAGGCGGGCCTTGGCCTTAACCGCCGCCTCGCTGGCGTCGTTCAGGGATCGAGTCAGTCCCTTGAGGCGGGCGAGGACGGCGTTCTCGCTGCGTTCCAGCGAGGCGATGTCGTAGCGGCGACGGAATTCGTCCAGGGTTTTCCGCTTGGCGACGATCTTTCCCTCCAGGGTGGCCAGCTGCCGCTGCAGGGCGTCGAGGGTGGCCCCGGTGGTCGCCTGAATCTCCCGAGCCCGGGTTTCCATGTACACGTCGATCCAGGTGTTGACCAGCGGCGCCAGCAGGTCCCGGTCGGTGCCTTCGGCGCGCAGCTTCACCAGGTTGGTGTCCGGGACCGGTTCCACGCTCAGCATTCCCTTGAGGTCGGCCGGGGTAATCCCCGCCGGCAACAGCCCTTGCCATTCGAGGCGATTCAGGGTTTCCACCAGCAAGGGCTGGCCCGTCAGCAGCACCCGTTGAATCGCGACGTGTTGGGGATCGACGACGGTTTCGGTCTGGTCGGCGGCGGGCGGCGCCGTGGTCAGCAGAGAGGCGCTGGCCTGATAGATCGGCGGGCGCAGGAACACGAACAGCAGGCCTACCGCCAGTACGACGCCGGTGACCACTGCGAAGATCTGCAGTCGTCTCGAGCGGTACCAGGGAACTGTAGGTGGAGCGGGGGTTTCCGGTCGCTCCGGTCCCGACAGGCGTTCGATGTGAAGCTGGGCCATGGGGCGCCTCGCGGTATTCAGGGTAACAGAGCCAGCAAATGGTGCAAACGGGCCTCCAGCGCCGTCGCGCTCGGCGCCCGCACGGTGGCATGGCCCACCTTGCGTCCCGGGCGTTCCACCTTGCCGTAGAAGTGGCAGTGGACCCCGGGCTGTTCCAGGACGTCCGCCAAGGTGGGAAGAACGCCGATGAAGTTCACCATGGCGGCGTGACCCACCGGTTCCGTGTCCCCCAGGGGCAGATCCAGGATGGCGCGCAGATGATTTTCGAACTGACTGATTTCGCTCCCCTCGATGGTCCAGTGACCGGAATTGTGCACCCTCGGCGCCATTTCGTTGGCGAGCAGGCGGCCGTGGACCTCGAACAGTTCCAGGGCAAGGACACCCACGTAGTCCAAATGTTCCAGCAGACGGCGGGCGTAGTCTTCCGCCCTGGCCGTCTGGGAATCCCCGGGGCGGCAGCGGGCCACGTGGAGGATGCCGTCCCGGTGGACGTTCTCGCTCAAAGGATAGAAGGCCGTGTCGCCGTTGCGGCGGCGCACCGCGATGATGGACACCTCGCGCTGGAAGGGAATGAAGCTTTCCCCGATCAAGGGTTGGCCGCCGAGTTCCCGCCAGGCCCGATCCATGTCGGCGGCGGTTCGCACCAGGAACTGGCCCTTGCCGTCGTAGCCGAAGCGGCGGGTTTTGACCAGGAACGGCCAGCCGAGGGTTTTGGGCGCCTCCCGCAGATCGCCTTCGCTGTCGATGGCGATGAATTTGGCGGTGGGGATGTCGAGCCGACGGAACAGGTTCTTTTCCCGCAGCCGGTCCCGGCTTTCCGCCAGGGCCTGCAGGGGGGGATGGATGCGGGTGCGCTGCTGCAGTCTTTCCAGCCCTTCCAGGGAAACGTTCTCGAATTCGTAGGTGATGATGTCGCAGTCCTCGGCCATCCGTGCCAGGGCGTCACGATCGTCGTAGGGGGCGCAAATGTGGTCGGCCAGGGAAGCGGCGCAGGCGTCCCGGGCCGGATCCAGCACGGTGAAGTCGAGTCCCAGGGGATAGCCCGCCAGGATCAGCATGCGTGCCAATTGCCCCCCGCCGATGATGCCCACCCTCATGGCTGCTCCCCCCGGGGATCGGGATGGGCCAGGACCGCTTCGGTCTGGCGCTGGCGAAAGGTTTCCAGGGCGGTGCCGACTTCCGGAAATTTTCCCGCCAGAATGGCCGCCGCCAGCAAGGCCGCGTTGGTGGCCCCGGCCCGGCCGATGGCGAGGGTGGCGACGGGAATGCCGGCGGGCATCTGCACGATGGACAACAGGGAGTCCAGGCCGTTGAGGGCCCTGGATGGCACTGGCACGCCCAGCACCGGCAACGTGGTCTTGGCGGCCACCATGCCGGGAAGGTGGGCGGCTCCGCCGGCGCCGGCGATGATGACCTGAAGCCCACGTTGTCTGGCCTTGCCGGCGTAATCGAAAAGCAGATCCGGCGTGCGGTGAGCCGAGACTACCCGAACTTCGAAGGGAATCGCCAGTTGCTCCAGCATGTCGGCGGCATGATGCATGGTTTCCCAGTCGGACTGGGATCCCATGATCACCCCCACCAGGGGTTTGCTTTGCATCATGTTTGGTTTTCGGCTGTCGTTGGCTTGTTCCAATTGTTATTATGACAAATCCCGTGTGCGAATGCGTGATTGCACGGACGGTCGCTTGATAATTTCGGCCATCGTCCTTACATAAGGGAACGTTTAAAAAACACTGCCGACAAAGGGAGATTCGACCGATGACCATCATGGGTATAAGCCAGTTCGAACGTTTTTTCCGCCAGGCTGCCTCTCTGGACGTGGACAAATCGGATCTGAAGCGGATGTCCGATTTTCTCAATCAGAAGCTGTACGATCTGCTGATCGTCGGAGTGGCCAAGGCCAAGGCCAACGGCCGGGATGTCATCCAGGTCCACGATCTGCCGATCACCAAGGGACTGCAGGAAAGCATACACCGTTTTCGCGATCTGGAGATCGCCCTGGAGCTGGAGCCGATCCTGGCCCAACTGGCGACCCTGCCGCCGTTGGATCTGGCCTACAGCGACGAAGTGGAGGCCAAGCTTCCCGAGATCGTCGGTGGTCTGACCCATGCGCTGGCCCAAAGCTTCAAGATCATCGATCCGAGCGTGAAGAATCCGGTCACCGAACACTGGGATCGGGCGATCGCGCTCTTCGACCTGTTACTGTAGCCGACGGCCGAGCCGTATTCCGGCGAAAAGCCCGCATCCGCGGGCTTTTCGCCATATCCCGGACGATTCCTACCGCGACCGGCGTTTAAGGTATAATTCCAAAGTTATCGACTCGGGGCTTGACCGTGCTGGAGATCATCGAGGCCGGAGGCTGGCTCATGTGGCCCATTCTGGCCTGTTCCGTGTTGGCGACCGCCATCATCTGCGAGCGTTTCTGGAGTCTGCGGACCAGTCGTATCATTCCCCCCCATTTGGTCACCCAGGCATGGCGCCTGTATCGCCAGGGGGAACTCGATGCCGCCCGGCTGCGCCAATTGCAAAGCAGTTCGCCGCTGGGTGCCATTCTGGCGGCGGGCCTGGCCAATCATCAGTACGGGCGTGAAGTCATGAAGGAAGCCATCGAGGACGTCGGCCGTCAGGTGGCTCACGAACTGGAGCGCTTCCTGGATCTTTTGGGCACCATCGCCTCGGTCAGTCCGTTGCTGGGACTACTGGGAACCGTGATGGGAATGATCAAGGTGTTCAGCGCCATCACCGCCGCCGGTGTCGGTGATCCCCAGGTGCTGGCGGGAGGCATCTCCGAGGCGCTGATCACCACGGCGGCGGGGTTGTCGGTGGCGATTCCGGCCCTGATCTTTCACCGTCATTTCCAGGCCAAGGTGGTCGACCTGGTGCTGCGGATGGAAAACGAATCGTTGCGCTTTATCGAGATCATGCATAGTCAGTCGGAGCGGGAGAGCGAGACGTGAATTTCCGCCGTCAACGCCGTGAGCGCGTCGAACTCGGCCTGACGCCGCTGATCGACGTGGTGTTCTTGTTGCTGATCTTCTTCATGGTCACGACCACGTTCCAGCGCGAGGCGGCCCTGAAGATAGAACTGCCCGAGGCCCAGGGGGATCGGGAACCCAGAAGGCAGGTGCTCGAAGTGGTCGTCGACGCCGAAGGCCACTACTACATCGACCACCACGAACTGATCAACACCCGGATCGACACCCTCAAGAAGGCCATGCGCCGGGTCTTGCGGCCGGATGCCCGCCCGGTGGTGGTCGTCGCCGCCGACAGGCGTACTCCCCATCAGGCGGTGATCCGGGTGCTGGATGCCGCCCGGCAATTGGGTCTGAGCCATATCTCCTTCACCACGGAAATGCCCGACGAATAGGTGGGTCATGGACAAGAAACTTCTGGAAATTCTGGTGTGCCCTTTGTGCAAGGGCAAGCTGATCTACGACGCCGAGGCGGAAGAATTGATCTGTAGGGCGGACCGTCTGGCGTTTCCCATCCGGGACGACATCCCGGTGATGCTCGAGGAGGAGGCCCGCAAGCTCAGCCTGGAAGAATACGACCGGCTCAAATGACGGCGTTCAAAATCGTCATCCCCGCCCGCCATGCCTCCTCCCGGCTGCCGGGGAAACCCCTGCTGGAACTGGCGGGGAAACCGATGATCGTCCACGTCTGTGAACAGGCCTTGAAAGCCGGGGCCGACGAGGTGGTCCTGGCCACCGACGATCCTCGGATCGCGGAGGCGGCCCGGGTGACCGGGGTGAAGACGCTGTTGACGGCAGCCGCCCATCACAGTGGCACCGAACGGATTGAGGAAGTCGCCCGGCGGCTGCGGTGGGAGGAAGACGACATCGTGGTCAACTGGCAGGGGGACGAACCCTTGCTGGCGCCGGCCCTGGTGCGCCATCTGGCCCGGTCGCTGGCCGAGCATCCCGACGCCGTGGTGGCGACCCTCGCAGCCCCGGCCACGGAAGCGGAGGTTTTCAATCCCCACGCCGTGAAGGTGGTCCTGGACCAGGCCGGTTACGCCCTCTACTTCAGCCGGGCTCCGATCCCCTGGCACCGGGACGGGTTCGCCGACGCCGACCCGAAGCTGGTAGGGGTAGGGGAGCAGTATTGGCGCCACATCGGCGTGTATGCCTATCGGGTCGGTCTGTTGCACCGTTATGTGGCTTGGCCGCCGGCGCCGCTGGAGCGGTTGGAATCCCTTGAACAATTGCGGATCCTGTGGCACGGTGAGCGTATCGTCGTGCTCACCGTGCCCCACGCTCCGGAACCCGGAGTGGACACGGCGGAAGATCTCGACCGGGTCGACCGGCTGTTGCGGGCGCGCGGCTAGCTAAACCGGAGGTGGAATGATGATGCGGATACTGTTTGTGTGCATGGGGAACATTTGTCGTTCGCCCATGGCCCAGGGCGTCTTCGAAAAGTTGCTGGGCGACCATGGCCTGAGCGATCGGGTGCTGGTGGACTCAGCCGGAACCCACGCCTACCACCTGGGCAAGGCGCCGGATGAGCGTGCCGTGCGTGCCGCCCGTGAACGGGGTGTCGAAATCGCCCACCTGCGTGCCCGCCAGGTGGAACCGGGCGATTTCGACGAATACGATCTGGTGGTGGTGATGGACGAGCAGAACTACGATGCCTTGCGTTTCATCAGTGCCGAACGCCATCGGCACAAGCTGAAATTCCTGCTCGACTACGCCCCCCATCTGAAAACGCGCAATCTGCCCGATCCCTATTATGGGACCGATATGGGTTTCGAGCGGGTGCTGGACATGATCGAAGACGCCTGTACCGGCCTGCTGCACCATCTGCAGGAACAGATGCGGAGGCAAATGCCGTGAAACACTGGTTGCTGGCCGTCTGGCTGGCCTTCGCCGGTTTGGCGGCGGCGGGCGAGCTGGAGAAACCGGGACGGGTGAAACACGTTGTTCTGGTGCGGTTGAAAAATTCCCGGGATCTGGGGCGCTTCATGGGGTTGAGCAAGCGCCGGGTCGAGTTGCCGGGGGTGTTGCGCTACAGCATCGGCCCCGTATTGCCCCGGGAAGAGGGTCGGGCGGGGGAATCCTTCGATGTGGGGGTCGTCGTCACCCTGGAAAGCCGTCAGGCGCTCCACGATTATCTGCGTCATCCCCGCCACCGGGAAATCATCGAATCCATGCGTCCGCTGGTGGCGAACGTGGTGGTTCATGATTTCGTCACCCGCTGAAAGCGGCCATGGCCGAACCCTGCTCCTTCGCCATTTTCGGCGCCACCGGTCACCTGGCCCGGACCAAGTTGCTGCCGGCTTTGTACCGGCTGGATGCAGCGGCGGCTTTGGCCGACGCCACCCGTATCGTGGGAATCGGTCGCCGCGACTGGGACGATGCCGCCTGGCGCCGGCGGGTGGCGGAGCACCTTCGTGAGCAGCTGCCCCTCGATGAAGCCGTTCTGGAGCGCTTTCTGGCCCGGCTGCACTTCGTCCGCCTGGATCTGAGTCGTCCCGAGGATTACGCCGATTTGGCCGCCGTGGCCGCCGATCCCGGCTTCGTTCCCAACTGGGTGTTCTATCTTTCGATCCCGCCCCAGGAATACGCCCGGGTGGCGCGCAATCTGGCGCAGCACCGCCTCAACCGCGAGGAGCAGGGCTGGCGGCGCCTGGTGGTGGAAAAGCCGTTCGGCTACGATCTGGAAAGCGCCCGGGTTCTCGATCACAGCCTCCACCGGGATTTCCGGGAGGCGCAGATCTATCGCATCGACCATTATCTGGGCAAGGAGACGGTCCAGAACATTTTCGTGTTCCGCTTCGCCAATCTGATGCTGGAACCGTTGTGGAACCGCAACCACATCGATCACGTCCAGATCACCCACGCGGAAACCGCAGGGATCGGGGGACGGGCTGGTTATTACGATGGCATCGGTGCCCTGCGGGACATGATCCAGAGCCATCTGCTGCAAATGCTCGCCATGGTGGCGATGGAGCCGCCGCCGCGGATGGACGCCGAATCCCTGCGCGACGAAAAAGTCAAGGTGCTCAAATCGGTGCGTCCCATCCATCCCGATGCCGTGCACGCCTATGCCTTCCGGGCCCAATACGCCCGGGGATGGATCCGGGGGGAGGAGGTTCCCGGCTATCTGGAGGAGGCGGGTGTCGACCCCGACAGCACCACCGAGACGTTCGCGGCCCTCAAGCTCTATCTGGACAACTGGCGCTGGCGTGGGGTGCCGTTCTATCTGCGTACCGGCAAACGCCTGGCCGAGGACCGGGCGCTGATCGCCATTCGCTTCCGGCATCCCCCCCAGCAATTGTTCCGTGACACCCGGATCGAACGCCTGGAGCCCAACTGGTTGCTGATGGGCATCCAGCCGGATCAGTGCATCCGGGCCGAAGTCTACGTGCGGGAAAGGGGCACCGCCATGCGGGTGCGCAAGATTCAGCTGGACGCCACCACCTGCGGTATCGACATCGACCGCCTCGGCGCCTACGAGACTCTGCTTCTCGACGTCATCGCCGGCGACCATTCCCTGTTTCTGCGTTCCGACGAGGTGCTGTGGGCCTGGCGGGTGGTCGATCCGGTGTTGCGGGTATGGGCGGTGGAGCGCGATTACATCCCCACCTATCCGGCGGGCAGCTGGGGACCGGAGGAGGTGCGCGGTCTTTTCGACCGTGAGGATCATCGATGGCGTAATCAACTGGAAGCCGATTCGGAGGAACAGCCATGACGATTCAGACCCGAGAAGTGGAATACTTCGATGGCGATACCCGATTGTTGGGGTTTTTGGCCTGGGACGACGCCAGGACCATTCCCATGCCCGGAGTCCTGATCGCCCACATGTGGGGGGGCAGGGAGGACTTCGTCTGTGACAAGGCCAGGGCGCTGGCGGAACTGGGTTACGCCGGTTTCGCCCTGGATCTGTATGGCGACGCCAGGACCGGCTCGGGGCCGGAGGAAAACGCCAGGCTGATGCAGCCTTTCCTGGACGACCGGGCTCTGCTGCAGCGCCGCATGTCGCTGTCTTTGGCGGCCCTGCGCCAGCAGCCGATGGTGGATCCCGGGCAAACCGCGGCCATCGGCTATTGCTTCGGTGGCCTGTGCGTCCTCGATCTGGCCCGCACCGGTGCCGACGTCACCGGGGTGGTCAGCTTCCACGGCCTGCTCAAGCCACCGGGCAACACCCAGAGCAACCAGATCCGGGCCAAGGTGCTGGTGCTCCACGGCCACGACGATCCCATGGTGCCGGTGGAGGACGTCGTCGCCCTGGAGAAGGAACTGACCGAAGCGGGGGCCGACTGGCAGATCCACGTCTATGGCCACACCATGCATGCCTTCACCAATCCGAAAGCGAACGATCCGGATTTCGGAACCGTCTATAACCCGGTGGCCGACCGCCGTTCCTGGATCGCCATGCAAAACTTCCTCAATGAAATTTTCGCCGACCGATGAAAAACAGCCTCAACTACCTGGACTTCGAGCAACCGATCGCCGAACTGGAAGCCAAGATCGAGGAGTTGCGCCGTGTCGGCTTCGACAACGAGATCAACATCTCCGAGGAGATCGCCCGGCTGGAGGAGAAAAGCCGCAAGCTCACCGCTTCGGTGTTCTCTTCCCTGTCCGCCTGGCAGATCTCCCAGCTGTCGCGCCATCCCCTGCGTCCCTACACCCTCGATTACATCCAGTTGATCTTCACCGACTTCCACGAGCTCCATGGTGACCGGGCCTTCGCCGACGATCCGGCCATCGTCGGCGGTCTGGCGCGCCTGGAAGGGCGGCCGGTGATGGTCATCGGCCACCAGAAGGGACGCGACACCAAGGAAAAGATCCACCGAAACTTCGGCATGCCCCGCCCGGAGGGTTACCGCAAGGCGTTGCGCCTGATGCGGTTGGCGGAAAAGTTCCGCCTTCCGGTGTTGACCTTCATCGACACCCCGGGCGCCTATCCCGGCATCGACGCCGAGGAGCGGGGCCAGAGCGAGGCCATCGCCCGCAACCTGTACGTGATGTCCCAGCTCAAAACCCCGGTCGTCTGCACCGTCATCGGCGAGGGCGGCTCCGGCGGCGCGCTGGCCATCGGCGTCGGCGACCGGTTGCTGATGCTGGAATACAGCACCTATTCGGTGATTTCCCCGGAAGGCTGTGCCTCCATCCTGTGGAAGAGCGCCGACAAGGCGGAACTGGCCGCCGAGGCCATGGGGATCACCTCCAGGCGCCTTGAGGAACTGGGTTTGATCGACGAGATCGTCCCCGAACCCCTGGGCGGCGCCCACCGCGACCGGAAACAGGCGGCCGCCAACCTCAAGGAAGTGCTGCTGCGTCATCTGGACCAGCTGGCGCATGTTCCGCTGCCCCATCTGCTCGATCAGCGTTACCAGCGTCTGATGAGCTACGGGGTGTACGAAGAAAGTGCATGAGGAATTGCTCGGGCAGCTGCGCCGCTTCCTGAACCGCCACCCGGCCCGCTGCTACTGGATCGGTTACAGCAGCGGGCTCGATTCCCATGTGCTGCTCCATCTGTGCGCCCGGCTGCGTTCCGAACTGGGCGGGATCTTCCACGCCGTCCACGTCAATCACCATATCCATCCGGAGGCGGATCGTTGGCAGCGGCACTGCCGGACGGTCTGTGAAACGTTGGGGATGCCGTTCCTGGCCGTCGGCGTCGACGGCCGGGCGGCGGCCGGGGAGAGTCCGGAGGAAGCCGCCCGCAACGCCCGTTACCGGGCCTTCGCCTGCCTGTTGCGACCGGATCAGGCCCTGCTGCTGGCCCACCACCAGGACGATCAGGCGGAGACCGTGTTGCTGCAACTGCTCCGGGGCGCCGGTCCCGCCGGTCTGGCGGGAATGGCCGCCGCCGCCCCGTTGGGGCGGGGACGGCTGCTCCGGCCGTTTTTGACGGTGCCCAGATCGGTGTTGCGGGCATACGCCGAAGCGGAAAGTCTGCCCTGGATCGAGGATCCCAGCAATCGGAATCTAGACTTCGACCGCAATTATCTGCGTCACCGGGTCATGCCCCTGCTGAAACGACGGTGGCCGGCCTGTGCCCGGACCATTTCCCGCAGCGCGCGCCATTGTGCCGCCGCCGAAAGATCGCTGGCAGCGAGTCTGGCCCCGCGATTGTCCCAACTGCTCGACGACCAGGGGCGTATCGACGTCGTCGCGTTCGGCGAACTCGACCCCGGGCACCAGGCGCAGCTCCTGCGTGCCTGGCTGAGGCGGAAGGGGCTGTCCCTGCCGTCGGAAGCTTATTTGCGCCGGATCATCACGGAAGTGCTGCCTGCCGGGGACGACCGCATGCCCGTCGTCCGCTGGAGGGGCGGGGAGGTGCGGCGCTACCGGAACCGCCTCTACGCCCTGCCCCCCCAACCCGTTCCTGATCCCTCCTGGCGCCGAACCTGGGATGGGATCGGGGTCCTCGAGCTTCCCGACGGCACCCGGCTGGAAAGTGTCGCCGCGTTCGGCGGTGGAATCGCCGGACACTGGTTCCGGAAGGGGGTCGAGGTGACTTACCGCCGCGGTGGGGAACGCTGCCGATTGCCGGGACGGACCGGCAGCCGTTCGCTCAAGAAATTGTTCCAGGAAAAAGGCGTTCCCCCCTGGCTGCGTCAGCGCCTGCCCCTGCTCTACGTCGATGGAGAACTGGCCGCGGTGGTGCCTTTTTGGGTTTGCCAGCCCTTCGCGGCAGGACCGGACGAAGCCGGGGTGGTCCTGCGGTGGTCGGGACTGACCGCCGGTGGCGAAACGGAAAATGGGTCGCTGGTGAGGTCTGAAGCCGTTCACGCTTGAATCTTGCGCCTAAGGCTTTATAATTCCCGAAATTCCCGCCGGTGTAGCTCAGCTGGTAGAGCAACTGATTCGTAATCAGTAGGTCAGCGGTTCAAGTCCGCTCACCGGCTCCAGTCGCTCCCAGTCCACCTTTCGCATTCATCGTCAGCGCTTGCTCACCTGGGGAGGGAGCCGCGGGCCGTGGCGGCCAAGCGCTCCGCCAGGCGGGTGATGCGCTTCTTCGATTTCCGGTTCCGCACCGCCATCTTCAGGGCCTTGTCCTCGGCGATCACCACCACCAGTTTCTTCCCCCGGGTGACGGCGGTATAGAGCAGGTTCCGCTCCAGCAGCAGGTAGTGCTGGAGCGCCAGGGGCACGACCACCACCGAATATTCCGAACCCTGGGACTTGTGGATGCTGACGGCGTAGGCCAGGGACAGCTCGTCCAGCTCGGTGGCGTCGTAGACCACCTCCCGGCCGTCGAAGTCCACCGTGACGCAGCCCGCCTCGGGATCGACGGCGCGGATGCGGCCGATGTCGCCGTTGAACACTTCCTTGTCGTAGTCGTTGACCTGCTGGATCACCTTGTCGCCGGGGGCGAAGGTGGTGCCGAACTTGGTGACCCGCGGCTGGCTGCCGGGGTTGAGGCGCCGCTGCAGCTCCAGATTGAGGGCCCGAACCCCCAGGCCGCCCCGGTTCATGGGGGTGAGCACCTGGATGTCCTCGACCGGATCGAAGCCGAAACGCTCGGGAATGCGCTCGGTGACCAGGTGGAGCAGCTTGGCTTGGAGGTCTTCGGCATCGGCGGCGGGAATCAGGAAGAAATCGCTGTCGGGGGCGCGGCCGGTTTCCGGGAGCTGACCTCGGTTGATGCGGTGGGCGTTGGTGACGATGCGCGAGGTCCGGGCCTGGCGGTGGACTTCGGTCAGCGAGACGGTGGGCACGATGCCGGATTCGATCAGATCCTCGAGGACGGCGCCGGGCCCCACGGAGGGCAGCTGGTCCACGTCGCCGACGAACAGAACCGCCGCCTGGTCGGGCACCGCCTTGAGGAGCTGATGGGTGAGGACCACGTCCAGCATCGAGGCCTCGTCGACCACCAGCAGATCGGTTTCCAGGGGGTGCGTCTCGTCGTGCTGGAAGCGGCGGGTGTTGGGATCGAACGCCAGCAGCCGGTGGACGGTCCGAGCCTCCTGGCCGGTGCTCTCGGACAGGCGCTTGGCGGCCCGGCCGGTGGGCGCCGCCAGCAGTGTCCGCACTTTCTTGGCCCGCAGAATCCGCAGCAGGCCGTTGACCAGGGTGGTCTTGCCGACGCCGGGGCCGCCGGTGAGCACAGCCACCTTGGCGGAAAGCAGGGTTTCCAGAGCCTGGCGCTGGGAAGGGGACAGTTCGAGGCCGGTCTTTTCCTCGACCCAGGGAATGGCCTTGGTGGGGTCGATGGCGCCCCAGGGAGGACTGCCGGCGAGCAGCCGCTGGAGCTGGCCGGCGCAGCCGGATTCGGCTTTGTGGAGCGGGGCCAGATAGACCAGCACCCCGTCCTCCCCAGACTCGGCGACCAGGTTCTCCGCGGCACTCTCCGCCTCGATGGCCTGGTCGATGACGGTCTCGGGAATCGCCAACAGCTTGACCGCCAGATCCACCAGTTTCTCCCTGGGGGCGGCACAATGCCCCTGTTCGCTCCAGACCTGGAGGGCGTGGCGCACCCCGGCGCGGGCCCGGATCAGGGAATCCTGGGGGATGCCTAAGTTCTGAGCGATCTGATCGGCGGTCTTGAAGCCGATGCCCCAGATGTCCAGGGCCAGGCGGTAGGGGTTCTCGCTGACCTTGGCGATGGCCTCGTCGCCGTAGGTCTTGTAGATCCTCACCGCCCGGGAGGTGCCCACGCCGTGGGAGTGGAGGAACACCATGATCTCCCGCACCTTCTTCTGTTCGGCCCAGGCCGCCACCACCCGGCGGCGCCGTTTGGGTCCGATGCCCTCCAGTTCCTCCAGACGCTCGGGCTGCTGCTCGATGACGTCGAACACCGCCTCACCGAAGGCCTGCACCAGTTTTTTGGCGAAGTGGGGACCGATGCCCTTGACCATCCCGGAGGCCAGATATTTCTCGATCCCTTCCAGGGTGGAAGGGGGTACCGTCTTCAGGCGTTCGGCCCGGAATTGGAGACCATGTTCGAGGTGGTTGACCCAGCGGCCCCGGCAGTCGATATGCTCGCCGGGATGGACCGAGGCGGCGCTGCCCACCACGGTGACCGGCTCCCGCCGGCCCCGGACCTTGACCCGCAGGACGCAGAAGCCCGATTCTTCGCTGTGGAAGGTGATCCGCTCGACGGTGCCGGTGAGATGTTCAGAGGCTTCGGTAGTCTGGGGCATCTTCAACCAGTTGACGGGTGGGGCCGCCGAATGGCGCCTATTCCCAGTTGGACGCATGCCCTCGATTAAGTTCATTGGCCCACCCCGGGAGCGGACCTATTGTGATCGGGAAACGGGACTCCGCGCAAGCAGTGCCGTGGTTCAGAATGGATTAAGGCGCGGCGTCATAGGCTATGAACGTCAGAGATTGGAACGCCGGGAGGTTCCCATGAAGAAAGTGATCCCGATCGTCCTACTGTTGGGTCTGAGCGCCTGTGCCACTCCGGGTTACTATGTTGCCGGCCCGAGTCCCCAGGCCTATCAGGGGGCGGCGGTCGGCGCTGCGGTCGGTGCCACCGCCGGTGCGCTGTTGGACCGGAAAAACCGCTGGCGTGGCGCCGTCATCGGTGCCGGGCTGGGAGGGTTGTTCGGCGGCGCGACGGCGCACATTTCCAGTCAGCCCTACCGTTCCCGCTACCGCCCCTATCCCGGTTACCAGAGTTACTGATTCGGAGCGGGCGTCGCGGTGGCCCTGTCGGGATTCCGGCAGGGCTTTTTTTGTATCGGAGGCGAGGGTCTATGGCGTCCGGCCGCCGGGGGCTAAACTAACGGAATCCGGTAACGGTGGAGGGAGTCCCATGACAGCCGAATCCCGCATCAAACTGGTTCGGGGCGATATCACCAAGATGGCCGTCGATGCCATCGTCAACGCGGCCAACACCTCGCTGTTGGGTGGCGGCGGTGTGGACGGGGCCATTCATCGTGCCGCCGGGCCTCGATTGTTGGAGGAGTGCCGCCGGCTCGGCGGCTGTCCCACCGGTGGGGCCAAGGCGACCAAGGGTTACGATCTGCCGGCCAAGTACG
>Ga0256839_1002928_pt1 | contig 18308 bp, 15 predicted proteins | sample 354166metaG_FD_185968 | JGI IMG/M metagenome (GOLD analysis project Ga0256839, IMG submission 185968) | Hydrothermal vent microbial communities from Mid Atlantic Ridge, Atlantic Ocean - 354-166 | ecosystem: Environmental > Aquatic > Marine > Hydrothermal vents | place: Atlantic Ocean: Mid... | reverse complement strand
TAGTATTGCGCAGAAAATAAATTACGATTTTCCCCAGTTTTCCAAATAGTTAACACGCTTAAAATGAATCGCTTAGTCAACTATTATGAAAAACAAAATCGTAATTTATTTTCGTGCTGTTCCTTAGTGCCCAATACCAATACAAATACAAATACAAATATACCTAACGGCGACATATTGTTTAGCTCCTGATTCCTTTGGATATAGATTTTTAGATTTACACTGAATAATGAAAGAATATAACGCCGACTCTGTCTGTAAAAAAATCAATAGAGGAGCATAGCTTCGGCACTTAGTCGAACACGACTCTATCGAAGATGCTAATAAAAATATTCATCTGAAATTTTAAAGCACTACCGCAACCCCTTCACTTCCCGCGCTACCATACTCGTCACCTGCCCAGCCTCTGCTTTGGGTAAATAAATATAATGCGCACCTAACCAAGTGGCTAATTCCCGGCCTGTAAGATTAGCGATAGGTGAACGACGGGTGTCAAACAAAATACTAGCATCGAGGTATTCACCTAGCACTTTGCAGATTGGTTTCAATTCTTTAGTCGCCAAAGTCTCAGGGTCAGGATGTCCTGCAATGGATTTAATTGGCTGATTGGCTCGACCGTCAGTAAATAAGATGAGGACAGTACCAGCCGTTTTTTTATTGGATTTTGCCTGTTTACACAAATGCAAACTTTTCAGCATCGCAGAACCTATCGGTGTTTTGCCTCCTGCTTTAATTCTTTTGAGTGTTCGCGATGCTTTTGTCATACTGGAACCTGGGGGCAATAACAATTTTGCTTCCTGATGCCTAAAATAAACAATGGCCACCTGGTCGCGAAAAACGTAGGCTTTTTCCAACAGGGAAAGTGCCGCTCCTTTGGCTGCATAATAGTGGTTAATCGCCATTGAACCAGAGCCATCAATGGCAAAAACAAACAGTAAGCCGCTCCTTTGGCGAAATTGTTTGATACGAAAATGCTCTTTTTTTATGCTGATTCTTTCGCTTTCTTCATTGGCGTTGAAAGACAAGGCCGCAGCTTTAAGCGTAGCCGTTAAATCGAGCCGACCACTACTAGGCAAACCAGGTACGGAGCGTATATGTCGCCCTCTGCGTAAATTCAGACTCGTCAGGTGTTTGCCACTCAAGCGAGCAGAACTCGCATTGCCAGAGAAGGTTGGCAAGTCCACTTTTTTGCCTTCTTCCTCACCCATATCGGGCATATCTTTCGACATTTGGCCTTTTTGACCGTCTCCCTCACCTTCATTCCTGGGTTTTCCGCCTTTATTTGACTCTTTTTTCTGTTGCTTTTGCTCTGGTTTTTTAGATTGATCGGCCCCAGGGTTTTCTGGATTTTGGCCAGGAGTACTCTTTTTTCTAGTGCTTTTTTCAGAGATATAATCAGTGTCTAATTCATCATCACCAGGCATGGGCATAGCACCCATTCTTCCTAAAAAGATCATGCGCTTGGCCAGTTCTACATCTTCATCCGTCACTGGTACTCGATGGTGCAATGCGGCATTGGCTTTGGCACAGCGTATGGCCATAATTTCCATACGATTGCCCTCTACCCCCATTGCGGTAGCAGATTTACAAATTTCTTTGACCTGTTTAGCACTCATTTCAACCAGTGGAAGTATTTCTCTTGCTCTTTCTGTACGGTGGACGATATCGGCAGGCATTTCCATCGGCACGCCAGTACTTGCTTTATTGGCTAAAAAAACACGCCATGATAAGTGATTGAGTGTTTGTGTCCAAACAGAAAAGGCCACCCTCGCCGAAATCGATGATTTTATTTCTCCTTCTGCTGGATTAAATGTACCAATTAGACTAAACTTGGTAGGAAATACCTGCGAAATGCCTTCGCGTTCCAATTGCACCTGCCCGTCTAACGATGCTTGTAAAATAGCCGATAGTAGCTCGGGTGGTAAAAGATTGATTTCATCCACATATAATACGCCTCCGTGCGCTTCGGCCAATAAGCCAGGTGACGCAATGGCCTTACCTGCTTTATAAGATCTTTCTAAATCTACACCTCCTACTAACCTATCTAAAGTGCAACCTAATGGCACATTCACGAAGGGACTATCCACAGGAAAGAGGCTTTTGGCAGCTCTAGCCACAGTGGTTTTTCCTGTTCCTGGCGGACCACCAATCAATACGCCTTTTAACGCTGGCTCGATGGCAAGCAGGGATAATGCGATGAGTGGATCTTTTAAGCCTGGGAAGGAGGTCATGTTTTGGTTTAAACTATTTTAAAAAAATTCATTCTACTACCACTAATTTATTAATAAAGGTCTTTTCTTTACTGTGGATAAAAACCTGGTAAAAACCACTGTTTAAGGTAGAAATATCAATGCTTTCAATAGGATTGTCTGCTTTTAAAACAACTTTACCAGAAGTGTTCATGAAGCTGACTGATTCAATGTCACCAAATTTTGTATTTAGGTGAATAATTTGTTTTGATGGATTCGGAAATATTAAAATCTCTTTGGAAAAAATAGCCTCAACTGCTGTGACTTGAATCGATGCCACAGCCCAGTCACTATGTTGTATTCCTGCCTGTTCAGCCAAAGTTCCGACAGTGGCCTTGACGACATTAGACATAAAATTGAAATTTATCGTTCCTATGGTATCTCCAGGAGTATGATAATTAGGATTGCGGAAATTTGCTGTTCCCGACAACATAACCGCAGGGTGACCCGCCACCCAAAATGGCGCATGGTCACTTCTTCCTAAATCAGGTGTTAGCGTTTGCCAATTTGCAGGTGCAGCAATAGTAATTACTCGTAAATTTGGAACATAAGCGTCCGCCGCTTCTGAAAATGCATCTTCCCAATCGTTTTGATTAGCCTTTCCAACATTGATAATAAAATTTCCTCTAAAACCCTGTGACTCCACCTCATTATAAGCTTCGGGGAAAAGAAGATTAAAACCAGTAGGAAGACTTTGAGTGTTGGGCTCTTCTGTAGCATAGCCAATCATTTCAAAATTTAAAATGCCATTAATTGTTTCAGTATCCATCAGGTTGTTATTCACATAATTGGTACTACCGACCAAGCCAAGTTCTTCCAAATCAAAGCTGATGAATTTGATTGTTTTTTTGAAATTATATTGAGAAAGAATCCTGGCGGCTTCTAACATTCCGACGACCGATGTGCCATTGTCATCTGCTCCTGGAGAATTACTGACGGTATCATAATGCCCACATAAAATATAGATTTCCCCATCAGAATCGGTGCCTTCTATTTTGCTAATGTAATTTTTTGCTAAAAAACCTTGATAATCAAATGTAGTATTTTCGGCATTTAAACCAAAATCGACAAATTGATTATCTATAAATTCTCGCACTTCCAGTAAATGATTCAAGCCTGTGTTACGATGCCTTATACCTTCTACAAAAGTAAGCTTACTTAATAAATTGGCTTGATCTACCTGATCTACGACCCCCTGAATATCGATAATTTGTTGGTCATCAGCTACGATTTTGACCTGATAACTCCCATCTGCGCTGGGTGTTTCTGTGTAATTCCAGCTAATGGATTTATTGTTTCCTACGCTTATTAATGCATTTACATCACCTTCTGCTCCGCTTGCATCTACTTGATAAGTAGTTCCATTATCATTGGAAATATATAAACTAACAAAACAGGCATCATTTTCTGCGTCGGATAAATCGTAAGTAATAGTCAAGGTATTGTCACCTGTCATAGATAAACTTAAGTTAGATATATCTGGCGCCTGGTTCTGAGTCCAGCCCAAGACTGAACTAAATAATAGAGTAGTTAGGAGTAAATTTTCCACGATATTGGTTTTTGTTTCAATTAATTAAACAATATGGACTTTGCGATAATAACTCATAGTCCTTTTTGGCAAAATTTACGTTAAAATCTAGCCCACAAACAAATCACCTATCACCTCCTTAATCTTCTCCCCTGTATCAATTTCTTCCAATGGATCACGGCGTAAGCGATGGCGCAAACACATAACGGCTACCCTCTTCAAATCATCTACAGTCACACTTGTTCGCCCTTGCAAGGCAGTGTATGCTTTGGCAGCACGAGAAAGGACAATTTCTCCACGATGGCCATCAATTTTGAGTATCAAACAGAGTTCTACCGCTTTTGCCAGTAGTTCATCGGGCATTTCCACTTGAGATAAACGCTCTTTAGCTGCAGTGATCTGATCACGCAAAGCAGCTTGTTCTCCTTCCCATTTTTTTAAGAACCCTTTAGGATCAGTGCGAAAAGCTTCGGTATGAGTGACTACTTTTACACGTTGAGTAACATCGGTAATGGTGGAAATTTGTGTGTATAACCCGAAGCGATCAAGGAGCTGGGGGCGTAAGTCGCCTTCTTCAGGATTACCTGAACCTACTAGTACAAATTTAGCTGGGTGACGCACACTGAGACCTTCGCGCTCTACGATATTCACTCCACTTACCGCAACATCTAATAATAAATCAACTAGGTGATCTTCTAGTAAATTGACTTCATCAATGTATAAAAAACCGCCGTGAGCGCGTGCTAGCAAACCAGCCTCAAATGACTTTTTTCCCTGCGATAAAGCCGCTTCAATATCTAGCGTACCTACTACCCTATCTTCGGTGGCGCTGAGTGGTAGATCCACCATAGGGACGGGCTTAAATTGTTCTTCAGTTTGCTGAATGTTTATTTTAATTGTCTCGCCCTGCACATTCATTTCTGCGTGTATGCTACCTGCCGGGATAACTGGAAGTAAGGCTGCTAATGCACGAACGGAGGTGCTTTTAGCCGTGCCTCGATGTCCCATTATCAGCACACCTCCGATGGAGGCATCGATTGCGTTGAGTAGTAGCGCTAGTTTCATTTCTTCCTGGCCAACGATGGCCGTGAAGGGCATACTTTGTTTTTGTATCATCTTTCATGATTAGCGAAGCGAGATTTGACAGTTCTTCGAGAACTGTCAAATCTAGCAGTTTGAATGGGGCTACAAGGCCTCCTCGATCAACTCAATAATATCCTTAACAGCAATATTTCCTTCATTACCCGAAGTTTTTACAGCGTCAGAATACATGGTATAATCTTTCGGGCAGGCAACGATGAATAGATTGACTCCATCAATTTCCAGTGCTTCTTCTATACGCATTTCACTTGGACGTTTATCTAGTTTGGAATCATCCATCCAGATGCGGCCACCGCCTGCACCACAGCAGAAAGAATTTTCTTTATTACGTGCCATTTCGGTGAATTGTACACCTAGTAATTCCAATAACCTCCTAGGGGCTGCCGTTTCATCATTGTAACGCCCCAGGTAACATGGATCATGATAGGTTACTTTATAATGGCTCAATTTTTTAGAGAATTGGAGTTTGCCCTCGTCTATCAATTTACATAATAAGCCTGTATAATGATAAACAGAATAGTTGCCACCAAAATCAGGGTATTCATTTTTAATCGTATTGTATGAATGCGGATCGGTCGTGATGATGTCTTTGAATTCAGCATCTTCAAAAGCAGCTATATTGTCTTCTGCCAGCATTTCATAAAGCCCTTCTTCTCCGATACGACGGACATCATTACCTGAATTTTTTTCTCCATCATAAAGAATACCGAAATTCATACCAATGGTATTAAATAACTCGGCTACTTTACGGGTCATTTCCTGCACACCTGCATCATAAGAGGCAAAATCACCTACAAACCATAGATAATCTACTGCTTCTTTACGAGCATCTTTGATTTTGAAACTCAAACCTTTGGTCCATTTGGCACGCATACGCTCAGATTGACCAAAAGAGTTCCCATAATCACCAATATTAGCCAAGGCATCCTGTAGCGAATCTTCCATATTGCCTTCTTCCACCAAAGTACGACGCATTTGTACAATACTTGTGAGATGTTCAATACCCACTGGGCAAGCTTCGACGCAAGCCATACAAGTAGTACAAGACCAAAGTGTTTCGGCTTTGATAATATCACCAGCTACCATCACTTTATCGCCTGAAGGCTTCACACCATCAGCATATTGCTGACCAAACCATTCGGCTGTTTTGCCGCCTGCATCAGCGTAAGTACGCATATCCAAAATCAAATCCCTAGGAGATAATGGCGCGCCTGAAGCGTTTGCAGGGCAAGCAACATGACAGCGACCACATTTGGTACAAGAATCGAAATCCATCAATTCTTTCCAGGTGAAATCTTCTAGTTTAAGGTAGCCCATACCTTCGTCCATTTTTTCTTCTGTCACTCTTTCCAAACGTTTGACCGCCATATCATCTGTGAACATCAGATTGGCATAATCCACCAGCATATGCATGGCCTTAGAGTAAGGAATGTAGGCTATAAACACCAATACAATAATCCCGTGAATCCACCAGGTAGCCATGTGCAGTCCATTACTTGCAATGGGGTCAATAATGTGAGCCAACGCATTACCTACAGGTGACCATACTTCAAAATCGGGGAATCCATCCGCAGAAATACGAAGGGCTTCGATCATAAAACCTGTTATGGCGATAAACATCAATAGCCATGTAAATGCTTTATCATCTTTTTTATAATTGGAACGATCATATTCACCTTCTTTTAAGTCTGGACGAGTATAATCGAGTTGTGGTGGCTTTTTTGAACGCCGAAACATCATCATCAATAAACCGATGATAAACAAAATACCCGAAACATCCATAAACAAGGAGAACCACTTATAAAAAGTGCCTTGCAGCATACGGTAACCAAAAACCAATTCGACGAAATCATGATCTACAGCAACAATGACTGTACCAATAAAAAGCACAACAAAGCCCCAGAATATGAGCCAGTGGGCTGTACCTGCATAGGCATCTCTTTTGAAGACAGTCTTATTAGTGGCCATCAAGCCTAATGCTTTGAAAAAGCGCCCTGCCAAGTCATTAAACCGTCCATTATCACGCCCACGACTGTATTTTTTATATTTCAGCCAAAAGCCGTAGCAAAAGAAAAATACGGTAGCCAAGCCTACAACGTAGAAAATGAGTTGCATCCAGACTGGAAAATTTCTGAATATTTCTCTGGTTGCTGTATTCATGATTGGATCCATGATGTATAGATTTTTCGTTTTGTTTCCCCTAGGGTTTTATCTAGTGCCTGAACGAAAACTCTACAAAATTAAAAATGTTTGTTTTTGTTCAGTCACTATCTAGGGAATAGTGGTTTTTTCGGGGTCTCTTTGGAGTACTCCTTTAGTCTCCCTGAATTTCATTCAAGATTAAGGGGGGTGAACCCATATAAAGTTGTAGGACTGACCACTTTGACTGAAGTCAAAGCGGTCAGCCTGTTTTATAGTTTGTCTGTTAGTGCGGGTACTACGTCAAAGAGGTCTTCGGTAGTGCCATAATGTGCATAGTCGAAAATGGGAGCATTTTCATCTGTATTGATGGCGATAATGCAGTCAGCATCTTTCATTCCTTCAATATGTTCTGGTGCGCCGCTGATACCGACAGCAATATATACTTTTGGCTTTACTTTGAGACCAGATTTACCTACCTGACGGGTTTTACCCAGCCATTTGCTATCAACTATTGGACGAGAACAAGACAATGCTGCTCCTAATTTATCGGCTAATGCCTGCACAATTTCCAAATTATCTTCATTTTGAATACCTCGGCCTACGCTGACTAAAACATCGTGCTGCGTAATATCAACATCTCCACCTTCTGGCTCGATTAATTGCTTAAATTTCACTTTTAATCCACTAAGATCAGGAGCAGCAGCATCTTCAATGGCTGCACCACCACCTTTACCCGCATCGGCAGGGAAGGAACCTGCGAGGATCGAAGCAATATAACTTCCTTCAACATCTGACTCTACACTCATTTTGCCACCATACAGCTGGCTCGTTATTTTCCCGTCTTCAATATCAGACGCATACGCCACCAATGGTAAACCACAATGAACGCTTACGCCCGCAGCAATATCCATACCTTGCGAAGTATTGCCTATCAAGACTGCTTTTGGAGCATCAGCACTCACTAATGCTGTAATGGTTTTACAATATGCTTCTGGACTGAAGCTGGCCAATTCTGCATGGTCAACATAAATGACTTTATCAGCAGCGAAGTCACCTGCTAAGTCTTTTGCGCCACTGCCTAATAAAACGGCTACAACATCGCCGTCCATTTCTTTAGCTTTGCCTAGCATTTCGTAGGTAATATCTTCTACCTTTCCGTTTAAATGCTCAACTATTACGAATATATTATTACTCATGTTTGTTATTTTATGGTACTTAATACTTGGTATTCTTAAAATAAAAATACAACTAAGATTTGCTTTTGATGATTTCTGCTAATTTGCTAGCCACATCATCAGCTGAACCGTTAATCATTTCTGCACTTCCGCCTCCTTCTGGCTTAAACATACGGCTGACTGTTGAGCCTGCTGAAACGCCAATATCACCTGCTGCTGCTTCTTCTAAATCCGTTGAGCGCATTGCTCTACGCACTTTGGCAACAGGTACATAACGAGGGGTTTCCTGCGCTGCCTGAATACCTAAAACGATTGGGGTTTGTGCATCGAATTCTGCTACAACACCGCCACCATATTCTTTGGTTACAATCACACCGCCACCGCCAGGAGCAACGCCTGTTACTACACTAATGTGGCTGATACCCATATAATGTGCTAATAGAGGGCCTAACTGACCATCGCGATCTTCTACGGATTGTACTCCTGTGAAAATCATATCAGCTCCCATGCCGCCTATTACGTTGGCAAATGCTTTAGCTGCTTCATGGTTGGAAACATTACCATCTAAACCTTTAACAACTACAACTTTATCTGCACCTTTTGCAGCAGCAGCATATAATGCTTTTTCGACATCATCACCGTCCAACGCAATAGCTGTTACTGTTCCACCGTTGGCTTCTTTATATAATAATGCTTCTTCTAAAGCGTGATCGTCAAATTCGTTGACTTTAAATTTTAGCCATTCACGATCTAGATCTGTTCCTGAAGAATCAATTTCAAGTTCTTCTACTAGGTCTGGCACCCTTTTGATTGGTACTATGATATTCATATTTTAAAGTTTTTTTATTTTCAATGTAAAACGTAAAATTCTAAATTTTAAATGTAAAATGGGGCTTTTGTTTGGCTTCCGTTTTTCATTTTTTATTTAGCGTTTTTCATTTTTGATTTTTAAATAATCAATCCTTCCAAATCAATCTCTCTTCTTATCAACGACATATCATCGGTAGCAGGAAGGAATGGGAAATCGCGGAAAGACTCGCTAGGTCGATAACTTCCATACGGGCGGGAACAGCCTGGTTCTCCATTTTCTCCTGGGCAACCATTGGTCATAAATGGTACACCACCATCAAGGGTTTTAATCACTTTGTTGATACTTGAAGTGTGTGACTCTAATCCCGTAATATTTCCTTGCCCGTCAAAATGAATGTTTTTGCGATCCAAATTGTACTCCTCAATTAGATGTTTAACTAATTGGATGCGCCGCCAACGTTTGATGGTTGATTTTGTATGTAACCCCATACGAGAATCTGGTTCAGGATTGAAGCAGAACAAATAGGCTAGAATTTGATTTTCTTTCAAATTATAAAACATATTTACTAGATCCAAATCTGTTTCTCCAAGTCCAACAACAGTATGGATGTTTACTTTCCAAGGGCCATAAATTTCTCTGGAATAATTGATAATATCCCAATAATTCTTCCATTTTAAACCTCCAGCGGGCACATTGGTTCGAGTATCAAAAAAGACTTTTTCAGTAATAGCATCTAAGCCGATACCGATCATATCTGTGCCTAAATCTTTATAGTCCTGCAATTTTTTTCTATTTAAAACAGGCGGAGCAACCAGTAATGACAATGGTGTTTTTACTGCTTTGCAAATTTTTTCTGTTATTTCATACGTATCTTTATGGGCAGAACCATGCGTGATTTGTGAAATGCAAAGACGCGTAAGCTTATCTTCGTATTTGACCATCTGCTCAACGACTTGATCGGTTTCATACAATGGCCATTCTACTCGTATGAAAGATTTATCTTCTTGTGCATCACCTCCTGATCGGCTTCTTGCTAAACCACAATAGCCACAATCCGAAAGACACCCGCTTTCGTAATTGAGCAATAGGTTGATGCCTCCAAAGTCGAAGTCTCTGGAAAAGCGGCCTGATTGTAGACGTAATGCCATCGCACTTGCAGCACTTAGTTGCACGTATTTGGGGCTTACTTTCTTTTCTTCTTCTTTTGCAATAGTTGGTAATGGAAACTCCATGTATTCTTGTTTTTGGGGTGGACATTAGTCAACCCTTGTGTGTATTGGGGTGGACACGAGGTCAACCCTTGCGTTGGGGGTGGACACGAGGTCAACCCTTGCGTTGGGGGTGGACACGAGGTCAACCCGTGCGGCGGGGGTGGACACGAGGTCAACCCTTGCGGCGGCGGGGGACACGAGGTCAACCCGTGCGCGGGGGTGTATAATAGCACGAGCCTTCGTAGGTGTATTGCACCTCTTTCATTGCTCCTAGTGCTGCTCGCCAAATCGCGTTTTGCATTTCCCTTTCGCTGATACCATTGATTGTACCTTCAAAATTGGTAAAAGCTTTGTTGACCACCTCTCCAATCGCCTCTTTGTCTAAAGCACTCCACTTTAGTTGTGCTTCTATGGTTTTAAAAAGTTGTTCATATTCGGTAAAATCACCTGTTATCAGAACACTTTTTATCGTTTCTCCTTTTAGTGCTACGTAAGTACGTAGTAAACCTGCATCTGTCTTTTTTAGTCCCATTCCCGTCATATCGGGTTGGGGTGAATTTTGAAAAAGCCAGTCTTCATTTGAATACCTTTCATTGGCTAAAATTTCAATATTTTTCCGTTCTGCCACCTTTAGAGGTTTTTTGATTAACTGAATATCAAAATGTTGTTCGAAGCAGTGTTTAATCACTTGCCGAATTTCATCCAAACTTACTTTCTGATCAGTTTCTCTTGAAATCGTCGTGATGCGCTGCTCAACTTTATGAATCTGCGCTTTATCACCTATTTTTTGTAGTGGAATATTCAGTACTTTTAACATCACCGGAATATCCAAATCTACTAGTAAGCTGGTATGAAATTGTATTGCTCCTTCCTGATTTACATGAATGCCCAGGCCTGCAATTTTCTTACCATTTACCTCCAAATCATTCTTGCCTCTTAATTTAGCTTTAATACCAAAATGCTCCAATGCTTTTACAATAGGGCTAGAAAATAAAAGATACATTTCCCGTGTATTGGCACAGTTAAAAGTATTAGCTGTAGCCAAACAAATACCCAGTTGATCCTGCCCCATCAAAATTGCTCCGCCGCCTGTCAAACGCCGACTAAATTGATAGTTTTCCTGGCGGATAGCCTCTAAATCCAATTCTGCATGAATATTTTGGAAGCGGCCAACAAGGGTACAATAATTTTGATAAGTGTATAATCGTAAAGTTGCATCCTTGCTTTCCTTGTCGGAGTAAGCATCCATTAGAAACTCATCAGTTGCCAGGCCATAATCGGCAGCTACCTGATCTTCCTGTATGTATCGCCACGCATTTTTATGTTCCACAAGAACAAGAATTTTCAAAGAACGAAGGACTCAAGCCCATGGTTTTAGCATGAGCAATAATTCCCTGTGCAGGAAAAGCAATACCGTTGATACCTGATTCTACGGCTGCTTTATCAACTATTTTTTTATATTCGCCTAATGGTCGGGCACAGCCCAACATCAGATTGGTGTTTGGCATTTTAAGCCTTGCTTTTGCAAAAAATTCAGCAACATCATCCGTATTTGGCGGATCAACACCCCACATTTTAGTGTCACTCATCGGTACTAAAATGACAATGACTAAGGATTGAACATTGTATTTGGCAATCATATCCAAGGCTGTGTATTCACCAAGGAATTTGCCATAATGAAGCCCTAAAATAACGTGCGGACGAAGGCTTAACTCGTATTTTGTCAGCAAAGCCAATGTTTTGTCAAAATCATCGACGGTGGCATCCATGTGGTAAACGTCTCTTATTGTTTCGTTTGCGCCGATAATATCCAATGCAATACCGTCGACACCTGCTTCTTTTAGTGCAGCGGCCTGTTCTTCTTTGCTCACTAATCCAGTATGCATGATGATCCGAAGTCCTAATTCATCTTTAATTCGACGAATGGCTTTGATATGCTTCATGAAAGGCACTTCTCCTGTTTTTAAAGAGCCACCGCTTATTAAGACCGATTCCATTCCGCGTGCTTTCAGTTTTTCACACATACTGAAAATGCCTTCTTTGGGATCGAGGGCTATCATGGGTTCTAAAATTTTTTTATTGCAATGGTCACAATCAAGGGCACAGCCTGAGCCCGTTAAGCTTATAGATTGAAAAGCATAAGGATTTTTCTGTTCAAACTCAGGAATAGCATAAGATTTCAGGCCTGGAGCAAAGAACTTTATATCATTGCAAAAATTGGCCTGCCTGACAGCAAAAGCCTGTTCCTGCAAACTGTTTTTTTGAGTAATTACCTGTTCTGTTAGAGTTCTGCTAACCATCCTTTTTCTTCGTATTTATTGATTTCAGATGTAAACCAAGCCACTATTTTAGACTCACCGCCTAGCAAATTGGCTTTTTCTGCTTGAAAATCACTCATTTCAATTTCAATTAGCCATCCTTTTCCATAAGGATCCGTATTTAAAAGACGCGGGTTAGCTAAAGCTTTTTCGTTGACTGCCGTAATTTTACCAGAAACAGGCATTTTTAGATGGCCGACGTGTTTTTCGGCTTCGACGCTACCAAAACTAGCCCCTTTTCCATGATTTGTTCCTATATCATTGATGTTTATGGCGACAAAAGAACCCGATGTTTCCTGAACCAAAGGACTCATGCCTATACGGGCAGTATTGCCTTTTACGTCTACCCAATAGCTTTCTGCTGTATCGTAGTAGACATCGGTTCTTATGTTGAATTTTTTTATTTTTTTCATAATTTTTTGTTGGTAATTGGTAGAGGGACTGTTGGTAGTAGGACAATCCTTCTACGCTCTACTAATTATAAAGCTTCCTCAATTAACTCTGCAATATCCATTACTTTTAATTTGCCTTCATTGCCTGTTGATTTTACAGCATCCTCGAAACGCGAGACTTCATAAGGGCAGCAAACTGCTAATACATCCGCGCCTGTTTCTACAGCTTCACGAACACGGCTTTCTGACAAGCGTTCTGTCACATGATCTGCCATGAATCCATCTAGCCACATACCGCCGCCGCCGCCACCGCAGCAGAAGGATTGCTCACGGCAACGTCCCATTTCGGTTAATTCCAAACCAGGAATAGCTTTGAGGCAGTCTCTTGGTGCTTCATATTCTCCATTATGGCGTCCCAAATAACAAGGATCATGGAAGGTTACTTTGTAGTTTAGTTTTTTCGTGAAATTCAATTTATCCATTAAAGGAGCAAGATATTGCGTATAGTGAATGGTCTCAAATTTGGCACCAAGTTTAGGATATTCTTTGCGAAAAGCATTGAGTGCATGTGGATCGGTTGTCATCACTTTACGAACCTTATACTTATTAATCAATGCGATATTATGCTCTGCAAATTCTTCAAAAAGCCCCGTTTCACCCGCTAATCGTTGTGAATCACAGGAACATTTTTCTTCTGTACCCAAAATACCATAATCCGCATCTAATAAAGCAAGAATACGTGCCAAGGCACGCGCTGCATCCTGACCTCTATTATGATAAGCGGGGTAACACTCTACAAACCAAAGCATATCTACTTTGCGTTTGATTTCTTTCATAATTGGCACCTCAACACCAGCATCTTTCGTCCAGTCGGCACGTTTACGTTGAGATTCCCCCATAGGATTACCATATTCGAAGGTATTTTCGAATACTTCCTGTAATTCTTCAGGTACATTGCCTTCCATGACTGCTTCTTCCCGAATAGCGGGCATGATTTTAACCATATTCACCTCTTTGGGACAGACTCTGAGGCAGTTCATGCAAGTGGTACATTTCCACAATTCATCACTTTCAAAAAGATCTGCACCTAATTGAAGCTGGCGAAACATCTTCAAGGGACCATATTCTCCTAAACTATCAACAGGGCAAACTGGAATGCATTGCCCACATTGATAACACCAACCCATTGATTCTGCACCAGCAATATCGGTGACTTTATCTAATGCATCGGTATCGTAATCAAAGATGACCCTTTGCTCAAACATTCGATTCCATTGTGCAGAAAGTTCGATACCTTCGACGACAACGGATTCTTTTTCAAAAATTTGTGACTTATCAATTGGCATAGTGGTATATATTTTAGTATTGGTACTTGGTATTTGGTACTTGGTAACAATACAAATTTTTTAATTTTGTGAAGCAGCTCTAATGGTATACACACCGAGAATTCTGCTAGAGAATTCTGCTACTCCGGGCATTACCTGGTTAAATTCCTGCGTCATTCGCATACGCAAAACAGTATAAGCGTAAATGACATAAACACAACTTAAATACACATCTGTTCCGAATAAATTATGACTAATGGTTTGAAAACCAGCAGCTTTTCCTACTTCATGAACAAAAGCCACGGCTTTCCCTACTTTAAGGTAAGCTTCGGCTATGTTTGGTGCACTTAAATCAAAATCTTCCGTCGTCACCAATGGAAGTGAGCCTGTTTCCAGCTTAGGATTCCACATCCAATGACACCAAAGCCAATGTTTATCAGGAAAAGTATAATGAAGTAATTCTCCTGCAAAATCGTATCGAAGATGCTCATCAATGCAGGTTAATTGCTCACAAAATGCCTCGAACCGAAGATGAACAGCTTGGCTACTATGTAACAGCTCCTGAATATGTTTTTTCAAATCAGCCCAGCCTATCTCTTCTTTTATCTTTTTAAGATGACGACGGGTCGAAAAGATGAGTTTAAGGGTTTTTATCAATTCCTCATCACTCAGGTTTTCAAAATTAGCTTGTTCAAAATTTTTTTTGAACTGTTCACTCTTTACGGCTAAAGCCTCAGCAATTTTCACAAGGTGCTTTTCCTCAATCCGTTCGAGGGTTTCTTTCATGAACTCCTGAGCGGTGGCTGTGTCAACGATTTGGCTCATTCAATATATTTAATTTAGGCTGGTACTGCCTGATTTCTACGGATGGCTGCAATAGCTTTCATTCCTGCTAGCCCCGCTTGAGAAACAGAGTCCTCCAAATCTGCTGGCCCTGTGCAAGCTCCTGCTGCAAAAACACCTGGCACATTGGTAGATACTGTATCTAATGGCCCGCCTGTCGTTTCAATAAAATTGTATTTATTTTGTTTAACGCCGAAGTATTTAGCCATTAATTTTGTGCCTTCGCTGGCTTCCATACCTACCGCCAGAATAACCATATCCATTGGCACTTCCATTGGTCTGCGCATGGTTGTATCCTCGCCTTTAACCAGGAGTCTGTCTCCTTTTTTGACGATCTCTGTAGCCATACCTTTTACATAATTGACTTTATATTTTTCTTGTGCTGGCCAATAGATTTCATTTTCCCAATAGCCGTACATCCTCATATCAATATAGAAAATAAACACTTTACAATCAGGTAATTGTTGGCGTATTTCTATGGCTTGCTTTGATGAAATACCACAACAAACTTTAGAGCAATACTCATTACCGATTTGTCGATCACGAGAACCTACACACTGGATAAAGCAAACACGCTTCGGTTTTTCACCATTAGAAGGTTTTACAAAATTGTGGGCTTTCAACAATTTTTCTGCATCCGTTAGCGTGATGACATCATCGTGTTCGTAATAACCATACTTTTGAGTTTCTCGTCCTGGATCAAAGTGTGTAAAACCTGTTGCGATAATAACTGCTCCAGCTTCAATTTCAATTTCTTTGCCCATACTCACTGCTTTCACTTTGAAATTACCTGCTTCTCCTGAAGCACCCGTTACTAAAGTATTGTAACGAATATCAACATTTTCATTATCGAGAATAGGTGCCATCATTTCATTAAGAGCCGTTTCAGTGTCTCTCATATCGGGGGTTAAAGCGGCATATTGCTGCTCGTCAGGATTACCACCCAAGCGGTCTCTTTTTTCGACAAGAATTGCTTTGTAGCCCAAATCTGCAATGCCTTTGGCAGCTTCGATTCCTGCTACACCGCCTCCAATAATTAGGATATTTTGATTTGCCATGTTTTGTTTTTTATTGGTACTCGGTACTTGGTATTTTAGTACTTGGTATATTGAAAAGTAAAAATAATAGATCGGTACTGTGTACCATTTATTTTTCCGCATCTTCCCAAGTCAGGAAGTCCATTTTTCCAGCTTTAATCTTATCACATTCTGCTTGAAATTCAGCCCATAATTTTTCCTGATCAAGGCCTAGTTTCCTTAAGAAAGGTTTATTGTCTGTATTATGCCAATGCATTTGTAGCACTTTATAAGGATGAGCTCCCATTGCCAATGCTGCCATTTGCGAATCTGAAATCACTGGTAGGCCTACTTTTTTATCGTGTGCTTTTCCTGCTACCTGGCTTTGATCTAAAGTGGTAACACAACCCGTATCATGGGTTACTACTATATCTGGATTGGCTTCTTCTATCATCACTTCTATTTTACGCTGAACAGAGAAGGAACGAGAGAAATCTCTTGACACTAGGATATGCCTAAAACCAAACCCACAGCAATCGAACCAAGTAGAATAATCTTTTACATCAATACCTAGTTTTTGTAGAACACCTGTGATAATTGCAGAACGTTGTGCGCCATAAATTTCTTCGTTATAAATGGCATCTTCTTCGATCAGTTTATGGTAATGACAGGCAGGGTGTACCGTTGCAGAAATCATATCCATAGGCACCGTTTGGCGTTCAGCAATACGATCTCGCATAGCGTAAACCCACTCACTATAGTGAACAATTTCTTCGGGAACAACCAGTTTTTTACCTAGTCGTTTCATGATATCACGTACTTTTCTACGCAAATCATGTTGATGAACCAGTGCGTGGCGCACTTCTTTATAATGACCGAAGCTTGTTCCACAATGAATCAAAGGAAAATAGCCTACTTCATGCGCCGCAGCAAAATTCCTTACCGCCACAGCGGCCTGTGCAGCGGGGTTTGAAGTAGCAGAAGCATAATAATTCCAGGCAGTACAAGACGTTTGATCTGTAGGATCAAAATAATCCAGACCAAAAGCTCTGTTTAACCAAAAAATAGATGTTGAATAGCCTGGAATATGCCCGCATTGACCACAACTTTTATGGTGCCAAGTTTTTTCCAGCGGAATTTTTTTCATTCTACCGTGCTTGGTTCTAACTTCCATATAAGGTTCTGGAACACGAATAACTTCCAATTCACCCTCTCTTTCCAATTGAAAAAGCTCCTCACGAATATCGTGGGTAGGTGCATTATTAGGATCTGCTTTAAAAATCCTTTCACTGGCTTTGGAAACTGGTAAATGTATCATGCTTTTTTATGTTAGTACAAGGTAATTAGTATTAAAATATTGAACTTAAAACAGTCTAAATATTAATCAAAGGTAACATCGTAACCTGCTTCTTCTAATCGTTCCTCCATCACATCAACAAGAATCATGAAGAGTCCTTCATCTATACCTTCAATTAAATCCATCACGCCTGTCATGTGCCAGATGAGGTATAATTCAATAATTGTTTTTTCGTCAACCTTCCATCCTGTTTCAATAGTATGTAAGGTTTCTGGCGGCAAGGCTTTTCGCCAAACATCGAGGTTATCGGCAATTTCATGCACGTGCTTACCCCAATCAGGGAAAGCATCGGGCTGTAACATATCTGGTGACACCTGTGAGCCTGTAGACATGATTTTATAAATGATCCGCCCGTAACCTTCGAGTGCTTTTTTCGCTGTTTGCAATCCGTTACGGACTGCTACTTCACGTAAAACAGTGATGATTTGGCCTGGGGAATTTTGTCTAGGGCAACGATCGCAGGAAAAACATTGCGAGCAATCCCAAATACTGTCATTCATCAAGGTATATATAAGATCTACATCTTCTCTAGCTACTGCCTGTGCAATAATTCTTGGGCTAAAGTCATAAAATCTTGCTGACGGACAGGCCGCAACGCAAATACCACATTCGTAACAACCGTATAAGATGTGATCCCACCTACCATCAGATTTAGCCTCCTCAAATAGCTTTTCTTTTTCGTCATAAGTGACATCAGCGTATTTGTTATAGGTTAAATCAAGAACCATTTTATTTGCCATAATTCCTTATGTTTCAATTTCAAGTTCAAATTCAAAGTTCAAATTCAAAAGTGATTGTTAATGAAATTAGTTCATTTTTAGTAATTACTTAGCACCTAAA
>Ga0256839_1002927_pt1 | contig 18310 bp, 20 predicted proteins | sample 354166metaG_FD_185968 | JGI IMG/M metagenome (GOLD analysis project Ga0256839, IMG submission 185968) | Hydrothermal vent microbial communities from Mid Atlantic Ridge, Atlantic Ocean - 354-166 | ecosystem: Environmental > Aquatic > Marine > Hydrothermal vents | place: Atlantic Ocean: Mid... | reverse complement strand
GGATGATGTACCGAATCGGGGACCGGGGGATCGGGCTGCAGTGCGCCTGGGTGTGCCGTGCGGATGCGCGGGTGTGAATGATGTACCGAATCGGTGGGCGGGGCCGGTGTGTTGCGGGGGGGGCGGATCGTCCGTGGCTGCATCGTCTGTGGATGATGTACCGAATCGGGGAGCCTTGCCGGCGGCGCGCGCGGGCCGGCGCGGGCCAAGGGTGTGGCGTGCGTGGCGTGCGTGTTGGGGGATCGGGGCGGTGTGGATGATGTACCGAATCGCCCCTTGCGGGGGGCTGTCGTGGGCCTGCGGGTGTGCGGGATCCCGCGGCGGCGGCCGAGCCGCGGCGATGTGGACGATGTACCGAATCGCCTCCGGCGCCGGTCTGCCGGTGTTTTGGGCTGCGGCGGTGGCTGCCGTGTGGGTGATGTACCGAATGCGGCTCCGGCTTCAGGCGGGCGGCGGCAGGATTTCCGGGCTCGGCGCGCCGCGCGGCCAGAAGCTCACGAGGATGCGCTCGTTGCTCGCCCATTTGCGGGAATCGAGCCCGTGGGCGCCGTCCTCGCCGTCGGCGGCGTCGCAGCTCATGGCGATGTGGTAGTCGGGGAGGTCGTCGTCCTCGACGATTTTCTTGAGCTGGGGTTTGAAGAAGCGGGGCTCCAGCACCGAGCCGCATTTCTCGATCAGCTTGGGGAGGCTGATCACCCATTTCTCCTGGTGTCCGCAGTGTTTGCGGGCGAGCTCGTAGAGTCTGCGCTTGAGTCCCATGGAGAGCGAGAAGTATTCCTGGTTGATGGTCAGCACCCTCCGGTCCTTGACGATGGCGCGGAACATCCAGTCGTTGAGGGTGATCTCGCAGGAGGACATGATTTTCTTGCCGGAGCGGGTGCGGCGTTCGTGGATGCGGAACGTCTCGATCCAGCCGAAGCCGCGCCGTTCCTTGACCTCGCCCGCTTCGATGGTGGTCAGGATGGTGGTGGAGCGGAGGCGGAAGAGGGCGTCGAGGAACAGTTCGTAGGCCCGTTTGCCGGTGCCGCGGCCGGTCACCTTGAGGAAGTTGTGGGCGTTGAAGCGCACCGTGCGTTCCACCGGCAGGCCGCGTTCGATGCGGTCGTTGATGATGGAGGCGATGTAGATGAGCACGTCCTTGTCCCAGATGGTGGCGAGCCCCTTCTCGCCGGGCTTCACCTCGATGCGCACCTTGCCGTCGTCGTAGATCAAGGGGCGCATGCGCGGCGTCTTCTGCAGGGAGAAGAAGGGGAACTCCATGAGTGCCCGGTCGTCCTTGAAGGGGGCGTGGATGAGGCTGTCCAGGAACAGGTCGACCTGTTTGTCCGCCATGCTCACGGACCTTTCCGGTGGCGTTGTGAACGATGTACCGAATCGCCCCGCCGCCGGCGGTCGCGGATGGTCTCGGCGGGCACCGCGTAGCCGGCCTGGGCCAGGGCTTCGAGGAGCAGCACGCGCACGGTGGTCTCCCGGGCCGCGCTTTGCGCCTTGAGCTGGCGCACCACCGCGGCGGGCAGCGTGACGGTGAGCTTGCGTTCGTCCATGCGCGCTCGGACCGGGTCCCACCGTGAGTATACGGATGTACGGATTTCCGTCCAGGGCCGGGGCGGCGCACCTCCGGTTGATTCCGCCCCCCTGCGTGCCTTTATGCAGCATGGATGGGGATGTGTTGCGGGAGATCGGTCATGACGGATGTGCGTTTGCCGGGTTTGTTGGGACGGCGGGAGCTTGCCGAGGATCCCTTTGCGGCGCTGCGGCGGGAGATGGACCGGTTGTTCGAGGAGGTCTCGCGCAGCTTCGGCCTGCCGCGGGCGGCCGGCGGCGGGGCGGTGCTGGTGCCCCGGGTCGACGTCAAGGAGACCGAGGGTGCGGTGGTGGTGCAGGCGGAGCTGCCCGGTGTGGAGCTCGGCGATGTGGAGATCGAGTTCGCCGACGGGGTGCTGACCATCCGGGGCGAGAAAAAGCAGGAGCGGGAGGAGAGCGAGAAGGGCTATTATCTGATGGAGCGCTCCTACGGCTCCTTCCTGCGGCGGGTGCCGGTGCCGAGCGAGGTGGACGAGGAGCGCATCGAGGCCACCTTCGACAAGGGGGTGCTGACCGTCACCCTGCCCAAGAAGCCCGAGGTGCGGCCCAAGCGCATCGCCATCAAGTCCGGCTCCTGACCACCGCCGCCCGCGGCCCCGCCTCGAGGGTGCCGCGGCTCAGATCGAGCACCCAGTCCGCCACCTCCAGCCAGGCGGGCCGGTGGGTGATGGCGAGGATGGTCATCGCGCCGGTGAGGCCGGCCAGCCGGCGGCACAGGCGGCGCTCGGTGGCGAGGTCGAGGGCGCTTGTGACCTCGTCCAGGATCAACAGCCGCGGCCGGCAGGCGAGGGCGCGGGCGAGCGACAGGCGCTGGCGCTGGCCGCCCGAGAGCATCAGCCCGCGCTCGCCCACCGAGGTGGCAAGCCCTTCCGGGAGGGCGGCGACGATGTCCCGTGCTTCGGCCAGCTCCAGCGCCCAGGCGAGGTCCTCGTCGCCGATGGCGGGATCGCCCAGGGTCAGATTGTCCCGCACGGTGGCGTGCAGGAGCGCCAGCTCCTGGGGGGCGTAGCCCACCCGGCGGCGCCAGGCGCGGCGGTCGATGGCGGCGAGGGGCACGCCGTCGACGAGGATCTCCCCCCGGCTCGGCTCCAGGAAGCCGAGCAGCAGATCCACGAGGGTGGTCTTGCCGGAGCCGGAGGGGCCGGTGACCACGATCAGCCGGTGGGCGGGCAGGGTGAGGGTGAGGGTTTCGAACACCGGTCGGGAATCGTAGGCGAAGCCCACCCCTTCGAAGCGGATCTCGCGCGCGAGCGGCGGCGGCGGCCGGCCGTCCTTGCGCTCCGCCGCCGCCTCCGCCTCGGCGATGGCCTCCTCGAGGTGGCGGAAGCTCGGCTCGAACTCCACCGAACGCTGGTAGGCCTTCTGCACCTTGCCGAGGGTGAAGGCGATGCGGGCGAGCAAAAGCCCGCTTACGATGAGTTCCGCCGCCGAGACCCGGAACAGCTTCCAGGCCAGGTAGAAGCCGGCCGCCAGCACCGCCACCAGAAGCCCCTCCTGGAGCGCCGCGAAGGCCTCCCGATGCGCCATCTGGCGCCGCACCGCCCGGCGCACCCGGGCGATCTCCCGGCCGATGAAGGCGGCGAACGCCCGCTCCCGCCCCATCGCCTTGATCGGCTTGATGTTGGCGAAGGTGTCGGTGACCAGCACCGCCATCGCCCGCGTCGCCTGCACCCGTTTGCGGCTGCTCCTGCGGATGCGGCGGATGATGGCGGTGAGGGCGGACATCACCCCGCCCGCCGCCAGCACCGCGGTGAGCGCCAGCGGCCAGGACACCACGAGGGCGACGGCCAGGTAGATCAGGCCCTGGAGGGTGAACACCACCGCATTGGCGGACAGCACATAGCCGTCGCCGCAGCGGTGGGCCTCGATGCCCATGGCGTTGGCGAAGCGGCCGGTGGGCGCGCGCACGAAATAGAGCCAGCGCGCGTCCAACAGGGCGGCGAGCAGGCGCTCGCGCAGGCGTGCGCTCACCTCCGCCGCGGTCGCCGCCACCACCCGGTAGATGGCCACCATCAGCAGCGCCTTGACCAGCATGGCGGCCGCCACCACGGCGAGCAGCAGGCCGAAGTCCGGCTCCAGCCCCACCCCCCGCAGCGCCTCCGCCACCATCCGTCCGAGCGGCGAACCCCCGGCCTCGCCCTCCGCCACCAGCGCCAGCGCCGGCAACAGGCTCGCGAAACCGATCCCCTCCACCAGGCTCGCCACCAGCAGGCAGGCCAGCACCAGTCCCGGGCGCGAGCCGGGCAGGGTGAAGAACAGGGAGACGATCCTGGGCGCGCGCACGCGGCTCTCCACAGCGCCGGGCGCTTCCCTGACTCCTCCGGACCCGGAGCGCAAGCCTCAGGAGCCGCGCTCGAACAAGGCCCGCCGCCGCCGTTCCACCAGCCGGCCCAAGACGAGCGGCGCCAGCAGCGCCGCCGCGGCGGCGAGCCACAGGCCCTTGGCGAGCGGGCTCTGCACCAGCACCCCCCAATCGCCGTCCGAGATCAACAGCGCCCGGCGCAGATTGTCCTCCATTTCGTTGCCGAGCAGGATGCCGAGGATGATCGGCACGAGCGGCACGTCGAGCTTGCGCAGCAGATAGCCCAACGCCCCGAAGGCGAGCATGACCAACAGGTCGAAGCTGTTGTTGCTGATGGAGTAGATGCCGAGGAAGGCGACCAGGGTCACGGTGGGCATCAGGATCCAGGCCGGCAGGGCGAGCAGCCGCACGAACAGGCCCACGAGCGGCAGGTTGAGGGCGAGCAGCACCACATTGGCGAAGAACAGCGCCGCCACCAGCCCCCACACCAGCTCCGGCTTCTCGGCGAACAGCAGCGGTCCCGGGGTGATGCCGAGCGCCATCAGCAGGGCCAGCAGCACCGCGGTGGTGCCGGAGCCGGGCACGCCCAGGGTGAGCATGGGGATGAGCGCCCCGCCGGCGGCGGCGTTGTTGCCGGCCTCCGGCGCCGCCACCCCGCGCGGATCGCCGCGGCCGAAGCTGCCGGTGCGGTCGGAGACGCGCTTTTCCAGGGTATAGGCGAGGAAGCTGCCGAGGGAGGCGCCGGCCCCCGGCAGGATGCCGGCGAAAAAGCCCAACAGCGTCCCCCGCAGGCTGGCCGGCAGACAGCGCCGCAGCACCCGAAGGGGGACGGTGATGCGGCCGAGCGCCGGCACCCGCGGCGCCCGGCCGCGGGCGTGCTCGAGGAACAGCAGCACCTCGCTCACCGCGAACAGACCGACGATGGCGATCAGGAAGTCGATGCCCTCGAACAGCTCCATGAGGCCGAAGGTGTAGCGGGGCACGCCGGTGGTGGTGTCGTAGCCGACCAGCGCCAGCGCCAGCCCGAGACCGGCGGCGAGCAGCGCCTTGGCCGGGTTGCGGCCGGCGATGCCGCCCAGGGCGGCGAAGGCGAGGCCGTAGAGCGCGAAATATTCGGCGGGGCCGAACAGCAGGGCGAAGCGGGCGAGCAGGGGCGCGAACAGCATGAGGCCGACGGTGGCGAACAGCGCGCCGATGAAGGAGGCGACCGCCGACAGGGCGAGGGCCTCGCCGGCGCGCCCCTGGCGCGCCAGGGGATAGCCGTCGAGGGTGGTCATCAGCGCCGGCTCGTCGCCGGGGATGTTGAGCAGGATCGAGGAAATGCGGCCGCCGTACATGGCGCCGTAGTAGACGCTGGTGAGGAGGATGAGGGAGGCGGTGGGGGTGAGCCCGAGGGAGAAGGCGAGGGGGATCAGGATCGCCACCCCATTGGCCGGCCCCAGCCCCGGCAGGGCCCCGATCAGGGTGCCGAGCACGCAGCCGAGCAGCGCGAGCGCGATGTGGGCGGGGCTGAGCGCCACCAAGAAGCCTTGGCCGAGCAGGGCGAGGATGTCCATGGCGCGTCGCCTAGAAGCCGAGCGGGCCGGAGGGGAGGGAGAGGCCGAGCAGGGAGGCGAAGACAAACCGCAGCAACAGCGCCACCAGCAGGCCGAAGAGCAGGCTCGCGCCGGGCCCGCCGCCGAGCCGCCAGGCGAGGAAGGCGGCAAAGGGCACGGTGGCGAGCAGGAACCCCAGCGGGCGCAGCGCCAGCGCGTAGAGCACCATGGCCGCGAACGCCGCCACAAGCTCCCCGATCCGCCCCGGCGCCGGCCAGGCGGGCGCGGGATCGGGGCGCACAAGCGGCCACAGCGCCGCCGCCCCGATCAGCCCGCCCACCAGCATGGGAAAGGTCTGGGGCCCGAGCGGATCGACCAGGAAGGGGGCGGAGATGCGCCGCGCCTCGAACACGAAGCCGAGCGCGAAGAGCAGCGCGCAAATCCCGAGGATGCGGTCGCTCATCCCCGCCCCTTTCGCTCGGATTCCGAAATCCGCCCCTACTTCAAGAGGCCGATCTCGCGCGAGAGCGCCTCGATGTCCGCCGTCTGCTGGCGCACGAACCGCTCCAGCTCGGCGCCGAAGCGCGCGAAGGGCATGAGGCCGCTTTGCGCCATCACCTCCTTCCACAGTTCGGACTCATACACCTGGCGCACCGCCTCCACCCAGAAGTCGTAGGCCTCCTCGGAGATGCCGCCCGGCGCGTAGAAGCCGCGCCAGTTGGCGCCGATGGCGTCGATGCCCTGTTCGCGGGCGGTGGGGATGTCGGCGAGCTTGCCCGGCAGCCGTTCCGGCGCCAGCACGGCGAGCACCCGCACCTGGCCCGCCTCGATGAAGCCCACCACCTCCGAGATGTCGCCGGAGAAGGCCTGCACATGGCCGCCCAACAGCGCCGTGAGCGCCTCGCCGCCGCCCTTGTAGGCCACGTATTTGATCCGGGTGACGTCCGCCACCCCGGCCGCCTTGGCGGCGATCAGCACCTTGAGATGGTCCCAGCCGCCGAAGGCGGAACCGCCGGCGATCGACACCTCCTCGGGGCGTTCGGCGAGCGCCTGCATGAGATCGCCGAGGCTGGTGAAGGGGCTGTCCGGGGCCACCGCGATCACCCCGTAGTCGGCCCCCACGGTGCCGACCCACCGCACCATCTCCGGGCTCATGTCCACATAGGCGCCCTGGGCGAGGCGGGTGGTGGTGGCGGTGGAGGCGGCCACCAGCAGGTGCGGGTCCTGGTTGCGCTTGCTCACCACATAGGCAAAGGCGATGCCGCCGCCGCCGCCGGCCATGTTGGTGACCCGCACCGGGTTGGCGACGATGCCGAGATCGAAGAGCGCCTTGCCCACCTGACGGCAGGTGAAGTCCCAGCCCCCTCCGGGATTGGCGGGCGCGATGCACTCCACCTCGCCGGGATCGAAGGCCAGCGCCGGCAGGGCGAGGCCGGAGGCGAAGGCGGCCAGGATCAGGGTTCGACGGGTCGCAGACAACATGGCACCTCCCTGGAATGGTGGCTGAGGGAACCTTGTGGCGCCGCGATCGTGCGGCCCGCCCACTCTGCCACAGCGCGCGGCGCCCGCCCAGAGCCCGTCTTCCTCACAGCGGGCCCGCATAGCCGGCGCGGGCGAGGTCGCTCTCGCGGATGTCGATCACGAGCTCCCGCACCTGTTCGCTGCCGGGCCCCAGCCGGCCGGCGCGGATGGCCTCCGCCAGGCGGCCGTGGAGGAAGCGGGCCACCACCTCGACGGTGCTGTTCCGGCCGGCGAAGGCGGGCAGCTCGTCGAGGTTGTGGAAGTCGAGCTCGCTCAAAATCTCGCTCAGCAGCTCGCGCAGGCGGGTGATGTCGACGAGGAACCCCTCCGCGCTGAGCCGCTCGCCGCGCAGCTCCGCCTCCACCACCAGGGTGGCGCCGTGCAGCCGCTGGGCCGGTCCGAAGCTCTCGCCCTTGAAGGAGTGGGCGATCATGATGCGGTCGCGCACCCGCACGAAATACATGGCCTCCTCCTCATCGCACCGCATAGAGCACCGTCATCTGGCCGATCTCGGGCCTGAGGGCGTCGCGCGTGCGCAGGAACTCTGCGAGCCCTCCGGCGGCGGCGAGCCGGGAGAGGGTGTCGAGCGCTCGGGCCAGCTCCTCCTCCTCCACCAGCGCCCAGGCGGAATCCCCCGCCCGCCAGCTCGGGTCCAGGGGACCGCGGGGGTCGAAATAGGCCTCTCCCATCAGCACCAGGTCGGTGGGCACGAAGCGGCCGCGGGGTGTGAGCCCGAGCCGCCGCAGCTCCGCCTCGAGCGGCCCGAGATCGAGGTAGCGGGCGCGCAAGCGCGCCGCCGCCTGCGGGATCAGGGCATAGTACCAGTAGCCCTTCTCGAGCTGGAGGTGCGAGCAGGTGGTGATCGCCAGCACCCCGCCCGGGCGCAGCACCCGGGCGAACTCCGCCAGCGCCCGCCGCCAGCCCCAGAAGGGGTCGCCCGCCCGGCCGGGCAGATGGTGCAGCATCTGGTTGGCCATCACCCCGTCGAAGCTGGCGTCCGGGAAGGGCAGGGCCAGCACCGAGGCGCGGTGGAAGCCGATCCGCCCCGCCCGCCGGGCCTCCGCGAGCTTGTCGCGGGCCCGGGCCAGCATGGCCGGCTCGAGGTCCACCGCCTCGATGCGCGCCACCCGCTCCACCAGCAGCCGGGCGTAGTTGCCGGTCCCGCAGCCGGCATCCAGCAGCCGCATGCGCGCAAGCGGCCGGGCGGCCTGGGCGAGGCAGCCGAGCAGGATCTCGTGTCCGGCCGCCCAGCGGGTGGCGTCGTAGTGGGCGGCGGTGCGGTCGTAACGTTCGTAGCTGCTCACCCTCTCACGTCCTCCTTCTCCCACACCGAGCCCGCCAGCTGCCGCCCGTCCTGGGCGAACGCCTCCCACACAAGCAGGCGCAGGCGGCCGGCGAACAGCTCGGCGAGCTCGGCGCGCACGAGACAGCGTTCGCGGCGCGCACCGCCCAGCAGGTGGTCCTCCAGGGCGAAGCTGCACAGCACGAGCCGTCCCCCCGGCCGCAGGCAGTCGAGCAGGCGCAGCCACTGGGGACGGGAGGGCTTGTAGCGGATCACCAGCAGATCGTCGAAACCCGCAAGCCCGCGGAGGGCGGCGGGATCGTCCAGATCCCCCTCGCGCACCGCGATGCGCGCCCCGAACTCCCGCGCCCGGTGGCGCAGAAGGGCGAGGGCGCTTGGGGCGATGTCCAGGGCGGTGACCCGAAAGCCCCGCGCCGCCAGGGCGAGGGCGTTGCGGCCGGCGCCGCAGGCCACGTCCAGCACCCGCCCCGGGCGCAACAGCGGCAGATGGCGGATCAGGAAGGGCTCGGGCTGTGAGAGATCATGGCTGCGGGCGCGCCAGCGCGCTTCCCAGCGGAGGAAGTCCTCGCGGCTCATGCCTCCTACATCATGGCCCCTTGCATGAGGCCGCCGATCACCCCCATGAACAGGCTGAACACCAGCAGCACCAGCACCGTGATGCCGTTGAGGATGAAGAACAGCTTGAGCTTGCCGAAGGCGCGCAGCAGCCGCGGCTTCTCGCCGGTGAACTCCGCCCCCTCGAGCCCGGCGGCGGCCTGGTAGAGCACCACCCCGGCCCAGATCGGCAGCCACGCCACCACGATGCCCACCACGCTGATGGCCAGCACCACCCCCTGGAGGATCAGCACCACGCCGAGGAACTTCATCCACCCCCGGCCCTCGAACAGGGGGGCGGCCAGTTCCTTGACCTGCTGGGTGTCTTCGGTGGCGGAGACGGCCATGACGGATCCTCCCGTGGCTGAGGTCTTACAACGGCGATGGCGGGGCGGCGAACGTCACCCCCTCCCGGGCCAGGAGCCGGCGCTTGAAGGCGAGCCCGAGGCGGCCGAAGCCGCCCAGGTCCCGGCTTCCCACCACCCGGTGGCAGGGGATCACGAACAGCAGGGGATTGGCCCGGCAGGCGGCGCCCACCGCCCGGGCCGCCCGCGGCCGGCCGATGCGGGCGGCGAGCGCCCCGTAGCTCACCACCTCCCCGGCACGCAGCCGGCGCAGCTCCGCCCACACCCGAAGCTGGAAGGGGGTGCCCGGCGGGTCGAGGGGCAGGTCGTCGAGGGGCGTGGCGGGATCGTCGAACCAGCTCCGGATCCGCTCCGCCGCCGCGGCCAGCAGCCGGTCGCCGCGATCGGGGCGGGCATCGCACCCCCGCAGCGCCGCACCCAACGACGCCGGCGCGAAGCCGAAGGCGACCCGCACGAGCCCCTTCGCGCTCCTGGCCACGAGCAGCACCCCCTCCTCCAGCGGGTCGAGACGGTAGCGGACCGAGGCCGGCATGGATCCCCCTCAAACGGAACGCATTGTGGCGAGGGCTTGGGAGGGATGCAACCGGGCGGCGGTTGGGCGGTGCTGCGGCGGAGGAGGGGATGAGGGAGGCGGAGGCCTCGCAGCCGCCGCTGGACTCCGCCCACATCGCGCTCCCCCCCGCCTTCCGGGGGGTGCTGGTGGTGGGCGACGTCCACGGCCGGGAGGAGCTGTTCGCCCCCCTGTGCGCCCTGGCCGCGGAGGAGGGGCTGTTCCTGGTCGCCTTGGGCGATCTCGTGGACCGGGGGCCGGCGCCGGCCGGGGTGCTGCGCCGCATGCTGCGGCTGGTCGCGGCGGGAGCGGGGCTGTTGCTGCGCAGCAACCACGACGAGCGGCTGTGGCGCCATCTGGTGCGGGGAGGGGAGGTGCGGAATGCCGAGCTCGGCGCGACCCTCGCGCAGCTCGCCGCCGCCTGCGACGGAGCGCGCCTCCGCGAGGCCTTCCTCCGCTGCTATCCCCGCATGCCCTACGTGCTGGGGCTCGGGGCTGCCGTGATGGTGCACGGGGCGGTGCTGCCGGAGATGCTGCCGCCGGTGGCGCGGCTCGACCGGCGCGGGCGGCACCACGCCCTCTACGGCCAGACCCGCGGGCGGGATGCGCGGGGGCTGCCGGTGCGGGTGTACGACTGGCTCGATCGGCTGCCGGAGGGGCTGCTGGTGATCGCCGGCCACGATCCCCTGAGCGATCTTAAGCTGCGCATGCGCACGGGCGCTCGGGGCGCCCGCCTCCTCCATCTCGATTCCGGCGCCGGCCAGGGCGGTCCCCTCTCGGCGGTGGTGCTGGACCGCGCGGGGCGGCCGCTTGGGGCGTGGCAGATGCGCCCCGGGGAGTCCCGGCCGCTTTCCTGCTCCTGGGTGCCGGATCCGGAGCGCCGCTGAGCGGACAGTGGCGGCTTGCCGGCACCGCATGGGCTTCTTCGAGGAGGGCGAAGAGGGCGTCCATGCCGAGCGAGGGCGGGCGCAGGTCGGGCCACAGCCCCGGGCGCAGGCCCCGGGCCAGGAAGGGGCGGAGCAGGCGCGGATCGTCGCTGAGCAGATGGATCGGCACCGCATCGCCGGGCGGCCCGCCCAGGACCAGCCCGGGCGGCTCGTGGTCGCCCACCACGATGAGTAGGGTGCAGGGCGCAAGGCGGTCGGCGAGGAAGGATTCGAGGGTGGCGAGCACCCGGGCGATGGCGCGCGCGTAGGCGCGCTTGAGGCGGGCGGGGCGCAGCCAGAGGGCGGCGGGCGGGTCTGCGTCTTTGGGCGGCTTGAGGCGGCTCCCGTCGCCCAGCTCCTCCCAGGGCACGAGCGGCGGCAGCGGGGCGAAGGGGCTGTGGCTTGATGCGAGCAGGACCACCGCGAACACCGGCGGCCGCGGGCGGGGGCGGAGCTCGCGGCGGAAGAGCGCCGCGAGGGCGAACTGGTCCGGCACCGGCGGCCAGCCGAAACGCGGCCCGGCGTAGCCGAGCTCCGGGGCGGTGAGGACCCGTTCGAAGCCGTAGGCGGCGGCCTGGGGCCAGGGGCGGGCGACGGCCGGGGCGAGGAGCCGGGTGCGGTGGCCGGAGGCGGCGAACAGATGGGCGAGGGTGCGCGGGCGGCTGCGGGTGAGCAGGGCGTAGCTCGCCTGTTCGTCGATCCACAGGCCGGTGAGGAGGGTGGCGTGGGCGAGCCAGGAGCGGCCGCCGGCGGTGGGGGAGCGAATGAGGCCGCTTGCGCTCGCCAGTCCGAGCGCCCGGGCACGGCGGGCGAGTGCTGCCAGGGCGGGCCGCACCTGTTCGCGGATCCCCGCCTGGGCGAGCGCCGCCCGTCCGTAGGATTCGACGAACAGGACGAGCACATCCCGGCGCCCGAGGGCGGCTCCCGGCGGCGGCGCCGGGATGGGATCGGGGCGGGCCAGTTGTTCGCGCAGCCGCGCCCGCTTGGCCTCCCCCTCCCGGTAGCGGGCGAACTGGGCCAGGAGGCGCTCGGAGGCGGCGGTGGAGAGCGGCGGGCCGGGCAGGGCCGGGGCGAGCAGGGCGAGCGCCGCGCACAGCGCGCCGAGCCGCCTTCGCCCCGGCGCCAGCTGCAGCAGCGCGCGGGCGGCGAGCCGGGCGAGGGCGAAGCACGCCGCCGGCAGCGCGAGGGCGAGGGCGAGGGCGAGCGCCCCCACCCCGGAGGGCAACACCTGCCACAGCACCTCCCACAGCACCCCGACGAGCCGCACATCGTCGGCAAGCCGCAGCGGGCGTCCGAACTGCAGCTCCAGCGCAAACTCGGCGAGGGCCAGCAGCGCGAGCAGCAGCCACAGCGCCGCCACCGCGCGCGCAACGGCGGGGCGGGGCACGAGCAACAGCAAACCGGCGCCGAACAGGAGCTCCGCCGCCGGCGGGAGGGGCGAGGCCGGCTGCAGCAGGAGGTCGAGGCCGAGCAGCGCGGACGCCGCCACCGCGAGCCGGCGCCGGGTCATGGGGTGCGGGGCCGCAGCAGGATCCAGAGGTCGCGGGCGAAGGAGAAGGCGAGGGCCCAGGTGGCGAGGGCCGCCAGCACCGCCGCGGCGGCGGGGGCGAGCGGCGGGGCGAGGGCGAGGGCGAGAGCGGTGGCGGCGCCGCCGCACACCCAGGCGCGCCGGCGGCTCGGCGGCAGCGGGCGGGCCAGCCGCGGAATCATCCGGCCGGCGAGCAGGAAGGCGGGACGCAGCAGCCCGGCGAGCAGCACCCAGGGGCCGGCGCGGCCGGCGAGCCACAGGGCGGAGCCGGCGGCGAGGAGGAAGAGGGCGTCCGCCTCCAGGTCGAGGCGGGCGCCGAAGCGGCTCGCGCAGCCGAGCCGGCGGGCGAGCCGGCCGTCCAGGGCGTCCAGCAGCAGCGCCGCCGCCGCCACCGCGAACAGCGACCAGGAGACCGCCCGCTCCGCCACCCCGTCCAGCAGCAGCAGCAGGGCCAGCGCGTAGCGCAACAGGGTGAGGGCGTTGGCGGGGCCGAACACCGCAAGGCCCTGGCGGCGGAAGGCGAGCGCCACCAGCAGCACCAAAAGCCCGTAGGTGGCGAGTGCGGGAAGGGGGGCGAGGCCGAGCCACAGGGCGGCGGCGGCGACCACGGGCGCGCAGACGAGCCCCGCCGAAGCCGGTGCGGCGAAGGGGAGGGAACGGCTCGTGGCCACGGCGGCTGGGATCCCCCGGATCCGACCGTCAACATGCGCCTTCGGCCGGGTTCGGACAAGCGGGCTGTGATCGTATGTCCGTGAGGGCGGCTGAGCGCGGGGAATTGGTTCGCCGCCGGTCCAGGTTTATGTGAGACGCGCGGCCGGCTTCGGGAACGGGAGATGGCCTTGGGGCGGGATGCGATGGAGGGGATGTTCGCGATCGCGCTCGCGGAGCGGGCGCTGCGCTGCGGGGTGGGGGTGGAGCTGCGCGGCGGACAGCGGGTGTGCGCCTGGGCGGTGGAGACGGCGCCGGCGGAGGTGCTGGAGCGGCCGGCGACGGACCTGGTGCTGAGCGGCTGGCGGCTGCTCACCCTGGGCTTTCCGGTGGAGGCGGAGCGCAGCTACCGGGTGTTGCTGGCCGGCCGGCGGCGGGCCGAGATCCTCGCCGCCTTCGCCGATCCCCTGCAGGAGATCCGGGCGCCGCTGCCGTTCGTGGTGCAGGACGTGCGCCTCGCCTCGGCCGAGGAGGAGGCGGCGGTGGAGCTGTGCAAGCTCGCCCGGCTGCTGCCGGCGGCGGCGGTGGCGCCGGAGGGGGAGGGGGCGGTGGTGCTGGCGGCGGACGCGCTCGCCCGCTACCGCATGTGGTCGGCGCAGAGCCTGCGGCCGGTGGTGGAGGCGGAGGTGCCGCTGGCCCGGGCGGAGCGGGCGCGTTTCGTCGCCTTCCGCCCGGCCGATGGGGGCATCGAACAATATGCGGTGGTGATCGGCACCCCCGAACACGACACGGCGCCGCTCTGCCGGCTGCACTCGGAATGTTTCACCGGCGACATCTTCGGCTCGCTGCGCTGCGACTGCGGACCGCAGCTGGAGGCGGCGCTCGCCCGCATGCGCGAGGAGGGCTGCGGGGTGCTGCTCTACCTGCGCCAGGAGGGGCGGGGGATCGGGCTGGTCAACAAGCTGCGCGCCTACCGGCTGCAGGGGGGCGGGCTGGATACGGTGGACGCCAACATCCACCTCGGCTTCGAGCCGGACGAGCGCGACTTCCTGGCCGCCGCCACCATGCTGCGCCAGCTGCGCATCCCCCGGGTGCGGCTGCTGACCAACAATCCCGACAAGGTCGAATCGCTGGCCCGCCACGGCATCGCGGTGGCGGCGCGGGTGGCGCACCGGGCGGGACGGGGGCCGCACAACGCCTTCTATCTGGAGACCAAGGCGCACCGCAGCGGCCATCTGCTCGACCTGGCGCGGCTGCGCGCCATCCTCGGCGACCGTCGCTCACCCTTTTGATGGCAGACGGGGATCCGCGTATACCAGGCTGGGGTTGGGCGGAGCTCTACGGGCTGCTCCGCTCCCTGCTCCTCTACGAATGCCGGCCCGGACACCGCCGCCGCCTGGCCCGCCTGTACCGCCCCCATCTCCCCCAAGGCGCGCTCGCCGTCGACGCCGGCGCCCACCTCGGCAGCCGCACCCGCACCTTCCTCGCGCTCGGCGCCCGGGTGGTGGCCCTCGAACCCCATCCCCGCTTCGCCCGCCTGTTGCGCCGGCGCTTTGCGGGCGAGGAGCGGGTGGTGGTGTTGGAGCAGGCCCTCGCCGCCCGACCCGGCGCCCTCACCCTCCACATCGCCCCCGCCACCCCCACCGTCTCCAGCGCCGATCCCGCCTTCGTCGCCCTCATGGAGCGCCAGGGGGTGCGCTACCGGCACCGGATCCGGGTGGAGGCCACCACCCTCGACCGGCTCGTCGCCCGCTTCGGCCTGCCCGCCTTCGTCAAGCTCGACCTCGAGGGGCTCGAGGCGGAGGCGCTCTTGGGCCTGAGCCGGCCGCTCGCGGCGTTGTCCTTCGAGCATCTGCCCGAGCGCCTGTCCCACACCCGCCGCTGTCTCGCCCGCCTCGCCCGGCTCGCCTGCTACCGCTATGCCTTCACCGCCGGCGAGGAGGCGCGCTTTCGCTTCCAGGGCCTCCCCCCCGAGGCGGCCCTCGCCGCTCTCGAGCGTCTCGGGCGGGCGGGCGATCTGTGGGCGATCAGGGCAGGGGATGGGGCGGGCGCGGCGGCTCCACCAGCACCAGCCGCACCCGGCGCAGGTCCAGGGTGACCTTGCCCCGGTGGTCGAAGTCCACCGTCGCCCGCTCCCCGGAGACCGACTGCACCCGCCCGAGCCCCCACTCCGGCCGGTCCGGGTGGCGCACCACCGCTCCCGGGACGAGGGATGGGGTCATGGCCGCGCTCCCGCTCCGCACCGCCCCGCAGCGCCGCGTCCCCGCAAGGGGGCTCAGCCGCGGCCCACGAAGGGCATCTTGGTGGCCATCACGGTCAGGAAGAGGACGTTGGCATCGAGCGGCAGCCGCGCCATGAAGCGCACCGCCTCCGCCACCCGCTCCACCGGCATGCGCGGCTCGGGCCGCAGGCTGCCGTCCGCCTGCATCACCCCCTTCGCCATGGCCGCGGTCATGTCGGTGGCGGCGTTGCCGATGTCGATCTGGCCGCAGGCGATGTCGAAGGGCCGCCCGTCCAGGGCGAGCGCCTTGGTGAGGCCGGTGATGGCGTGTTTGGTGGCGGTGTAGGGGGCCGAGAAGGGGCGGGGGCTGTGGGCGGAGATGGAGCCGTTGTTGATGATCCGCCCGCCCTGCGGACGCTGGCGGCGCATCAGGCCGAAGGCCTCGCGGGCGCAGTAGAACATGCCGTTGAGATTGACCTCCACCACCCGCCGCCAGTCCGCGAGGGCGAGCTCGTCCACCGGCACCGCCGGAGCGCCGATGCCGGCGTTGTTGAACAGCAGGTCGAGCCGGCCATGACGCGCCTCGATGGCGGCGAACAGCGCCCGCACCGCATCGGCGTCGGCGACGTCGGTGGGCTGCAGCCACGCCTCGCCGCCGGCCGCGGCGATGGCGGCGGCGGTCTCCTCGAGCGCCTCCCGCCTGCGCCCGGCCAGCACCAGCACAAAGCCCTCCTCGGCGAGCGCGAGCGCACAGGCGCGCCCGATCCCGGATCCGGCACCCGTCACCAGAGCGATCGGCCGCATGCTCCTCCTCCCCGATCCTGGCCCCGCCGCCTCTGTGCGCCGGCACGGCGGCGCAGGCAAGTCATCCCGGCCGCCCCGGAGGCCGCCAGCGGGCGGCGAGCGCGCGGCAGCGCGGATCCCCGGGCGCCACCTCGCTGCGCCAGCGAAAGGCGCGCACCCCGCTCTCCTCCGGCACCGGCACCGGCTCCATGCGGGATTCGATCCAGCGCTTGGCCTCGGGCTCGATGGTGAAATCCAGCCGCCAGTGGTTCTGGCTGGTCACGAGAAGCCCGCGCGGATAACAGTCCACCACCTGCAACAGGGCGGCAAGGCTTCCGATCACCCGTCGCCCGGTCCTGGGATCGGTGCCGAAGTCCCGCCGCTCGGAGGGCGGCAGCTCGTCGCGACGGCTGCGATTGTAGAGCAGATCATAGCGGCCGAAGACGTAGAGCATGTGCAGCTCCATGGTGGTGACCACCACATCCGCAGCCGCCACTTCCGCGGCGAGCGCCTCCGCCGCCCGCTCGAGGCGCACGTCCTCCCGTTCGAAGGGCAAACGCACGTCGGCGATCAGGGCCAGGCTGCGCAGCCAGAAGGGGTTGACCAGCACCACGAGCGCCACCGCCACAGCAGGCAGCGCCAGGGCCGCACGGCGCAGCCACCCCAGCCCGACCAGAAAGCCGGCGAGCCGCGCGCGGCCCTCGGCCAGAAGGGCGTGCAGCCGCGGCCAGAGCAGCGCCAGCGACAGGCCCCACAGGGCGAAGAGGAAGGGCTGGGCGTAGCCCAGATAGCGCCGCGCCTTGGGGCCGGCGAAGGAGTTGAGGAGAAAGCCCACCAGGAACAGCGCGGCGAGGAAGAGGGTGGGGCGCGGATAGCGGTAGAGGGCGAACAGCACCAGCAGCGGGGTGAGGGTCCAGAGGGTGGGATAGTAGAGCATGTACCAGAGATGGTAGTACCACACCGCATCGCGGGTGTCGGCGTTGAACAGCGGCGTGTTGCGGTACTGGCTCCAGGCCCACACCAGCAGATCCGAAAACAGCCACGCCCCGGCCAGGGCGAAGAGGGGCAGGGCGAGGAGCGCGCCTTTGGCCAGCTTCGGCCGCCGCGCCCACCATCCCGATCGCAGCCCCGCCCACAACAACACCCCGCAGGCCCACAGGCCGAGGCCGAGCACGGCGAAGAGGGTGGTGGGCTGGAAGTGGAGGGCGAGAAGGAGGCTTGCTGCCGCCGCGGCCAGGAGCAGCAGCCGGCGCCGCCCCGAGCGCTCCGGTTTCAGCGCCGCATAGAGGCAGACGGCGCCGAGGAAGACGAAGAACATCTGCGGCGCGTAGAAGCGGGCGAAGCGGGCGAGCTCCACCGCGAAGGGCGAGAAGGCGAACAGCAGCGCAGCCCAAAGGGCGGCCCTGTGGTCGCTTTCGCGCCGCAGCCAGGCGAACAGCAGGGCGACCAGGGCGGCCATGAAGAGGGCTGCGGGCAGGCGGGCTGCGGACAGGCCGTCGCCGAAGACGGCGAAGCTCGCCGCCACCATCCAGGTGAAGAGCAGGCCGCGGGTGTAATAGCCCTCGGCGATCGCCGGCTCGCCGCGCTCGAGCAGGCTGCGCGCGGCCAGGATGTGCTGGAGTTCGTCGTGGTCGACGGCGGGGGCCGCGAGATTGATCGCATAGAAGACAAGGGAGGCCGCGAACAGGAGCAGCGCCGGCAGCAGGCCGGCGTGGGTGTCCAAGGCCGCCGCATGTCCCTTGGTGCCGAACAGTCTCCGCAGGAGAAAACCGCTTTCCTGCATGCCCGCCGTCCATCCGCCCATGAGGCGAAGCTTCGGCTAACCGAGCCGGAGGGTGCTGTCTACGGGCGGGCGTACCGGGCGACGAAGCGGCGCGCGGGACGGCATCCCGGACTGCACGGCGGGGCGTTTTTCGCCGGCCGTGGCGCGGTGGATGATCGACGGTGCGAGAAGCGGTTGATAGGAGCGGGTCGCATGCCTCGCCGCCAGCCGCGGCGAAGCCTCGAGGAGGGGCGCGCCGTGGAAGGGAGCCCCTTGGAGGAGGGACGATGGGATACGGGCGCGCCGCGAAGCGGGAGAGGCGATCGCCGCATCCATGCCGGTCCTGCCAAGGAGGCGGCGGAGGGGGAAGGCGAGCGACGCCTCGGCAGCGGAGCCGCTGCGATCGGGCCATGAGGTGGGCTGCCGTTCGATGAACGGGTTGGGATCCGCATTCTTCCGTCGGCCGGCGGTGGGGATTGTGGCCAGTCTGGCCCTGCGATCGTTCCAGATCGCGATGTTGTTCGTGATGGAGGTGGTGCTGGCGAGGCGTTTGGGCATCGTGGGATATGGTTTGTTCTCCTATGCCATGGCCTGGGTGTTGTTGTTCGCCTTGGCGCAGCTCGGGCTCGCCCAGCTCGCCCTGCGGGAGACCGCCCGGTCCCTGGAGGTGGGGGATTTTGCGGCGCTG
>Ga0256839_1002926_pt1 | contig 18312 bp, 11 predicted proteins | sample 354166metaG_FD_185968 | JGI IMG/M metagenome (GOLD analysis project Ga0256839, IMG submission 185968) | Hydrothermal vent microbial communities from Mid Atlantic Ridge, Atlantic Ocean - 354-166 | ecosystem: Environmental > Aquatic > Marine > Hydrothermal vents | place: Atlantic Ocean: Mid... | reverse complement strand
TGTTATATCCGCGCTCTGAACCTCTTCCCCCGCCTGCTTCGGCATGACTTTCCATAGTGTTTCGATAGCAGGATTGTTCTCTCCCTCTTTCATCAACACGCCCACAACGCCCAGCCCACCTTCAGTATTTTTGTGAACCAGATGAGCAGCCATGGCAAAGGGTTTACCATCTACAGTATGCTCACTGGGAGTATGGAAATGAAACTGCAACAGCTCATAACTGGTATCACCGACCTTGATGAAACTTCCAGCAGGATAGTTCACCTGAATGGTATGACCATTGTTGAGAATGGACAATGGCGCTTCCTTATAGTGAAATTCGATTGTGGGCAAGCCGGTTTTGCTGACCTTCTCTGTCTGAATATCTATCGGGGACTGATTCTGACCAACCTTGCAAGTGGCAAACTCGGCTTTCAGATCGCCCCAGCGTTGTGGATCGCCTGCACCCTCGTAGCCCCAACGCCCCTCATTGTGCCCGGCCGCATGTTCACTATCACCGGCATGGTTGTCAGAATGTTCTTCTACATGACCATTTTCATGCTTTTCTTTACTGCTATCCTCCCCTTGCTTGGAGGAACAGCCGGTAATTAACGGCAATACAATTAACGTGACACACAATAATCTTTTCATATTCATTATTCCCTGTTGAATGAAAACCGCTAACTATCCGCCAGCCGCCGATGGATGTCAAATTCCCAGCTCATCCCAGATGGTGTCAACCCGACTGACAATCTCTTCTGACATCCGTATGGGCCTGCCCCACTCCCGATCGGTTTCACCTGGCCATTTGTTGGTTGCATCAAATCCTATTTTCCCCCCCAATCCGGAGACCGGCGAGGCAAAGTCCAGATAGTCAATGGGGGTATTCTCGATCAGGGTGGTATCACGCACTGGATCCATGCGGGTAGTCATCGCCCAGATGACATCATTCCAGTCACGCACATTGACATCATCATCGGTGATTATCACGAACTTGGTGTACATGAACTGGCGCAGAAATGACCACACCCCGAGCATCACCCGCTTGGCGTGGCCGGCATACTGTTTGTGAATGCTCACTACCGCCATACGGTAGGAGCAACCTTCAGGTGGCAAATAAAAATCCACCACCTCCGGAAACTGTTTTTGCAAAATGGGGACGAATACTTCATTTAGCGCCACCCCGAGGATAGCCGGCTCATCCGGTGGACGGCCGGTGTAGGTGCTGTGATAGATCGGCTGTTTTCTCCGGGTGATGCGCTCGATAGTAAAAACCGGAAACTCATCCACCTCATTGTAGTAACCGGTGTGATCGCCAAAAGGGCCTTCAGGAGCCGTCTCTCCCGGCAGGATATGCCCCTCCAGCACATATTCAGCGGAAGCTGGAACCTGTAACTCGGAACCCAGACAGTTCACCACCTCGGTTTTGGAGCCACGCAGCAGTCCGGCAAAGGCGTACTCCGAGAGGGAATCCGGCACCGGGGTAACTGCGGCAAGAATCGTCGCCGGATCCGCCCCCAGCGCCACCGCTACAGGAAACGGTTCGTCAGGCCTGGCCTGGCACCACTCCCGGAAATCCAATGCCCCTCCACGGTGCGCCAGCCAGCGCATGATCACCTTGTTGGGTGCAATCACCTGCTGGCGGTAGATACCGATATTCTGGCGTGGCTTGTGTATCCCTTTGGTCACCACCAGCCCCCAGGTGATCAATGGTCCCGCATCACCTGGCCAGCAGGTCTGCACCGGCAGCTGACCCAGAACAACCTCATCCCCCTCCAGCACCACCTCCTGACAGGGGGCATTTTTGATCACCTTCGGAGCCATATTGAGCACCTGCCTGAAAACCGGCAGCTTGTCCCACGCATCACGCACACCTTTGGGCGGTTCCGGCTCTTTCAGCAGGGAGAGCAGCTCACCGACTTCGCGCAGAGCTCCCACTGACTCCTCCCCCATTCCCAGCGCTACCCGCTCCGGGGTTCCAAACAGATTGGCCAGTACCGGCACATCATGACCCTTGGGGTTTTCAAACAGCAGGGCGGGACCGCCTGCCCGCAGTACGCGATCACAGATCTCGGTCATCTCAAGCACGGGATCGATCTCATGGGAGATACGCTTCAACTGGCCGCGCTGCTCCAGCTGGGCAATAAAGTCACGCAGATCTCGGTACTTCATGGCGATTCGTCACCTGATAGGATAGGATTCACCATTCTAACGGATTCCTGAACGACTATGGCACACAAAATTCCCACCATCGGGTTTATCAGTCTCGGTTGCCCCAAGGCGCTGGTGGACTCGGAGCATATCATCACCCGGCTGCGGGCTGAGGGGTACGCGATCAGCCCCAGCTACCGGGATGCCGATCTGGTAATCGTCAACACCTGCGGCTTCATCGATGCGGCGGTAGAGGAGTCACTGGAGGCGATTGGTGAAGCACTGGCGGAAAACGGCAAGGTGATAGTCACCGGCTGTCTGGGAGCGGACAGCGAAATTATCAGAGAGCGCTGGCCCCACGTCCTGGCAATAACCGGCCCCCAGGCCACCGAAGAGGTAATGACGGAGGTACACCGCCATCTCCCCCCTCAGCATGACCCCCATACCAGCCTGATCCCGCCGGGAGGAATCAAACTGACCCCGCGCCATTACGCCTATATCAAGATCGCGGAAGGGTGCAACCAGCAGTGCAGCTTCTGCATCATCCCTAACCTGCGTGGCAAACTGGTCAGCCGCCCCATCGGTGAAGTGATGACAGAGGCTGAGAACCTGGTTAGCGCCGGGGTAAAGGAGTTGCTCATTGTATCCCAGGACACCGGAGCTTATGGGGTAGATCAAAAATACCGCTCCGGTTTCTGGAACGGCCGGCCACTGAAAACCCGCTTGACCGCCCTCGCCCAGGCTCTGGGGGAACTGGGGGTGTGGGTGCGCCTGCACTATCTCTACCCTTACCCCCATCTGGACGAGCTGATCCCGATGATGGCAGAGGGAACCATCCTGCCCTATCTGGACATTCCCCTGCAACATGCCAGTCCGGCCATTCTCAGGAACATGAGACGTCCCGGAAGCAGCGACCGTTTGCTGCAGCGAATTGCCGATTGGCGCAAACAGTGTCCCGACATCGCCCTGCGCAGCACCTTCATCGTTGGTTTTCCGGGGGAGACAGAACAGGATTTTGAACAGCTGCTCGATTTTCTGCAGGCAGCAAAGCTGGATCGCGTCGGCGCTTTTGCCTATTCACCCGTCGCGGGCGCGGCCGCCAACACACTCCCCAACCCCGTACCGGAAGAGTTGAAACAGCAACGGCTGGAACATTTCATGACGCTGCAGGCAGAGATCAGCGCCGCGAAGCTGGCGGAAAAAAGAGGACAAACCCTGACTGTACTTGTTGATGAGGTGGATGAATCAGGCGCGGCAATCGCCCGCAGCACAGCCGATGCCCCGGAGATCGATGGCGTAGTACATATCGAAAATGGTGCGCCGCTGACAGCCGGCGAATTTGCCGAAGTAACAATCACCGCAAGTGACGAACATGATTTGAAAGGAAAAATCATTTAACCGGAAAGTTAGTCGTAACTATTCAGCGAGTAGAGAATATATCGTGTAGTACACGGATGCACGGGATCGGCCAAGGGTAAACGACCATTTTCCAACTCAGAGACGGCACGTTTGAGAAGCAAGCCGGGCAGTTACAGTTACTCTTTATTATAGATTGTTTCCCATTCCAGCACCGGACTCACAACACCTTTCAGTTTTCCGGGCCAGTCACCCCGGGCTGTTCCCGGCCCCATATTCCCGCCAACGGCAAAGGAGACCACCTCCTGTTCACGAAACTGGACAACATCCGGATGTCGGGTAAGCAGGTTGCAGTTGACAAAATATGTCCCCTCATTCAAAAAATTGCCCGGGATCCAGGCTGTACTTATGTAGCGTCCCGCCGGACGCGGTGTCTGGCGCCACTCCTGGTCTTGATCCAGAGTGGCAAAAACAACGATACCATTGTCATTTTGTACCCTGAAATTCGGTAACAAAACACTGCCTCCTTGCAGAACCTCATACTCCATCTGGAGACCAATCCGATCCCGAATATCAGCGTGCTCAGCAATGGCTCCTTGCTCAGATATCAATCGAACCGCTCGCAACCGGGCAACCTTGCCGCCTGGGGCACTGCCAGGATCATTCCACTCACGGTGAGCGGTTGTGTCGGTACCATCCAGCAGATATTTTCCAACAATATCCTGAGCCCCCCCCTCCATAACCTTCTGGCCACCACGAAGCCAGATAACGCGATCACACAATGATGAAACAGCAGCCATATTGTGGGAAACAAACAGCACCGTCCGCCCCTCCTTACCAACTCTTTCCATTTTTTCCATGCATTTCTGCTGGAAAGCGGCATCACCCACTGCCAACACTTCGTCTACAATCAGAACTTCCGGTTCGAGATGAGCCGCAACAGCAAAAGCGAGCCGCACGCGCATACCGCTGGAGTAACGTTTTACCGGCGTATCCAGGAATTTTTCCACTCCGGAAAAAGCAACAATTTCATCAAATCGCTGATCCACCTCTTTTTTGCGCATCCCGAGGATGGTGCCATTGAGATAGACATTCTCGCGCCCGGTCAACTCCGGGTGAAAACCGGTTCCAACTTCAAGCAGACTGGATACCCTACCCTGAATAGTGATATTGCCCTTTGTCGGGGGCGTAATTCTCGACAAAATCTTCAGCAGGGTTGATTTTCCGGCACCGTTTCCGCCGATAATGCCAACCACTTCACCTTCGTTAACAGTAAAAGAAACATTCTTTAACGCCCAAAGAATATCGTCTCCCTGCTCTTCCTCGGCAAGGCTGATGTCATTAAAGTTATACAGAGACCGATATTTACGGAAGTTCTGTACCGGGCTTCGCACAAAGGCCCAAAGTGCCGCAGCAAAATTCTCGCTGGCTTGCTCTTTGACACCGAGACGAAAAACCTTGGAGAGATTCTCCACGTTAACCGCAATGTTGTTTTTATTCATTATTAATGGGTATGGAGACTAGATAACATCAACAAAAACCCGTTCCATTTTTCGGAAATATATTGCACCGGAAATCAGCAAAACAATAGATACCAAGGCTCCAGGCAGAATAAACTCCCACGGGATTTCTGTTCCCAGCAAGCACGCACGATAACCCTCAATTACAGCAACAATAGGGTTTAGGGAATACAAAAGACGATAGCCTTCGGGAATTGAGGATGCACTGTATAAAATCGGTGCCGAATAGATCAGCATCCGGATCACGAACGGCATGGCAAATTTAACATCACGGAAACGGATGGATAGAGCAGATAGCCAAAACCCTATTCCCGCCGGAACCGACATCATCAAAACCACTAGAAACGGTAACAACAGCAGGTTCCAGGTGGGTGTAATACGGTAGTAAAGCATAACCGCCAGAAGCAAAACAAGTGAAATGGAAAAATCAACCAGCTTTGCCAAAACAGGGGTTATCGGGAAAATCAGCCGGGGAAAATAGACCTTTCCCAACATACTCTGACCGGATACCAGACTCTGGCTCGACTTCGCCATCGCTTCTGACATATAAGCCCAGGGAATTATTGCTACCGTCGAGAACAGGACATAGGGAATCCCGTCAGTATCCAGCTTGGCCACCTTGCCAAAAATAACTGAAAAAATAACAATCTGGATCAGGGGGTTCAGGATAGCCCAGGCAAAACCCATTATCGTCTGAGCATAAAGCACCTTGATATCCCGCCATACGAGAAAAAAGAACAGATCCCGGTAGTCCCTGAGCTCCTTGAAATCAATAATTTCCCACTTTGCCGGAGGCTTTATCGTAATAACCGGGGTTTTATCTGTCATCGAGTTCACTATGAAGTTTTGCGATTAACAAGCCAAACACTCAGCCGACCGGACTGGTTGTGTCTATCACACCCCCATGCGACCAATACGGCTGGTTAAATTAGTTATTATTGTTCTACTCGGAACTACTGTCGCTCATATCCAAACCATTATCGTCGTCACCGGCCTTTACTTGAGCAATTTTTCCGATTGGCGACAATCCACGTTGCTTGTCCCGTATCACATCCTCCACAAGATGTTTATCAATTTTGCTTTTTTGCTCTGCGTAACCATAAACCAGCGTCATGTCGCACAGAAGATTTATCAACCGGGGGATCCCGCCAGTACTATGCCAAATTAAGTCATAGGTGTCCTCATCAAACAGCTCGGGATCACCACCGGCGACACGGAGGCGATGCTGAATATATCCCTTGACTTCATCTTGCTCGAGCGGTTCGAGGTAATAATCCACACCGATGCGCTGGACAAACTGTTCCAGTTCCGGGCGGCGCAACAGATGAAGAAGCTCCGGCTGACCAACCAAAATCAACTGTAGCAGCTGATGCTTGTCTACGTTGACATTTGACAACATACGGAGCTGTTCAAGCGCACCGGGACCCAAATGTTGCGCCTCATCGATGATCAAAACAACCCTTCGGCCCTCGCCATACTCCTTGATCAAAAACTCGACAAAGGACTCGGACAGCTCTACCTTGTCCTTACCGCGATAATCCAGTTCAAAAGCCAATAGAATCCAGCGCAACATCTCTTCGAATGTATCACACTGCACATGGGATACCATGCCAACCGTAACATCATCATCAAGTTGTTGCAGCAGTTTCCGCAACAGCATGGTTTTTCCGGAACCAATGGCTCCGGTTACCACGGAAAAACCCACCTGATTCATCAACCCATACTGTAATAACGTCAGTGCCCGGTGATGTTTCTGGGTTGCAAACAAAAAAGCAGGATCCGGCGCTAGAGCAAAAGGTTTCTCATGAAAACCATAGTAGGACTCATACATTGCGATGAACACCTTTGTCGGTCGACGGGATCATTCTCGTTGAAAACCCGTCACAGCGGTCTGTGGTGAGATGCTGATTCAGGCTAGTAATAGTAATCATACCCGTGCCCGATTTCATCCGATTTATTCAGTACAGTCCCCAGAACATCTTCATGCTCCAGGATCTCTATTGTTTTGGCATATTCCACGACGTCGGTCTTGCCATCCTCGACTACCAGCAGAAAAGCATCGAGAAAGGGGGAAAACGCCTCTACATCATCACCAACAAGAATCGGTGGCAGATCAAACAATACCAGCCGATCCGGATAACGTGCCGTCAGTTCGCGAACCAGCCGCTCCATCCTGGTAGAAGACAGGCGCTCGGATGAACGAGCATGACTATGATTATGACTTGGTATGACAACAAACCCGTCAATACCCGGATTGATCAGGATCTTGTCAACGGGAATATCGTCTTCCAGGTAGTCCAGCAGGCCGTATTCCGGCTCTATACCCAAGCATTTATGGACACTTGGTCGGCGCAGATCGGCATCTACAAGCACAACGGTGTTTTCATGCTTCATGGCGATGCTGATTGCCAGGTTTACTGATGTCAGTGTTTTACCGACATCCGCACCGGGACTGGTAACACCCAACGTTCGCCAATTGTTTTGTTGCATGCGGTGCAGAACTCGGGTACGTAGCAACTTGTATGCATCAATGATAATTTGCTGATCACTGCCGGCAATCAGACGATTTTCTCGCATCACCTCTGGCTCGACAACTATCCGGCGCGTTTTGGTATATTCAAACGGCTGCGCAGACTCGCTCCGCGCGAGGGGTTTTTTCCGCTTTTCCGGTTGCCGTTTTTCAGCCGCCAGTTCAATCGCTTTTGAGATACGATCCATATTAAATCCTTACTGCTTGTACATGTACAACAGCACAAAACTTGCGGAAACAAGCAAAAACACCATGCCCCAGATTAAAATAATTTTCCAGCGCCGTTTCCGTTCAGCCCGTATATCTTGACTATTCATAATATAGGGTATGCTTACCAGTGGTGGGGCATGAGAGACCGCCAACACCCCTTTGCTGCCATGCACAGTGTGATCACTGTATTCCTTTACCGTAACACCTCCAAGCCCGAACGCAAAGGCGAGCACCGCACCAAGCAATGCAATACCCAGCCGATTGGGTTTCTCGGGAATAGTTGGAACATAGGGACGCGCAACAAGCGAAAACCGCTCCGCCTTTCCTCCCGCCTCCAGCTGTTCCGCCATCCGGGCTTCCAGCAGTTTATCCTTTATCTCCTGATATTTTTTCTTGGCATTGTCGTAATCCCTGGTTAGTGCGAGAAAATCACGCTCAACTGCAGGCGCACTGGCCAGTCGGGACTCATATTTCGCCAGCTTCTGCTCCAGTTTTCTACGCGTAGAATGATCTGCGGCAATATCGGCAATTACCGAATTGAGCTGTGTTTGCAAGGAGATATAGGCCGGGTTGTCGGGCCGGGTTGGAGCGGTGATTATATTGGCAGATCTGTCAATCGAGATATTACGCAGTTCCCGCTCCAGTGATGCTACGCTTTGCTGCAGTTTTTTGACATCCGGGTGTTGATCCGAATAGCGCTGACGCGCTCTTGCAAGCTCCTCTCGTTGAGTGCTGAGTTTGGCAACCAGGCTGCTGGCGCCACTATTCAACCCAGTCTGGTTTTCCAGGGCGGTAATCTCCCTGCGTAATTTAACAACATCAGGATGATCTTGCGCATATGTTGCGGAAAGCCGCAAATACTCCGATGTCAAAGTGCTTAACCGCTCACCCGAGCTTTGTACTCTGGCGCCCTCATCCGTAAAAACATCTTTGTGCGGGTTGGTAATCGCCAACTGGGATTCCAATGACATCTTGCGATCTTCAAGAGAGCGGATACGATCATCCAGTCGCTGAATTTTATTTTCGGTCTGTTCCAGCAGGCGCATATTAAGGTTGGATAGCTCAGGCGTTGCCCCGAGATGTTTTTCCTTGAACTCCGCAAGCTTTTTTTCGCTTTCTGCCATCTTCTGTGCCAGCCGTTGCGCTTCCTCTTCAAGGAAACCGGAAACCTCTGCCGCCTGCTCACCGCGCTGCTTACGGTTTTCACTCATATACAGCTCTGCCAGCTCGGTGGCAACAATCTGGGCTGTCTCAGGTGATTGGTCTTCAAAGGCCACAGTAAACGCTATCGTAGCGACACCCTGTCTGGTACTTCCTGCCTGGCTGGTTTTAATATCCACCATCTCTACGTAGATATTATCGCGCATCTGTTTAAGCACAGCCTGCCGATTGGCCGCCGAACGCACGTCCGGATAAAGATCCAGTTTTTCCGCGATTTCCCACAACCTGTCATGGCTCATCAGGCGTTGCTTAATCGCTTCAATTCGCTCCTGCACGAAACCGGTAATCGTTGTTTCAATCAAGCTGGAAGGAATTTCCTGGCGCTCAATCAAAATGGTTGCCTGGGCTCGATATACCGATGGCAAACCAAATGCCAGCAACAAGGCGATATATAACGTGGCAACAAACGGCACCAGAAAATACCATTTGCGGCGCTTCACTATATCCCAGTAATCACCAAGGCTGGGAGCCAGCAGCATCGCTACTGTTTTATCATTTGCCTTTACCACTGATATCGACTCACTTTTTCAATTCACACATTCAAATTGGTATTGATTGAGAATAACAGCCTTATGACGAAACACCCGAACACCCCCCTTATCATCCATCTCGAGCGCTCAAAACAGCTCTCTCGATAAATTCAGAGAGTTAGTAACGGCATTGCACATAACGCAAAAAACTTCAGGTGAAAACTCCCAAGAATAACCTATAATGGCGTCGGACGCGCATAGCGCATGGACAAATAGACTGCATTACTTTCAGCGCTGCTGCTGTCAGTCTCCCGGTTCTGGCGTCGATATCGATAGGAGGCATCCAGCGACCACCATTGGGTTATCCTCCATCTCACTGCTGGAGCTATTGATATATAACGCCGGTTGGCATCCGGATTGTCTCTGCGTATTGATTCATTTTGAAACGCTTTTACTCGGAGTGAAAAACGCATCGTTTCCGACAACTCTCGGGTCATGTTAAATACCAGCTCGTCGGAGTTGACTACATCACCAGCTCCACTGGCAAAGGTTGACCGCCCCAGACGAGCACTGAATTTTGTCAAACCGGTTCGCTTTTCCCCATAAATGCGGAAAAGATAGTTCGCCGTATCCCCGCTCTCAAACCGGCTTGTATAACTGGTTTGCTGCCAGCCCACCTGAAAATGGCCGCTGGCTGTCTCCGAATAATTATGTTTCAGACCCACCAGAAAATCATAGCTGTCATAGTCCCGGCGGGCAGTTTCGGCCCGGTACTGTTTCATTTTCAGCGTGCTGGTAATCTGATCCCGCTCGGTAATCCGGTAAAAATGGCTTCCAGACAACGAATGGTTTTGATAGTCAAACAAGGTCGTATTTGCCGTGCCCTCAAACAGTACATTATCAAATATATACCCTACAGACATTTCTGACCGGGGCGTAAACTGATAATTCCATGATGGTTTGAAAACAAGGCGATTACGGCGTACGCTGGTTTGGACAAGGCCGGCATCAACATCGTCATCAGGTTCCGTGTCTGCGTCACCTTCTTCTATGATGTTAACTGAGCGCACTATCGTATCCCGCCGCCATGAGCCAGCCAGCTGCCAACGACTCACCTCTCCCTTGCGTATGAAAGAGAGAGACAGCAACTGGTTATCCTTATCCCGGTAAACATCTCCCCCGGCATCAAGAAGCATGTTCAGGCGCGCTACTCCCTGGAGCTTCATCGCGGTAGTATCACGAGATAACTTCAACGCTCCCAACAACTCGGAACCCGCCGAAAAATCATGCGGACGGGTTGTCAACGCCGCATTGTCATCGTAGAAAAGTCTTGTTGATACACTCGGCTCTATCGCTAATGTCGCCCCGACTGCCGAACCGAAGGGGAAAATCATGCAAAGCCCTATTGTACAAAAAGCACCCGCCCCGAATTTTATTCTGTTCCCGTGCACCGGTTGTTTTGCGAAGTTTACCCGTTTTTTAAATATTCCGTTTTTTTTATAAATCATATTTCCCGGTCCCAGCAGGAGCGGGCCTGCTGTTTTATATCTCCCGATACTCATCAAGGCACAACAACAACATCACCGCTTTGCAGGAGAATGTTTTCTTCCAGATTTTTTCCTTTCTTGACTCGTGAATAGTGAAATGGAAAGGTAATCTCTCCATCCCCTTTCTTCCGCACTATTTTTATCTTGTTTTCAGAAGCATACGGTGTCAACCCACCCGCCAGTGTAAGTGCCTGTAGCACATTCACATAGCGCCCGACAACAAACTGCCCCGGCTTCGTTACCTTGCCAACAACAAATATTCTGTATCCCGCAACCTTTGTAACCGTGACGGTAACAACTGCGTCCGGGATATACTTTTGCAGGCGTCGGGTCAGCTCCTCCTGTACCTCGACAGGGGTTTTACCCGCTGCTTCCAGATCGCCCGCCAACGGAAATGAAATGCCGCCGTCTGGTCGAACCAGCACCTCTCGTTGCAGATCGGGCTCTTTCCAGACAAAGATTTCAAGCACATCTTCTGGACCGATCCGATACTCTGGCACTACCGCGCGGCTGCTTCCAACATCTAACTCTTCAGCGGTTATATCTTCAGCGGTTATATCTTCAGCCACTCCCGCCAAGGGCAGAAAAAGCACCAACAATAATGTTGTGCCGTACACCAGGTTACCTATTCCTTTACCAAGCCACTTAGTTGTTATATCCAGCATTGCTCTAATTACCTCTCTGTCTTCAATCCTTTCTCGGGGAACGTGCCCTGTTCTTTCCCGGAGACATCCCGGCGCGCAATAACAACCACGCCAATCAGCGCCAACATGACAATCAAAAAAGCCTCGGGGATATCTGTGCGCCGGGGATATTTGGCAGTCATCACCTTTTTCAGGCTGGCTTCCAGCGGCTTCCGGTTCGCCCGGTCAGAATGGACTCGCTGTTCCTCTTGTTGGTGCAATTCATCACAGCTGCCTGAGTCCACTTCATGCGCACCCGCTAGGCCTGTCACCGCAATATACAGCAACAGACAAAACAACGCGCCGGATCCAAACAAAAACTGTTTGACCTTTGATTCTCCCATATCCCCCCATCTCCTCCAATGGCCAATTCTACCCTTATCTCCCACACCCGTCTATATAAAGCTACATTAACAACCTATTGAATAGTGTTGAAAAAATGTGAATTTTCACTGTATGCAACAAATGTGACTGAGCACGTATGGACCCGAACGTCCTGCAGGTATCGCACCGGCATGATATCGTCCATACAATGAAATTCTTTACATTAAACCGTTAAAATCCCCCGCTGGGGCATATCAGGGACACCGATCCAGTACATCATCCAGTGCAGTACGCCAGGTGCTTGCCATTTTGGAGTATCCATCCGTATCGGGAAGAAGCGCGCCAGCCAGATCTTCCGGATAACTCAATGCACTATGCTGATCGACAATGATTACTGCTTTGGCCCCGGCTTTCCGGGCAATATGCTCATTGAACGCGGAAACCTCGGGGTTGGCCGGAAATTGATCAATTATTTTGGCCAGCAATACCGTTGCCAGCGGATTTACCACTTTCACCGCAGCAAGAATATTCTCAAGCTGGGCTTCACTCACTGCCGCGTCGCCGCCAGCAGCAAAATCCTGACTGCCAATATGCAACAGAATCACGTCGGCCGGATTATCCATCAACCAGCTGGCCACCCGCGCGGCTACGTAGTCTGTAGTCACCTCCGCCCCGGTATGCCCTTCATGTTTGTCAGGAGAATCTGATAGACTGCCGACAAATTCGACTGCATAGCCATCTTTTATCAAAGCATTGCGCAGCATGGCTCGATAGCCTTGTCCAGATTCGCCAGCGCTCCCGGCAGTAATAATATCTCCCAGCGCCATTATTCGGGTATTGCCAATAATCACCTTGGCTGTGCCAACAGCCTTTGCTCCAGACTGATCGATAACCTGATAGCTGAAAGTATCAGTCCCGCGCACACCCGGATAGGGCTCATAGGTAAACCGGCCATCAACCGAAAGCCATACACTGCCTTTTCCCCCCTGTTTTTTTACATAATACCTGAGTTCTGCATCATTTCCATCCGGATCGGTAGCAGGCAAGGCTCCCTCAACTGGAGTATTGACAGGCATCATTGAGCAAAATTCCGACGTCCTGGGTGGTTCATTAACAGTGGCGGCTTCCAGATCCCCTGTTATTGTTACGGTTACTATTGCCTCATCGGAAGTCTCTCCGGCGCCATCCCTTATGGTGTATTTGAAGCTATCAAGACCGATAGCATCATCATCCGCCAAGTAGTCCACTGTACCATCAGCTTTCGGAGTAACTTTTCCTTTTTCCGGTTTGCTGGTGATCACGATTGAATCTTTCCTGATGTCGTCATTACCATCCAGATCTGTATCGTTGGCAACTACATTGATGTTGACCAAAGTATTTCCCGTGATAGGGCCCCCGTGATCCGGATTAGCTACTGGTGGATAATTCACGTTAGTCACGCTCAAACCAAAGGGCGGCAGTGCTGCTGTCCCGCCATTACCATCATCCACCGAGATGACAACTCCCCGGGTGATGCCCACATCGTCATTGCCCGGCGTGCCGCTCAAACGACCCGTGGCCGGATCAAAAGCCGCCCACGCCGGACGGTTTTCAATACGGTACGTCAACTCGTCACCGTCCGGATCGCTTGCCGTTGGTGTAAAGCCGTAGCTCTCCCCCTCAGTCGCCTCCGTTGCCGGCACGCCGCTGATCAGCGGTGGATCATTCACATTGGTCACGCTCAAATCAAAGGGCGGCAGTGCTGCTGTCCCGCCATTACCATCATCCACCGAGATGATAACTCCCCGGGTGATGCCCACATCGTCATTGCCCGGCGTGCCGCTCAAACGACCCGCGGCCGGATCAAAAGCCGCCCACGCCGGACGGTTTTCAATACGGTACGTCAACTCGTCACCGTCCGGATCGCTTGCTTTCGGCAAGAAATTATAGATTTCACCCTCGGCCACAACGGTACCGGGCTTCCCTTCAATAACGGGATTATCATTTACATTAACCACGCTTATATCAAAAGCAGGCAAAGCAGCCTCGGCTTTGGATCCATCCCTCACTGAAATGACAATCCCGCTCACAGTGCCAACATCTTTATTCCGCGGAATACCAGCGAAGACACCAGTAACCGCATTAAAACTTGCCCATTCAGGTTTGTTTTGGATACTAAATACCAAGGTATCCCCTGCATCTCTATCCGTAGCGACTGGAACAAAGCTGTAATGCTGGTTTTCATATACTCTGGTTAGCGGTACACCGCTGATTGTCGGAACATCATTGACCTCGATAACTGATACCCTAAGATCGTAAATATTGCTATCGGCGGTACCGTCATTGACTCTCACCGGCACTGTTAACTTCCCGGAAAAATTTCTCTTTGGTGTGATCGTATTTCCCGACAATGTATAGTTTTTCCCGATTTGCACCGTCAAACTAAAGCCTGACGGATATTCATTGTCGGGATCGGTTACCTGTAAATCTCCCAGGGTGACAGCAAGTGAACTTTCCTCTGGCATGTCAAGAGGGCGCTGGCCGATGATTTCAGGTGCATCATTGATACTACGAACTGTTACCGTTACCGTGGCCCTGTTGGAAAGCCCTCCGTCATCGTCCCTGACCCGGTATGCAAAGCTGTCGGAACCGTGGAAATTGGTGGCAGGAGTATAGATTACTCTGCCACGAGAACGGACTTCAGCCCGACCATGAGAAGGCTGTCTGACGATAGTTACCGAACCTCGATCAATTTTTCCGTCCGCATCCGTATCACCTTCGGTTACACGAATAATGACCGAGTTATCCTCTTTGGTGAATGCGGTGTCATCATCCGCATAAGGAAGGTCATTAACCCCTTCGACCTCAATATTCACCGTGGCAACATTGGAAGTCTCGCCGCTGCGATCTTTTATCTGGTAGGTAAACTGGTCTTTACCGTAAAAATCGGCATTCGGAGAGTAATCTACTGTTCCATTGCTCCGGGGTGTTGCCGTACCATGCATTGGTCTTGTTCTGATCTCTACCGAAGCCCTGTCAATATCACCAACTCCATCAGGATCACTGTCATTACTTGTAACATTGATGTTTTTGGTAGTATCTTCCCTGGTGCTCACCCTGTCGTTATTGGCAACCGGAGCATCATTTACCGGCGTCACAGTTATGGTGACAGCAGCCTCTCTGGATACCGCTCCATGAATATCCGCCACGGTATAACCAAAACTGTCACTGCCATTAAAATTGCCTTCAGGACGATATGTCACCACGCCATCATCACTTACGCTTACTGTGCCATATGCAGGCTGTTTGCCGATCGCTACGGTTCCCTTGTCTATCTCCACATAACCTTCGGGATCGGCGTCATTCCGGGTAACATCAATGGAAACAGAGCTATCCTCCGGAGTTGTTGCATTGTCTTGTTTTGCCCATGGAGGATCATTGACGGGCTCAATGATTACAGTGATTTTCCCTGGCGAGCTGGCTTGGCCATCGCTGACTTCCACATTAACCGCCAGCTCGCCAAACCAGTCAGGCGCAGCAGTTATAACATTGCCATTTACTATATAACCATTACCCGGCTGCACTTGTAAGGTTACGGGATCACCTTCCACATCATAGACATCCAGCGCTTCCAGGGTTACCGCCAACCTCATATCCTCATTTCCCGCCAGCAGAGACTGGTTCCAACCGGTTATTACAGGAGCATCATTTACCGGGGTCACAGTAACGGCAAGATTAAAACTGCCGCTACTATCCGTTCCATCATTGACCACAATGGGAATTTCCAGTGGGCCAAAATAATTTTCCCGGGGGATAATGCTGTTCCCGTTACGGAAATAATTCTCTCCATCAGCTATCACCAGACTGAAATCATCAGGAAAAACATTATCAGGATCAGACAGATTGAGAACCCGCGCCCCCAGCAGCAATACACTGTCTTCCACCAGCTCTACCTTCTGTTGACCAGTAATTACGGGGGGATCGTTAACCGGATTTATGATTATCTGGACATTCAAGTGTTCAGAGTTATCCAGGCCATCATTGGCCATATAGACAAAGTAGTCTTCGTGATTCTCGCTTCCGTCATGGACATAAACAAACGAACCATCAGCATGCAGCTGGAACCCCCCCTCTGCCGCAAACCGGGGGCCTTTTACCAAAACAGCGGTAATACCCTGATTGCCACCGTCCCTGTCATTTGCCAGCGGGCCTATATCTGCAAGAACAACAACCTTGTTACCTTCCAGCACTTTGTAAGGACCATCATCAAACACGACAGGTTTATCATTAATATCCGGCCGGTCATCCACCCAGTCACATGCAGCAAGAACGAAAAAGGGAGTAACTATCAGCAGTCGCAGCCCCGATAAAATAATTTCCCTTAATAGCATGTTATTATTCCTGCCGATACACTATCAATGTGGCGCCATGATCCCGCCACCCACTTACCCTGGTTGACACAGTGAGAAAGTGATTCACCTCTATTTTGCTTCCCATACTCCAGTGGCTCATCAAGGTAATATTGACGGATTCGGCACTCTTGCAGTAAAAACCCCACAGGAAAGCCCCGCCCTGAACACTGGCTGAATCCGTCGATATCACCTTGATGAGCGACTGGTAAAGATTCTGTTATGAGGCGGCTCCCGCAACAGAAGAATAATTTTTGCTTCTCTCCAATAACCTGAAAAGCCGGTCTCAATCCGTAGTATGGCGCAGCCAGCCATCTCCGGTGCCAACCGCAAAATTACAATATTATTATGCTATGCGCTATGCCTTGGTTAACAATTCTGAAGAAATTGTAGCTACTCAGCGAGTAGTGAACATGTTGTATAACCACTCGGATTGCTTCTGAAACAGGCCTGATCAAAGCAAAAAATGGTCATTTCCCAACACTGAGACAGTGTTTTTCAGAAGCAGGCTGAGTAGTTACAAAAAATTTAGCCGGATTAAAGCTCAGGGGCATTTATCAAGTACACCACTTGTCAGCTTGCCGCGCCAGGCAGCAGCCATTTTCTGGTAGCCAGTACTGTTCGGGTGCAGACCATCCGCTAAATCAGCCGGATAGTCGAGAGCACCATGCTGATCCACCACTATCACTTTATCCGGTTGCGCCCGCCCCAGGACAAGACGGTTGAATGCCGTTACAGCGGCATTGGCAGGTTGCTGATCAATAATTTCAGCAAGCAACACCGTAATTCGCTGCCCGGCTGCTGCTGCCCAGGCATCGATTGCATCAAGAATATTGCCAATCCGGGCATTGCTGACCGAAACATCACCACCCGACGCAAAATCCTGGCTGCCAATATGCAGCAGCACCACATCAGCCGGATTGGCGCTCAACCACCCTTCAATGTTCCCGGAAATATGGGCCGAGGTTACCTGACTGCCGAGATGTCCCTCATGACGGTCAGGAGCCATACCCTGACTGCCCACGAACTCCACCGCATAACCAAGATCTGTGAGACTGCTGCGCAACACCTGACGGTAACCTGATGTCGTATTGGAACCATCGGTACTACCGGCAGTAATAGCATCACCCAACGGCATGATGCGGGTACTACCGATGATCACCTTCACAGTAGCAAGCGTTTCAGCGCCCTGCTGATCAACCACCCTGTAGATAAAAGTATCCGTTCCGCGAGCGTCGGAGTAGGGTGTATAGCTGAACCGACCGGTAATATCCACCGTAGCATTACCTTTGCTGCCGTTGGTTACCCGATAAAATCTGAGCTGGCTGTCATCGCCATCCGGATCGGAGGCGTTCAGCGGAATATTCAATACTGGCACATTCAGCGGGGTGGCCTTGCAAGTACCAGTAACCTGTGGAGGCTGGTTGACGCTGGCAGCGAGACCACCAACATCGTTAATGTTGATCGTTACAGTCTGTGTGGTGAATTGGGCAGGAGTCCCATTATCTGTGACTTTGATGGTCAACGTATATTGTGTCGGTTGTGTCTCGAAATCGAATGCTGTACTGGTACTTATCTGCCCGTTGACAGAATTAATGGTGAAATTACCGGGGTTGGCTCCATCGATAGCATAACTGAGCGTATCATTTTCTACATCGCTTGCCAGCACCGGGCCCGGATTTACAGGGGTAGAGGCCAGATTCTCATCCACGTTGAAGATCTGCCCGGCAGCGATCACTGGGGGATCATTCTGCGCCGTCACAGTGACGGTCACGGTGCCCTGTGCCGTCCCGCCATTGCCGTCACTGACCGTATAGCTGAAGCTGTCGCTGCCGTTGAAGTTGGCCGCCGGCGTGTAGGTGAAGGTCCCATTGTTGTTATTGACTACGCTGCCTCCCTGCGCGGACGTGGCATCCGCAGCACTGACGCTGAG